>JAESGS010000039.1_pt1 | contig 328498 bp, 306 predicted proteins | sample 9269761 | NCBI WGS metagenome assembly JAESGS01 (sample SAMN15741799, study PRJNA653493) | algae metagenome | isolation source: Cyanosarcina radialis HA8281-LM2 and co-occurring heterotrophs from damp... | place: USA: Makauwahi cave, Hawaii | collected 2011-01-06 | reverse complement strand
GCTTGACTCTGGCTCCCCTTCTCCCTGGGGAGAAGGGGTTGGGGGATGAGGGCAAGCCGCGTCTAGCAAAGCTCTGGGGGACTTATGTATACACGGTAGCCTACAAGGGGAGGGGCTTACCCCCCTTCCCTTGTAGGGAAGGGGGGTAGGGGGGTTAGGTCTGTATTCCACTAATTTGAGAAACGCTATACCTATACAGGGATAGTGTTTCGAGGTAAAAGTATGGCGAATTTTTTGCCAGCGATCGACGATGTATATACCATCTTTTCTTTCCTTCAGCATTCATCATTCAGCATTCATCATTCTTTCGCCTGTCAAACTAAAAGCTCTGACTTCAGAAATTTTCACCTTAACTGACTGACCTTTTAATTCCTCGATTTTGCCGGGAAAAAAGGTAAGGCGATTGCCTCTAGTGCGTCCCATTACTTGAGTCGGATCTTTAGGATTTTGGTCTTCTACCAACACCTCTTCTATCCTTCCCAAATAGCGCTGCGATCGCTCTGCTGCTTTCATCTCTACTAGCTGGTTCAAACGTTGGAGGCGATCGCTTTTTACCTCTTCGCTTAACTGATTCGTCCACAACGCCGCTGGCGTAGACGGACGAGGCGAGTAAGCTGCCGTATTGAGCAGGTCGAAGCCAATATCTGCGACTAATTTCAAAGTATTCTCAAACTGGGCCTCGGTTTCTCCTGGAAAGCCGACGATCGCATCGGCACTAATCGCCGCATCGGGCATATAGTGGCGGATCGTATCGATAATCCGGCGATACTTTTCTTGGGTATAACCCCGCGCCATTGCCTTTAACACCTCGTTATCCCCCGATTGAAAGGGAATATGAAAGTGTTCGCACACCTTGGGCAATCGAGCGCAAGCTTTAATTAGGCGTTCGGTGAAGTAACGCGGGTGACTGGTAGCAAACCGCAGGCGATCGATTCCAGGAACGTCGTGAACGTACTCCAACAAATCCGTCAAAGTGTTTTGGTGGCGGCCTTCTGGGGTAACTCCTGGCAGATCTCGCCCGTAAGCATCGATATTTTGTCCTAAAAGCGTCACTTCCTTGTAACCCTGACGGCTGAGTTCCTCGATTTCCGCCCTAATTGCCTCTGGCGTGCGCGATTGTTCCACCCCGCGCACGTTGGGAACCACGCAGTAAGTGCAGCGTTCGTTACATCCATAAATTACGTTTACCCAAGCCGTCACCGTACTGTCGCGGCGGGGTTTAGTGATATCTTCGACAATTTGTATTGGTTCTGTCGCCACTACCTGATTGCCGTCAAATACCTGTTCGAGCAAATCTTGCAGGCGGTTGGCGTGTTGCGGTCCCATGACCAAATCTATTTCTGGAACTCGCCGCAGCAATGATTCACCTTCTTGTTGGGCGACGCAACCAGCAACGATTAGAGTTAAATTGGGTTGTTCGTGCTTGCGCTTAGCCTGTCTCCCCAGATAAGAATAAACCTTGTGTTCGGCATTATCCCGAATCGTGCAAGTGTTGTAGAGAATTAGATCGGCATCATGGGGTTCCTCTGACGGCTCGAACCCCATAGTTTCCAGAATGCCAGCCATACGTTCTGAGTCGGCTTTATTCATTTGGCATCCAAAAGTGGTGATGTGGTAGCGGCGGTTAGAGGTAGTCATAGCTAATTAGCCTAAATCGGAGAAAATACTAGAATCCTTACTTTATCTTAGATCGCGCTAATGGCGAACTTGTCTGAAGCTACCTTAACTACAGTGTTCGATTTGCAGCGAAGAGTGCTGCAATTAATCGATCGAGCTACAGCCTTTGAGTTTACTATCCTCCAACAATATGGCGAGACAGAGGCAACTATTTCTGACTTGGAGATTCTTCATAATGTTAGAGAACGAGCAACATCTTACTACACGCGCCTATATAGGCTTTTGTTGCAGATTGTCGAATCCCAACCAGTAGCTTCTTCTGATACACTAAACTTACTGGCTCGATCGGTTCGAGAGACTCAAGCTATTGTTGATGCTGGAGATGCAACTGTTCGAGAAGTTCAACAAGATTGGAATTTACCATGACCGATAGATCGATCGCTCCAAATTTAGAAAGAATCGAGCAAAGATCTGCAAAGATGAAAGAAATTTGCCTGATGTTCGACGCTCAAATTGCGCTTCTTGATGAAGCGATCGCGCAATTAGAGACAGAAAATCGCCACAGTCCGATCGAGGTTTATCGGCAAAAAAAGCTCGAACGTCCGATCTAAATAACTTACCAGAAGGCCTTCTGAACTCCTGAACTTCTGAACTCCTGAACTTCTATTTAAAGATGCCTTCTGGTCGAACGCACGATCGCATAACTCTTTGGTGCTTGCCTGTGATTGGCGGGTTAACTTTTGGCTTTACCAAAAGTAGCGATTTGACTTTGATGGTAGCGGGAGGTTTTTTATTTAGCGGGTTGATGTTCGGCCCGGATTTAGATATTCGATCGCGTCAATTTCAACGGTGGGGTTGGCTGCGATGGATCTGGATACCTTATCAAAAAAATATTCGCCATCGATCGCTAATTTCTCATGGTTTGATCTTGGGAACGGTGGGGCGATCGCTTTACCTATCGATTTGGCTGGCTGTGTTATGGTTGTTAGGATTGGCTGTTTTCCACCTGTGGTCGCCAGTTAACTGGAGTTGGCAGCAAGAGTTAGTTAAGGGATGGCAATTCATCAAGCTGCATTATCCTCAAGCTGTAGCCCTTTTTGTCGGTTTAGAAATGGGAGCCATGAGTCATTCTCTTAGCGATTGGATTGGTTCGGCTTACAAGCGCCAGCGCCGCAAACGACATTGAAGGCGATCGCGAGAGATAATAGATTCAATTACGATTAGAATTAAACGCCATGACTGAAGAAAGGATACAGCAATTAGAAACGACGGTGGCAGAACACGATCGGCAACTTCAAGGAGTCTATGCCGCACTCAATGAAGTGTCGCAAACAATGAAAGCTTTTGCCAATGGCATTGTAGAACTTCGAGAAAGCGTACAAGAGCTTCGCGAAAGTCAACAAGCAGTTATAGAAACTCAAGGATATCTAATCGATAGTGTAAGTCGTTTAAGCGATACGGTCAGCGTCTTAAGCAGAGAAGCAGCGGAAGACAGAGCCGCTATTCGAGAAATGCAAGCTGAAGTCAGACAAATTTGGGAGTATTTACTCAATCAACGCCCTAACGGAAATTCTGGCTAAAATCGCTAAGTCGATCGACACAAATTCATATTCAAACTTCTTAATTATCTATGCTTCAACCTTCTACTTTGGCAGCCTTACAAGAACTAATTGAAGTAGTAGCAAAGTTGCGATCGCCCGATGGTGGTTGTCCTTGGGATTTAGCGCAAACGCCTCAAACTTTGACTCCCTACGTCATCGAAGAGGCTTATGAGGTAGTGGATGCGATTAAAAATGGAGATAAAGAAGCGATCGCGGAAGAGTTGGGAGACTTACTTTTACAAGTAGTATTGCAAGCGCAAATTGCCAGTGAATCCGGGCAATTTAGCTTAGAAGAAGTCGCGCAAGGAATTACCCAAAAATTGATTCGCCGTCATCCTCACGTTTTCGGCGATGTCGAGGTGCAAAATGTTGAAGAAGTACGGCAAAATTGGGAACAAATTAAAGCCACGGAAAAAGGTGAAACTACTCCAGAAAGTCGATCGCTCAGTCACAAATTGAGTAGTTATGCCCGCAAACTCCCTCCCCTAATGGCAGCTATGAAGATTTCTCAAAAAGCTGCTGCGGCTGGGTTTGAGTGGGAAAATATCGATGGAGTTTGGGCAAAGTTTCAAGAAGAATTAGCTGAATTTCAAGCGGCGCTGGCCACCGATGATAAAGCGCACCAACAAGCTGAATTAGGAGACTTACTTTTTACAGTTATTAATCTAGCCCGGTGGTATGATTTAGAACCTGCTGATGCTTTGGATGAAACCAATCTCCGATTTATTCAACGCCTGCAAAAAATGGAATCAGTTGCCGATCGACCTTTTTCTGACTACACGTTAGATGAATTAGAAACTCTTTGGCAACAGGCTAAATCTCAACTCAAAAGTCATTAACAAGTCAAGGCAATTCGCAATTCACAATTGACAATTCGCCTCTAAGACGGGGGTTGATTTCCCACCCACTTCAGCCATTGTCCCAGGGAAGTAATGACGTTTAGGCGATGCAGACCGGGGGCACGAGTGGTAACTAGGCGATTCACCGACCACAAGCTCGCAAATTGCAATCCTAAAAAGCTATCAACCGGGGCATAAGGTCCTCCCAGAGTGGCAGCACCAGCGGCGTACATTTGACCTTGCTGATTTCGCATTTCTACGAGTTCAAAATCGTTGCTGACAGCCAGCCGTCCCAGATGATTGAGAGGCAGGTTGTAAAAGTTCACTAGATCTTCTAGCAAAGGACTCGTTTTGGCTTTGGCATCGAGTCCAGTGGCATCGATGATAAAGTCAGCTTCTAATGTCCGTTTTCCCTTCATCCCTTTTTCGAGGATGTAAGTCACGAGATGACCTTGGGCATCGCGATCGACTTTTTCAACTTCGCCAAAAGCAATTTGATACCAGCCTTCTCGGATGCCTTGAGCGACAATTTGCACCCAATCAGTACGATCGGCTGTAGTCGTACCGCCCCAGTCAGTAAATAGCTGTTTCTTTTCTTCTGGGGCGGCACTCTCTAAAATCGCCCGTAACTCCCCTCCCCAAGCGGCTTTGGGCCAGTTGAAGGGTTGAAATTCATAGTGATCTTTGACTCGGCGCTGGGAGAAGCGATATTTGTTGCCTTGGGGTTTAGGCGATCGCATTAAGTGCAATAAAGAAATATTGGGATTGCGCTTTCTGGCTTCATAAATTCGCTGCACGATCCGCGAAGCCACAATTCCCCGACCGCGAATCAAAACCGTTCCGCCTTGGCGTTCTAACTGCTCGTAGATGTGGTTGTGTTCTTCATAAGCGTTGACTACCGACTTAAAATCGTTAGTCCGTTCCCGGTAATCTTGCAAATCTGGGAGAAACTGCACCGCTGGATAGCCGATGGACAGATGCACGTAACGAGCGACGACAAAAGCGTAGTCGCCAGGACCTCTAGAGTAGGCGATCGCATACCGGCCATCGTTAGTTTTGCGAATTGACCTGACCCTACCGTAGCGAAAGATTCTACTCCAGCCGATTCTGGCTGTTTCGCGGTCGATCGAGTTGAAGACGTTTCCCGAACGGGGAGTGTAGGTGTCTACAAACGTCGGTTCGGCGAACACTTGCCACAAATACCTCAAAGAACCATTAATCCGACCGCGCAAAAAATCGTGCCATGCCTCTCTGAGGGCGTAACTCGGCCAGCCCCAAATATTATCGGGGCAAGAATCGGAGTTCGATCGCAGCCGTTCGTGAGGGGGAATTTGAGAATTTTGACACAACCTTTGGTAGCGGGCGTAGGGTCTATCTTCTAGTCCGATAGCCGCAATTTGGTCGGCCCTGACTCCATAAATCCGCAGCAAATCGGTCCAAATATAACTGCCCAATCCGCCACCCACAGTAGCATAGTTAAGCTCTTCTACTGGATAGCCAGTGGCGTAAAGATCTTGAACTGAGACGAATTGAGATTGAAATGCTGGTGGTGGAAAGCTTCTACCAGATGGACTTACGGGCGGTGGGGGCGGCTGAAATCTCGGATCTGGCAGGTTGGTTTGAGGGTTAAAGAAAATTTGAGAATTGCCAGCACTAGGTAGCTGCGTCGGTTGGCTGCCCGATCCAAAAGATAGAGTAATGTAATACGGACCGATTTGCAGGGTGTCGCCGTTGGCAATTGGCGATCGCGTTTGCTGCTGGCCGTTGACAAACGTACCGTTAGCACTGCCTTGGTCTATGACTACTACTCCCGTAGCATCTTCGTCGATCAGGGCATGAAAGCGAGAGACTTGCAAGCTATTTAGCACTATCCGGGCGACGCGACGACCGCCAACATCGGCTGGCAGTTGAGCGAATTCCCGTCCCAAAGCGATCGGCACGTTCAGCATCGGTTCTCGCCGTTCCCCGGTTGCTGGATCGTCCCAACTAAGGCGAATTTCCATACATTTGAGAAGTTTAGAAGTTTAGAACTCGTAGAGACGCGAGATCTCGCGTCTTTACAGAATGTAGAGACGTTGCATGCAACGTCTCACGTCTGGAGTTGCTGGAGTTTAAGAAGTTAGAAGTCAAGAGTGTGAAGTTAATAAATTCTCCCCATCTCCCCCTCTCCGCCCTCTCCTCCTCAACGACTGCCAGGTCTAACTAAAACGCTGATCGCTCCGGCGAGGGAAGTGCCGCAATGGCGACAATCGAGGGCTGAATAGTCAGAAACTTTACCGCATCTGTGGCACTGCAATCCATAACTTTCACCTTGAGCGATCGGGGTGGGAATTGCAGGTGGTGGAGGTGGCGGAGGTGGTGATTTTACTGCTACTTGCTGTTGCTGCCACTGCTGATTGGGATTTTGGTGATGATGGTAACGATGGTTCGGTGCAACTGGCGGTTGATTGACGGCTGGTTGAGGCTGAGGAGATCCACCCGATACCACTACAGTTCGTTGCAGGGGAACCGCTTCTAGAGCAACGTTAACTACCGCAAGCGATAACTGTCCTAAAGAGATGTTGCTACCGAGTCTTAACGGTACTTCTCCTCTAGCTAGGCTTTGACCGTCAACCGTAGCTGGGTTGCTTTGCGATTGGTTGCGCAAGTAAAAGCTTTGTTGCTGTTGGTGAAAATATATTTCCGCGTGCAATCTCGATACTGTTTGATGGTTGACGACAATATCGCATTGCTCTGGATCGCGACCGATTCTGATGGTGCCAAAGTTTTTGCTCGGTTGGCGATCGCCCACCACCTGCGATCGCCGCTGATTTATCCCATTACTGGTTTCTACCCATTCCAGCGTTAGTTCGTTCATCTAAGTCACCCCTATATATATATTAGATCCCTGGCCCCGATCGGTGTTAATAGACCAACTGCAATACTTTAGGTTTAGTCTACAATCGTTATGCAGGCAATATCCAGTGTCTAAATCGCTTTGCTAAGTTTTAACTTACCAATTGGAGATACATAACCTTTCAGCAAATTTACAGATTTTTATCGCAATTGTAGCGAAAATAGTTGCCATTTCCTGAATCTGGGCTAGGTTAAGGGTATTGAGGCGGGTGCAGGCGATCGAGGAGGCAAGCAGGTATACGAACTTTCCTTTGCCCGTGCGATTTCAGCCATAAACAGGTATAGTTCTGTACAATGCAACTGCGCGTTTATGACTGTTGAGCAATGGCAACGATCGACGCTTTATTTCGTGTAGAAGGATTGCGTGTCGCTTACCCCCACGGCAGATCTGCTGGGAGAACTGATTGGGTTGTAGACGATGTATCTTTTACCCTCCATCCAGGAGAAAAATTAGGCTTGGTGGGAGAATCTGGTTGCGGCAAATCTACGTTGGGACGTGCCGCGATGCGCCTGTTGCCGCCTTCGACTCAAATTGAAGGACGAGTGACGTTTGCTGGCAAATCGGTATTCGAGATGACACCAGCAGAGTTACGACAATTTCGGGGTGAGGCAGTCGCGTTGGTATTTCAAGATCCGATGACGCGCCTCGATCCGCTGATGACGATTGGCGAACATTGTTTGGAAACCCTGAAGGCTCATCAACCGCAACTTTCTAAACGGGAAGCCAAAGAAAAAGCGATCGCGACTTTAAATGCTGTCAAAATTACCCAAGATCGCTGGCACCAATTTCCTCACGAGTTTAGCGGTGGAATGCGACAGCGGGTAGCTATTGCCCTGGCTTTGCTGCTAGATCCGAAACTGATCGTAGCTGACGAACCTACTACTAGCTTAGATGTGATCGTGGCGGCAGAGATTTTAAAAGAGTTGACGCGCCTGTGCAAAGAACGCGAGATGTCGTTGCTGTTGATTTCGCACGATTTGGCCTTGGTAGGGGAATATTGCGATCGCCTAGCCGTGATGTACGACGGCAAAATTGTCGAAATGGAGACGGTAGAGTCGGTTTTTCAAAACCCACAGCACGAGTATACGCGATCGCTCTTGCAAGCAGCGTTGCATTTACAAACGACGGAAGAGGGAGAGGGAGAGAGGGAGCAGGGGAAGCAGGGGGAGCAGGGGAAGCAGGGGAAGCAGGGGAGAGAAAATATCGCTCCCATTTTGCGGGTGAGAGATTTAAAGCAGTATTACACCCTAGAGTCCAATTTCATCGAAAAGCTATTCTCGAAAACAGCTAAAACTAACACTGTCATTAAGGCAGTAGATCGAATTAATTTAGAACTCGTTCAGGGGGAAATTTTTGGTTTGGTAGGAGAATCTGGCTGCGGTAAAAGCACTTTGTCGCGGACGATTTTGCAATTGATTCGCCCGACTGGTGGCACGGTCGAATTTTTAGGAGAAGATTTAACTAAATTATCCGATCGTGAAGTCAGGGGCCAGCGGCGGCAAATGCAAATGGTGTTTCAAGATCCTCATGCTTGCCTCAATCCCTTGATGACAGTGGGCGATAGTATTGCCGATCCGCTGTTCGTCCATCACATGGCTACTCCGGCTGAAGCCAAAGAACGAGTAATGCAAATGCTAGAAAAAGTCGGTTTGATTCCAGCCGTTGAGTATTATTATCGCTATCCAGGAGATTTATCTGGGGGACAACAGCAACGAGTGGCGATCGCGCGGGCTTTAATTACTAATCCTAAGTTATTGATTTGCGATGAGCCTGTGAGTATGTTAGATGCTAGCGTGCAGGCGCAAGTATTGGATCTAATGTTAGACCTCAAACGGCAGTTTAACCTGACGTATTTATTTATTACTCATGACTTGTGGCTGGCGAGGTTTTTATGCGATCGCATTGCTGTGATGTATCAGGGACAAATCGTTGAAATGGGAACTACCAGCGAGATTTTTACTCATCCGAAAAACCAATATACTCAAAGGTTGTTGCAAGCTGCCCCCTTGCTAGCGCGACAGTCTAAAGAGAATTAGCGGTAGACTAGCTCTCGCATACCGAGCGAATCCATGGCACATAACGAGAGACTCTCGTGTAGTATTCAACTGCTTCGTAAAGCTCATACGCCCCGTCTTTGTGGTCTTGCCAGGAACTAACAACTAACACCTGCAATTAAAAGTTGGCCTCGCTCTTCGATTAGCGCCGGACCACCGCTATCACCAATCCCAGATACCCCTTCAAGTAAAGTGCAATCTGGTGGGGCATCGAAGCGAAATTTAATCCAATAGTCGTTCGCTTCATCGATCGAATTTGTGGCTTTACGAAGTTTTTTATATGATTATCCGAGATATTTCTAGCTGTGTGGGCAGCAGTGAGAATCCATAACGGAGCGATTAATGTTCCTGCACCATCACCGTTGAAAAAGGTGATAATTCCTGGATAATCGCTTTCATCAACGAGAAAATTTTGGTCTGGAATATCGTGTCGAACTATCATGCCAAGCTACCAAGACGTTGGGGTTATTTTGTAGGTAGCTGTGAAAGGTCGGGTAGCGAACTAGATTCTAGATTTTGGGCAGCTAGACGCTCTGTTCTTCTTTTGTCGTAAGCTCCAAGTATACTATTTTCCCGATCTCCCTCTAATCGAGTATTTAACTCGTCTAAATTCGCAATCAAAGCATCCCAGCGTTTCGCTAGTTCTCGCAATTTAACCACAGAACGCTCTCTTGTTTCTAAATCGGGAATTTTCGGCTTATTACTCATGGTAAATTCCAATTTTTCTTAATTTCTTGAATACTTGCTACTGTGGCATCTACTACAGCTTCTGATTCACTAATATATCTTGCAAGTAGTTCCAGGATATCATGAGAAGCGATCGGTTGGCATTCATAAATCTGTCGCAAAGTAGTATGAAAACGCGAATAGTAAGTATTGGCTTTTTCTCTAATACTTTCCAGTTCATCTAGTTCTGGAATTGTTGCTTCTGTCTCACCGTATTGCTCCAGAAGATCGAATATAGTTTTTGTAGATTCGTCAAGGCACTCCAATAACTGGATCTGCAAATCAAGAACATTTGCAATTAGAGCGCTGGGTAATTTTGACATGAGTAAAAATTTGACTTTACTTATATTAAGAGTAATTCTACAATTAATCGCATAATAGTTATCCCAATATCTTCGCTGGCACTAATTAATACTTTGTCATCGGAACTAAAACTAATGCTATTAACTCTACCAGTATTTATGGCTGGCGCGGTTTTTAGGCGATCGCATTGCTGTGATGTATCAGGGACAAATCGTTGAAATGGGAACTACCAACGAGATTTTTACTCACCCGAAAAACCAATACACTCAAAGATTAAAGTTTAATGGTGCGAGGCGCTGCCAGTTTAGAGCCAACTGCATAAACTCAGCCAGTCAACCCTATGGAATAGCAGGCAAACGCAAATCACCCGGTGCTAAGGCATCTCGCTTTGTAGGGTGCGTTTGTCAACAACCAAGGAGCTATTTTATGACTATCAAACCAAGTCGTTTACTGCTGATGCTGGGTCTGGCTGTTCCTAGTGTCTTTCTATCTACAGTAGGTGGAGCTTCGGCCAAACCGATCGCTTCTTCCGAGTCACCCACTCTCAGCAAAGAAAACCAGACATTCATTAAGGTAGAGTCCAGGCGTGATACCTTAAGAAACTTGAATCAATTACCCATCAACATCCGAGCTAACGATGGCGGTACGGGTAAGGAAGCCTCTGATAAAGGAAAGGACGCTTGCGACAAATGCAAAGAGTCTTGCGATGCTTGTCAGGTCAACCCAGCCGATCGCGTTATCTTACCAGCCGATCGACTTAATTTGCCTACAAAACTGCAAACTTCTCCTTTAAAGAGTCTCATTCAAACTGATAAACCTATTTTCTAGCATTCTTTCTGACATTCTTGTGAGGTAGGCAGGAAAGCCTGCCTCACTTCTGACAGCCCAGAGGGCTATCCCACAAGTCAATAAAAAGACAAACTGCTATTAAAATTCAGTCAGGCAAAGGGTAATGGATTTAATAATTGTGGGCGACGATCGCGATCGCTTCGCTAATGAATTTGCTGAGTTCTCGAACCAACAAGGTTATAACGCGATCGTTCTCGATGTTTCTGCCGCTGCACGACTATTTTCTATCAGGATCGATCGCGGCATTGCTGAAATTACTCCCCAAATCTCGATTTTATTTCGCATTCCCGCACCATCGCTTCAGCGAACTAGCTTCGATGACTCGTTTCAATACGGTGAATGTTTAGCGACCTTGTGGGCAGCGGCGACTCTCAACCCGGCTACTGTTATCAACCGTCCGACCAACTATAGCTTGTGGGGTCGCACCTCCCCTTCCTTTACGCTCACCAAAATGCGGGCCGGTTTAACCAGCCCTCACCCCGCCCTAGCGGGCACCCCTCTCCCAAACTTGGGAGAGGGGCAGGGGGTGAGGGCCGACCAAGCGGAAGTCTTCTCGCTGCGAGCGCCTTCTCCACCAGCAGCACTCGTCAGCCAACAATGGTACGTGCAAGATGCCATTACTTACCAAACTGCTGCTTGGCCGGAAATCCCTGAAGGTGAAGGGCCTTATCGCGCTCGCTGTGCAGATCCCAATTTAGCTTACGAAATTGTCATAGTTCTGGGCGATCGAGCTTGGCGTTCTACGGCTGTCTCTCTAGAGCATTTAGAACTAGAACCTCAAAGTATTTCTTTACTCAAAAGACTCGATCTAACCTTCGGCGCAGTCACTTGGGGTATTTCCCCAGATTTGCAGACGGCTACTTTAGCCCGCGTCGATCCGTTTCCCACTATGGAACAGGTGCAGTTTGTTTGGCCGGTGTTAGCACCCGCCCTACTGGAGGCTTTTTTCTCATGATTTACATTATTGGACTCGACTCAGACCGAACTTTCTGCCATTTCGTTGCCGAAACCAATCTTAGGGGAATTGAGGTCGTACCGATTAACCTGCGGGCTGTAGCTTTAGAAGGAGATTGGCGCTTAGCCCTTCCCGATGATGGCTTGAGTTTTATTTCTATTGGAGAGCAAAAATACCATCTCGATCCACAAGGATCTTACTACTGTAGAATTATCGACCTGTCATCAGTGCAATCGGAACTCGCCGTTGCCAAACGCTGGCAGAGTCTTTTAGCCGCCTTGACAGCTTGGCTAGAACACATTCCCGGAACTGTAGTCAATCGCCCTGGAAGTCGCGCCGATAACTTTTCTAAACCGCTGCACGAGTACGCCCTACAATCCTTGGGCTTACAGGTTCCTGCCAGCCTGACTAGTTCCGATCGCGATCGGCTAGCGGCTTTTGCCCGCGCTGGAAAAACCATCGTCAAGCCAGCATCGGGAATTCGGGCCGACAGTCGGTTAGTCGAAGTTGAAGAATTTGCCGATTTTCACCCCTTTCAGGGGCCGGTACACTTGCAAAGATACGTAGCTGGTGCTGACGTGAGGGCGCACGTAATTGGCGATCGCGTTTGTGCGGAGTTAATTAAATGTGCCGAAGTAGACTACCGCCAATCTCACGAAGAGGCTGAGTATGTTCCTTGGGAATTACCTGAGTCTTTATCTCAACAGATCGTCGTGGCTACAGCGGCTTGCGGTTTAACTTTCGCTGGTTGGGACTTCAAAGTCACTCCTGACGATGAATACTGGTGTTTAGAAGCCAATCCCATGCCAGGATATGACGGTTACGATCGCCGACTTGGTGGCACGATTACCGATGCTTTGCTGGCAGTGCTGGGAGAAGAAAGGAAGAAAAAATATATCGACAAAAAATTGGTTTCTAACTTCGTCTTTTAGAAAAACATTTTTCTTGCTACCCGATCGCTCGTCGATAAACTGTGGCTAAAGCATCAGCATCGCCGACGTTGCCAGGGAACAGCACTACTGGCAAATTAGGAAACTCAGGCAGATCTTTTGGGGTTTGAATCATCGAGCAGCCAGCTAATATTTGACCTAGCAGTCTAGCTGAAGTTAAAGCTAAACCTTTACTCAAAACATCGTTTGAAGTAATGCCACCTTTGCTGATGAGAAATCCAATATCTGGAGGTAAGCCACGGACGATATTCATCAATAAATCTGAAACTGCTACCCCAAAATCTAACCGCGTATTGATATCAGCAAAAGTTAGCTCCTGGCGACTGGTGTAAACTACAATTGTTTGGCCAGCGGCGTGGAGGCGATCGCACTTTTCTAGGGTTTCGACTAACAAGCGGTGGCGTTGTTCTCCAGAATCGCCCAATAAACGAGAGACATCGACCTCAATCCCCACAACTGAAGGTTCTTGCAGCAAGCGTTCTAACTGTTCGGTAGTCTTTTTGACGTGAGAACCGACGATGACTGCACCTGGTTTACCATTGCGGACGTACTGAGACATTCTTTCCGGTGCGATCGCTTGCGGGCCTAAACTGGCTAAAGAGGTGAGGATGCTGGCAGCACTGCGAAACAAAAAGCGTTTTCCTCGACTGGCAGCGGTTAAGATGTCGGCGGCAAACTCATCCAAATCGGCTTGGATTTCCCCATCAACTGCCCCGCACTGGTTATCGCTTAGATTTAAAAGCCTCTCTAAACTACCATTACGAATATCTGCGAGTAAAAATCTCTCTACCGACTCAGCCGGAATGCGACCTTGAGTTTTTTCTTCGACGTAATCTGGTAAGTAGCTGTGATGGTAGCCAAACACCGAATCGCAGGCAAACTCGGTTTGATGAACTGGTGTCGGCACGCCATCGACGATCAGATAATGGATGCTATCGCGCGTTACTCTTCCGCCCTCAAAGAAAGCTGGAACTAAGAAATGAGCGTCAAAGGGACCTAGTTCTTCAGCAATGACATCGGTTTCGATCGGGTAATGTCCCCGCAGGGTAGAGTCAGAACGGCTGACGATGAGGAATTCTTGGGTTTTTTCGGCTTCTAAGGCTAATTTCAGGTTTTGGCAGACTTCTCTGGTGACAGATGCAGCCGATTCGGGAGGAAGCGATCGCGTATTGGTTAAGACGAAGAAAATCGGCGATTCATCTGCCAACCCCAGGCGCAGAGTATCTACATCCCAGCGCATTAGCAGCAAACAACTGTGAACTGTCTGAGAACCCGTAGGATCGTCGTCGAGGACGATTATTTTCGGTTTGGTGGTCATGGTTTAGCTCAAATCCCTGCTCGACGATTTTCTCATTTCTATCAGGAATTTTAGCTAACTGACCTCTAAATGCTTGGCGTAAGTCCTGGCTGAATAGAAGTTAAACTGGGATCGAACGGTTTTTAGATTCAAGTAATAGATGGGGATAATTGTTTCCAAGTTACGCTTGCCAAGCTTTACCAGCATAGTCGATCGCCGCTGGTGGCGAGGTGTTTTTTCTCGTTGCTTTCTCTTAGCAGCGGCTTTGTGTAGCTGCTTGCTGCTGTGGGGAACGCCCCCAGCATCGGCCAGTCTCAACGACGATCGCTATGACGGTAATATCTTTCTAATCTATGGAGGTAATGGTTCTCTCGTACCACCCAAAGTCACGCTCGCCGAATCACTACAGCGCCACAAGCCTGCTTTGTTAGTGTTTTATGCCGATGACAGTAGCGATTGCAAACAATTCACTACCATTGTCTCTCAATTGCAAGCATACTACGGTCGAGAAGCTAATATTATTCCCGTTAGTATCGATGCCATTCCGGTTAAATCTAGTTATACGCCCCAAGAATCGGGCTATTACTACGATGGGTTAGTTCCCCAAACCGTACTGCTAGATGGTAATGGCAAAGTAGTGTTCGATCGCAGCGGTCAGGTATCGTTTGAAAAAATTGATGACGTTTTTCGTGAGGTATTTAACCTTTTACCTCGTTCGGAATCGGTAGAACTGAAGTTAAAACCAGTTAACGAGTTCAATACAGAGCTAGTGCCTCAGTCTGGAAAGTGAGCGAGGCGATGGTAGCCAACAGATAAGTATATAAAGGCGATCGCATAACTAATGAGGAGTGCAATGAAATTTCAATTTAGCAAAACATTCATACCCCTGTTGGTGTCAGTACCGTTAGTCTTCTCCTTCCAAGGCTGCGCCACAGTTAGAAACCTGCTTAGAGACACTTCTAAGAATACGAATCAAACTCCATCAACTCAAACTTCACCAAGTAATAACCAACAAAATTCTGGTTCGGCCTTAACTAGTTCTGATGGCAAAACTCAAATCACTCTTCCTTCCGGTTGGAAACAAGAACAAGACCTGAACGAGCAAGCTGGTCTGCAAGCGGCTAATCGAGCGGAAGAGATGTACATAATTGTCATTAGCGAAAACAAACAAGACTTTCAGAATATAACTCTAGAGAAGCACTCAGAACTGACTCGCGGACTGTTCTTAAAAAATTTAACCAATCCTCAAGTCACCGGCCCGACACCAGTGACAATAGACGGCAATCGAGGGGTGCAGTACGAACTTAAAGGTGGGATTAATAATATTAATGCTGCCTATATCCACACGACGCTTGAAACGGCCAAAAACTATCACCAGATCGTAGCCTGGACGCTTCAATCTCGTTTAGACCAAAATCGCAGCCAACTACAAGAGGTCATTCAAAGCTTGCGAGAGGCAGGCAGCCAGACAAACTAACAATCGCCAGATCTTCCCTTCCAATTAAATGGAAATGGTATAAGTTAAAGGTGCAAGGAACGCAAATAGGGCGGTAGCTGTAGAGTTGACAAGAAATCGATCGAAACACTCGCTCGCCCGACCGCGCCAAAGCTACCCTGGAAGTAGAGAGTCTGTGTTGGTTTTGATTTGATGAGCGGACGTACCCATGTCAAACGTTTACAGCACAGAGGAATTAATCGAAATCTTAACCGCAGAGCGCCACGCTTGTCTGACGGGAAAGCGCCTGAAACTAACGACTTTAGGTTCTTCCGGGCATCCCCTAATTGACAGGTTTATTAAACTCGACGGCCTGCAAAAGTTTGCTGCTTATGAAGACTTTAAGGCTACCGTTCATCGTTATCAGATGGAACATCAGGTTTCAGGTATTATCTGGCATCAAATTACTGTTAAAGGCAAAACCCTGCACTATCCTCAAGTAGACGATCGCCTGATCGCCATTCCCAGCGATTTAGAAACCCTCAAAGCCGCCAAATCAGACATTTTGGCATTTTGGCAAGAGGTAACTGAAGACATGGATTTGTATCTCAGCTTAGATCGCGCCAAAGATTATCGATCGATTTTGCTCGACGAAATCGAACCGATCGCCCGATCGACCGAATGGGCTAATCTATACAAGTGGGAAAAATCAGACTTTCTCGAAATCATCTTGCAGCTAGGGTGGGGCCAGCCCCAAGAAGCCGCCTATAAAAGGGGATGGCCGGTTTCAGGCAGTCAGTACATTCATGCCGTCAATCCTGGCAACCGTCCCATAGCTTGATCGAAGAGAGCGGAGAGGGCGAAGAGACTAAAGAAAAATTACTGCCTGGTGTCAAAGTCAAAAGATAATGGTTGATAGGACTGAAATCGTCAATAAATCTACTTAAGGGGAAGCTTTTAAGGTGTAAAAAGGCAGCCGAAAAGGCAGAATTAATGTGATGGGAGGGCTGAGGAATTCAGATAAAAAAAGATTTGTAGAATTTCTTGACAGCTTCTTCTAAGATCGACATCAAAGCTACGCCCCGATCGCTAAACCAATGACTCAACTCGATCGATCTGCTCTGCAAGCTCGAAATATATTACTAGCCATGTTCGTGTTGCTCTGCATCCTAGATGTGGCGTTAGTCGTCATAGCGCGGGATAAGTGGGCCATTGGTCGCATCTTGCTAACAATTGTAGTAATGTACTTTGTCATCCAAGGACGAAAATGGGCAAAATGGCTGCTGATGAGTCTCTGTAGCTTGCTGGTTGTCGCTCTAATCGCCATGATTTTCGCATTGGGTTCAAAGCTCTCTACTATCCTTATTGTCGGCAGTGCGATCCTCGCCGTTCTCAGTGCCGCGATCGCAATTTATATGGCTACCAACAAAGATTTAAATCGTTATTTTTTATATAAAAGGCAAGTTCATTTCCAATAGCCTCCATGAAATCGAGATCGAGATTAAGGCTATGGTTAGTCACCCTAAGAGAAAATCACAGTCGCTCTATTCGTTTCAGATGCGCTTGTCCCCAATCGCACAGAGGTTTCAATACAGGGATAATGCTTTTCCCATAATCTGTAAACGAGTATTCAACTCTAGAGGTTACATCTTTATAAACACTTCTATTGACGATTTCATCTTTTTCTAATTCCCGAAGCTGTTGCATTAACATCTTCTCAGCAATCCCAGGAATCAGCTTTTTCAGTTCGCTAAAGCGTCTGGCTCCATCTTTGAGATGCCACAAAATCAATAGTTTCCACTTGCCACCTAAAATTTTCAGAGTTGTCTGCACGAATATAGTGCCTTCAGGCTGTTCCATTGGCATCAACTTTTTTCCTCCTAGATCTCGATCGATTGCACTTACAAAAAAGTAAGTTATTCCAAAAATAGAAGCGTTAGCTTATCCTACTTTAAACGAGTTATCCCAGCAAAAGGAGCTAGCAATGCAGCTAGAAAATGCGGTGGCCTTGGTGACAGGTGCAAATGGTGGAATTGGTCAGTATTACATTGAAGGCTTACGGTCCGCAGGAGTTCCTCGGATTTATGCGGGTGCCAGAAATCCAGATTCCTTGGCGGCGATCGTTGCTAACGATCCACAGCGGATTACGGCCATCTCGCTTGACATTGCGGACGAACGATCGGTGATGGCAGCGGCTGCTAAGTGTCAAGATGTCACCCTGTTAATTAATAATGCTGGCATTGGTTTGCTCAAAGGGTTTATCTCTGCTGCTGACTTGTCTGGCGCTCGCTCTGAGATGGAAGTAAATTACTTCGGTACGCTGGCAATGTGCCGCGCCTTTGCCCCAGTTTTGCAGCAAAATGGAGGCGGCGCGATCGTCAATATGTTGAGTATTTTGGGTAAAGTTAATTTACCCATGAATGGTTCGTACAGTGCGTCTAAGGCAGCAAGCATAATTATGACGCAAGGCATTCGGGCGGAATTGGCAGCACAAGGGACTTTAGTTGTAGGCGTGATGCCTGGAACAGTCGATACTCAAGCGAGCAAAAATTTCCCTCCACCCAAAGTTGCTCCAGCTACAGTGGCTCGAGAAGCATTACAAGCCGTAATTGATGGTATAGAAGATGTTTATCCTGGCGAGCAAGCGAAAGCGATGGCAGCCCAGTTGCTCGAAGATCCCAAAGCGCTCGAAAAGATGATGGCCGCGATGCTACCCAATCGCGATTAACGACAAACATTCTGAGCGTCAACCCGATCGCAATTTCCTCACAATTGACCTTTAGGATCTAGAGTTAGTAGCCTTGGAGGTCAGGAAAATGAACTCACAGAGCGAGTCAGTTGAATCTCCTGCGATCGTCGATCGAGAGCGGGATGAAGGAGCTATATCGGAGCCATCAACTCAGCCCTCAACCCAGGTGGGTGTAGAAGAATTTACCCTCACGGGTGAGGCGCTAGTAGCTAAGGTCAAAGAACTAATTCATCAAGGTAATATTCGTCGCATTATCATCAAAAACGAAGAAGGGCGGATCTTAATCGAAATTCCCCTGACTGTTGGGGTAGTCGGTGGTGTCGTCAGTGCGGCTCTATTTCCAGTCATTGCTGCGGTAGGAGCGCTAGGAGCATTAGTCGCTCATCTGACGCTGGTAATTGAAAGAAGAGAATAACCAACCTGAGTTTGGAATTCGGATTATGCGCCGAGCGCAGGCTGCGCCAACGGAGTTCGGAGTTTGGAAACTGACGTTACCTACTACCTGATGCGATCGGCCATCCCAACTGGGTTGGCTGTTGGTAAATTCGCTTCAACGTGTTGATGTCTCTAGGGGAAATTGCGGGCGGATTGCGGACTTGAGAAAAATATAAAGCATCTGTTTCTACGCGACTGTGCCCCCAAATCCCCAAGGCATGGCCTAGTTCGTGACGGGCGGCAGCTTGAATGTATGGCCAGCTTAAGTCAGGACTGATAAACATCGTATACTTGTGGGACAAAATCCCCCCAGGGCGCTTGCTCGATCGCTTCTGATAGATTTCGTAGCTGACTAAAGCCGCGCGGGCATAAGGTCCAGCAGGGGTAACTTGTAAAGGCGGACGCGATCGCCAAATGGCAATATCGGCTTTCTCCGGTCGATCGACTACCACCATCGGTAAATAAGGGTTCCATTCTTGGATGGCGGGCAAAACGGCATCGACCCATTGTTGGAATCGACGGGCGCTGGCCGATGCCCATACTGGCATTCCGGGGCGTTGGACGTAAACCGCGATCGGAAACTCAGACCAGATTAAATAACCGATTTTGCTAGGTTTGATTTCTGAGAAATAATCGCCGCTGGCGCTAGGATCTTGCCATCGCTCTAAGGTTGGCGGTAGGGGATGAACTTGGGTCGCTGGCAAGCTGGCATTAGCAATCCGAACTTGAAACCAAACGATCGATAAAAACGTACAGATAGCTAAACCAAAGGCTACCAGCAGGCGCTTCATAAGGTCTTCCGCCTGGAAACCCCGTCCCCTTGTGGGTGGGGAGGAAGGCGAGGCAGGGTATAACGCCTTCCAGAGTTAACTTTTGTACTAAATGCAGATATTGGTACTCATTTATGAAGTATGCTATCTGCTCTCGCGCTCGATGGACGGATTAAACTGTCTTTCGAGGTAGCTGAATATTACCGTCAATACCTGAGATGGAAGCATACCAGTGCTGACCTGATGCGTGACCGCAAGGGCCGTTGGTGGTTGCACGTGGTCATGGAGACAGATACTCCCAAGTGCGAGCCAATCAATCAAGTTGTTGGAGTTGACTTGGGCATTGCTACTCCTGCTGTCGATAGCAACGGGAACAAATATGGCTCTGGTCATTGGAAGCAGGTAGAAGATAGAACGTTTGAGTTGCGTCGTAGACTTCAATCTAAAGGCACGAAGTCTGCCAAGAGACACCTGAAAAAGCTCTCTGGCAGGCAGAAACGTTTCAGAAAAGATTGCGACCATGTGCTGTCTAAGTGCTTGGTTCAATTTGTCGAGTCTGGTGCAATATTGGTTTTTGAAGACCTGACAAATATTCGTGGCAGAGCCAAAATCAGAAAGGCTCAACGTCGCAGACTGCATGGATGGAGCTTTGCTCAATTCCAGGTATTTGTCATCTACAAAGCTGAAGCTAACGGCGTAAAAGTTGGATTTGTTGACCCACGTTACACCTCGCAAAAATGTAGTCAGTGTGGACATGTCGAACGAGGAAATCGCCCTACTCAAGCTGACTTTCGGTGCAATAAGTGTGGGTTTGAGTGCCATGCTGACTACAATGCCTCAATGAATATTCGTGATGATTTTCTAAGACATAGGGCTGCGGTCAATCAGCCTATTGTTTCAGCCGATAACTTCGGCTAGGAACAAGCCTCATCCCCTCGTGGGTGATGCTGTTGACTTCCTCTTATCGCCCCAGCCAACCTGCGCTTAAAACTACGCTTAAACCCAAAAAAACGATGCATAAAGTCCAGGTAAAGCGATTGAGAGAGGTTTCGGCACTTTTAGTGCTAGTAAATAATTGAGCTTGTCCGCCAATACCGCCAATCCCATCACCTTTGGGGCTGTGGAGCAACACCACCACAATTAAAATTACAGCCGACAAGGCCCAGATAATTTGCACGATGCTATTAACGTTCATAGTGAGTTAGGAGTTCAGGAGTTCAGGAGTTCAGAAGTTCAGAAGTTCAGAAGTTCAGAAGTTCAGTTGTAGGGGCGGGTTTTGCCAGTAATCTTTGCCACATACCATTAACATTGAATCAAACCCGGCTTGCCACACCATTAACCTCAAAGGAGTATGCGCCGAGCGCAGGCTGCGCCAACAGGATTTCAGAATAGACATCTGCCACAATTCTTGTGAGGTAGACACGAAAGCCTGCCTTCAAATAACAAATGACAATCTATCGAGAAATCCGCACCGGAGTTCGATTGGCTCGCACGTCAAACTCGACTGGGAGCAACATCGATCGACCCTTCATTTCTGCTGGTTGTGGCAGCTTGAGAATTTCCAAAATCGTCGGTGCGATATCGGATAAGCGGCCGTCATCTCTTAAAGTTGCTGAGGTGCCGTGTCCGGGTATTTTTAATCCTTCCCCTTCTACTAGAATAAACGGTACTGGATTGGTGGTGTGAGCCGTCCAAGGACTGCCATCCTCATCAATCATACATTCAGCATTGCCATGATCGGCAATGATTATCGCCGTTCCTCCAGCCTTGTTGATGCTCTCTAACAGTCTGCCCAAACAGCGATCGACCTCTTCAATTGCTACGATCGTCGGGGCCATCATCCCCGTATGTCCTACCATATCTGGATTGGCATAGTTAATTACCACCAGCGAGTAAATTTGCTTAGAGATGGCAGCGATCGCTACGTCTGTCACTTTGGCCGCTGACATGGCTGGAGCTTTATCATAGGTAGCCACCATGGGACTGGGAACCATTTCGCGGTCTTCTCCCGGAAATGGCTCTTCTAGCCCCCCGTTGAAAAAGTAAGTGACGTGAGCATATTTTTCGGTTTCGGCGGCGCGAAACTGCTTCATACCGTGGCGCGAAATCACTTCTCCCAGAATATTAGTCAAATTCTGTGGGGTAAAAGCGACTAAGACTGGCAGGCTAGGATCGTACTGCGTAAACGTGAGAAAGCTCAGAGGTGAAATTAATTGGCGATCGAACCCTTGAAAGTTGGGATCGACAAACGCATAGCTCAGTTCTCTGGCTCGATCGGGGCGAAAGTTAAAGAATATGACTCCATCTCCTGGCGATACCGCTCCTGGAGCGATCCGCGTAGGGACGATAAATTCGTCGGTTACTCCCTCAGCATAAAAATCTTCCAATACTTCTGCGGCTGGCTGCTGCTTGCCGACTGCATCTTGAGTCATCACTCGATAGGCTTGCTCGACTCGATCCCATCTATGGTCGCGATCCATCGCGTAGTAGCGACCGCTAAGAGTGACAATTCTACCGATGCCCAAGCGATCGCAATGAGCCTGAATTTTTCTAATTGCTTCTACTCCATCTTTAGGATTGGTATCTCGCCCGTCAGTAATCGCATGGATGCAGACATCGCCGATGTCATTAGATTTAGCTAAATCGACCAATCCCAAGAGGTGATCGAGGTGGGAATGCACTCCCCCTTCCGAACACAAACCGACTAAGTGCAACTTGCCGCCACGATCGCGCGTCTCTTGACATACTTGCAGCAGGGCGGCATTCGATAGCAGCGAACCGTCTTCTACAGCATCAGAAATCCGCACTAGTTCCTGGGGGACAACTCTACCAGCACCGATGTTGAGATGGCCTACTTCGGAGTTCCCCATTTGCCCCTCTGGCAGACCGACAGCCTTCCCAGAAGTGTAGATTGAGGTGTGGGGATAAGCTGCTTGCAGACTATCGAATACAGGTGTATCAGCAGCAGCGATGGCGTTTCCGTCTGTTTCTTTTCGCTCGCCCCAGCCGTCTAGGATGACTAGCACCACAGGAAACACAGGTGCTTGCGCCATACATTATTACCCTTTTGTAATGAGATGGTTGTTGTTGCCAATCATACCATTGACGAAGAGAATACAGGAGTTCAGAAGTTCAGAAGTTCAGAATAATTCTGAACTCTCACACTTTACTGAATTTCTGGCAAACGATAGGAAGTACGAGATTGCCAAGCCTCCTAACGCATTCCAATCCATTTGCCAATGGCAAATTCGCTGGATTTAATTCGTTCGATTTGCAGTTAGCTAACGGGTTCAGTCAACCTTACCGATCGCGATCGCTAACTACACTCATAATTTATTTTAATATTTTTTGCTCTCAAAATGTCGATCGGTAACTTATTTTCATTAACTGCGGTCAAATTCTCAATATTATTGAGAATGTTTTCATTTACCTCACGAAAATGCGTCATTTGAGCTATTGAAAAATTAGTAGGTTGCTGTTTACAATATTTTGATTAAGATCTAGCAGTAAATTTGTCACATTTTGATGACAATGGTAAGCTTCGATCGATGTTCTCAGTTAAGGCTGGGATATTAAGATATGAGATCTAAGAATAACCCCAAGAGTAAAAACAGCGCTGTGTAGCGAGGAACGCATACAACAGGAGGTAAAAATGCGATTTTTCTCCCAACTTATTGGTTTGGCTTTATTAATAGCGGGAGTCTACTTTCTAGGTCAAAATATCCTGTTTACGACGGCAGTATCTCGCTATTGGTGGAGCGATGTTTCCGCTACAGGATCGATTCTGGCTCTCACCGCTGGCATCGTCTCTCTAGGGTTTTTTCCGCGTCAGATTGGCAACTTTGGTTGGATATTAGTAGGACTTGGTATAATCTTGATTTTTGTTAGCGGTAAAGTAGTTTTGCTGCCAACTAGTCTGTGGTACTTTTTTCTATCTTTTACTTTTTTTGCCATTGGTTTGAGACTCCTGACAACTGGGCGAATTAATTTTTAATATAGGAAGCGATCGCTCTAACTTAATGCTATTACGGCGATTGTTGAACGTTCTTGACTCTTGCTTTAACACCTATTTTTGTGTAATTACCAAATTCAGGATATGACTCATAATTTAAGTTAACATTATTCTCATCAATGATTTTCTCAAAAGTATTGCCAGTCATACGATCGTGCCGTTCTGTTATGAGATTTCCGTTAACCCTAATATAGCGAGTCTAAATCATGGCGAACAGTCTTGTGGGGTAGGCTTCCAAGCATTGGTGTCAACTTAACATCGCGTCTCCCAGCCCAGCCATGTCTCCAGCGATTAATGAGAATTGGTATTAGTCCTCTGAGCGAGGACTTTAGCTTTGAGGCAGGGGTTTTGAACTAGGGTGTTGACTTTGTGCCTTTTTTGGCGATAAAAACTCATACAATTTTTGTGTTGCTGTCAGCGGCAGCAAACAATTTCTTCCTTTTTGAGAGCATAGACTGACCAAACACCTCAGCTAACCAAGATTCAACATCTTTAAACGTCGTAGTTTCCAGGGCATTTTTGACTACAGTATCCCTGAGTTCCATAGTAGATAAGCCAAGTGTGAGTAACATCTGCCCCATTTCTTGAACTGGGCAACGTGCAGAAAAGTTCTTATATTTCCCGAACAAAGATTCAATGACATCGGAAGTTGCTAGTCCAGTTCTTGAGTCAGGAATTTTCGCCGACTGAATCGCCACCTAATCAGCCACTCGTTGAGGAAAATTTCCCAGAGAATCCGGGAGATTTGCTAAGGCAGTTTGCTGGCAATATTCCAGACTTTGACGCTCGATTCCCCAAGGTTTTAATTGAGTTTCAACCTGGCGAGTCAATTTTACCATTTGCTGCCACTTACCTAGCTCTACTTGATAATCAAATAACCACCCCAACTTCTCGGCAATTTTTCGCTCTAATTCGACAGAGGTAAGATTTGGCACTAATTTAGCTAGAGTTGATGGCGAACTGTTTAGCAGCTTATTTCCCCAGGATATCAACTTTTCAATATTCAAGTAACGGCATTGACTTCGCTGGGCTGGCGGTGATAAAAAAGCGAGTTCTGTTTGCTTGAGTTGTTGCTTGCTTCGGTGACATTTTTCCCGAAATGATTGATATCTATCATTCGCCTCTAATTCATATTTCAAAATTAAAGCCATGGCCTGAGTGACATCATGAGTATAAATTATGGCTGGATGTTTTTGCTGATAGAGCTTGATGCCGCTTGCCAGATCGCTACTGTTATCGGCCACAATTTGCACGGGTACTCCCACTCGATTGCTGATTTTATCTAGCCGCTCTCTAATCAGTTCTCCTTTGGGAGAAATCATAATCTCTAATCCTAAGATCTCGACATCTTGATGTGATATTTCCCCGTCTTTATTTTTTACTTTTGCTTCAAACTCTGCTTGAGAAATTCCTAAAACTACTAAAGCTTTTGGTTCTTTCGTACCTACAGTGCTAAACTAATAGGATAGTACCAAGAAAGTAAAGCTCTAATTTCAAAATTATGGAAATTCCTGAAGCCAAATCCACTTCGTTTTATCAATTTCAACTTATTGTTAATTCCTTCTACTACCCCACTGGTTGTTCTTTTCTCAAAATATCCCACTATGAAGCCAAACCATCGTTTAATCGTCTTGACGCTTTTTTCGTAGTACGGTTCAGCTTTCTTTAACCAGTCAATAAGTTCAAAAGTTCCTGTTCCTAAGTCTTCACTCTGTTCCAACAAGTCATGAAATTTCTCTTTTAAATCGTGCATTATTGCTATTAAAGGAGATGCTTCTCGAATTTTTTCCAACTTCTCTTGTTGTAGTTCTGTTAGTTTACTCTCAGCTTTTAACAGTGTATATTTATTGCCTTTTAAACTAGCGAGAATTTTTTCTCTGGCTTCGATATTTAACTCTTTAGCAATTTGCTTTTGATTGATTCTCGCTTGATTTAGCTCTTCATGTACTATCTTGGTGACATGAAACCTATCTATTGTCACCTGTGCGTTTGGACACATCTTCTCGATTAAAGATTTATAGTTGCCAGTCATATCTATGCTGACCTCTTCTATTTGTTCGAGAACACCTTCTCCCCACTTTTTCAATTCTTTTTCGATGACCACTTGTTTTCTTGATTTGACTAATCCTACTAACTTTCCTTGGTCTAGGTCTACGAGGACAACAATAAATTTTCCTTGACCTTTGACCAAACTAATTTCATCAATGCCTAATCTTTTCAAATTCTTCACATTTATGGGCATCACCCGACTCGCTACATCCTTAACCATCGAACTTACTTCTTCATCGGTTAAGCCATTGTTTTTAGCGACATTACTCACATCACTATTAATCACTTGTTTAGTGATATTCTCCGCGTATCGATGCGTATATCCTCTTCTTTCTCCTACAAAATCTAGCTGTTCGCTAAAGGTTTTTTGACATTTTTTACATTTAAATCTTCGCCGATTTACGTTGAGAATTACTTCTCGCTCTCCCATTGGTAAATCTTTCACCAAGTGTTTTTGGTTTTGATGTAAATGTTCCGAGCGGCGACCGCATCGTGGACAGACCGCACTTTTGCCAGTTCGACTTACTGATAAAATTAAGACTTTACCCTCTTGCCGACTAGCTTCTACTATTACTTCTGGCAAATTTAGGAGTCTTGTTATTATTCTTTTCATTCTTAACTTAACTCCAAATTATGAAGATTTATGCTAATATTTTAGCACTTCAAGTCCGAAAGAACCTTAATTTCTAAGGCTCTTACTTTCTTTTGTTTTGATAAGGCTTTTTCTTTCCAGTTGTTTCGACCTCTTTTAAACAATCTCGCTAATCTACTCACTGGGCTTTTGTATTCCGACACTGACGAAAGCTCCTGGCGAATTTTGACGACAAGATTATTGGATGAGATAATTTGACTGAAAACCCCACAAAGTCAACAGCCTAGTTTTCAACCCCTGACGGATGAATGTTTTGACCGTTAACTTGACACCAATGGCTGCCAAGATAGCCAACTGGGACAGCCGGAACGGCTAGATCGCAAGTCATGAGAGAAAGGCTATATAAAAGGGCAAGATTAACCTGCCCTTGTTCGATCTATTTAAAGATAATTCAACTGCCTCAACTAGGGAAAGCTTAATACTTTTATATCCTAGTTACTAAGTATGCCAGAGTCCTTTTTAAGAGAATCCAGCTTTAGACTTTTCCGAAGTCTCGTGACGAGCAGTTTGGCCATTTTTCTGGTTAGTATGACCGTTGGTATTACGGGGTTGAATTACTCCATAACCGCCATGATTGCGCTCGTAAATCACGTTAATTTCGTTGGTTTCAGCATTGCAGAACATATAGAAGCCGTGATCTACTAATTGTAGCTGCTCCAAAGCTTCTGGAATGGTCATCGGCGGCATGGCGAAATACTTCATTCGCACCACTTCATCGGGCATTTCCGGAGCGCGATCGCCAATCAAAGTCGATTCTACAGGTTCCTGTTCTACTAACTCGCTAGTTTTTGCCTTAGACTGAGTTTTTTGTTCGAGTCGTTTTTCTTTGTATTTGCGTAACTTGCGAGCGATCTTATCTGCCACCATATCAATGCTGGCATACAGAGTTTCGCTGCCTTCTTGGGCCCTAATTACAGTACCGTTAGCGTAAAGAGTAACTTCAGCTATCTGCTTGGAGGTGATTCTAGGATTTCGGGCCACTGATAGACGTACATCGACCTCATTTGTGAGGTTTTGAAAGTGACTGACAGCCTTCTCAATTTTTTGATGCACGTATTCACGAATTGCATCGGTAATTTCTATATTTTTGCCCTGGATTACGAGCTTCATATGCGAGTCTCCAGCTAGATATTTTGGCAAAACTTAACTTGCAAGAGCAGTTTAAAAGTTTTGCTGCTGCAACCTTAATTGTTGATAATTTCACAGTAGCACTTTGTATTGTAGAAAACAGGTTTGTTTGGCTTCTCTTCAAAATCCTTCGCATCCCTTGACATTTCTTCATTCTGGCTTCAGAACCCCCTGCTAGTAATCGATTGGGAGAAAAAAATTAAGGAAAAGTGCATAGGACATAGGGCATAGGGCATAAAAATAGCCATTTGACTTTTATTCTGCCTTGGGCTGGGATAGATAACCTGTCTTTAGGGAGGTGTGCGATCGCCCTTAGCAGCAGACACTCAATTAAAAGGCGCATTTTCAGAGCTACGAGATTTATTGACGGGCTTTTCATAATTCATCATTCATAATTCAGATGACACGCTATCTCGCTTTCGCTACCGATTACGACGGCACTCTGGCAACCGACGGCCGAGTCGGCGAACAAACACTTGATGCTCTCAAACGCCTGCGAGAAACCGGACGCAAACTGTTTCTCGTTACCGGGCGACATTTAGACGATGTTACAGAAGTATTTCCCCAAGTCGATTGGTTTGATGGCGTGGTAGCCGAAAATGGTGCTTTAGTATATTTTCCAGCGACGCGAGAAGAACTATTATTAGGCGATCGCCCGCCAGAAGCTTTTATCCAAGCTCTTCGAGATCGTCAAGTCGAATCCCTGGGCATTGGCAAAGTCATCGTTTCTACCTGGCATCCGCACGAAACGGCGGTGCTGGAAACCATTCGCGACTTGGGATTGGAGCTACAGGTAATTTTTAATAAAGGGGCAGTAATGGTGCTGCCGTCGGGAATTAATAAAGCCGTTGGATTGAACGCTGCCTTGACTCATTTGGGATTATCTCCTCATAATGCAGTGGCGATCGGAGATGCCGAAAACGACCACGCCTTTTTAGAAACCTGCGAATTTTCAGTGGCGGTAGCTAATGCCTTGCCGATGGTGAAAGAACGGGCAGACTGGGTAACACCCAGCAGCCGAGGGGCGGGCGTTGTCGAACTGATAAACAAGTTAGTCTCTAGCGATCTAGAAGAGTTCGCCGTCTCGCAAACCCGCCATCAGATTTTGCTGGGAACGAAAGCGGACAAGAGTGAAGTGTATATGCCAGCTTACGGTTCTAGTTTGTTGCTGGCAGGTACGTCTGGGGGCGGCAAATCTACTTTGGCCACGGGGATCGTGGAACGACTGGCGGAAGAGGGCTATCAGTTTGCCCTGATCGATCCAGAAGGAGATTACGAAAGCTTAGAAGGGGCAGTAGTATTGGGAGATAGCCGTCAGCCTCCCAACACGACCGAAATTTTGACTTTGTTGGATAAGCCCGATCGCAATGTCATCATCAATTTATTGGGGGTCAAGTTAGAAGAGCGTCCTGCCTATTTTGCTGGATTGCTACCATCGCTGTTAGAAATGCGATCGCGCACTGGCAGACCTCACTGGCTGATCGTCGATGAAGCCCATCACTTACTGCCAGCCTCTTGGAATCCTGCCTCTATAACCATGCCTCAAGCTTTGAGTAACATGGTGCTGATTACGGTGCATCCAGATCGAGTAGCCGTTCCGGCGCTGTTGTTGGCAAATGTAGCGATCGCAGTCGGTCAAGCACCGCATGAAACCATTACGGCCTTTTGCAACGCTGTCGGACATTGCCCGCCAGATCCCCTGCCCGATCGTCTGGAAGAAAGAGAAGTGCTGGCTTGGTTCCGTCAAACTGAAGAACCGCCTTTTCGCTTCCAAGTCGCGCCGCCGAAAACCGAACGTCGCCGCCATATGCGGAACTACGCCGAAGGCGAACTCGGTGAAGATAAAAGCTTCTACTTTCGCGGGCCGGAAGCGAAGTTGAATCTTCGCGCTCAAAACTTGATTACCTTTACTCAAATGGCAGCGGGGGTGGATGAAGACACGTGGCTCTACCACCTGCAACGGCAAGATTACTCCCGGTGGTTTCAAGAAGCGATTAAAGACGAAACGCTGGCCGAGGAAGCCGCTGAGATCGAAGGGATGTCTGACTTGTCAGCCACAGAAAGCCGCGATCGCATTAAATCTGCGATTAATCGCCGTTATACTTTACCTGCTTAGGGCGTTACGGTTGGGTTCGTTGGGTTTCGCAGAGCTATACCCAACCTACGGCTAACGGACATCTCGATAAAATCGCTTTAAAAAATTGGCATCTACGCCTATTGCCCAGGAAATGCCGATGTAAGCATAAATAGCGATCGCTTTGACTGCACCCCAACGACTCGCCCGCCGATCTGAAGTTTGCACGATCCGGTTTACCAACCGAATTCGTCCTTTGGGCAACAGTCTGAGGGACAAATCGCCATCTTCCATAATTGGCAGTCGATCGTTAAATCCCCCACAGTCCCAAAAGTCGCTCCGACGGCAGAACATCACCTGGTCCCCTACTAGGAGTCGCCAGCCCCGAAAAAACAAGTGAGGTTTCAATAGTAAGGGGAAGCAGTAGGTTTTGAGGTAATTAACTAACGACAAGCCCCAATGAGTTCTTTGAGGGCCTGTCATCACCGAAATAAAGCCCCCACAGGCAACTGTGCCATCTGCCAAAGTAGACTCAATTACAGCTACCAAGTCATCAGGTATCCAAGTATCGGCATGGAGAAAGCAAAGAATTTCTCCAGTTGCCAAGGATGATCCGTAATTCATCTGTACGGAGCGTCCGCGCTTTGGAGACGAGATAACTTGCACCCCTGTTAAGGAAGAGAATAACTCTGAGTGGCGCTTCGCAGTTGCTACCGTCTCATCTTCACTACCGCCATCTACTACTAAAACTTCTTTGGCAGGCGGATCTAACAAAGTCAGTTGTCGCAACGTGCGCCCCAAACAAGCTGCCTCATTTAAAGCCGGAATGACGATCGAAACGCGAGGGCTGGCAGAATTTCTGAATCGATCGCTCATACTTCAGTAGCTTTCTCGTCGCCCTGTCCTAACAGAACGCGACTAGCTAGGACGATTTCCGGTGCTGCTAAGACTAACGATGCCAGAGAACACACCGTTGCCACTTGGCAATATTCGCAAAGTGCTTTGTTATCGTTCCACTCCTCGCGAGCAAGCTTCAAGCTAATGAAAGAATCGATCGCCACTTTGACACCCATTGCAATTGGCAAAAGCGGATTGCGTCGGGCGCGATCGAGGCCGCCAGCAGCAGCCAGCCAGGCCGTTAGGGCGTAATTAACTATCATTATCGGCCCGTCGGGCGATTTGAATCGGCTGTAAGCATAGTCAGAGGCATCAACTTTGTCGGCATTGAAAAGTTCCTGTCCTGGGGGATCGGGCAAATGAGAGACGATTCCCGTTTGATAGAGGGTAACTATTTCTCCCATCGAAGCCCCTAGCAAAGATAGCCCGACGATCGCTCGCCGACGGGTCATATTTGGGCTTTTTCCTTGACGTAGTTCTTGACTGAGTTGCTGTGGTTCCATAAAACAAAATTCTCGCTTTAGTTAAGGGTGGGTATCGTTACCTGACAGATCGGCTGGGAAGCTTATCCCATGGGCTTTATCAGACTGGTGGCGAAAATCCAAATTTTGGATGTTTAACGCAGATAAACAGCTGATAAACGCTGATAAACGCAGATGTTTTTGATGCGTTATCGACCGATGCCAAAGGCTTGTTCTCTCTGCCATCGGGGAATCTCTACAAGCTGTGGAGAACGATCGACCAGCAGGGAGTTATCTTCAAAGTCCACCATTTGGGTGGGATTATCTCCTAAAAATCGCTGGCAGGTACGACATTTCCCCTACAACCTCAATCAGTTTGGTATCAATCTACAGCGTGCGATCGAGTTGCTACTCTACCTAAAAGTAGATTTTGCTCAAACTAAAAAATAAATCGATCGCAGAAGTTTAAGAAGTGAGAAGTTCAGGAGTCAGAAGTCAGAAGTCAGAAGTCAGAAGTCAGGAGTCAGAAGTCAGAAGTCAGTTTTCTCCCCATCTCCCCATCTCCCCATCTCCCCATCCCTCCATCTCCCCATCTCCCCATCTCCCCATCCCCCCATCTCCCCATCTCCCCATCTCCCCATCCCCCCATCTCCCTTCCCTCAAAACCGAATCCGATCGCGTCCTTCTTTCTTGGCCTGCCTGACTTTATCGCTAACCCGTTGAAAGAGCGCCACGGCATCGGCATCGTCGATCGTGAATTGGACAACTCCGATGCTAGCGGTGACTTGAAATTGTCGCCCGTCGTAAGCGGTGACAGTTTCGCTGCTCATGGCTTGGCGAATTCTCTCGGCTACTTGGCATCCAGTTTGCAGTTCGGTATCGAGCATGACGACGCAGAACTCCTCGCCCCCGTAGCGGGCTACCCAGTCTCCGGCTCTGATGCTGCGCCCAAGGACATCGGCAGCAGATTTGAGGGCACGATCGCCTGTAGGGAAACCATAGGTTCTGTTGACATCGCCGAAGCGATCGAGATCTAGTAACATCACGGTGAGTTCTCGATCGTACTTGCGGGACTTGTCCATCTCTCTGGCTAATAAGCGATCGAGATGGCGGCGATTGAATACTCCTGTCAAGCCGTCGCGATCGGCTTCGGTGCGATACTGTTTTGCTAGTCGGCGAGCCTTCAACACCAATTCGCTGCTCATTCGTTGGGCGATAACTCGAATCCGATTTTCAAAATCGGTAATCAGTTTGTCCTGTCCGGTAGCATCGGCGATGGCTTCAAATTCTTCAGCCGTCACTACTCGGTTGCGCCCTTGCTCTTTAGCGGCGTAAAGACACTCATCGACCTCTTGAAATAGGGTTTCAAAACTCGAATGTCCGGTAGCAGAAGCTACGCCAAAAGAGGCAGAGATCCAGATGGCATTTTCCCCAATCTTAAATTCGCGAGCGGCGATTTCGGTTCTGAGAAAGTCAGCAAAGGCTCTGCCTCGATCGAGATTGCCCCGCACGAAAATGGCGAACTCATCGCCACCGTGTCGCGCCACGATTCCCGCTCCTAGTGCGTATTGTCGCAACAACTGCCCGATTTCCCGCAACAGCAAATCCCCTGCGGTATGACCCAAATTATCGTTGACGACCTTGAAGCGATCGATGTCCAAAAATATCAGGCAAATAGGCTCTTGGGCTTCATTGGCCGATAGCAGCCCGATCGCATACTTTATCAGCGCCCGACGATTTGCTACTTGCGTGAGCGGATCTAAGTTGGCCGATTCCTGCGGCTGACGGTGTTGCCAACTGCGGCGCACTCGCAACCATAACTGTTGGTAAAGTAACGATTTTTGGCAAATCTCATCTCTTGGATCTAGCCAGCCCAAAATTATCGTCTCTTCCTCAACGGTATTCGCCAAGATCGCTGTCGGCAGGCTGAGGCTGGTATACGTAGACTTTAGATCTTCTAAGCTGTTGAATTTTTCAGCATCCAGGACGATCGCGTCAAATGCCCTCTCCAGATCGACAGGGGCATCGACCGATAACCACTCGAAGTTATAGGGAAAGTTTTCTAGTTTGGGCAAGGCGATCGAACTGTACCAGCCAACTCTAATCGTTTTTCCCCGTTCTTCCATCAAAATCTACCTCTGGCGAGGGACAAGCACTCGCGATCGCGAAGAATATATTTATATTTTATCTGGAAAAATTAGTAAACCACTGCCGATCGACAGTTATACCAAAAATTCGGCTCTAAAATGCTTTTTTGACCGCAGATAAACACAGATAAACACAGATAATTTTGATGGGCGATCGATGTCGTCATCATCTTGCCAACTAGTGGTGGTGCGGACATATCGGCGATCGCATTACATATCGGCGATCGCTACTTCATAAACATCTCCTACTTTTTTGATTTTGCAATCTTGATAAGATTCAAAAACCTTTGGCAACCTCTTTCCCAAACCAAGATTGCTCGTAACTTTAGTAATTGGTTGTTTGTATTGTTTGGTAAACTCAGTTCCGACATTGCTGATATTAATATAACTGCCAGGAGACTTAGCAGTTAAATATTTTACAATTGCGATTAATACTGCTTGTAACTTTTCTGGTGAGTCGATCGCAGCTAAATCGACTCCTTGTGGTATCTTTTCATTCGGGTCGATCGGCGATAAAGTTGCTTCTTTAGCTTTGCCTTGCGTGGGTTGGTTAGAGGAATTATTTGCTGTCGATCGAGAACGATTTGTTTGAAATACAGTAATATATGTTTCGGGATTATTGGGAAGTTGATGGCTGGCAAAATCCGTTGAATGTTCCCTAATAAGATCGATTAATTGCTTGTCAGGGCAGTGAATTGATAGTAGTTGATTAATGGTGACTTCGTACTTGGTATTGAAAAATTCAGGTATTTTAGCTAAAGGAATCCAGATACTCCCCGATCGCGCTTGTTCTAATCGAATTGTATCTTTGAGTTGACCGATAAACTCTTTTAGGGATGGTACTTCTGGAGCAACCTTACAAATATGAGTTTGAGTTTCACCCGTGCGATTATTAGAAACAATAATATTATCTGCTTGTCGGCGCACTGAGTAAACAGTTAAGCCGTGAGTTTGAAGCGTGTTGCAAAGATGAGTTAGTACCGAATCTGACGAGCAAACTAAAACTTCTTTAGCTGTAGGGTAATGGATAAAAATAGACGAGCCGACTGTTGCCATTTTGACATCGGCACTATCTTTGCCAATCGGAACGTGGATTAACTCATAACTGCGGCCGTGTAAATCTAAATCTTTTTTACCTAAGTTTCGCCAATTGCCAAAAGCAATTTTAATCTGCAAAGGATGACGACAAACACTAACAAGAAATTTTTCGACTTCCGCGTTGAGGTACAAGTTTTCCACATCTAAAAGTAGAATCGCGATCGCACTCTCTTTGGAAACATTTAAACTGCGATCGGATTTCTCGGCTACTATTTCGCTCTCTCGTCGAGTTAAAAGCTGAATTTGTGCCATTAAATCGCCAAAATCCGAACTGATAAAAAAACTAGGCAGTAAGGAATTTTGTAAAACTTGCAATACTTTTTGTCGCCAAATCTCTCGCTCGGCAAACTGGCTCAATTCTGCTGTCAACCTAGAGGTAAATTTTACTTGTAGATCGGCAGTGCCCCACGGATATTTTCTCAACTTCTCCCGCAACCAATCGGGATGCTGCTGATAAGTTGTCAGAATAGTTTGATAAACATACTCGCTAATTGAGTCGATCGCAGCAGAATTATTCATCATCAATCAGAAAATCTCTAAGGCAGAGGGCATGAGGCATGAGGGAAATTAAAAACCTAATGGGGTAATTCTTGTGGGGTAGGCTTCCAGCCTGCCCCCCGATCCAGACTAGGTAGACTAAGCACATAATAATGGAAGACAGAACTGAATCGACTATTAATCATGGCCAGAGATTTACGGGGATTTTTGAAACTGCTAGAAGATAAGGGGCAATTGCGGCGAGTTAGTGCCCTGGTCGATCCAGATTTGGAAATAGCTGAGATTGCCAACAGAATGCTACAACAAGGCGGTCCAGCCCTGCTATTCGATCGAGTCAAAGGTTCGCCCTATTCCATCGCTATCAACCTCATGGGGACGGTGGAGAGGATTTGTTGGGCGATGAATATGCAGCAACCCCAAGACTTAGAAGCATTGGGTAAGAAGCTGGCCATGCTGCAACAGCCGAAGCCGCCAAAAAAGATTTCTCAGGCGGTGGAATTTGGCAAGGTATTGTTTGATGTCCTCAAAGCCAAACCAGGCAGAGGCTTTTTCCCTGCTTGCCAGCAAGTTGTCATCGAAGAACCAGAACTAGATTTAAACCAATTGCCCTTAATTCGCCCCTATACAGGCGATGCTGGCAAGATTATTACGCTGGGGTTGGTAATTACTAAAGATTGCGAAACCGGAACTCCTAACGTGGGAGTGTACCGCCTACAACTGCAATCGCCGACGACGATGACGGTACATTGGTTGTCGGTGCGGGGTGGGGCCAGACATTTGCGGAAGGCTGCCGAACGAGGGCAAAAATTAGAAATCGCGATCGCTCTCGGTGTCGATCCTTTAATTATCATGGCAGCGGCTACCCCCATTCCCGTAGACTTATCCGAATGGCTGTTTGCTGGACTCTACGGCGGTTCTGGGGTGCAACTGGCGAAGTGCAAGACTTTAGATTTAGAAGTCCCAGCCGACTCAGAATTCGTCTTAGAGGGCACGATTACCCCAGGAGAAGTGCTGCCAGACGGCCCGTTTGGCGATCATATGGGTTACTACGGCGGCGTGGAAGATTCGCCCTTAATTCGCTTCCACTGTTTGACCCACAGAAAAGACCCGATTTATTTAACCACGTTCAGCGGTCGGCCGCCTAAAGAAGAAGCGATGATGGCGATCGCTCTCAACCGAATTTACACCCCAATTTTACGGCAACAAGTATCGGAAATTGCAGATTTTTTCTTGCCGATGGAAGCCCTCAGTTATAAAGCCGCAATTATTTCGATCGATAAGGCATATCCAGGGCAAGCGCGACGGGCCGCTTTAGCTTTTTGGAGTGCCTTACCTCAATTTACCTACACCAAATTTGTCATCGTAGTAGACAAAGATATTAACGTTCGCGATCCGCGTCAAGTGGTGTGGGCAATTAGTTCTAAAGTCGATCCTGTAAGAGATGTATTTATCCTGCCCAATACCCCGTTTGATAGCTTAGACTTTGCCAGCGAAAAAATTGGTTTAGGGGGTCGCATGGGGATTGATGCAACTACTAAAATTCCCCCAGAAACCGAACACGAATGGGGCGCACCCTTAGAATCAGATCCAGATGTAGCCGCTATGGTAGAGCGGCGGTGGGCAGAATACGGTTTATCAGACTTGCAATTAGGAGAAGTCGATCCCAATTTGTTTGGCTACGACGTTAAGTAGATTGTAGGTTGGGTTGAGCGATAGCGAAACCCAACACCCCAGGAATGTTGGGTTTTGCTTACGGGACAGCCCAGAGGGCTATCCCACAAGAAAGTAGTTCCCTCAATTAGGAATTAAACTGCTACCGCTTCCTCTTTCTTGGTTGCAGGTGGTTCTGTAGCTTTACTTGCTAAGTAGTCAGCCAATTGAGTTTCAATCCGCTCTTTAACGATCTGACGATACTCTAGGAAATGCTCGATCTGAGCGCAAACGCCTAAATAGCTGGGAATTCCTCGGCGATTGTGACGGTACATTTCCCACAGGTATTGCCAGAATTGCCAGCGGGTGTCGCGCACCACCCCTTGCCGCCAACAAATTATCAGCAGCGCCTCAATAGCCTTCCAAGATACTGGCTGCTTAGCGGTTTTCTTTCTGGGAGTTTTATGAATCTTGGCTTCGCCTAAGATCCGATAGTGGCGGTAGGTACGACCTAAGAAATTTTTCGGTTCGTACAACGTCCAAAAAGCATCGATAAATTCGCGGGTAATCTCTTCTAACGGGCGGGTAGGCTCGAAGTTCATCAGCGTCGTCTGGTTGATGTTACCCGATTCGTTTAACAACCTGCCTTCTTTCTCCAGTCGGTGCCATAAAGCTGTATCCGGTAGGGCTTGCAACATACTGACAATTGCCGTAGGAATCGACGTTTTTTCCACAAATTGGACGATTCTTTGCCCCGCGCCCGGTTTTTCGCCATCGAAGCCAACAATTGTGCCCGCCATGATCCGCAATCCAGAACGGGTAATGGCTTCTACTGCATCGCTTAACGAGTCGCGAGTATTTTGAAACTTCTTGGTCAGGGCTAAACTATCTTCATCTGGAGTTTCAATCCCTAAAAAGACCGCGCCGAAACCGCACTCTACCATCATCTGCATCAGTTCTTCATCTTTAGCCAAATCCACTGAAGCTTCAGTGTCGAAAGAGAAGGGATAACCGCGCTCTTCCATCCAGGGTTTCAACTCTTTGAGCAATAACTTGACGTTGCGCTTATTGCCGATAAAGTTGTCATCCACCATAAAAATGCTGCGCCGCCAACCTAAATCGTAGAGGCGTTGGAGTTCGGCCAGCAGTTGAGTCGGGTCTTTGGTGCGAGGTTTCCGACCGTAGAGCACGATAATATCGCAGAATTCGCACTGGAAGGGGCAACCGCGAGAGAATTGCACCGACATCTCCGAATAAGCGTCTAATTCCAATAAATCGAAGCGGGGAATCGGGGTAGAAGTCACGTCAGGCTTTTCGCCATTAGAACGGAAAGTGCCCGATCGATCGCCCCTTTCGATCGCTTCGACAAACATCGGCAGGGTAATTTCCCCTTCGTCCAAAATCAGAAAGTCTACACCCATCGACTGCATTTCTTGGGAGAAAGCCGTGGGATACGGACCTCCTACGGCCACTGGCTTGCCGCGTCGTTTGGCCTCTTGAACCTGGGCTAACATATCTTCTTTTTGGACGATCATCCCAGAGAGAATCACCAAATCAGCCCACGCCCATTCAGCCTCGGTGACTTGACGGACGTTGCGATCGACTAGCTTAAACTCCCACGTTTGAGGCAAAATAGCCGCCACCGTGATTAAACCCAGAGGGGGCAGCATGGCTTTCCGCCCTAGCAAAGCTATAGTTTTCTCAAACGACCAAAAACTTTTGGGAAACAGGGGATATAACAGTAAAACTTTCATCAGCCGTTCAACCTCACGCTCGGGTTCGATCTAACTTTCTTTAACTAAATGACCCTAGTTTAACTGGTTATGATAATTTATCTGAGCAGTATAGGCGATCGCTAGCTATTTTTTCTAGCCAGGAGTACCAGCCATCATACGGTTTTCCGTTGATGTTGCTACAGATGGCAAGCAGGGGGAGCAGAGGAGGCAGAGGAAGCTGAGGAGGCAGTGGGAGAGATTTATAGGAAGCATTGTTTGCTCCTTTGCCAAACCAGGTCGCTACGGTATAGCTCCACTACCAAAGACGAACGCACCTATTTTCTGTTCCCTAGTTTCCACAATTTACTTTAATTTTGGGCAACTAAGTAGAGCGCCAACTAGAAGCTCGATCGATAAGTAGAGAAAGCTTTTATGTTATTAATATAGCTGGAAGTTAATTAGCAAACTAATGAGCATCTAAACTAGTTTTTTGGTCGATTTTGTTTTTTGCTAATTTAGTGCTACCCTCAAGAGTTAAAACAGATGTTAAGCGCGATCCCCAAACCAATCCGATTCGTAGAGCTTTCCAAAAAGCCACGATAAATTCGCAAACAATTTCCTCGATCGAGTCGCAGACAAAAAGTTCATCGACGTACTTCGATTGATAATTTGTGGTGTATTTATTTGAAGTGGGCGATCCAATTAAAGATAAGTAGTCAGACATAAATAGCGATCGCTCTTAATACAAAAAGAGCCACAGATCGTTAATCGCGCTCCCCATCTCCCCATCTCCCCATCTCCCCCTCCCCCTCCCCCTCTACTTCATGCGAATTCTACTTTTATACCCTCTGTTCCCGAAAACCTTTTGGTCGTTTGACAAAATCCTCGAACTGATAAATCGTCAGGTATTATTACCGCCCTTGGGATTGTTAACTGTGGCAGGAATTCTACCCCAAGAGTGGGAATTTAAATTAGTCGATCGCAACATTCGCCCCATAACTGAAGCCGAGTGGGAATGGGCAGAGATAGTAATCGTCTCGGCCATGATCGTGCAGAAGGAAGATTTCATCAACCAGATTCAGGAAGCCAAACGGCGAGGGAAACAGGTGGCAGTGGGAGGACCTTATCCGACTTCCTTACCGGAGGAAGCCGAAGCGGCTGGGGCAGATTATTTGATTTTAGATGAGGGTGAAATCACTCTACCGATGTTTGTAGCAGCCTTGGAGCGAGGAGAGTCTCAAGGAACCTTCCGCGCCGATGGTGCCAAACCAGATGTGACGACAACTCCGATTCCTCGGTACGACTTGCTGGAATTGCAGGCTTATGATTCTATGTCCGTCCAGTTTTCTAGGGGATGTCCCTTTGAGTGCGAGTTTTGCGACATCATTATCCTTTACGGCCGCAAACCTCGGACTAAAACCCCACAGCAGCTATTGGCAGAACTCCAGTTCCTTTACGACTTGGGCTGGAGAGGCTCTATTTTCATGGTGGACGATAACTTCATCGGTAACAAGCGCAACGTCAAACTGTTGCTAAAAGAATTAAAGGTTTGGATGGCAGAACGCCAATATCCCTTTAGGTTTAACACCGAAGCCTCGGTAGATCTAGCTCAAGACCCAGAGTTGATGGAGCTAATGGTACAAGCTAACTTCAATTCGGTCTTCTTAGGCATCGAAACTCCAGATCCAGACAGCCTGGAATTGACCAAAAAGTTTCAAAATACGCGCAATTCTCTCGTCGAGTCGGTACAAGCGATCAACCGCGCCGGACTGAGGATCATGGCTGGTTTCATTATGGGTTTCGACGGCGAGAAAAAGGGGGCAGGCGATCGCATTATCGAATTTGTCGAACAGACGAGCATTCCGACAGCGGTGTTCGGACTGCTGCAAGCTCTTCCCCATACGGCTCTCTGGTATCGTTTGGAAAAAGAGGGTAGGCTCCACAAACAAAAAGGAGATGGCAACCAGTTTGCCCTGATGAATTTTACTCCGACTCGTCCGGCTGAAGAAATTGCTAGAGAGTATGTCTTGGCTTTCTGCACGCTTTACGAGCCAGAACGCTTTCTCGATCGAGTCTATCGCCACTTCTTGACGCTAGGCCCCTCTCCCAACAAAGCTCCTTTCAAATTATTGACAAAGACGGAGTTGAGAGCCTTGGGAATTATTTTTTGGCGACAGGGTTTTAAGCGATCGACTCGCTGGAAATTTTGGCATCATTTATTTAGTATGCTCAAACGAAATCCCCAAGTATTTACCCACTACCTTACGGTTTGCGCCCACATCGAACATTTCATGGAATATCGTCAAATAGTGCGGGAGCAAATTGAATCTCAGTTAGCTGAGTCTCAGGTGACGGAAGCCAGTTCCAAAAAGCTCGTTCCATCCTCTTTTTAGTCAAATGTCCAGCCAAGTAAATTTGACCGACAGGCAACAACGCATCCTCCGAGCCACCGTGCGTCACTATATCGCTACGGCCGAACCAGTAGGTTCAAAAGCTTTGGTAGAAGAGTATAACCTCAGCGTCAGTCCGGCGACGATTCGCAACGTTTTTGGGTTATTAGAAAAAGCTGGATTGCTATATCAACCCCATACATCGGCGGGACGCATACCCTCAGATTCTGGCTATCGGATTTATGTCGATAGGTTAATGACACCAGCCAATAAACTGGGAAGCAAGGTAGAGCAATTATTGGTAGAACAGTTAAAGAAGCAAAATACCAGCTTTGAGGCGCTGTTGCGGGGGGCGGCGCAAATTCTGGCTACTTTGAGCGGTTACATTACTCTGATTACCCTGCCGCAAAATCGGACGGCTTGCTTGCGCCATTTGCAACTTCTACCAGTCGATGACCAACGGGTGATGCTGATCGTGGTGACAGATAGTTATGAAACCACCAGCGCGTTGATGGATTTACCCCCAACTGCCGAACCAGATCGATCGTTAGATGCCGAAATGATGGAACGAGAGTTGCAAATTCTCTCTAACTTTTTGAACAGCCAGTTGCGGGGCAAACCGTTGAGCGAACTAGCTGCCCTAGACTGGAAGGAACTCGATCGAGAATTTCAACGCTATGCTGACTTTTGCCAGCAAATATTCTCAGAATTGGGCAAACGAGCCAATCCCCCGCTCTCAACTCCGATAATGGTGCGGGGAGTATCTGAAGTGTTGCGCCAACCAGAATTCGCGGAATTACAACAAGTTCAGGCGCTGCTACACTTGTTGGAAGAAGAGCAAGAGCAGTTGTGGCCGTTAATCTTTGAACTACCTCAACATTACTCCCAAGATCTCTGCTCGAAAACAGAAGGCTCGCGAGTTACCGTCAGAATTGGGACTGAAAACCCCTTAGAGCCAATGCGAACCTGCGCTTTAATTTCTGCCAATTACTGCCAAGGAAAGGTTCCAGTAGGCAGCATCGGCGTGATCGGACCGACGCGGATGTTTTATGAAAATGCGATCGCTTTAGTCGAAGCAGCGGCCGATTATTTCTCTGAAGCCTTAAGCTAAAAACTCTTTGAAACTCTCTTGAAACAAATGGGGATTCAACTGCTTACCAAACCGAAGCGAAATATGAAAAACAAGCTGATGCCATTGATGGATAAGCTTCTGACCCGCAAGCGTTCAATTATCGAAACGATTATTGACCAACTCAAGAATATTTCCCAGATTGAGCATTCCCGACACCGCTCTCCGGTCAATTTTTTGGTGAATTTGGTTTATGGGCTGATTGCTTATTGTCATCAGCCCAAGAAGCCTTCTCGCCATCTCAATGAGTTTTTTCTGCCTTCGGCTTAACCCGAACTCAGGTTATATAGATATCCCGCGGTCAGAATCCCCCCAAGGGACAGCACGGAATGCTGGTGTAGTTATCTTTTTATAGTTTTACTTGCGAGGGCTAATAATTCGCGTAAAGCGGACTACCAAAAGATCTTGGTGTTGATTTTGAGGTTATTTGCAGCGGATGAACTTTGCCGTTCGCCCTCTAGCCCCTATAGAGACGTTACTTTCAAGCTTATTGCTGGTATCCTCGCTTTTTTTCCTGATGCCAGTAGTCGTGGGGCTAGAAATCCTGCCATAATTCAAGATATTGTCTGAAGGTTGTCTTATGGAGCAGCGTTCTTTTGAAGGAACTTGGGAAGAAATTCTTCGTTACGCGCCTGAACTGGTTGGACGGCGTGTAAGGTTGACAGTGCTATCCAATGAGAGTTCAAAACCTCAAAACGGGTCTACCCTGGATCGAGTCTTGAAAGGTAGGTTAGGTCGAGTTCAGTTTCAACCCTCAAATCTTTCCACACGCACAAAAGAAGCATTCACTGACCTTTTGGTTGAGAAGTACAGGCTACCAGGATTGGGGCAGTGACTCTTTGTGATGCGTCTCCTTTGATTGCTTTGATTAACCAGAGTGACATCAACCATACTCGTTGCGTCAATGCTTTATCTGGTCTTTCCGCGCCTTTAGTTACAACGCGGTCATGTTTCACGGAAGCCATGTACTTGCTAGGTCGGTACGGCGGTTGGTCAGCGCAGCAGGAATTATGGGGTTACGCTTCTGACCAGATCCTTGTGCTTCACTTTAATGGCGAGGACGAGCAAGCAAGGATGCAAGTATTGATGGAGCAGTATCGAGATTTGCCGATGGATTTAGCAGATGCGTCTCTGGTTGCTGCGGCTGAAGCTCTTAATCTAAAACGAATTTTTACACTCGATCGGGATTTTTAAATATACCGTTTTAAGGGAAACCAACCCTTTGACGTTGCGCCTTGAACACTGTCTGGTAGTTGACGAGGGCTAACACTGCGTTGGTGCGGACGGAATGCAGATTATCTGTGGGTGTTCAAGGTTGTCTGCCGCCGCCCAACTTCACGGTTATTATGACAAGCGCGATCGCGCTCCTACAATCCGAATTTCCAACTGCAAAGACGATCGAAATAAAACTCGTTCTTGTGAGATTTAGGAAGCCTCTTACTGCCTCTTGCTCTTCAGTGCGATCGCCGATCGTCGTAGGCTGGGTTGACGCTAGAGAGCCAGTCCAGTAAAAGTAGTTGACAAGACGCACAATTTTTGGCGAGGGTAAAAGAGCAGAATAAGGTATAGGATCGGCAGTTTGAGGAAGATGTTGCAGCAGGTCGGCTTAAAAAGTTACCAATACGAATAATCAAGAAAAATGTCAATAAAAAATGCTCCAATATTTAGGTTTTGGCTAATTTGGTGGTGCTTAACGTCTCTTCTTAGTTCGCTTGCCCTCAACTACTTACAATATCAGGGAAATGTTGCTGTTACTACTCTAGTGGTGCCATTCGAAATATGGAGTATATCAATGGGGGTTTTACAAGCATTGCTACTAAGGAAATATAATATTTCAATACGATGGATACTGGCTTCCATCTTGGCCCCACTCGTATGCACGCCTATTTTTATCGGCTTGGCAATGTTCGGATTACTAAGCTGCTGCTATGGCAACCACAACCCCCTACACTATACAATCACCTTATCATTAATGGCATCTATATCGGGGTTTGTTTTCGCATTCATTCAAGCTAAATTGGCTCTTTGGCGTTTTTCAAGGAAGAGATTGTGGATTATTATCAATGGATTGGGATTTGCATTACTGGCGCAAGTTGCAGTCCCTCACGACAATGCAGTTTCAATATTTGGGACACTTTCCAATTTGGCTTGGTTCTTTAGTGCAGTAGGATTCGGGTTCATTCAAGCAACCACCATGGCATGGCTCTTGTCTTCTGAAATCAACAACCATTGAGATACTGATGAGAGTGCAGTATGGCGAAAACTCTCGTTCTGATTGCATCGTTAACCGGGTTGTCAGTTGAGGAAATGCAGCAACTCCAGCAGCAAGTTGGTAACGAATAGATCGAGAGCCAAGCTCGATCGGTGTAGCGATCGAAGCATATTCCAACTGCAAAGACGATCGAAATCAAACTCGCTCTTGTGAGATTTAGGAAGCCTCTTGCTGCCTCTTGCTCTTCAGGTATTCTGCGATCGCTTCGCTCGCGTCATCCTCAGCTTTATAAACCCGTGGATTTGGATTTTCAGAATGCCGTCGATCGAGATAAGTTTGTAAGGCTTCCTCATCATCTCGATGCTCTAAAACATAAGCTCGAAGTTGTTGGGTTGTTATTATAGCGAAGTCTGGTTTCACGCTCATACGAACCTCCAATCTCCATTCGGATCGATCTCAATTATGTCTGCTGGAGAAGGAGAGGAGATAAAACTTTTGTTTTTTTCTCCAGCAAAGACTTCATGGCTTTCTATACTCAACCATTAAAACTAACCTTTAAACTGCCAGGTTGACCTCGATCGCCTTCTAGTACCACACCTCGATGGTTGGCATCAAGATGGCGCAGCAGTTGATAAATCGCTGCAATTTTCTCAGTTGCGCCAGCCTTCTCAGCTAATTCGGCTAAAGAGAGCGGTGCTTTTTCCTGCTGTAGAACTTGCATCACTCGCGTTTGTAAATCTAAAATTGCCGCCGCTGCCTTTTTCCCAGCTTCAACCCCTGGCTGATGATAAGCGTTGATCCGAACTAAGGAAGCATAAAACCCGACAGCCCGCTCGTAAAGAGCGATTAACGCCCCCACCATCCGAGGATCGACTTGGGGAATGGTGACAGTTATCGAGTCTCGGTGATTTTCATACAGAGCCTGACGAGTTCCTTGCAAAAAGCCCGATAAATAATCTCCAGAGGTAATTCCCGGATCGATTTCGACTGAAGTGCCTTGGCGGTCGCTTAGCACTTCAATAAAGGTGAGGAAGAAATTCGGCACGCCTTCTCGCAATTGCTGAACGTAAGCGTGTTGGTCGGTCGAGCCTTTATTCCCATAAACGGCAATTCCTTGATAGACGGTATTCCCATCCAAGTCTTTTTCTTTCCCCAAAGATTCCATCACTAGCTGTTGCAAGTAGCGGCTGAACAGCAGCAACCGATCTTTGTAGGGCAGCACTACCATGTCTTTTTCACCCTTGCCGTTGCCAGCAAAGTACCAAGATAGTGCCAGCAATGCCGCAGGATTGGTTTTAATTCCTTCGGTGCGGGTAGCGACATCCATTTCTTTGGCACCAGCTAGCATTTGGCGAATGTCGATTCCTTGCAAGGCGGCTGGGAGCAGCCCGACTGCTGACATTTCTGAGGTTCTTCCCCCCACCCAGTCAGCCATGGGGAAGGTGGCTAGCCAGCCTTCAGATTTGGCTTGCTGGTCTAAATGGCTGTTAGTTCCAGTAATGGCAACTGCGTGGGCAGCAAAGTCTAAATTTCGATCGCTAAAGGCTTTTCTGACTTCGATCGCCCCATTGCGAGGTTCGGGAGTGCCACCGGATTTGGAGATGACTAGCACTAAGGTACTAGAAAGGCGATCTTTCAACTTCGAGACGATGCGATCGATCCCATCGGGGTCGGAGTTGTCGATAAAGTGAATGGCTAGGGGGGGAAAGTCTGGCGCTAAAGCTTCAGCCACGAATTGAGGGCCGAGCGCAGAACCACCGATCCCGATCGAAATTACGTCAGTAAACTTGGGGGCGGTGGGGGGCTTGATTTCCCCGCTGTGGACTTTGCTAGCGAAAACTTCAATGCGATCGATGGTTTCGACAATTTCTTGCTCGATCTCGGCGTTAGGAGCTAATTCGGGATCTCGCAGCCAGTAGTGACCGACCATGCGTTGTTCGTCAGGATTGGCGATCGCTCCTCCCTCTAAGGCTTTCATCTCTTGGAAAGCCCGATCGAAATGGGGTTGCATTTTCTCGACAAAAGCATCGTCAAACCGCATCCGGCTGACATCGAGGTAAAATCCTAACCCCGGATGGTAATAAAGCCAGTCTTGGTAACGTTGCCAGAGTGCAGCGGCATCCATAAGTCAATCTCTACTAACTATTCACCCACAACATAGTTTAATGGCGATCGGTCGCGTCGCTGCGTTCTCAATTCGATCGACCTGACATCAGTTCTCGTTTTTCCAGGGGTGACAGCAAGATCTGTATTAGACTCTGACCGAATTGCCAAGTTGATAAAAACCACAGATGAACGCAGATGTAGGCGTAGCGTTCTGGTAGGGTAGTTGATGAGTTCTTTCGAGCGAACTATGAGCGGATTTTACGGTGAGTTTTCCTTAGCGTCTAGCGGCACGGAAACTGAAAACTTAGAAGCGATGGCGCGGGCGATCGGTCCTTGGGGGCCGGATGCCAAAGGCTATTGGCAAGAGGGGCCGATCGCTCTGGGAAGCTACTTGCTGCGAATTACGCCGGAAGATGCCTTCGACGTGCAACCGTCAGTAGAAGGGGATCTGGCTTTGGTCGGACGCATTCGGCTCGACGAGCGCGAAAACCTCGGCCGGTTGCTGGAAATCGATCGCGCGGATTTAACTCGATTGCCCGACAGTCAGTTGCTCTTGCGGGCGTGGCGGCGCTGGGGCCAGGGCTGCGTGGCATATCTTTACGGCGACTGGGCGTGTGCTATCTGGGATCGGCATCGCCAATCCCTCTGGTTGGGGCGGGATGCGGCTGGCAATAGCGGACTCTACTACTGGTACGATTCCCAGCAATTGGTTTTTTCTAACTGTTTGAAGGCGCTGTTAGCCCATCCGGCCGTCCCCAAACGACCCAATGCCGATCGCATTGCTGGACAACTGACTGTATTAATGGATGCGACCCAAGAAAGCGCCACCGTCTACGCCGATATCTGGCGGTTGCCTGTCGGTCAGGCAATGCGATGCGATCGCTCAGAGATCGAGCCGCCTTATACCTGGTGGCAACCGGAACTTTTGCCAGAATTCGACTGGAAAGACGATCGAGATTATTATGTAGCTTTTAGAGATTTGTATGCCGCAGCAGTTAGCGATCGCCTCCGTAATGCCAAGGGATCGATCGGTCTGATGTTTAGTTCGGGTTTGGATTCTGGATCGGTAGCGGCTTTAGCTGCACCCCGCCTGCACGATCGCCTCCAGGCATATATCTCAGTGCCACATTTTCCACCCGACGGCGCACCACCTCGGCGGTTGGGAGACGAAACAAACTTGGCGCGATCGACTGCCGATCGGATCGGTAACATCGATTTCATCCCGGTTTCATCTGAGGGCAGCAGCGTCATTAGTTCCATTGAAGCTTTATTGAAAATTCACGATCGACCGGGACACGCAGCGGCAAATTACTATTGGATATTAGAGATTTTGAGCCTAGCCAGGGAGCGAGGAGTTCGAGTCATGCTGACCGGACAGGGGGGAAATGCCACCGTCTCCTGGTCGGGAGTTGGCAATCTTTGTCCTGCGATTGTTCGGGGAGATTGGAGAACTTTGTTTGCCGCCTTCCATAACAGCAAGGTCGGCGCTTGGGTAACTCTAAAACGCCAGATCCTCAAACCCATGCTGCAACCCTCGTTAAACGCATTCCAACGCCTGAAAACAATAGGTCGAGTCGCTTGGGAGGATTACTCAGCCATTAACCCGCAGTGGGCAGCGCAGATCGATCTGGCTGGGCAAATGCGGGCTGCCGGACACGACCCTTTTTTTGGAGAAAGCTATAATTCGCAACATCTTCATTTAGCGCGTTTCCGATCGGGCAGACTGGGCGCTGTAGGAGAGCTTTGGATGGAAAATGGGGCGGCACATCAACTAGACGTGCGCGATCCCACCCGCGATCGCCGATTAATCGAGTTTTGCTGGCGCGTCCCCGATCGGGTATTTTGGGCTAATGGCATTCAGCGCGGATTGATTCGTCAAGGGATGGCTGGGGTTTTGCCCGATGCTGTAATGTACGGCCAGCGCAAAGGGCTTCAAGCTGCCGACGTAGGCGATCGAGTTTGGGCAGAACGGAAAGCGATATCGGCAGCACTCGATCGCCTGGAAGCCCATTCCCTCGCCAAAGCATGGCTAGATCTTCCTAAAATGCGTTCCGTGTTAGCCGCCCTAGAAAGTGGTGTCACGCCCACAAAAACTCGACAGGTCGGTTCTATCCTGTTAAGAGGCTTGGGGGTTGGTTTGTTTCTGACCCGCTTCTAGCCTTTCATATCGAATTCGGTGTTTAAAACCAGAAATCCAGCCCTCACCCCCTTCCCCTCTCCCAAGCTTGGGAGAGGGGTGCCCGTTAGGGCGGGGTGAGGGCTAACCAAGTGTTGCTAAGCGGATTTGGTATCAGTTATGCCCTTAGAATCCCCAGACTATTACATTCATCAGGCTTTTGGGTTGCGATTTCGCTCGCGGATGGGGTGGTTGCCCGTTCCTGGAGTAACGGACAACTCTCCAGATTATGATATTGCGATCGCCTTGGAACCAGTACCAGATCGCCTCAGCCATCCAATCAGTCAAACCGCCCGCTTTGAAGCTCGACCCGGACAGTTGCTTTTTAAGACGCGAACCATTGCCGATTTTTGGGTTCAGGGAGGAGAGCGAATCTCTATTGCCCCCAAACCAGAAGTCGAAAATCTCAGACTGTGCAATCTTTTATTCGGTGGAGTTACGGGCGGACTGCTGATTCAGCGCGGCATTTTGGCTCTGCACGGATGCTCGATCGCAACTCCAAAGGGGGCGGCGATCGTTTGCGGCCATTCGGGGACTGGCAAATCTACCCTGACGGCATTGATGCTAGAACGGGGGTTTCGGATTCTCGACGACAATATTGCCGCTTTGAAGAGCGATGGCGATCGATTCTGCGTCCAACCCGGACTGGGATTTCTCCGACTGACAAAAGAAACCATAGAGCTATTGCAGATTGCTCCTTCAAAACTCAGTTATCCCGCACCCTTCGATCCTAAGTACCTACATTTTCTGCCGCTGTCGGGTTTTTGCGATCGCCCCCAACCGTTGCGGCACATTTTCGTTTTGGATCGAACCAAAGAAAAGCTAGTTACTCCTCTGACGGGTAAAGACAAACTGGATACCCTGCGGCAATTTACCTATATGACTCAGATGTTGTCTGGCTTAGGTCAGATCGAGAACCATTTCCGGCAGTGGCTCGAACTTGCTAATGTCATACCTATGAGCGCGATCGGATATCCCTCAGAAGATAGCACTCGATCGTGGGGCGATCGGATCGATCGCCTGCTTTTAGAGTAGATATCTTCAACAACTCTTTTCATGTGATTCGGTAAATCTCACATTATTATTTAGAATCGACAATTTGAAACGATTTCATCATTTCTTTGACTGTTCCTAAAAACTTATCATATTTATCCGGTTCGGCTATATAAGTAAGATAATAGACTCGATCGCCATTTAAAGTTAGAGCTAATAAATATTTTAATTTACGTCCTTCATCTCGCGCAGTATAACAAACTGTATTGGTTTTACCGTTAGCTAAAACAATTTCTCGATCGCAGCGATCGGCAACTTCAAGATTATTCAAACTCGTTTTCAGATCGGCAATTATCTTTTGAGCGTAATCATCTAATAGAACTGGATTATCTAATTCTACGATATTGACAATTAGCTGTTCTTGAAATTTATCGTTATCGCTTTCTAAAGGTGACTGAAATATGGTCACATCAGGAGTAAAAGGAAATGCACCTGCTTGCTTGTTCCAGTTTTTAGGATACTTAATTTCGATGCCATGAGTCGAGTTTTTATAATCACCAAATTCTATTGTTGGTTGACAGCAAAGTTGTTGAATTTTTGGGAAAAACACTCCTAAGATGCTAACGATCGCTATCCCGATTACACTACCAATTATCAATTTATAGTTCTGCTGAGGTTTTAAAGTAGCGATCGCCTGCAATGCTTCAACTGCCGAAGGATAACGTCGATCGAAGTGGTATCGACACATTTTGTCTAAAATATCGGCTAGCTTTTTGCTAACCTGGACTCGATCGCGCCAGAGAATCTCTAAAGTTTTGGGGTCTTTGGGTAATTGGAAAGGCGAAATCCCAGTCAAAGCTTGAATTCCGATCGCTCCTACTGCATACACGTCGCTGCATAATTGCGGCTGTCCGCTAGATTGCTCGGAAGGCATATAGCCCAGCGTCCCGACTGCCACTGTTAAACTGGTTTGTCCCTGAGTTGTAATTGATAAAGTGTGAATCTCTTTGACGGCACCAAAGTCAATTAAAACTACTTTGTTATCGGCTCGGCGACGGATTAAATTTGAAGGTTTTAGATCGCGATGGATGACATTTTGGTGGTGAACGAATGCTAAAACTTCAAGAATATCTTGCAAGAGGGCGATCGCTTCCTTTTCAGTTAACTTATTTCCTGGAGAGAGTTCGGTTTTGCTTAAATCGTCGCCATCAATGTATTCTTGGACTAAATAAAATTCTCCATTTTCTTCAAAGTGCGCTAACAATTGCGGGATGCGATCGTGTTTTAATCGATACAAAATATCGGCTTCAGTTGCAAACAAACGTCTAGCAATTGATAGCGTATCTGGATCGGGATTTTTCGGTTTCAGGTGTTTGACGACGCACAAAGGTTGACGCGGCAGATGTAAATCTTTAGCTAGATAAGTATCGCCAAAGCCGCCCCCACCGATGATTTTGATGAGACTGTAGCGATCGCGCAGCGTTTTCCCAAGCATAAGATTTACCCAAAATTGAAAGTTAAACCGAAAAAATAGGTAAAAATTTAGTTACAAACGTGGTGGCTGAGAAAATAAAAGGAGATAATAATTGTCGATGGTAGCAATCTGAACTATTTTAGCTGACAGGGTATTGACGAGAAACATTAAGATCGAGCCTAATCGATCGATTAATCGCGCGAGTGGAACTTCTTATGAAACTGCGGTTACTTATCCAAGTCTTGACAGGATTGACGTTGACCGTTGGCACCAGTGCCATTTTCAGCCAGCAGGCTAACGCTCAACCCAGTAGGTTCTTCTGCGCTAAAAAGCATGGCGTGCCTATCACCTACGTGCAGATTCCAGGTCAGGGAAGCGTCCGCATGATTAGTTGGGTAACTAACGGCCTTGGCTCTCCAGCAGAACGCTGTCGAATAGTGGCTACCAGATTTCAGAAGCACTACGAAAACAGAACGTTGAAGTTTGTCCGCACGGGAACTGTAAATGGATACCCCGTGTTGTGCATTGCCGATCGTAAAGGTGGTGCTTGTCGGAGAAATCAGGTGCTAGTGACGCTGACGCGAGGAACAGACCCCGAACCAGTTTTGGTCCAGTTACTCAATCTTCGGGATCTGGGTTCTCGCAACGAAGTTTATCTCAGCGGCAGCAACCCCCTGTCTTACGTTGACAGTGAAACTTATGTAGATGTCGATCGGCTGTTAGAAATATTGGCGGTAGAAGAAGGCGATTCGCCCGATACAGCCAGTCAATAGAGAGCGATTGAACCCGTGAATTGGTGGTTTGTGCGCTCGGAATGCTGTACGTGGCTTGCCCTCATCCCCCAACCCCTTCTCCCAAGCTTGGGAGAAGGAGAGAAAGCGATTCAAGAGACTTTAGAATTTTGGCGATCGCAGCGTTGAAACATGAATTTATCTTACAGACTGCCAGCGGTATTAATCGGAACGGCGATCGCTACCCTAATTCAACCTCAAATTGCCCTGGCTTTATCTTCGGCTGAAGTCAACGATATCGCTAAACAAATTACGGTGCGGATCGATGGGGCGAACACCGGAACTGGGGTCATAGTCGATCGCCAAGGCAATAATTACACCGTCATCACCAACTGGCACGTAGTCCAAGTAGCGGGAAATTATACGATTCAAACGGCTGATGGCAAGTCTTACCAAGTCAACTCCAGTCAAGCCAAACGGATTGATGGGGTAGATTTAGCCGTATTGCAATTTACTAGTTCTCAAGCCTATAAGGTAGCCGAGTTAGCCGATGCCGACAAGTTAACTGAAGGCACAAATGTTTACGTGGCTGGTTGGGCAGATCCCGATCGACTCAATTCCGAACGGGGATATATCTTTGCCAACGGCAGTATTTCTCGGCTGCTGACCAAGCCTAAAGATGGATACGGTTTGGTCTACAACAATGTCGTCAAACCTGGGATGAGTGGCGGCCCGGTGTTAGACGATCGAGGGCGCTTGGTGGGAATTAACGGCAAAGCCGTAGCCGATGCTAGAACTCAAGCCACAGACTTTGCTGGAATTCCGATTAATTTTTACAAGAAACCATCGCCTACCCAGGTAGCTACCCGTCCTGCTAGTTCGCCACCAAGTTCGCGTTCGGTAGCTGCAACCTCCAACAACTCCCAAGCCGAGGAATTTTTTCAGCAGGGTCAGGATAAGTTGAAGCGAAATGACTTTCAAGGTGCGATCGCTGATTTCGATCGGGCAATTGCTCTCAATGCCAATCATGCTGGTGCTTACGAGCAGAGGGGGGGCGCTTTCCTCAACACTAACAAGCCGCAACAGGCAATTGAGAGCCTTGAGAAAGCCGCAGAACTCTTCGAGCGACAAGGAAAGCAAGGGGATGCCTACAGAAGCCGTGGCGTTGCTCTTTATGCGTCGAAAGACTATCGGGGCGCGATCGCAGCTTTCGAGCGAGCGATTCGCCTTAACCCCAACAATGCTCCTGCCTATGTCAATCGAGGTTTTGTCCGCATTAACCTTAAACAGTACGAAGAAGCTCTCGCCGATTTTAATCAAGCGATTCGCCTCGATCCTAACAATGCTAGTGCCTACTCCAACCGAGGTGGTGTCCGCTATTTCCTCAAACAGTACGAAGAAGCTCTCGCCGATTTGAACCAAGCGATTCGCCTTGACCCCAACTTGGCTATTGCATACTCCAGCCGAGGTTTTGTTTTTAAGCAACGAAAAGACAAACAAAAAGCCCTAGCAGATTTTCGGAAAGCTGCTCGATTGTTTCAGCAGCAAGGCGACCAAGAGCTTTATCAACAATCCTTGAAACAAATTCGAGAGCTAGAATAGAAAGCTGTCATCTACTGGTGGTGATATCAAATCCGGTTGTTAAAACCTTGAATCCCACCCTCATCCCCTGCCCCTCTCCCGTGGGAGAGGGGTGCCGGAGGCGGGGTGAGGGAAACAACTTTTGCTAAGCGGATTTCGTATGATTTGTTCTTATGCCCTGCGGGTAGGCTGCACCAATGGAACGCGCTACGCGATCTGTAGAGTGGAGGATAAGGAGCGATCGGGCAATTTAGCGATCGTACAATTAATAAATAGGCGATCGAGAGAGCAACAAAACATAATTATTACCTAGTCCTCTTCAGAGGACTTTCGCTATGAGACGGGGGTTTTGAACCCCCGGCGGTTGTTGCTGCTAAGGCAAAATATAAGTATTATCAGATCTAAAGTTGAGTATTCCACCCGCCAGGGAATTAATTCCCTGGCTAATAGCTAAAGTCGGTTAAAACCGAATAAAATCAAATAGCAAATAGCAGAGATTTTTCCCAGCATAATACGGCAAAGCGATCTCTCAGTGGAATTGAGATTAGAAGCGATCGCACTTATAAAAAAACAATTCGAGCGCGACTTTTAGGCTAACAATATCTGTTCTGCTGTCAGATTTAATTCGGGAAAAATAGTTGAAATTAAGCGATCGCTACCTCGAAAAACCGCCTCTTCATAAAAGCCTTCAACCAAAGTTAGTACGGTAATGCCAGGTGGATATTTGCGATCGCCTTCGATAAAGTCTACAATCCAGTATTCGAGAATTTCAGCAATATTGTATTCTGCCCGTTTGCGTCTATGGTCAACAGTTTGAGTTCCTTCGCTAACCACTTCAACTACTAGCAATGGCGGCGAATCTTCTAAAACAGCCGATCGATCTAAAAGTCCTTGCCATTGCTCTTTAGTAGCCACGCAAATATCAGGAATTCTCGAAGTATCTCTTGTCCCCACTTGAGGAATGCGAACCCCGATCGCACTATGTCCAGAAACATAATTAAGATCTAGACGCTTGATTTCGGCTCTAAAAGTGTCATGTAGAAAGTCAATAATCAGTGCGTGTTTCCCTCTGGCTGGTGGCATTTCGACTAACTCTCCATGAAATAACTCATAACGATTGCCATCGTCGTAGGCTAAATAATCAGCAAATGAAAGTTGTTTGAGAGGAGTTTGTACCATAGCGATCGCTTTGCTCAGACGATTTCATTTCCAGTCTGCCACAGATTTCCCCCCACAGGAGACATTTGCCTTGGAGAATGTTAAAAATAAGAGGATCGAACTAAATTTAGTGCTAAATCAGAAGTTATGAACTTCTCGTATAGACTCCCAGCGGTTTTAATGGGGACAGCGATCGCTACTCTAATTCCGCCTCAACTCGCCGTCAGCTTGTCGCCTGCGGATGTCAATGCGATCGCCAAACAAATTATGGTACGCATTGATGGGGCGAATACCGGAACTGGGGTGATAGTCGATCGCCAAAACAATAATTACACCGTCTTGACTAACTGGCACGTAGTCAAGGAAGCGGGAACTTATACGATTCAAACTGCTGATGGCAAAACTTACCAAATTAACTCCAACCAAATCCAACGCTTGGGCAACGTCGATTTAGCCGTATTGCAGTTTACTAGCGATCGCACTTATCGGGTGGCGCAGTTGGGAAACTCAGATAAAATTCCCGAAGGCACAACCGTTTATGCTGCTGGTTGGATTGCCCCCGATAGAACTTGCTTGGAACGATGCGATCGCTATCCTTCAGGACAGCTTATCGGACGCTTGCCAAAGGCTAAAGATGGTTATTCCTGGATTTATACCAATCCCATCAAACCGGGGATGAGTGGCGGCCCGGTACTGGATGACGAGGGGCGCTTAGTGGGGATTAACGGACTAGCGATCCCCGATATTAACACCCAGCAGACTGACTTTTTTGCCATCCCGATTGATACCTATGCCCAGCTTGCTAACGTCGCCAGAACCCCTACGCCGCCGAGAACGACTTTACCTAGTTCGCCGCCAGCTAGTGTAACTGAACCACCAAGAAGAACACCTGCACCGTCTCCACAGCCAACTCCGACACCCTCTACCGACAGTGTTGCTTACAACTCTCGTGGCAACTTTTCTTTATTCAAAACCCTTACCGGACATTCCTTGTCTGTTGAGTCCGTTGCCATCAGCCCTGACGGGCAAACTTTAGTTAGTGGAAGTTGGGACAAAACTATCAAAATCTGGGACCTCAGCAGCGGGAAATTGCGGCGCACTATTACCGGACATTCCAGCAGGGTTTCTTCTGTTGCCATTAGCCCCGATGGAGAGACTTTAGTTAGTGGGCAAGCAGACACCATCAAAATCTGGGACCTCAGCAGTGGAAAACTACGACAAACTCTCACCGGACATTCCGGCGCGGTTTGGTCTGTTGCCATCAGCCCCGATGGGCAAACTTTAGCTAGTGGTAGTGATGACGACACTATCAAAATCTGGGACATCCGCAGCGGCAAACTGCGACAAACTCTCACCGGACATTCCAATGTAGTTACTTCTGTCACCATTAGCCCCGATGGGCGAACTTTAGTTAGTGGAAGTTGGGACAAAACTATCAAAATCTGGGACATCCGCAGCGGCAAACTGCGACAAACTCTCACCGGACATTCCGACTTGGTTTGGTCTGTTGCCATCAGCCCCGATGGGCGAACTTTAGTTAGTGGTAGCGGTGACGACACTATCAAAATCTGGGACCTCAGCAGTGGGGAACTGCGACAAACTCTCACCGGACATTCCGGCTGGGTGAATTCTGTTGCCATCAGCCCCGACGGGCGAACTTTAGTTATTGGAGGTTGGGACAAAACCATCAAAATCTGGGATCTAAGAAGTGGGGAACTGCGACAAACTCTCACCGGACATTCCGAGCAAGTTAATTCCGTTGCCATCAGCCCCGATGGGCGAACTTTGGCTAGTGGGGCCGGAAACCTATTCATCAAAAAGGACACATCGATTAAGATTTGGCGATTGGCAGAGCGTTAAGGTAAGTATTATCCATGGCGAATTAATTTGCGGCTACACAACCTTTCGTCCTCCTGCGCGAACTCAAGAACAAAGAGGATTTTAAAGCCAGATTTCCTATAAGGTATAGCTAACGCTGCCAGGTTCGCTGACAAGAATATCGCTTTACCATGTCCCAATTTCCTCACGACCAGTTTGCCAAAGATTTACTCGAAAGTTTACTCTCACCCTTTGGCAAAGTCGAAACAGATCGCAAAATTAGTGGTGAAGTTAGAGAAATTGACGTTTGCTTTTTCCCCCATCCTGAAGTTGCCAACCTCCCCAGTTTAGGACTGCTGCAAAGATTAGCGTCAACCAGAGCCGCCTTCGAGCCATTTCGCAATCCCGTTACTCCCACTCAAATTCGCAGTTGTATGGCCAAATTGTTCGATCTCCACGCCGAACTAGAACGCCAAGCGCAACGTCAACCCCATGAATCAGAATTACCCCACTTGTGGATTCTTACCCCCACATTATCGGCAGCGACTTTAAAGAGTTTTGGTGCTATAACAGATGAAGAGCAATGGAGTAAAGGTGTTTACCTGCTGCCACCCGGATACTGCACGGGGATTGTCGTCATTCACCAGCTACCAGAAACACCTGATACCTTATGGTTGAGAGTTTTGGGCAAGCATAAGGTACAACAAAGAGCAATTCAAGAGATTAATGGCCTCGATTTATCTCATCCCTACCGTCAAAATGCACTAGAGCTACTAGCAGATTTAGCAGTGGTGCTAGAGGCCAAACAAAATCGCGTTGGCGGAGCCTGTGCGTTAGCACGTATCGCCAAGATACGGAGTTAATCATGAGTTTAAGAACTTCTGCTTTATATTTAGAACAGATCGATCGACTTACTCAGAAAGCTTTAGAACAAGGTTTAGAACAAGGTTTAGAACAGGGGCGAGAACAGGGGCGAGAACAGGGACGCACAGCCGAAGCTCAAGCCTTAATCTGCAAGCAACTTACCCGGAAGTTAGGTAATCTCACTCCTGAATTACAAGCACGGTTAAGCAATCTGAGTGTTAAGCAATTGGAGACTCTGGGTGAAGCTTTGTTGGATTTTACCAGTTTAGAGGATTTGGCGGATTGGTTGGAGAATTCATCAACGATCGGAAATACCTGATACTTTATGGTTGAGAATTTTGGGCAAACATCGGGGTACAACAAAGAGCAATTGCAGAGATCGATCGACTAGATTTATCTTTCTTAAGCTAGCCTTATAGAGAGATTTTTGAGCAGTTATCGATCGTACCAAATCCAGTTTGGATGCGTATCGATGCTATAATAGAAAAGCTTTTTAACTAACCGAAATACTTTTTAATCTTATTATGTTTGGTTTAGGATGGCCTGAATTAGGTTTAATCGGCTTAGCAGCTTTAATCGTTTTGGGACCTAAAAAAATTCCCGAACTAGGTAGCGCCTTGGGAAAAACCTTACGCGGCTTCAAGAAGGAATTGTATACTTCTGAAGCAGACGATGTGAGGGAAGAGGGCGAAGAGGGCGAGAGAGCGAAGAGAGCGGAGGAGCAGCCCTTCGACAACGCTCAGGGCAAGAGGAGCAGAGGAGCAGAGGAGAATTCTTAACTCAACACTCAACACTCAACACTTCTCAAGGCCAGGACAAAGCGATCGATCCCTGCTAGATCTGGGGAAATCTGAACATGAGAGTATTGACCTTGTTGTTGCAGTAAATCTGCTACTGCTGGTGGTTGTCCTGCCATAGTTTCAACCAGCCAGATGCCACCAGGACGCAAATAATCAGCAGCAGTATTGACTAAGTGGCGAAGGCAATCTAATCCGTCCGAACCGCCGTCGAGCGCTAGGGGAGGCTCGTGCCAAGCAACTTCCGGTTGCAAATCGGGTAACATCTCGCTGGGAATATAAGGCGGATTCGATACCATACCCGTAAATTGACCTTTGAGGGCGGATAGGGGTTCCCACCAATCGCCTCGATCGAAGGTAATACGATCGCTCAAACCCAGTCTTTCGGCATTGCGTCGGGCAATAGATAAAGCTTCCAGGCTGCGATCGACTGCATGAATTTTAGCAGTTGGTAAAGCTGTTGCCAGTCCCAGAGCGATCGCCCCGCTGCCCGTTCCTAAATCTGCCCAATGTTGATTATCGTCGGTAAAGTCTTGGCTAGTAGCCACGGCAATGTCTATCAGACACTCGGTTTCCGGTCGGGGAATCAACACAGCGGGGGAAACCACTAACGAAAAATCTCGCCAGTATGCCACTCCAGTTAGATACTGAATCGGCATCCGGCGATCGAGCCGTTGTTGCCATAACTTAGTTAAATCTTCTAAAGACACCGAAAGCCAAATCTGCGGTCGATCGCGAACCGATCCCAACCGCAGATCTAAAATTCCGATTCCAGCCACTTCTTGCAGCAACCACTCTAATTCGGCTGGAGAAACCTCAGCTTGACTGGCAAATTCCTTTGCCGTTTGATACCACTCATGCAATGTCAAGCCAGAAACTACAAAAGGACGCGAGGAGTTCATACCAAATCCGGCTCTTATACCCCACTTATATCATCTCCGCTTAAATACCCATATCTACGATTGACACGGGGATATAAACAGGTGAAGGGCCGCAGTTGGAGTGAGGGCAAACCAGGCGAGTGCTAAGCGGATTTAGGATCGTTATTTAGGGCGACGGTTTTGAGTCGGGGCTGGACGACGTTGGTTGGTATTAGAACGAGGACGCTGATTATTAGTGCGGGGTTGAGGTTTGTTAGTCCGGGGGGCGGCTTGGTTGTTGCCAGAAGGGGCTGGGAGCGATCGCAAAAATTCGATCGACTCTTGGGAGGGCACGAGGACGACTTGGCTGAGCATCGGATCGTTTTTGTCTTTTAAGGTTTGAATCACCCCTTCCAACTCAGCTACCTGAATCCTCACCGTATCGGCCTGCTTGGGATTTTGTTTTTTGAAGGCTTCTACCATACTTTGTAATTGCTCTTTATCGAAGAACAAAGGCATTACTTGTTGATTTTGCCGTTGAATGGTTAAATATCCTTCTTCTTTACCTTTGCCGACAGTAGCAAAGAATACTGGAACCCCAGTAAAATCTTTTACCTCTTTACCATTCTGGCGCAAAATAGCCATGGCTGAATCTACTTGCTGCTGCTTGGGAACCAAATCGAAAACCAATGGTTTTTTTTGCTCTCGATTGGCTTGCGCTAATTTATAAACTTCTGCCAAAGATACCGGAATTATGCGCACCGTTTTGCCCAATTCGGGATTGTTTTTCTTCAATCCATCGATAAAAGCTTGAGCGTCGCGTTGGCTCATAAATACTCCCGTAACAGAAGTATTGGTGTTATTGTTTTGCCCGCTTCTGACTGAAGCCACTAGAGGCGCGCCTTTAGCATCACCGACAGTGAATACTGGCACGTTTCGCAATATTTGAGCTATTTGGTCGTCTGTTAAGCCGAATGCCCTCAGATTTTCTATAAACGACGAGCCGATAATTGTGCTGGCAACTAAACCTAAAGTTGCACCCCAACGAATCAACGATTTCATAACTTATCTCCTCAAGATTCCTTCTTGTTTATCGCAGTCTCGATCGCGAGCGATATCTTAGTAGGAGTGTTTGGTTCTTTTCCTAGTTTTATAGTCAAATTACCAATACTGTATGCTACTAAGTTGCCAGTGATGTCAATCGACATCAAACTATTTCTAGTCATAGTTTTTTCTAGCTCGCTGCCTTCTTAACTGCTATTTCCGATCCGTTTTCAAGTCATGCCAGAGGCAATTGACAGATCGGAAAAACTGCCTTGGCATTCTAACAAAAATTTCTCCCTATGACTCGAATATTCTTAATTCTCTATTTACAGTTTTGATAATGTTGTTTTCCCCCTACTTTTAGCATTTTTGAAGAGGAACTTAGCATTCAGAATTTATGACTAGATTTTTAGGTCAATGGTTCCGATCGCGGCCAGATGCGCTCAACTATAAGGCACTGGTTTTTCCCTCTTCATTTTATTTCATTTAGCTATAGACAGCAGAGCGCTTCTCCTGCTCTAGACGCTAGCCCTTCCAGGGCGGCTACGCCAACGCGATCGCTACCGATCGAGCTAACAGAAAATTTCCTCTTGACTGAGTTGATAGTATTGAACCAGCGAGAGCATATCACAGTCCCGCACTATAGTCAAAAGTATAAATACTGTTTTTTTAAATACTTTACATTGCGATCCCAATCGCAACTCAATGCCTACAGAAGCATCTATTTCTCTCACATTTATTCTCTGCAAACTGATTTTAGATTGAGATTAACTGTGCCTAGAAAGGACAGATCTGGAAATGAGAAAAATGTTTGGGCGATCTTCCTTGTTTTCGAGCGACTGAAGTATAAAAAATACCTCGATCGAGATCGTAGTTTTTTGGGTAAAGATCTTGGGGCATTACTAACTCTTGTCTATGCCTATACTTGAAATCACCTTCGATCGCCGTTATGTCAAGAAATCATGACATAGCGATCCCCGACAACCCTATAAAATCGTCAAACCTTGTGAAATCGATATTTTCAGGTATTGTCAACATTCATCAAATTTGTTACATAATATTAACAAAGCGATCCCCGCCTACCATCAATGGCCTTTAACAACCAGATAAAGCCAACCTCTCGATCGACCAAAACTTTTCCCGACCAGACATATGGTGTTTTTGACTGAATTTTTTAACTTACCGACTATTTACCCGTCGTATAACCACTGGAGGCCATACTTATGCCTAAAGAACGCCCACCATTAGAAGAAATGACATTGCGGCAACTGCGCAAAGTTGCCAGCGAATTTAACGTTTCTCGTTACAGCCGGATGCGGAAAGACCAATTACTGGCTGCGATCGAACAAGCCCAACAAGCAAGATTTTCTACTAATCCATCTCGCACGCAGGAGTCACAAGAAGACGTGGAAGCAACAAAATTTGAACTAGGACAAGAAGATCGATTTGGCGGTATCCTCGCCTCTGTAGATGAGGGGTTGCCCGATTTACCCGCTGGCTATGGAGAAAGCCGGATCGTGCTAATGCCTCGCGATCCTCAATGGTGTTACGCCTACTGGGACATTCCCAACGAAGTCAAACAAGACAAGCGCCACCAAGGAGGACAGCAACTTGCTTTGCGGCTCTACGACGTGACGGATATCAATCTCGATTACCAAAGCCCTCACAGCATTCAAGAATATCCTTGCGACGAGCTAGCTAGAGAGTGGTATTTGCCGATTCCAGTGAGCGATCGCAACTATGTAGTAGACATCGGCTATCGTTGTTTTGACGGTCGTTGGCTCGTTCTAGCTCGTTCGACACCAGTACAAGCTCCCCCCGTGTATCCTTCCGACTGGATTGAAGACCAGTTCGTTACCGTTAGCTGGGATGAAGACTTGCGCGGCAAGCAAGTTGCCGAACTAGTGCCACCTGCCAGACGGATGGCTGTAACTGCCAACCCGATCTACGACGAAATTTTTGGCATGGCTCAAGGTGTCGAAGCGCAAAGAGTCGCTGGTTCCCTGTTCGGCTCGATGCAGCAAGTACCCGGTTCTGCTCAAATGATTGCCGAACAAGCTATTAGTTCTTATATCTTCCCTTCTGGCGTGGGGATGTGGGCCGTACCTACGATGTCAGGCGCAGGAATGTCTGGCGTTGGCTTCTCAGCCTCGGCTGCGCCCATCCGTCCCCGTCAGTTCTGGTTGGTGGCAGATGCCGAATTGATCGTTTACGGCGCTACCGAACCCGATGCGACAGTCAGTATTGGCGGTCGTCCGATTAAGCTTAATCCCGATGGCACTTTCCGCTTCCAGATGTCCTTCCAAGATGGTTTAATCGACTATCCGATTGTGGCAGTAGCGGCTGATGGTGAACAAACTCGATCGATTCACATGAAATTCAATCGCGAGACTCCATCGCGGCATACCAACACTAAAGAAGAAGCCGTTCAAGAGTGGTTTGCTTAAGAAGAATACAGGAGTTCACAAGTTCAGAAGTTCAGAATTTTTGAGGATCGATTGATTTTTGACTTTTGACTTGTTTAGTTTTACCTTCCTTCCCTGATATAGACTTCCCCCGATCGCCTGTCGGGGGATTTTATTGGCCATTATTTTATGTGAGTCTCGAACGAAGGCGCACCAACGAGAAGGGCGAAAGAAAGCTACGTTTTCTTAGGAGATAGGTACTTATAAGAAAATTACACATAACAACTAAGTTATATCGACTCTAATCAAGTGTACTAATATAAAGTCTGAGGTGGAGAAGATGAAGTGCATAGCCTTGGACAAGAAACTTTACCCAATCTTTTAGCAGTAAGAGCTTTTATTCCTCACGGACACTGCTATCTCTGGAAACCAGAACTAGTATCCCTCCACGTTATATCTGATACGCTAATCGCGATCGCTTACTACTCAATTCCGATCGCCCTGATTTATTTCGTTCGCAAGCGGCAAGATTTGCCCTATGCTTCCATATTTCTGCTGTTCGGGGCTTTCATTATCGCTTGCGGCACTACCCACGTTCTGGAAATCTGGACGCTGTGGCATCCAACCTACTGGGTATCGGGGTTGGTTAAAGTCATTACCGCTATCCTCTCGGTATACACGGCGATGGAATTGGTGCCGATCGTTCCCCAGGCGCTGGCTTTGGTGAGTCCAACTGTATTGGAGGCGGCTAATCGAGAACTGACCAGAGAAATTACCGATCGCAAACAGGTAGAGGCAGCTTTAATGGTGAGTGAAGCTCGCTATCGCGCCATCGTCGAGGATCAGACAGAATTGATCTGCCGATTTCGATCGGACTCTACTATCCTCTTCGTCAATGAAGCCTACTGCCGCTATTTCAAAAAGCCTAAAGAAGAAACCATCGGGCAGAGCTACGAACCCGACATCTTTGCGGACGATCGCGAATTAGTGACTCAACGGGTGGCTTTGATGAACCGAGATCGCCCGATGGTGACAATTGAAAATCGGGTGGTGGTCGATCGAGAAGTTCGTTGGACGCAATGGAACAACCGGATGATTTTTGACCCGGACGGAAACCCGATCGAGTTCCAGTCGGTAGGACGCGACATTACGGCCCTCAAACAGGCAGAGGAGAAACTGCGATCGCTCAACGAACAACGCTTGAACCTAGCGATTGAAGGGGTTGGGATGGCCACCTGGGAGATCGATTTGCCAACGGGAAAAGCTCTATGGTCGGCACAACACTTTAAACTTTTAGGGTACGAACCAGTGCCAAGTGGCGAGGCCACGTTAGAAATGTGGCAAAACTGCGTTCACCCAGAAGATTTAGAGCAGGTCATGCAGGCAGTAGAAAAAGCTAGGCAGGAGCGATCGCTTTATAGTTCAGAACATCGCATCGTGCGGGCAGACGACAAACAGATCTTGTGGATCGCAGCTTTCGGTCGGTTCCTCTACGACGAGAACGATCGAGCAATACGCATTAATGGAGTTTTTTTTGATATCACCCAGCGCAAGCAAGCGGAAGCCGAAATTATTGCCTCTCTTCAAGAAAAAGAAGTTCTGCTCAAAGAAGTTCATCACCGAGTTAAAAACAATTTACAGGTTATTTGTAGCCTCTTAAAGCTGCAATCGCGTTCGCTCAAAGAACCACAAAGTCTGGCTGTTTTCCAAGATAGCCAAAATCGGGTCAGATCGATCGCTCTCGTTCACGAAAAACTCTACCAGTCAGAGAGCTTATCCCAAATTGACATCGCTGAATACATCCGAGATCTAGCTAAGAACTTATTTCGGGCTTATGCAACCCAGGCGGGAACGATTAGCTTGAAAATTCAGATCGATCGCAGCTTTTTACTCAATATCGATACAGCAGTATCCTGCGGATTGATCGTTAACGAACTGGTTTCTAACGCGCTCGAACACGCTTTTGAACCAGGAGAACGGGGAGAAATTGCGATCGAATCTACTACCGATAGCGATGGCAATCTAGTTCTCATCTTCAGAGACAACGGTAGAGGCTTACCCCTAAATTTCGATTTAGAGCAAAGTCAGACTTTGGGCTTACAATTAGTTAAAGATTTGACCGAGCAATTGCGAGGACAAATTAAAATAGAAAGTGGCTCGCGGGGAACTCAGTTTACCCTCACGCTATCCCGAATCAAGTCAATAGAATATTTCCCAAATAACTAAGACTAATATCGTTTATTATAATCGAAAAAAGGGGCTTCAAATCCCCTCTTTCAAGGGAAAATCTTCCATCAACAAGCTTCGTCCCGAATGACGAACTTAATCCAAAATCTAAAATCCTCTCATCCAAAATCGAAATGACAGCCAACATCCTAGTTGTAGAAGATGAAAGAATTGTTGCTAGAGATTTGAAGCTAACGCTAGAAGATTTAGGATATCGGGTACCCGCCATTACTGATTCGGGAGAGCAAGCCATTAAAACTGTGGCTGAAGTTAAACCAGATTTAATCTTAATGGATATTCGGCTCTTAGGTGAAATGGACGGTATTGCTACCGCTCAAATTATTGCCCGCGAGTTCGATCTGCCAGTAGTTTTTCTCACGGCTCACTCTGACGATGTTACCTTAACGCGGGTGAAAACAGCCGAACCTTACGGTTATTTAATTAAACCTTTTGAAGAACGAGAATTACGTTCCGTCATTGAAATTGCTATTTACAAGCATAAGATGGAACGGCAATTAAAAGAAAATGCCCAATGGCTGAGTTCGATTCTCTACAGCATAGGTGATGCGGTGATTACTACGGATACGCAAGGTCGGATTACTTTGCTCAATCCCGTAGCGGAAAAATTGACCGGATGGTCCTCTAATCGGGCAATCGGTCGAGATTCAACCGAAGTCTTTCAGATCGTCAATGAAATCAGCAGAAAAACAGTTAGTAACCCGATTCGGCAAGCTCTAGACACCCGTAAAATTGTTACCTTACCAGAGCAAACCTTACTGATCGCCAAAGATGGCAGAGAAATTCAAATCGAAGATAGCGTAGCCCCGATCGCTAGAGATAAAGGTGTTGTTCCGCTAGAAAACTCTACAGGGCAGATCTTAGGTGCAGTCATCGTCTTTCGAGATGTCACCCAGCACAGGTTAACAGCGCAAAGATTGCACCGTCAGGCATTTTATGATAACCTCACGGGCTTGCCAAATCGCGCTTGGTTCAGAGAGCGATTGACCGATGCGATCGAGCGAGTTCGGCGGCGTTCCAATTATTTATTTGCTTTTCTCTATTTAGATCTAGACCGCTTTAAAACGGTTAACGACAGCATGGGACATCCAACTGGCGACCACCTGCTGATTTCTGTGGCCGTCAGACTGACGAAATGCGTGCGCACGATCGATACAGTGGCGCGTTTGGGAGGAGATGAATTTGCCATTTTGTTAGAAAATCTCCAGAGCGAACGGGAAGCATTGATGATTTCTCAACGAATTCAGCAGGCATTTAGCAGATCTTTTAATCTGGATGGATATGAAGTCTTCACCAACGTCAGCATGGGAGTGGTCTTAAGTTCGATCGGTTACGAAAATATTGAAGAAATCATTCAAGATGCTGACATCGCCATGTATCAGGCCAAAGCCAAAGGCAGGGGGTGTTACGAGGTGTTTGATACCACCATGCGCGATCGCGTGGTTGCCGCTTCGCAACTGGAAAGCGATCTGCGACTGACGATCGAAGAAGGTCAGCTAATGGTTTACTATCAACCAATTGTGGACCTAGCTACCCAAGAAACTATAGGTCTTGAAGCCTTGGTGCGCTGGCATCATCCCCTCCAAGGCTGGATTTCTCCGCAAAAATTTATTCCCCTAGCAGAAGAAACCGGATTAATTTTGCAAATCGATAACCAGGTATGGCTGGAGGCTTGCCGCCAAGTGAAGCGATGGCAAGATCGGCATTCAAATTGTTCTAGTCTAAAACTGAGCGTGAATCTTTCTCCAAGAGAGTTTATCCAGCAAAATCTAGTGGAACAAATCGATCGAATTTTAGAACAGACTGGCTTGAATGCTAGTAGTTTAACTGTAGAACTTACCGAAAGCATTCTGATCGAGAACCCAGAATTAGCCTCGATCGCTTTAGGAAAACTCAAAGATCGAGGAATTAGTTTATCCCTAGACGACTTTGGTACGGGGTATTCTTCTCTCAGCTATCTGCACCGTTTTCCAGTAGATACCATCAAAATCGATCGGGCTTTTATCAGCGAAATCGACTCCCGACAAGACAAGTTAGAAATCGTGCGAGCGATCGTGATGTTAGGGAAAACTTTAGGAATGAAGTTGGTAGCAGAAGGCATAGAAACGCGAACTCAACTGGCGGCCTTGCAACTCTTGGAGTGCGAATGCGGACAGGGATATCTGTTTTCGACTCCATTGCCTGCTACTGACGTAGAAGCTTGGTTGCATCACGATGTTAACCCTTAACTCAGAACTGCTTCTAAAAGTAGAAGGAAGGTTAATTTTTGCCTGCTAGCCTAAAATGGCAACATAAAACCAGCAAATAGCGTCTGCTGTTTGTAAGTGGTTTAGTACAGATGTCTAGCGGAGTTTTCCTGGGTAGGAGCCATGAAGTTGCATCCCTTTTCTTTGATTTCCAGTTTCAGACGGCATCGTTGGGTGTATCCATTAATATCCGTCGTTGTCGCTTTGGGGATTTTAGTGGGAACTCCCCAAGCGAGCCGAGGAATTGAGTTGTGGCGACTGCTACCTGGTGCGATTCAGTACATTCAGCTATCGAATATATCCGATCGCCAGGAAGTGCAAATCGGGCGACAAGTCAATCAGCGGATAGTGAGTGGCGAGGTGCGCCTCAATCGCAATGGAGGAATTAATCGCTACATCGACCAAATGGGCGAGAGGTTAGCCAGAAATAGCACTCGCCGCAACATTCCCTATACTTTTCAAGTAGTAGAAGACGACAGGATTAATGCCTTTGCGACTATGGGCGGTTTTGTCTATATCAATACTGGCACGATTAAGGCGGCTGATAATGAAGCTCAACTAGCCAGCGTTGTCGCTCATGAAATCGGTCATATTGAAGGCCGTCATGCCATCAAACAAACCCGCGAAATGGCATTAGCTCAAGGATTGAGTACGGCAGCCGGACTCGACAGCAACCAAGCGGCCCAAATAGGAGTTCAACTAGCTTTGAGATTGCCCCACAGTCGGCGCGACGAATACGATGCCGATCGCCGAGGACTCAAAATGATGGAACGTACTGGTTACGCTCCATCGGGGATAGTAGGCTTCATGAAAAAATTGATAAATCAAGGCGGCTCGGTTCCCACCTTTTTAAGCACTCACCCCGGTGCAGCCGATCGAGTCGAAGCCTTGCAAGAACAGATTGGTTCCGATGGTAACAGGGGTTCTGGGTTAGATAACAGGGCCTACAGACAAAAGATTAGCTCGCTACTATAACCAGACGCGAGTTTGATGAGGGATTCAGCCCTCACCCTAACCCCTCTCCCAGGCTTGGGAGAGGGGCTTATTTATTGAGTTCTACCGTTGCCCTTTCCCTTTGATTACAATTAATTTAATACTTGAAATCATAGGGCTAGTGGGTTGGTAAAGCGATCGCCGAAAGGAACATATCGAGTCGAGAGTCAGCCGAAAAACCCAGAGATCGCACCTGTACCTGAGAATTACTACGATCTAGTCTCGCGCTTACAGCCCATCAATCGGCTTTTAGCCGTAGCAGAACTTCAGGGAAGTTATTACCTCCATCCAGACGCAGGTAGGGAACTGCTGCCAGGATGCCCCAGAATGCCATCATCTTTACAGTTGCGAGACTACCAGCAAGCCGCCGCAGATAACTGGTTTGCCAACAAAGGTAGAGGCACTTTGAAGATGGCAACTGGCAGCGGCAAAACAATTGTGGCTTTAGCGATCGCCTGCCAACTTTATCAAAGAATCGGCTTGCAAGTCTTGCTGGTAGTTTGTCCTTTTCGTCATTTAGTGACTCAGTGGGGACGGGAGTGCGAAAAATTTGGTTTGCAGCCGATCTTAGCTTTTGAAAGCGTGCGTAAATGGCAAACCCAGCTTTCTACTCAACTTTACAATCTCCGTTCTGGGAACCAGCATTTTCTCACCATTATCACTACCAACGACACTTTAATTAGCGAAGGATTGCAATCTCAACTCAAATATTTTCCACCCCGTACTCTAATTGTCGGCGATGAAGCCCATAATTTAGGGGCGCGACGTTGCGCATCGAGTTTACCGCGTCATCTGGGGTTGCGATTAGCTCTATCGGCAACTCCAGAACGATATTTTGATGAAGATGGAACTTCATCTCTATTCGATTACTTTGGAGCGGTTTTACAACCGGAATTTAATCTTAAAGATGCTATTAAACAGGGAGCATTAGTCCATTATCTATACCATCCAATTTTTATCGAACTAACGGAGTCTGAAAGCCGTGCCTATCTCAAACTAACCAAAAGTATTGGCAGGTTGCTATTGTTCGATCGCCAAGATAATTTACAAGTCAAAGATGAAACCGAGCGGCAAAATCTGACTGCTTTATTAGTACAACGTTCCCGACTGATTGGTGCAGCTACTAATAAATTAAATGCTTTGCGATCGCTGATGAAAGAGCGTTTAAATAGCAGTCATACTTTATTTTACTGCGGCGACGGTTCGGTAGAAAGCCAGCGGCAGCTACAAATCGTCACCAAAATTTTGGGAACCGAACTCGGCTATCGAGTCAGTACCTATACAGCCGAAACGCCTTTAGAAGTAAGAGAAAAATTGCGACAGCAATTTGAAAGTGGGGAATTACAAGGTTTAGTAGCAATTCGCTGTTTAGATGAAGGGATAGATATTCCCGCCATTCAGAATGCCGTAATTTTAGCTAGCAGTAGCAATCCTCGGCAGTTTATTCAGCGGCGCGGGCGAATTTTACGCCCTTATCCTGGCAAAGAACGGGCGACTTTATTTGACACTATCGTTTTACCACCAGAACTCGATCGAGAAACTTGGGAAGTAGAACGCAATCTGCTAAGAAAAGAATTGAGACGATTTGTCGAATTTGCCGATCTCGCCGATAACGCTGGAGAGGCACGGATAAAATTACTCGACCTCCAAAAGAGATATCGATTGTTAGATATTTAAAGAAGAATACAGAAGTTCAGAATTTTCTTGAAAGAGTTGAGAATTGGTATAGCATTTCTCAACTAAGTGAAGTACATTCTTGTGGGATAGGCTTCCAGCCTGTCCCAGAGGGCAAGCAATATCAACCCCACAGCCGACGCAAATTCAACACCAAACCTGGTAAAACATCTTCGCCTGAGAGCGAGTTGGGATTCTCTAATACCTCTACCTCTAATCCTGGTCGATAAACTTCTACTCGCCGCTGCTGGGGATCTAGCAACCAACCCAAAAGAGTCCCATTATCGATGTATTCTTTCATCTTCGCTTGTAACGATTCGAGTCGATCGGAGCTAGACCGTAATTCAACCACAAAATCGGGACAGATATTGGCAAAAGTTCCTTTTTGTTCTGGAGTCAGTGCGTCCCAACGCTGTTTACTAACCCAGGAAGCATCGGGAGAGCGAGTAGCACCGTTGGGTAAAATAAAGCCAGTAGAAGAGTCAAAGGCTTTACCCAAATCTTCGTTTTCTTCGTACCAGCGATCTAGTTGTCCGGTAAGGCTGCGGTTGCGTTTCCCGGTTTCCCAACCAGTTGGTGGGTTCACTATTAACTCTCCTCGTGCGGTTCTTTCCAGTTTCAAGTCTCGGTTTACTGCTGCTAAGGCGGCAAACTGTTCTTGGGTGACATACAACCCAATTGATGATGGCAACTCCAGCGGCAGAGTTTGATTATCGCGATTAGCAGGTGTCTGTACCATCTTGAGCTTGTTAAAATAGGAATGACAGAAAAAATGCTTAACCTATTAACTAGCATATTCTACAGACTGAAGGCACGTTGGCATAAGCTGTTGCGGTACAACCTATCGCTGCTTTTATAAGGTTTGTTCCGCTCCCGAATCGCCCGCTATCCAGTCTGCTGCAATTATCTCACTATGCCCAAATTTCAACTTCGAGCACCTTTTCAACCGACGGGCGATCAACCCCAAGCGATCGCTAAACTTATTTCTAACATCGAAAGCGGCAGTCGTTATCAAACTCTACTAGGCGCTACTGGTACTGGCAAAACTTATACGGTAGCGAGCGTTATCGAAAAAGTTGGTAAACCCACGTTAGTTTTAGCTCACAATAAAACTTTAGCCGCGCAATTGTGTAATGAGTTGCGAGAATTCTTTCCGAATAATGCGGTGGAATACTTCATCTCTTATTACGATTACTATCAGCCGGAAGCTTATATTCCGGTGACTGATACTTACATCGAAAAAACCGCAGCCATTAACGACGAAATCGATATGCTGCGACATTCAGCCACGCGATCGCTGTTTGAAAGACGGGATGCGATCGTAGTGGCTTCTATCAGTTGCATTTACGGTTTAGGGATTCCTAGCGAATATTTAAAAGCGGCGATTCCCTTGCGAGTAAGCGAGGAAACCAATCAACGTCGGTTATTGCGAGAATTGGCATCCGTGCAGTATTCCCGTAACGATATCGATCTCGGCCGGGGCAAATTTCGGGTGAGAGGGGACGTGTTAGAAATCGTCCCAGCTTATGAAGATAGAATCGTGCGCGTAGAATTTTTTGGCGACGAAATCGATGCTATTCGCTACGTCGATCCGGTAACGGGAGAAATTCTGCAAAGTTTAGAAGAACTCAATATTTATCCAGCCCGCCACTTTGTCACTCCCGACGAGCAATTAGAAGCCGCTTGCCAAGCGATCGAACTCGAACTAAAACAACAACTACTCGCCTTAGAAAGCGACGGAAAGTTATTAGAAGCGCAAAGATTAGATCGACGCACTCGCTACGATTTAGAAATGCTGCGAGAGGTGGGTTACTGCAACGGAGTGGAAAACTATTCTCGACATTTAGCTGGACGCAAGCCTGGAGAACCGCCGGAATGTTTGATCGATTACTTCCCCAAAGATTGGTTGTTAGTAGTCGATGAATCTCACGTTACCGTGCCTCAAATTAGAGCGATGTATAATGGCGATCGCGCTCGCAAACAAGTATTAATTGAATATGGCTTTCGCCTCCCTAGTGCGTCTGATAATCGTCCTTTGAAATCTGAAGAATTTTGGGAAAAAATGAATCAGTGCATTTTTGTTTCAGCTACTCCGGGAGCTTGGGAATTAGAAATTTCTCAAGATCGAATTGTCGAACAAGTTATTCGTCCTACTGGAGTAGTCGATCCAGAGATTTTTGTCCGACCGACAGAAGGACAAGTAGACGATTTATTAGCAGAAATTCAAGACCGGATCGATCGCCACGAACGAGTATTAGTGACAACTTTAACTAAACGGATGGCAGAAGATTTGACTGAATATTTAGAAGATCGAGGAGTAAAAGTTCGCTATTTACACTCAGAGATTCAAGCGATCGAACGGATAGAAATCATCCAAGATTTACGCCAAGGTAACTTTGATGTTTTAATTGGAGTCAACTTATTGCGCGAAGGATTAGACTTACCAGAAGTATCTTTGGTAGCGATTTTAGATGCCGATAAAGAAGGATTTTTGCGGGCAGAGCGATCGCTAGTGCAAACTATCGGACGGGCAGCGCGTCACGTCAGAGGGCAAGCGATTCTTTATGCCGATAACTTAACTGATAGCATGAAAAAAGCGATCGACGAAACCGATCGCCGTCGCGGGATTCAGTTAGCTCATAACCGAATTAATGGGATTACACCGCAACCTGTTACTAGAAAGCCTAGTAATTCAATATTGGCTTTCTTAGATGTTTCTCGACGCTTGAACGCGCAAGAATTGGAAACAGCCTACGAACAAGCCGACGAACTATCTTTAGCTGACATCCCCGAATTAATTAGTCAGTTAGAAACGCAAATGAAAGAAGCAGCGAAAAAATTGGAATTTGAAGAAGCTGCTAAATTACGCGATCGCATCAAGCATCTACGAGATAAATTATTGGGGCATTAAGGTGAAAGTTGTGGTTTAGTCCGCGCAGTCGGACTACCCTGCGGGAAGCCGCTAGCGCGTCTACGATCGTGTAGATGCGAATTCATTCGCCAGGTTTTTGGATGGACTTCTATGGAGTTCGGCGAGAAGATTTTGTCAGTTTGGATTGTGTGAGTTGGCATCGCTAGAAGGGAAGTATCAGAAAGAGTTTAAAGTTAGGACAAAATCGAACAAATGATGAGCCATTTCTAACTTAGAACAAGGGGGAATTTCTAACTGACGACCTTGACGATCGATCCAAATGGCCGTGTTGCGATCGCTCCCAAATCCACTATCGGGTTTATCGATCGGATTAGCGACGATCGCATCTAATTTTTTCTGCTCTAATTTCCCTAAAGCTGGAGTCACAATATCGCCAGTTTGAGCCGCAAATCCAATTAATATTTGATGCGGTTGCTTGCAGTTACCTAACTCTGCCAAGATATCGGCAACTGGTGCTAAAGGTAAAGCCGCAGGTAGCGATTTTTTAGGCAATTTTTCCTCGCTATAAAAGGCTGGTTTCACATCAGCTACCGCTGCCGCCATCACGATTAAATCTGCTTCTGGGAAATTCTCCAGCATCGCTTGTCGCATCTGGTCGGCACTAACAACTGGAATCGACCTCACCCCCAACCCCTCTCCTTGCAGGAGAGGGGCTTTTCCCCCTTCCCTTGCAGGGAAGGGGGGCAGGGGGGTTAGGTCTGCCCCAGGCAAAACACCATGTACCAGCGTTACCATCGCCCCCCGCTGCACCGCCGCCTGTGCCAATGCCAAACCCATCTTGCCAGTAGAGGGATTGCCGATAAATCGCACCGGATCTAGATGTTCTCGCGTCCCGCCCGCACTGATTAAAACTCGTTTCCCAGCCAAATCTCGCTTCCCGCCACTATGCAGCAACGACTGAATCGCTACCAAGATTTCTGATGGTTCGGCCATTCTGCCAGCCCCCGTGCGATCGCACGCTAATAAGCCCGTCCCCGGACCGACGCTGTGATAGCGCGGATCTAACAACAACTGCTGCCAATTGCGCTGCACCGCTAACTGTTCCCACATTTCGGTATTCATTGCTGGTGCTAGCAATACCGGACATTTAGAAGCCAACACCGTATTAGTTAGCAAGTTATCAGCCAAGCCGTAAGCTAACTTTCCTAAAGTATTCGCCGTCAAAGGTGCGATTACCAAAACTTCTGCCCATTCTCCCAATTCGATGTGCAACGGGCGGTGATGGACTGGTTGCCAAAAATTTTCGTCGGTGTAAGCTGGGTGACGCGAAAGGGTAGCTACCGTTAGAGGAGTAATAAATTCCTGGGCCGCACGGGTAAGAATAACTCGAACTTCCACCCCAGATTGAAATAAGGTAGAAATTAACTCGCAAACCTTATAGGCAGCAATACCGCCACCGATCGCGATCGCAACTCGTCTGGGATGCACCAAAGTAAATTTTAAAAATCCTGTTTGCTACAATTTTAACCAGAATCTACGTACTTCTGAGACAGCGATCGGGTTGAGAAACACAACCTTCCTGGGGTGTTGGGTTTCACTCCGTTCAACCCAACCTACCATCCGATCTTTTTCAATTGGTAATTTGCAATTGGTATTAATTGTGAATTGCGAATTGAAAATTGCGAATTGGACTTGACTCACTTCTGAGCCTCTTTTGTCTGCTTTAACTTTTCCAAAAGCTGGTTAACAAACGTTTCGCCATCAATTCCTTCCCCACGTGCGAGCGATGCAACTCCCTCATTAATCTGTTCGCGAGTTTCAATTATCCATTGTTCGTCAGCTTTATCTCGTTCCTCTAGCAGGTGCAGTGCTGCTTCAATCGCCTCATCTACCGTTTGGTATCGACCGCTTTCGACCTTGGCGCGAATGAAAGCTTCCTGGTTTGGTTTAAGAACGATGTTCATATACTATTTTTTATCTTATTCTATCATCATACAGTGTGACTAATTTTTTGATATTGGCAACCCCAACCACTGACTGAGTTCCTGTGACAGCCATTCCATTTCTGGTTCGCTTAGCGTATCGCTATTGCCGCTAATTTGATATTTGTTAATACCTGCCCAGATGCTTAATTCTGCATTTACTTGCACCCGATCGCCCTCAGAGTCTTTGGTAAAGTATTTGGGAATGTAGGCAATCTTGTTAATGTGTTCTCTCAGTGAAGGGCGCAAACTATGACGTTTAAATCCCCACATTTCGTAAGTTAAAGCAATTTGTCGGCCATCAATTTTCAGCCTCACTTTACCAAACCAAGCAAAGAGAATTGCCATCACCATGCCCAATCCTACGGTCCAAAAGGGCAGGGAGAATAAGAGAAAGGGCAAATTTATGGGGAAAGGTGCGCTCAGAGCGCCCGCCGTCCAAAAAGCGATAAATGAATTCCAGGCGATCGCGAACGTCAAAAGTCCCAACGTTGCTATATTCAACCCCACAGGTGGAATGATAATTTCTAAACTATCTGCACTTTTGTTCAGAATAAGTTTGCTATAAGCTGGAGGTTTTACTGATACTAAAGACCCGCTATTTGACGGTAATTTATCTAAGGCTGATAATGCCTCTTTGGCTGAAGCAAAGCGCCGATCTAAAGTCGGTTCTGTCATCTGCCTCAACCAACGAACGAACCCCCCACTAAGATTGACTAACGGCGCGAAATCAATTTTGCCATCCTTTTGAGGTAAATCGGCTGGATGCGTGCCAGTTGTCAAGTAAATTAATGTTGCCCCCAAGCTATAAAGATCGGAAGCTGGAACTGCCCGCCCGCCAAATTGTTCCAAAGGCATATATCCATAAGTGCCTACCACGGTAATCGTGCCCGTGGTTTGAGCCGCTACGCCTTGTACCGAGCCAAAATCGACTAGATAGAGTTTACCGACGCTATGCCCGGAGCGATCGGCTAACAAGATATTACTGGGCTTGAGATCTCGGTGGATGACGGGAGGCTGGCGATCGTGCAAATAAGTCAAGATGTCTAACAGCAACCTGGCAATTTCCTTGAGATCGGCGGCGCTGAAGGTACGCCCCGATTGTAACTGCGCTTCTAAAGATATCCCTTGAATGTAAGTTTGCACCAAAGCAAAGCCCTTGCAGTCGGGTAAATCGACCTCAAAAAAATCTAGATAGCGGGGAATGCAAGGATGAGATAGCGCCTTTAAAGTTTGGGCTTCCCGCTCGAACAGCTTCAGATGCTCCCATTGCGAATCTTGACCTAAAGACAATAACTTGATGACTACCCAGTTTTGAGTTGACAAATCCAGTGCCAGCAAAGTTTGGCGGTTGGCATTTTTGCCAAGTCGCTGCTGGATTTGATAGCGATCGCCTAAGACTCGACCTAGCATAGAAAAAAGAGCTACCGATTTAGTTACCTGACTTCTAATATATTTATTCTTCCCGTCGAACGCCGATTTTAATGCAAGGGATGGGAAGAGAGGGGAGAGCGAAGAGGGCGGAGAGGGCGAAGCAGGAGAAGCAGAGGAAGCAGAAGAAGCAGGGGAAGCAGGGGAGAATTTTTAACTCAACACTCAACACTCAACACTTAACACTTCCAAAACTCCTCAATTCTTCTTCTAGCGGTCGAGAAAACCGAAAAGGATCTAAAGATTAATGTTGTTGTAACCGTACTGAGTAGAAAAGTTCACTATGCTAGAATCAGCACACAGGCACGCAGCAGGGGAACTGAAAACGCCATGTTTGAACGTTTTACAGAAAAAGCTATTAAGGTAATCATGCTTGCCCAGGAGGAAGCTCGTCGCCTGGGTCATAATTTTGTCGGCACCGAGCAAATCCTCCTTGGCTTGATTGGAGAAGGCACGGGGGTAGCTGCTAAAGTCCTGAAATCAATGGGTGTAAACCTCAAAGATGCCAGGATTGAAGTCGAGAAAATCATCGGCAGAGGTTCTGGGTTTGTGGCGGTGGAAATTCCCTTCACCCCAAGGGCCAAGCGCGTTCTCGAACTCTCTTTAGAAGAAGCCAGACAGCTAGGACACAACTATATAGGCACAGAACATCTGCTACTGGGCCTGATTAGAGAAGGTGAGGGAGTAGCCGCTAGGGTGCTAGAAAACCTCGGTGTCGATCTCTCGAAAGTACGCACCCAAGTCATTCGGATGCTGGGAGAAACGGCAGAGGTTTCGACAGTAGGTGGCGGTTCTGGACGCACCAAGACACCTACTTTGGATGAGTTTGGCTCCAACCTGACGGAAATGGCCAAAGAAGGCAAGCTCGATCCAGTGGTGGGACGCGCCAAAGAAATTGAGCGGGTGATTCAAATCTTAGGTCGCCGCACGAAGAACAATCCAGTGCTAATCGGCGAACCTGGTGTCGGTAAAACCGCGATCGCCGAAGGATTGGCCCAACGCATTGCCAACGGCGATATTCCTGACATCTTGGAAGAAAAGCGGGTAGTCACCTTAGATATCGGTCTGCTGGTAGCAGGAACCAAGTATAGAGGTGAATTTGAAGAACGCTTGAAGAAGATTATGGATGAAATCCGTCAAGCCGCCAACGTGATTCTGGTAATTGACGAAGTTCATACCCTAATCGGGGCTGGGGCAGCCGAAGGCGCGATCGATGCCGCCAACATCCTCAAACCAGCGTTAGCTAGAGGCGAGTTGCAGTGTATCGGTGCTACCACCTTAGATGAGTACCGCAAGCACATCGAACGCGATGCTGCCTTAGAAAGACGGTTCCAACCAGTGATGGTCGGCGAACCCAGCGTCGAAGAAACCATCGAGATCTTATACGGGTTGCGCGATCGCTACGAGCAACACCACAAGCTCAAGATCTCCGATGCCTCTCTAGAAGCCGCCGCCAAGCTTTCGGATCGCTATATCTCCGATCGCTACCTGCCAGATAAAGCGATCGACCTCATCGACGAAGCTGGTTCCAGGGTGCGCTTGATTAACTCGCAATTGCCTCCAGCGGCGAAGGAACTCGATAAGGAACTGCGGCAAGTCCTGAAAGACAAAGACGATGCCGTGCGCTCTCAAGACTTCGATCGGGCCGGACAATTGCGCGATCGAGAAATGGAAATCAAAGCCGAAATTCGGGCTATAGCTTCTAACAAGAAGACTGACTCTAAGGGTGAAGATGAGTCGCCAGTGGTAACTGAAGAAGACATCGCCCACATCGTCGCTTCTTGGACGGGAGTTCCGGTCAACAAGCTCACCGAATCCGAGTCGGAAAAACTGCTCCACATGGAAGATACGCTGCACCAGCGGCTGATCGGCCAAGAAGATGCAGTTACCGCCGTATCTCGCGCCATTCGTCGCGCCCGCGTCGGTTTGAAGAATCCCAACCGGCCGATCGCCAGCTTTATCTTCTCAGGTCCTACTGGGGTCGGGAAGACCGAACTGACCAAAGCCCTAGCTGCTTACTTCTTCGGTTCGGAAGACGCGATGATCCGCCTCGATATGTCGGAATACATGGAGCGCCATACGGTTTCTAAACTGATCGGTTCGCCTCCAGGATATGTCGGTTACAACGAAGGCGGTCAGCTAACCGAAGCCGTGCGTCGCCGTCCTTATACGGTAGTGCTGTTCGACGAAATCGAAAAAGCTCACCCCGATGTCTTCAATATGCTGCTGCAAATCTTAGAAGACGGACGGTTGACCGATGCTAAGGGTCGGACGGTAGACTTCAAGAACACCTTGCTGATCATGACCTCCAATATCGGCTCGAAGGTGATCGAAAAAGGCGGCGGCGGTCTAGGATTTGACTTTGCCGAAAATCAAAGCGAATCGCAGTACAACCGCATTCGCTCTCTGGTGAACGAAGAACTGAAGAACTACTTCCGTCCTGAGTTCCTCAACCGTCTAGATGAAATTATCGTCTTCCGCCAACTGAAGGTCGAAGAGATCAAAGAAATCTCCGATATCTTGCTCAAGGAAGTCTTCGGCCGGTTGACCGAACAAGGCATCACCTTGGAAGTCACCGAACGGTTCAAAGACCTACTGGTGGAAGAAGGCTATCAGCCTGCTTATGGGGCGCGTCCGCTGCGTCGAGCGATCATGCGCTTGCTAGAAGACGTGCTAGCCGAAGAAATCCTCTCCGGTCGGATCAAAGATGGAGACACCGCTGTTGTCGATGTCGGCGAAGACAAGAAGGTGAAGGTAGAGGCATCTCAAAAACGAGAACTCTTACCTCAAGCCGCTGAGTAGGATTAGTTATGCAATCGATAGTCGGTAGGAAAGGGCAGCTTTTTCTACCGATTTTTTTATGGGGTGCGATCGTAGATTTTGGCCTTATACCAAATCCGATTTTCATACTATCCATTCAGCCCTCACCCCCAACCCCTCTCCCACGGGAGAGGGGAGCCGGAGGCTCCTTTGAGGGAAAGAGGGTTTTGTAAACCGGATTTGGTATAACAGGTATTTAGCCAATTTGAGAGCTTGCTAACTGAGTCAAGTAGTAAAGAATGAGAAATGTCACATAGAATAGTCGGGGATTATAGCGTCGATCGCGAGTGGAGATAAATTTTATCGAGCCTGCAATAGATATAACTAAAGGCATTAACAGCGACCAACCAATAACTGCTGGTAGACCGTTGTTTTGCCAAGGATGAAACAGCCACCAAGGTACGCCACACGCAGCTAGAGCGAGTATTAGAGCCAATACAGCCGATCCGATACCGCCAATTTCTTGAGAATAAACCTGCTCGCCTGATTCGGTCAGATGAGGCCAAATGGTTTTACGTCCGACATCAAAGTGTAAAAATGCACAAATATAGGCAAAAATCAGCCAATTCATGCTACTTGTGTATGTAAGTTGGTCTTGCCAAATAAATAAGAACAAAGCATAAACGTTGAGGAAAGCGCTGACAGGGAAAGTAACTATTAAATTGACTACGCTACTATTTTTCACTAGCGGCGACCATCGTTCTAGGTAGAGCAAAAATACGCCATAGAGCATATTAACCAATGCTAATAAGGCTAAACGCCAGTCTATGACTGAGTTGATAATGATGACGCAAGCAGCTACTAGCACGGCAAAGCGTTTCGCATCGATAAAACTAACTGTGCCGACGACTAAAGGGCGATCGGGCTTAAATTGTTTGTCGTATTCGTAGTCTTTAATTTCATCAATAATTCGCAGAAAAAACAAGATTAAAAAGAAGCAGAAACCTGTTACTATGCCATCAATTAGAGACATCCACGAAAGCTGTCGATCGCTAATAGCAAAAAAGTTGCCTTGTAAAGAAATTGCCCACAGGAGGGCAAAGGCAATATGCAGTTTCGGTTCGTATACCGCAGTGGCAAACGATCGCAGCTTGGAAAAAAAGCGATCGGGTTTAGCTGGGTTACTAAGAGATTGAGACATAGTTTGTTTTCCTTTAAATAGTCCTAGAGTGTGGATAAAATTTCTTGTAGAGCAGGCATCTTGCCTGCTGTGCGACAGCCGGGACGGCTATCCCACAAGTCATTTATAATTGCTCTATAGTTTCAAGTAACTTTACTTCACCAGTAGAACCATCTATTTCGATTAAATATCCATCAGGAATTCTAGTAGTGGCATGAGGTAGGGCTACTACTGTGGGAATACCAAGCTTGCGTCCGGTAATTGCTGTATGGGAAAGCATACTGCCTCTTTCGACGACGATGCCTTTGGCTGCTAGCATCAAAAACAGCCAACCTGGATCGGTTTCTCTAGCTATCAGAATTGTATTATCGGCAATCTCGGAAACAGTTGTAGGATCGATTACTACTTTGGCAATTCCCCGGACTTTACCAGCACTAGAACCGAGTCCTTTCAATTGACGATCTTCGCTACACTCGCTCTTATTAGCAAACAGATCGTTGGCGCGTACCGGCCCGATCGTAGTAATGTTTTCTCGCAGTTCTCGCTGGCAATTTAGATCGTATTCTTGACGACGCAAAGCAACCAAAACAGCTAAGTTTTCAGTAACGCCAGTACCATCGATATAGCCAAATGTTTCTTCTTTAGTGAGATGGTAAATATCGTCGGGTCGATCGAGTACCCCTTGTTGCACTAAGTAAACGGCTAGCGATCGAAAGATTTTTTTGCCGATTCCAAACAATTCGCTGCGACAATAGCGAGAATTTTCTCGATAGCTAATTAACTTCCGCAAACGCGACAGCAAGAAACGGACTATAAAATGTTTAATCGGCTTATTTGTCAATTCTTTTGCTAGTTCTCGATCGGCTGCGATTCTTACCTCGGTTTCGTGTTTTCTCAAGCTAGATACAGTGGTCGATTGTTGAGCAAACTGTTTAATCGATCGCATCAACATCTGCGGATTATCGCGAGTGCTAGGAACTTCTAACTTCAATTCTTGCAAGCCGCGATCGCCAAATAAATAAAGATGCTTATCAACAGCTTCACTAAAAGATTTTGGTAGTTTGCGATCGCAGTGGTGCTGCCAGAGAGTATCTTCATCGAGAGCAGAAAACTTTTCTAATAAATCTGGAGTATTTCGCACTTCTTCAGCTAAATTAACTATCGATAGCAGGATTTCCACGCTCAGCAATCGTTCGTCACCGCATAGTAAATCGCTCAACAAACTAGGGTTATAATCGCTTAAATGCCATTTCTTAAATAGCTTTTCTACCCAACCGTAAAGCGGAATCAGATAGGCATCATTGGTTAGAGTTACTCCCCAGTTTTCTCCTACTTCTGCCCACAGATAATTGAATTGAGCGATTGCACTTACAGGATCTTTGTTATCGAAATTCCGCTCTCGGAACGAAGCCATCAGATTTTCCCACCAACGGTGAAAGTTGGCGATCTGGCGATCGTGATTTAAATAATCGATAAATGTATAAATAGCATAGCTCCAAAATAGAACTTGACTTTTAATCTCGTTCCAAAACTCTTTTATGGAGTTGCCAGAAGCAGTTTGATAAGAACTGTCTAGCCCGATCGTTTTTTCCCAATGTTCGCGAAAGATAGGGAATAAAGGGCTTTGCTGGTGCAACAAATAGAAAGAATTCAAACAGTAGTAAATCCTACCTCCTAGAAAGCCAATCATTTTATCTAGCGGCTCAAAGTTGCGAATGAGGGTTTTATTGCTAACTCCTAGTCTGCGATACAAATCGTAGAAAATTACTCGATAGAAATAACGAGCGAATGAATAGGTTAATGTGGTGGTGACACCAGGAAAACTTTCTGTAATATTGGCATTACTCCACACTTGCTGGCGCTGATATTCTAAAGCGATCGGTCGAGATTGTAAAAAGTATAATTTGCCATCAGCAGTCAAAGTGCCTTCAATATCCTGGGGAGTACCGAATAACTTTTCGATCTGTTGGCTGTATTCTTTGAGGCAGTGAAGCTCGCTATCTTGCAAACAAGGAATATTTTGTAATTCTGATGGTACGAGAGTGCATTCTAAACCGTAACCCTTAACTGAATCGATCGCGAATTTATCTCGTTTTTCCGTAATGACGCGCTGAATTTCGCCGCTTTTTTGACCGATAAAGTAATGGTCTACTCCTACTTTTTCTTGAACTATCCCTTCACCAATACCGTAACCAGCGATGACAATAACATCCTTAGCTGCCGTTTTGGGATTGCAAGTAAACATCACAAAAGAGCGATCGCCCATCACCATTTGTTGCACGCCCACCGCCACGCTAAAACCGATCGCATTCATCTCCTGAGAATGACGGTAGAGCAAGGATTCTGGAGAAAATCCCGATGCCCAACACCGTTTGATGCGATCGCATACTAAATCGCGAGGTACGTAAAGAAAACTCTCACTCATCCCAGCAAATGGATTAGTTATAGAGTCTTCACTCTCTGCTTTTTTATGACCTACAATCGAAGCGCGGACGGAAACTAAAGTATCAGCAGCGAATAGTCGATCGAACGCATTCAGAATTTGTCGTTCCTGTTCCTGACTGAAAGTGAAATTGTAGAACAGTTCTTGAATAGCATTGGCTGCAATTTGGATGCTTTGCTGGCTATTGAAATCTACTAGATTTAAGATATCTGCAATTGTCGATCGCAGATCGGCAAAAACCAGATCGTAAAAAGTTTTACTGAGGCAGAAAAAAGGAGGAACTGGAATATTAGCCGCTTTCATTACCGACTGTTTGGCAAATTTGCCGCCAACTAAATCTTCCGTTAATAATTTATGGCTGAGTACGATCGCGTTCATTTTTTTATTCAAAATTATGTAAGTTTATGTTAGAAAGGCATATTTCTTGCAGAAGTTGATAACTCATCAAAAGCATCTGCGTTTATCTGCGTTTATCTGCGTCTATCTGCTGTCTATCTGCGTTATAAATCTAGTTGGGTTTCACTGTGTTTAACCCAACATACGGCTAGGATTCTAATGCCGTTACTGCTCGTTTAAGCGCGATCGAAGGCGATCGATTTACGATATCTTCACCTACTATGGCGGCAAGTTTACTAGAATCTGCATAGCGATCGCATCCTATAAGCGACAGTTTGGCTGCCAAAGCTTGCAGTTTGGGTACTCTCTGACAACTGCGAATTAACCACAGTGGAGTTGCGATTTTAACTAGCGGATCTGAGATGATGTAACGTTCTCTCAGCGCGTCGATAAGTTCAGTAAAAGAGACAGGCTGGCGATAGCCGACATTTAATGCCTGCTGTTGGGGATATTTACCGTTTTGAGCCATATTAACGGCTAAACGCAGCAAAATTGTGCCATAGTCATCGACATCGATAATGCTGAAACGCTGCTGTCCGTTGCCGATGCCAATTCTTTGAGAACTTAACTTTAACAAACCAGGCAGGACAAAGCGATCTCCTTCACCTAAAACAAAACGCGGACGTAACAGCAAGGCCCAGCGGTGACTTTTCTTCATGCTTTCTGCGACTAACAACTCTGAAGCTGCACGGCTGCGTGCTAATGCTGTTTGGGGGTTGAGTGGCATCGACTCCTCAACGCCGCGTTGGGGGTCTTCCCCATAAACCGACAGCGAGCTATTGTAAATCGTACCCAAGGTGCGATCGTTGACTTGCACTAACAGGCTTTTCGTGCCGTCAATATTAACTTTGTCAAAGCCACTGCCATCGCGATCGATCTGTTTGACTGCCAAGTGCACTAAAACATGAGGAGTTTGGGGCAAAAAATCTGGCGGTAATCGCTCCAAATTGCCGCATCGCAGCGTTAGATTAAGGGGGAGTTCGAGTATTTCTTTACAGGCAGATCGATCGCTCACCAGGGCTATAATTGGCAAATCTGGCATTTGCGACGCAATACTACGAAGTAATGCTCTACCGACGAAACCATTTGCCCCTGTAACTATTAAGGTAAAAGCAGCAGTCATCTGAATTATGAATGATGAATTATAAATTATGAAAAACCATAGATCGATTCCGATTTGAAAATTGATTTTCATCCTTGGTTATGAGCAGTACCCTCATGGTCGTCTGTTGCAAAAATCCAGGTTTTTGATTTAGAACGCAGATGAACAGCAGATAAACGCAGATAAACGCAGATACTTTTGATAATTTATCGACTTATGCAAGAAGTTTTTTCGATCGATGTGTTACCAAATAAATGGGATTAACCTCCGTCGATACTCGGCATAATCCGAGTATCTTGGCAACTGAAAAAGATGAAGTTCTTCTACCTTGATTCGCTGGATTATAGCTGGTAGCAGTAGACCTAATAGTGCAACTAGACAATACCAATTAAAAAACAGCACTACTATACCGCAGTGCGCCAACAGCATACCCGTATAAGCAGGATGGCGAACGACAGAATACGGACCGCGATCGATAACTTGATGCTCGCTCTTAATTCTCACTCTATGAGAGTAAAAAATTCCTAGCGTTCTCATAGCGTAAAGTCGGAAGCTAATACCGCCAATAAATAGTATTAGCCCTACTAATATTGATAAACCTGGAATCTCCCATTGCGTTCCAAAACCCAGCGCCGATAAAATGCAAACACCGCGACAGATAGCGTAGACTTCGCAAGTTCCACGATCTTCTTGACTGCTACCTTTAGCAACTTCACCTACAGTTATATTCATCTCTGAAAATATCCAGAGTAAGTAGATAACTAAAACCCCCCAGTTCAGCCACCAGGTTATTCCGTTCCAAGAGCTTTGCTTGAAGTAACCTAAAACAACTAATATAACCAACAAAAGCGAGCCATAAATTAGAGGAATACTGCCGCTTATTTTATCCACAATCTGCTGTCTTTTACTCATTCGTCACCCCCAAACTTAGATACTGTTAAAGTTCCACGAGCTAACACAGAATCATTTTGGGTCGCTTGCAGTTCGATTCTACTTTCTAAAAGACTAATGCTATTAGAGTTGACAACGCTTAACTTGACTGGATAGTTTAGTTCGGCAAATTTGTAAAACTCCAACTCCGCTTGGGTGACATAGTTAGGAGTCAAGTCTGTACGATAACGACTAGCTAATTGATTAAAACCTTGAAAAATCAAAATTCCTGGTACGTGATCGCAATAGTGATCGAAAAAGAAGGAGTTTTGTTCGTCTACAATTAAAGTTGCTTCGTCGATCGCTTTCATCGGATTGCTGCCCAATTCGAGGACGCTAGCATCAAGCCGCTTATTGCTACTGCATCTTTCCGGCGATACTCTCCAACTGACCTCATCTGGTAAAGGAAGTAAGTTGTCTGGTGATGAAAACTGTTTCCGACGACTGAGAGTGCGTAAACGTAAATAGCGATCGTAGGGCATAAAACAGCCTTGACCCCGGCCTCGGACGATTAGCTTATCTCCATAAAAAAACTCTAACTCCGCACTAGTAGGAGCAATCTCTCCGGTAGTGCAATCGCACCCGTTATCAACGATTGCCTGGATCTCTATCTGGGCGATCGCGCAGTTTTGTAACCACGATAAATTATCGGGTTGCAGTTCGGAAGTAAGTTGTTTTAAGACAAAAGCAAAATCAAAAGAAACACCAGAATAATGAGCGCAAGCGAGGACTACCTGACGACCGATTTCGCTCAGCAATAAGATGTTTTCGGCTGGTTTGATGGTGGCAGCGATCGACTGTGGTTGTAACTGAGGGATAATAGCACCGCATACGAATTCAGTTTTGCTGATTTGTCTGACGCTAGTAATGTAGACATTTTCTAGCAATTTCTTGTGGACAAAATCTCGCGGCACTAAGCCAGCGGCATCGGCATTTGCAAAATTATACGCATTATCGATCGCTCGTTTCTTTATCGATCGAGATGATTCATGGCGTAACTGACTAGAAATTTTTCCTAAAGGCATAACTGGTTAAACTAATTAATTCTTGTACCGATTTCGACGAGCGCTTAAGTCTATTTGTAACTCGATTTAGATTCTTGCTACTAATAAATGTGACACTTTTAAAAGTGCCTACTAACACCACATCCGGTTGCCAAAACCCTCTTTTCCTCAAAGAAGCCTTCGGCTCCCCTCTCCCAGCCCCCCTAAAATGGAAGTTAAAAAATTATTTCGGTAATAATCCGACATAGTGTAGGAGAGCTTGAGAGTATGCCAGCGATCGCTCAGGCAATGTAAATGGACCAGCTTCTGCTTTAACCATCGCCAAAGCTGTTCAAATCGCTCGATATTGGCTTTTCTTTATCCTTTTTGCAATCTGTGAGTTAGATAAATGACTGATATTTGTTGGCAAAAAGTAAATGGTATTATCCAACTCGGACATCAAGTCGCTTCTGGGTTGGCATCGAATAGCCCTTATCCTCATGGAACGATCGAAATGCAGATGCCGATTTTTCAAAAGTTGGGTTTAGATTTAACTGGCTGTTTTCCAGGAACGCTAAATGTTTCCATTCATCTCTATACGTTTGAAGTAGTAAAGCCAGAATGTACCTTCAAAGATGTAGAGTGGACAGATAAACATCCTCCCGAAACTTTCTCCTTTTCGCGCTGTCGAATTACATTCGCAGATTCAACTTCCACAATTACATTTCAAAGCGAAGCCAATCCAAAATCCACCCCCCCCTTCCCCCCCTTGGTAAGGGAGGGAATCCAAAATCCAAAATCGATCGACGGTTGGATATATTATCCCCATCCCGAAACTAAGAAACTTCACTTTCAATCTCGGTCTATTCTAGAAATAATTGCGGCTCCTATACCCAACATTGAATACGGTAGTAGGATTGAAGTTGAGTACAACCCGTTAGAAATTGTTGTGAAAGGAGTTCAGAATTCTCCTGAACTCCTGAACTCCTGAACTCCTGAACTCCTGCATTCTTCTTAATAAATCATATCTAGCAACTACAGGCGATGCTGACTCAGCAACAAGATCGAATCGAACCCATTTGGTTAACAATATTTCGGCTTTTGAGGTGGAACAAACCTGCTGGCAGACTAATTTTGATGGTTCCTGCCCTGTGGGCCGTATTTTTAGCCGCTAGAGCCAACCCGCCTCTACCGTTAGTAGGCGTAATTATTTTAGGCAGCTTAGCTACCAGTGCCGCTGGTTGCGTAATTAACGATTTGTGGGATCGCGATATCGATCCGCAAGTGCAAAGAACGAGCGAGAGGCCCCTAGCTGCCCGCGCCCTCTCCGTCAAAACCGGGATTGTAGTAGCGATCGTCGCCCTACTTTGTGCTGGAATTCTCTCTCTCTACCTCAACCCCCTGACTTTCTGGCTGTGCGTGGCGGCCGTGCCCGTAATCGTACTTTACCCCTTAGCCAAGCGAGTGTTTCCCGTGCCCCAGTTGGTGCTTTCTCTCGCTTGGGGATTTGCCGTTCTGATTAGTTGGACGGCTGTAACTGGCAAGATCGAACCTGCTACCTGGTGGTTGTGGGGGGCTACAGTTCTTTGGACTTTGGGATTTGACACCGTTTATGCCATGAGCGATCGCGCAGACGATCGCCAAATTGGCATTAAATCTAGTGCTTTGTTCTTTGGCAACTACGCCCCTGAAGCCGTCGCCACCTTCTTTGCGGGTACGGCAGCATTGTCGATCGCCTTGGGGATGACGATGCAATTGCATTGGGGCTTTTGGATAGCAGTCGCGATCGCTTCTTCGATCTGGATTTGGCAATACTTGCGACTTCGCCAGCCCGATCTTCCCAACCCAGCTTACGGCGAGATTTTCCGCCAAAATGTCTATATCGGTTTTGTCTTACTGGCAGGAATGATTTTAGGAATTGTTATTTAGAGATTTCCCACAATTCTTGTGGGGTAGGCATCCTGCCTGCCCCCGTTTGTCGTTTAAACTTCTAAACTACTAAAATCCTGAGTGGTGTCTACAGTAGTGACGTAGGCTTGTTCGTCATCGGTAAACGTTTCGCTAGCGGCTTGCTGGGATGCCAGTAAGTCGGCTGTAGCATCAGCAATGTCCCCCGTACGCCGATTCAATCGATCGCGCAATACTGCTTCTGGGGCGGTGCAATGGCAGATTTGCAGCGGCACGTTGTGAGTTTTGGCCTCAGCAATTGCTGCTTGCCTCAATTCCTGGCGCTCGTATTTTGCATCTAAAATTGCCGTAAATCCTTGCTGTGCTAGTTTCACGCCCAATTCTAATAATCGCCCGTAAGTCTTTTGAGTCATCCCCGTGGTGTAGAGATCTGCCCCGCCCTTTTGTTCTAGAGGTACGCCGCCCAAATGTTTCCTGACCGCATCCGATCGCAAGTGAATTGCCCCCGATTGCCGCGCTAAATGTCGGGCGACAGTGGTTTTCCCGGAACCTGATAATCCAGACATTAAGATCAAACGGCCGGTTTTAGGTTTGGTGTATTCCCAAGCTAACTTGTAGTAGCCAGCGGCGGCATTCAAAGCGGCATCTTTATCGGCTTGAGGAATAGATGGATCGTCCAATAAAAACGAAGTTACTTTGGCCCTCACATACGCTTGGCGGCTCAAGTATAAAGGTAGTAATTGCAAGCCTTCCCAATCGCCAGTTTGCTCGACGTAGGTATTTAAAAAAGCATTGCCTAAATCTTTGCGTCCTCTCGCCTCCAAATCCATCACTGCAAAAGCGACATCGTACATCACATCGACAAAGCGAAATGGTTCGTTAAATTCAATGCAATCGAATAGCAAAATCCTATCCTGCCACAGACAGATATTTCTTAAATGCAAATCGCCGTGACATTCTCGAATGTAATTGTTTTCTCTGCGACTAGCAAAAAGTTCTTCTCGATCGCCAAAAAAATTATCTGTGAACTGCTTGGTTTCTTCGTATTGAGATTGGGTTTGAGGTCCGCCAATATATTTGCTAGTTTGTTCGTAATTTTCGTCTATCGCTGCCCGTATTTGTGCAATTTCACCAAAAGTACGAATGTAATCGTTTGTTTCTGATTTGGCGTGATATTTAGCAACAACTCGCCCTAGTTCCTCCATCTGCGTTCCTGTTAGTTTCCCCTGCTCAAACATATCGATTAATAAAGCCTCTTGGGGAAATTGACGCATTTTCAGGGTATATTCTGCTGGCTCGCCAGATCCATTTAGCTCGTAGCCATCTCCCGTTTTAGTAATGGGTAAAACCTCCAAATAAAGTTCGGCGGCTCCCCTTTGATTCAGTCGCAATTCTTCATGGCAAAAATGCTGCCGTAAATCTAAAGTTGAGAAATCTAAAAATCCAAAATTAACGGGCTTTTTAAGTTTATAAGCATAATCTCCAGTCAGCAGCACGTAAGAAACGTGAGTTTGAATTAGCTCGATCGGTTCTTTTACCGGATGGGGATAGAACCCAGGCTGCATCATCTGCTCGATTAGAGATGGTAAAGAAGCATCAGTCATCTGAATTATGAATTATGAAGGGTGAATTATGAATGGGCAAATTCTGTGTTAGATCGCTCTGACTAAGACAAAAGGTTGGACGATAGCAACACGAAATTGTTTGGTCGGTTCGTCGTTCCAAGCACTCAGTTCTGTTTGCGAGGGTTTGCGAATTAGTCGAGCGTCCATCCAACGTTGCACTAAGGAAACATTATCGCTGGCGATCGCCACTCCTACATCTACTAAATCTAACGAGCCATCCACTATGATTAAAGCATCCCGCTTGGCATGGGGAATCAACGAACTCCACTCACTATCTGCTTGTTCTTCGAGCAATTGGGTTCTGATATCTGACATAGTTGGCGATCGGGAGGTCTGAATCTGTCTAGTTTACCCCGAAATATAAAAGTTCAGTTTGAAAAAATCTTAGCGATCGCTATACAGATAGGACGATAATGTGTAACACTAATAGTTTTGGGGAAAGTACGATCGAGAGGTCAAGAAAGGAAACTGTATGTCCCGATATCGAGGTCCACGCCTGCGAATTACACGTCGCTTGGGCGAATTACCAGGTTTAACCCGCAAAAGCGCCCGCCGTGCTTATGCTCCAGGCCAACACGGTCAGAATCGCAAGAAGCGGTCAGAATATGCCATTCGACTGGAAGAAAAGCAAAAACTCCGCTTTAACTACGGTTTGAGCGAAAAGCAATTGCTCCGCTACGTGCGGAAAGCTCGTCGCGCTACGGGTTCGACCGGACAAGTATTGCTGCAACTATTAGAAATGCGCCTAGACAACACGGTCTTTCGTTTGGGTATGGCTCCCACGATTCCAGGTGCCCGCCAATTAGTGAACCACGGCCACGTAACGGTCAACGGCCGGAATGTGAATATCGCTAGCTATCAGTGCCGACCTGGAGATGTTATCGGTGTCAGAGACAAAGAACAATCTCGCCGATTGGTAACTCAAAACTTGGAATATCCAGGTCTAGCATATATGCCCAGCCATTTAGAGTTCGATAAGAACGCCTTGAGTGGCAAGGTGAATAGCCTAATCGAGCGGGAATGGGTATCGCTCAAGATTAACGAATTGCTAGTGGTTGAGTATTACTCGCGTCAAGCCTAAGCAAATTGCTGGCTGCTAATAAGCGATCGCTGACGGAATGAAAAAATTTCGTCAGCTAGTTTTTTTTGGTAAAAAACCATACAATAGACCGAATTATAAAATCACTAATTTAGGATAAAAGCCATATGCGCGTTCGGCATTTTCTTGAAACAGCAACGCGGCATTCGATCCAAAGCGTGGCTGAAAACATCTACTTAAAAACTGGTTGCGATCTGACCCGACCGCTGGCAATCAGGGGCATGATTAACGAGCGGTGTAACTATAAATGCCGCTACTGCAACTGCTGGAGGATGGAAGAATATCAAGAGGAGATGACAATTGCTCAGTGGCAAGCCGCACTTTTGAGTTTGAAAGAGTTTATCGGCTCTTATTTTATTCAGTTTGCGGGTGGCGAGCCATTCATCAAAAAGGGGTTCGTCGAATTGCTAGAATTCTGTCGCACCCAAGGAATTAACTGGGGAGTAATTACTAACGGTTCGACTTTCGATCGCCGAACTGTAGAAAGAGTAGTAGCAGCCCAGCCTCTAAAAATAGATATTTCAGTTGACAGTGCTAGTTCAGAAATTCACGACTTCGCGCGCGGCGTACCTGGTTCCCTGGAGAAGATTTCTCAGGGAATTCGTTTTTTAAGGGAACAGAAAGAACGACAGAGTTTAAATTTTCCCATTCGGATTAAACCCACAGTTCATAAATATAACTTCCGCTACCTGCCAGAGTTGGTAGAGTGGTCGCAGCAGATAGGGGCAACTAGCATTGATTTTGCTCCTGTTCGTCCTACCTACGGGGTTTCCGAGATCGAAACCGACTTGTGGTTGCAGGAAGAAATCGATATAGAGGATCTGAGACAAATCGTCGATCGACTGCTGGCGATGAAGGAGCGAGGAATGCCGATCGAAACCAGTGCTGCCAAACTTCGATCTTTCCCAGATCATTTTCGGGGGAAACCGATCTATCACGGTGTTTCCCCTTGCCGAGTTGGCTTGCGGGATTATCACCTTCTATCCAATGGAGATGTGAGGATGTGCTGGTTCTACCCAACAATTGGCAATGTCAAGACCGATAGCGCCCGCGAGATTTGGTTTAGCGATCGAGCGCGAGAACTAAGAGCGCAGATGGTGAACTGTAAGAAATTTGGCTCAGTCAGTTGCGCTAATTCTTGCCTAGCTCACAGAAATTTAGGACAAAAATTCGCTCTGGGATGGATGCTTTTCTATCAAGGAGCTACAAGTAAAAATTAACCGCCGATTTGAGACATGGTGCGGGCATAAGTGCCAGCTGTCCCAGAATCCCGTTGCTTGAAGTTAATCTCTGGTTTGAGCGCTAAGAGTTGTCGTACCTTAGCCCTCAGTTCGGCGGGATCGACACCAGTGCGCAGTAGGGTTTTGAGATCGATTTGTCCGGTTTCGTTGAGCAAACAAGGACGCAGCCAACCATCGGCAGAGAGTCTCATGCGGTTGCAGCGATCGCAAAAGCATTCCGACATCTGACTGATAAATCCCAAAGTGCCTTTGGCCCCAGGAATTTGAAAGACATCGGCCGGGCCGTTACCGCGCACGCTGGAGGTAGTTAGACCAAAAGCCTCACCAATTTGCTCTCTAAGTTCGGCTGAGGATACCCAGCCTTTGTCGCCAAATAGTTGACTGTTGCCGATGGGCATAAATTCGATAAATCGGACGTGCCATTGCTTGTCAATCGTTAAGGCCGCTAAATCGAGGATTTCTCGATCGTTGACCCCAGGAATTACTACTACGTTCAGTTTTAAGGGGTCGAAGCCCACCCGATGAGCCGCTTGAATCCCGTCCCAAACTTGCTGCCAGCGGGAACGGCCGCGATTGCCAATAATGCGATCGAATGTCTCTGGATCGAGGGAGTCGAGACTGATATTGATCCGGCGCAATCCGGCATCGTAAAGCGGTTGTGCCAGCTTCGCGAGTAAAAACCCATTGGTAGTCATCGACAGGTCTTGAGTTTCGGGGAAAGAAGCGATCGCACCTACCAATTCCACCATTTTGGGACGCAGCAGCGGTTCTCCACCCGTGAGACGAAACCGAGTAAATCCTACAGGAATGAATACTTCTTTTAAAAGCAGGAGTAGTTCTTCATCGCTCAACCACTGCTGCTGCGACATATATTCGATTTCTTCCCCGGACGGCATACAGTATTGACATCGAAAGTTGCAGCGATCGATCGAACTTATGCGGAGATAGTCAACTTGGTTCATTTTGGGGAAGAATGCGATCGATTTTCTGTAGGTTGGGTTGAGCTTGCGAAACCAAGGCCTCGCGGGGTTTTGGGTTTCATTTCCAATGCTGTTAGCTAACCAGCCCTCACCCCCTTCGGCAAGACTGCGGCGTGCGCTCAGTCGAACGCTCAGGGCAGCGCCCAACTCCTCTGCCACCCCCCTGTGTCCCCCCTTGGTAAAGGGGAGTTGGGAGAGGGGAGCCGGAAAAATACTATATATCTAACACCCTATTCCTATACTATCGCAGCCTCAAATAATGCCGATTTAAGTAACTAATGCAGCTTCAGCCTCAGAAATAGTCATTCCCAAACCGTTTCTTTCAATTGGACGAGTACAAGTGCGCCAATATTATATTAAGTTTTATGACGTTATAGTAAAACCTGGTGAAATGAGCCACGGATTTGGCCCCAATAGAGAGTCATCATCTACACCTCGACCGAGGTTTAAAGACCATTGAATGACGATCGTGTAGTGAGAATTCATATTTATTCTGCATTTTTAAGGCTGTATTTTTAGTTCTTCTAATTTTTCCTCAGCAAACTCTCTCACTTCCTCGTCTGGATCGTTGGCAGCGCGATCGCTCAACAAAGATAATATTTGTGGTAGGTGGCGATCGCTATATTGCTCGATGATGACTTCAAGGGCCGTTTGACGCGGGTTAGTTTCTACCCAGTCAAAAATATTTTTACTACCCTTAGAAGAGCCTTTTGATTTTACATGATTAATCAAAGCCTGTTTCATGTATCCCAACAAACCCTTAGCGATCTTAAAGGGATCTTTAATCGCGCGATCGCACAAAAATTCAAATACTCCTGGCGTATCTTTCCAGCGTATCGCTATTTCTTGAATTGCCGTTTGGCGCACGTCCCAATCTTCATCAATTTGAGCGCGTTGCTTGAGAATAGATAAAGTATTTGGATCGGATTTCCAACCTTTAGCTAACTCTTGAATGGCTGCTTGGCGCACATCCCAATATTTATTAGACTGAGCGAGTTTTTGGACGATCCCTAAAGTGCCGAGATCGGATTTCCAATTTTTGGTTAACTCTTGAATCGCGGCTATTTGGACATCGCCGTAACTATCTACCTGAGCGTGTTGTTTAAACCAAGATAAAACTCTTGCATCTTGCGCCCAGCCTCTAGCTAATTCTTCAATTGCTGCTTGCCGCACCCCTAAATTAGGATCTGATTGAGCGGATTTTTTGATAATATTTAAAGTGTCTGAATCAAATTTCCAATTCTTAGCTAATTCTTGAATTGCTGCTTGCCGTACCGACCAATCTTCATCTTTTTGGGCACGCTGTTTCAAGCTAGGCAAGGTATCTGGATCTTGCGCCCAGCCTGTAGCTAATTCTCGAACTGCGGCTTGTCGCACGGCCCAATCTTCTTTTTTGTCAAGGAATTGTTTGAGAATAACTAAAATATCGGGAGACGATCGCCACTGTCTAGCTAACTCTTTAATAGCAGCTTGTCGCACTATCCAATCTTCATCAGTTTGCGCCAATCGCTCGATCGCGCGTAAAGTATCGGGATCGGACTTCCAACCTCTAGCTAGTTCTTGAATTGCCACTTGTCGGACTGCCCAATCTTCATCGTTTTGGGCGAATTGCTTGAGAGTGAGTAAGGTATCTGGCTCGGATTTCCAGCCTCTGGCTAATTCTTGAATTGCCGCTTGTCTCAGCACCCAGTCTTCATTTTTTTGGCTGCGTTGTTTGAGCCAAGGCAAAACACTTGGATCTAATTTCCACCCTCTAACTAACTCTCGAACTACCTCACGTCGGACTGACGAATCGCTATCGTTTTGAGCGCGCAGTTTGAGCCAAGGTAATATTTCTAAATTAGATTTCCAGCCGCTAGCTAACTGTTGAATTGCCGATTGTCTGACAGCCGGATTTTCATCATTTTGGGCGTGCTGTTTGAGCCAAGCAAAGGTATCTGGATCGTCTTTCCAAGCAGTAGCGATCGCTTTTACCGATTCGGCGTGAATTTTAACGACCGAGTTATACTCTTCCATATCTGCTAGTCTGAGAGCGCGTTCGTAATCTCCATATTTGGTTAAATCTTTGAGTCGATCGAGCAATCGATTAGCAGTTTCAGTAATTCGCTCTCTATGTTTTACTTCTGCCAGACAAGCAGCCGCCAGCAACAAATTGCTAAATTTTTCTGCTTCTCCGTCGATCGCTATGAGGTAATCGATAATTTCCCCAGTCGAAGCAACATCAACCATTCCAGCAATTAAGCGCAAAACCTCATGCCAAGATTCATCTTGCCAGTGCTGCCCAAATACTTCATTTTTTAGATCTTCTAGGGAAATAGTAGGGTTGTTTTCAAATTCATCTGCCAACTCCACAGCACCAAAATATTTTAAACAAGCGCGATTCACAAAAGCATAGAGATCTACACCCAATAAGCGGATAATAGAGTGGCTAGACCCTAAATTCTCCATGGCCAACCTCTCAAGCGTTCCCAGTTCGTTAGTTTCACTAGGTTTTAAATGGCGAGTAGAAATACCTTCTGAATGCTCGGCAGTCGTCAATAAATTTAGCGAATAGCAATCGCCATCGAACGAGCCACCAAAAAATTCTTTAATTACTCCCCCACTAGCCACCCGTCCGAGATCTTTTTCTCGAAGAAAACCCTCTGCTAAAGGATCTTTAAACCAATCTAGAGTAAGGTTTTTCACTTGCTCTTTAGCCAAGCTTTCTAAAATAAGTTTAAAAGCTAATCTCGCAGCTTGAGTAAATCCCCAGACATCTAATCGATCGGCCATAACGCTTGCAGCCTTTTAATTCGTCTGACTACAAGTATAACTTTTCCCCTAGAGTTACCGAAAGTTCTAACTCTAGAATACGTATTATTGCTGAAAGGCGATCGGTATTATTGCTGAAATAATTGCTTAAGTTTTATTAACAAGCTGGAGCTAACAGGGGGGGCCGGAGGCGAGCCAAAGCCTGAATACTTTTTTAGCTTGGAAGTCGAAATTACCAGCTTTTTAACTCATGAAGCTGCTCTTGCCACCAGCAATCTAGATCTTGAAAAGTATTTTCTGCTTTCTCAAGTATCGGCTCGCGATATGGTTTAAAATTAAAGTCAAGTTGCCGAGCATTACCTTTAAAATCAGATAAAGCTTTTTTTGCTCTATCCATATAATCACTCTTGAGTTCTGGCGCGATCGCACCATGTCGAACTACTGAAATAAATAAATCTACGATATTCCACAACGCCATGATATTTTGCGGGCGCAAATATAGGTATTTTTGATAAATCTCAAAAGCTATTTGCACGTAATCGTCGCAATACTTATTGACGGCTAGCTTGTGAAATAGACCTGCTATAAAGTAATATATAATACTTTTGTTATGAGTTTTCTGTAAATGGCTTTTGCGATCGCTTCGTTCGATCCGATCGAGAACAAAGTCGCAGATAAACAGAGAATCCTTATAAAATCCCAGATGTTCGTAGCATCGGGCAAGTTTAGTTAGGATGCTGACGTTTAAAGGATCGATCGTTAAAACCTGACGATAAGAATCTATCGCCTCGATAAAATTACCTTGTTGGTAGTGGCGATCGCCCTCGACTGTGCTTTTTAGTTCTGCGTTAGGTAATTCTTTTGCTTGATTCGGTTGGCAAGAGGAATTTTTGATAAGTAACTCGACAATCGCTGAAGCTCTAATTAATTTAGAGTTAGAGCTTGGACTTGCTGAAAATTCTAGATAAAATAATTCTTGGTTGAGAATTCTAATTTCAGGGTACTTATATCCGGCTTTTTCCAGTAATGTAGGAACTTTATGCCAGGCTATAACTTTTTCATCAACGAGGATAGAGATATGAGGATATACCCGGCGAGATAATTCGGTTTTCAAAGCTGAAGCCGTCCAAAACATTTTAGCCGCTATGGCTTCTGGATGAACGCCGCATAGCAACCCCCGCAGGCAAGTTTTTTCCCAATCTGTTAGTTCTAGGGTTTTAATAGAGCTTAAATCGGTATATAAAGCATCTAAGTTCCAAGTTAACTTGGCATCTATGAATAATTCCATAGTGGCGATGGTGATGAGTAGTTAATGGTGTTAATAACTTTGTAAGTAAGTGGGGAAGTGACAAGCTTCCCCGAACAGCTTAATGGAGAACGAAAAGCAAGACGATCGAAAAGTGGCAAGATCTACTACAGTCTTTACCTGTATTTACTCTTGGTTAAAGTGGGGCAAATTCAACATTACGATGCTGATGATTCTCTAAAAAGTAATTGCTTTACCCGTTCTTTAGTTATCACCTACCGCATAGCATTTTGTCAGTAAGAAAAAGTGAGAAGAAATATCGAAATCTAGAAAATAATCAAAACTTTATTTCCTGCGGCTACAGATTGGTCTGAAAAGATGTAGCCGTGCTACTTTTGTTGTTTTGAGAGTTGGGACTCAGCTAAAACTATAAAGTGAGAAAAAGTAAGAAAAAGTGCTTTTATCGAGAAAAACCTTCGGAAGATAGATATCTTTTCTGCAACGATGGGACTGGGGCATAGTCCAGTAGTTGACGACTATTATACGTTCGTGGCTCTTGCTTGAGACATTGCTCCAGATAGATCGTGTCTTCTTCTTGCCATTTCGGTTTGGCACCTCGACCCTCCGATTCCCAAAGTCCCTCCATCCCTAATTTCTGCCATCGATGAATCGTCTCTCTCACTGTTTGTGCAGTCCAATCAAAATAAGCTGCGATCTTCTCGACGTACCAACCTTGTGTATTTAAGCGAATAACTTCGGCTCGATCTTTGACCTTTTGGGGTACGTCTGCTGTTCTTAGATTAAACAGAGTCCGATCTTGTTGGCCACTGAGAAATACTCTTAAACGAGCGCCCATAATTTAATGCCAGCTAGTAGATGCTTTGGGGAATTTACTTATCTTTACATAAGTTGGCTTTTTTGTGCCTACTTACTTACTCAACAACTAGTTGCTAGTCTCGACCAACATCTCGAAAATTTTGGTGGCCCACCAACCGAGGTGTTTACTCCCAAAGTCATGAAAAGTATGCCGAAGACTTAGGAATCAAACAAGTGATATTGCCGAAAGGAGGTTATAGAAGTCAATCACGCATTCAACATGAAAGGCCAAGAAAATTTGTTAAAGGTCGTCATTGGCATAACGGAGTCGAAGGACGTATTAGCTTTCTCAAACGCTGCTTTGGATTCCAACGTTGTCGGTATCGAGGAGATATCGGGTTGAAACGTTGGGTGGGCTGGGGGATAATTGCTCACAACTTAACTGTTATCAGTCGAGCTTTAATATCTCCCCGCCAGCAGCAGAATTAAATTTATATTTTTATCCGGTAAAAGCCAGGTAATCAGCATTACCTGTATACCCGAATTAGGAGGATTTTCCGATAACTTAGCTGGCGGTTGTTATCAGGATATTTTCCACATTTTTCTATCTCAACGCTAAAAAAACTAGGCTATGTTGTCTTGGCAGTTTCGCACCGGGAACTAGTCTAAAGTCCAGTCTTTGCCAACTGCTGAAACTGGGATGCGATCGCACCCAAAACTCTACGTTCGACAAGACAAACTCTCAGTTTATTTTGTCTGCATTGATTTGTCAGATCTGCGCCTAATGGGAAGTTTGACAAATTTGCGTCCGCTAGCAATCTGCTTCTTTCGCAAATCTTCAAACATGGCATTCAGGTCGTAGTTAAAAGAGCGGGCGTATTCCTCTCTGTATTTGTGAATTTCTTCGATAATTTCGTTTGTGTGCATGACTTATTCTCCCTACCCGTCTAAGATTTTTAGAGCCTGAATAGTAGGAAGCAGCATAGCATCAAAGGTAGGAACTGAAGAGCTACGTCGATTCATATAAAAGCTACAGTGATATGGAATAAAAATAAAATTTAAAAAACTGCCTCTCAAGTATCATTGTAGGATAATTGGAGAGACAGTTTTTAATTGCTAAAATTCACGTTTCAGCTACAATCTCACAGTCTAGTTACGCATAGCTGAGTTTGCCGAGAAGTGCATCGACGTTTTTCTTGGCATCGCCAAATAGCATCTTGGTATTCGACTTGTAGAACAAGGGATTTTCCACCCCAGCGTAGCCGCTAGCCATGCTGCGCTTCAGGACGATAACGTTGGTAGAGTTCCAGACTTCTAAAACGGGCATCCCAGCGATCGCACTATTGGGATCTTCGATCGCGCTGGGGTTGACGGTATCGTTAGCACCAATGACCAACACGGCATCGGTTTTGGCGAAATCTTCGTTAATTTCGTCCATTTCCAGCACGATGTCGTAGGGAACATCAGCCTCAGCTAGCAAGACGTTCATATGCCCCGGCAACCTACCAGCTACCGGATGGATGCCAAACCGGACTTGAGTACCGCGATCGCGTAGAGTGCGAGTAATATCGGAAACGGCGTGTTGCGCTTGAGCTACTGCCATACCGTAACCAGGAACGATAATTACGCTCTTGGCATCTTTGAGCATTTCGGCAGCTTCGTCAACTGTGGTAGCAGTCGCTTCGCCTTCAATTGGGGCAGCACTACCGCTACCTGCACCCGCACCGAAACCGCCTGCAATCACGCTGATAAACGATCGATTCATGGCTTTACACATGATGTAGCTGAGGATAGCCCCACTACTACCGACTAATGCGCCAGTGATAATCAGCAAATCGTTCGACAGCATGAAACCCGCCGCCGCCGCCGCCCAACCAGAGTAGCTGTTGAGCATGGAGATTACCACGGGCATATCAGCCCCGCCTATTGCCAGTACGAGATGGATGCCCAAAAGAGAGGCGATCGCGCACATAATTAACAGGGCTGGCAATCCGCTCAAACTGCCAGTTCCCATGAACTGAAAGCCCAGCCATACGGAAGCGAGAATCATCCCTAAATTCAACCAGTGACGCGCTGGTAGCATCAGCGATTTACTGCTGATAATCGCCCGCAGTTTGCCAAAGGCGATAATCGAACCCGTAAACGTCACCGCCCCAATGAAGACACCGATAAAGATTTCCAGTTGGTGAATCGTTGCTTCTACCCCCGTGAGGGATGAATTTGGTTCTAAGTAGTTAGCCACGCCTACCAGAACCGCCGCCGCCCCGACGAAGCTATGGAGGATGGCCACCAGTTCTGGCATCGATGTCATCGCCACGCGAGAAGCAACGATCGCGCCAATTACTACCCCTGGCAAGATAACTGTACTCAGGGTTGCGTATTCCGTAATCCCGTGGGGAAGAACGGTAGCTGTAGCGACAAAAGCAATTAGCATCCCCAAGATGCCGTAAAGATTGCCTTTGCGGGCACTTTCTTGATTGGATAGCCCGCCCAAACTCAAAATAAACAAAGCACTTGCCGCAATATATGCGACTGTCAGCAAATTATTTGACATATTTGTCAGTGGTTAATGGTCAATTGTTAGTTGTTCGGTGTTCAGATCGAGTTCGTTCAATAGCCATAGCATTCAGCCCTCAAAGGAGCCTCCGGCTCCCCTCTCCCAAGCTTGGGAGAGGGGTTGGGGGTGAGGGCGCGTTATGGCCCGAGCCAACGATCGCTCTACTTCTGAAACATCTTCAGCATCCTTTGGGTAACGAGGAAGCCGCCAGAAACGTTGATCGTGCCGAGGAGAATAGCGATCGCTCCCAAAATAGTTGTCGGGGAACTCAGATCGCTCGATATTTGCAGCATTCCACCGATGATGATGATGCCGCTAATCGCATTGGTGACGCTCATCAAGGGCGTGTGCAAAGCAGGTTTGACGTTCCAGATTACTTGCCAGCCTACAAAACAAGCCAAGATAAACACCGTGAAGTGAGATAAAAACGACTCCGGCGCACCTATCCCTACACCGACAAGAGCTAACGCTGCAAGGATGGGCCATAAGAGGTTAGTGCTACTCTTCGAGCTACTCGCAGATGGAACGGGTGGGGCAGACTTCGCTTCTACTTTCTTGCTCTTCTGCTCCTCTGAAGTTTTCTGTTCCGTTGCTTTCGGTTCTAGCTTTGGTGGGGGCCAAGTTAAATCGCCATTGTGGAGGACTAAAGCACCTCGTACCACTTCATCGCCAAAATTCACTTTGTAGTCGTTAGCCCCACCCATATCGCTCAAGAGGTGGCAAAGATTGGTGCCATATAGCTGGCTGGCCTGATTCGCCATCCGACTGGGCAGATCGGTTAAGCCAACGATCGTCACATCTTTATAGCGGTAAACCTCATTAGGTTTGGTAACTTCGCAGTTACCACCTTGTTCGGCGGCCATATCGACAACTACCGAACCCGGCCTCATGCTGGCTACCATTTCTTCGGTAATCAGTACGGGCGCTCTTTTGCCCGGAATCAAAGCGGTGGTGATAATGATATCGACTTCTTTGGCTTGCTCGGCAAACAAAGCCATTTCTGCTTTGATAAACTCGTCGCTCATCACCTTGGCGTAACCGCCCTCACCGGAACCGTCTTCGGCAAAACTGAGTTCGAGGAATTCGCCCCCCATGCTTTCTACTTGCTCTTTGACTACCAAGCGCGTATCGAAAGCCCGGACGATCGCTCCCAATCCTTTAGCTGCACCGATCGCAGCTAGCCCAGCTACTCCAGCACCGATAATCAACACCTTGGCCGGGGGCACCTTGCCAGCGGCGGTAATTTGTCCGGTGAAGAACCGCCCGAAATTATTGGCGGCTTCAATCACAGCCCGATAGCCCGCGAGGTTGGCCATCGAACTCAAGGCATCCATTTTTTGGGCGCGGGTGATGCGGGGGACGGCATCCATTGCCAGCACCGTAGCTTGGCGTTCTGCTAGTTGGGATAGTAAATCGGCATTTTGAGCCGGATAAATAAAGCTAATCAAAGTACCGCCTTCCCGCAGCATAGAAGCTTCATGAGTCTCTGGCGGACGTACTTTGAGGACGATATCGGCCGACGACCAAATTGCAGTTGCATCTGGGATAATCTGACACCCCACTGCTTTATAGGCATCGTCGAGATAGCTGGCGGCTGCACCTGCTCCCGATTCAATTAAGACTTCAAAGCCTAGTTTTTGTAGCGTTTTTACTGTTTCTGGCGTAGCTGCTACCCGGCGTTCGTCTGGGTAGATTTCTTTTGGTATACCAATTTTGCTAGGTTTTTGAGTTGATACCGATCGCGGTTCAACCGTTTCTAACTCCTTGACAACGGCGATTGTCATGAATTCTCCTTCAAGTTAGGTAATGTTTGGGATGCGAGACGAAAAAATGATGGCGCTCTTTAAGCTTGTGAATTAATTTTGCCCAGTTTTACTGCCGATCGATTTGCCCGTAGTTTTTTAGGTGACAGTTAAATTTACTTTTGTCCCTTTTTACTTCTATAACCGATCCCCATGCTTTTTTGTCCAGTCTTCAACTTATTTTTGACATCGGAAAAGACAACTTGCTCTGAGTTGGGTTGACGGCAAGAAACCCAACGAAACCAACCATGAGGCCTTATTTCGATCGGGTAGATCGAGTAGGGCGTGTTAGCGCAACGGCCCGATCTTTCTACTTACTTGCCGCTTCAGGTGTAGGATTAGCGATCGCATCTGTAATTTCGCCCTCAGAGTTCGGCCGGAATCGCTGAGAAACGGCAGCGGTGACAATATGAGACAACAATCCCATCGGCCCGGCAAACAGGCAAAGCAGCAGAGAGTGAGCCGTCCAGACTTTCGTGCGCTGTCCTTCCCAATAAATCCACCTGCCAACAAATAGATCCATCACTAGATAGTGAGTCCAGCCAGTTGCCATAATTTTTTCATCGCTAAAAGCTTTAGCTAGATCCGCTAACTGAGGGCTAGAAAGTAATTGAGCCGATTCTGGCGTAATTGCTAGAACAAGAACAAAAAAATAAATATAAACTACAGCCAAAATTGCCAAGGGAATCAAAGATTCCATGACTTTTTTGGTAACTCCCCAGTTAGGCAAAATAATCATCAATGCCCAAAAAGGCAAAACTGAGAGATTAGCTACTGTAAATATTTGGTCGATTATCATGGCGATCGAATTCCTCAAGGGCGATATCCATTTTAGGCGATCGCGTAGCGTCTCCTGCGGAGAATCGCTCCTCATCTTCTATACTGGCTATTTTGTTACCTCATCTAAAACTTCCTGGAATTGAGCGATAGAATCAATAGCGATCGCTCTTTTCAAAAGGGTTTTTAGCACTGCTGGATCGTCGATCGCATTTATCGCTTCTACATAAGAGTTTGGAACTTCTCCAAATCGCGTCGCTAAGACTTCGATAGCGGCCTCTCTCCCAGTTTTGACCATTCCTTCCTCAATTGCCAATTGTTCGATACTGGTGACATAACGCATTTTCCTTGCCTCTTCGTAGTTTCTTACTTCTGCTTTAAATCCACTAGCTAACTCTTTTGGTAGCAACATTATCCAGTCGATAAACCGAAACAATCGCACCACATCTTCTCGGTTATAACCTCGTTCGTACAGTCTTTTGACTAGGCTCAGTTTCCACTGTAAGCGATTCTGTGGGTTTTGGTGCGTAGCTTTGGTTTTCAGGTGTGCCATCACCACTACTCCAAAAGGATTTGGAGTTTGTTCTAAGGTTTCCCAGTTTTGTTCGTAGTCTAAAAGTTTGACAATGGGAAACTCTAAACTGACGCGACATCCACCAATAGCATAACCATAGCTGGTAGGTCGCCAATTTTTCTCTTCATCGGCTAACACTGCTAAGCTGATAACGGGTTGCTTGTGGCGGTCGAATAAGCGATAGTTGTACGTATACATTCGTTCGGCGAAGTTGCGATCGTATTGTCCTTGAACTTCAATATGAATTAATACCCAAGCCTCTTCACCATTGAGCAGCCAAACTTTAGCGACTTTATCAGCTAGACGCTTGCCAATTTCGGCATCGGTTTCTAGTTGTTGTAGTTCTTGGTCGAGAAATTCATAGGGTTTTGTCCAGTCGATTTCGGCAAAGGCTAGCGGAAAAAAGAATTCTAAGAAGTCGGGAAAATATCTTTCGATTATTTCTTTCCAAGGACTGTCGTAATCTGTGCGCTGTTCGGTCATAAATTCAGACAATTATCAGTTATCTGTCTCTACAGAATTAGCTGTAGATGGGATTTTACCCAAACGATAAGCCGTTAGAGAGCTATGCCAAATATCTACTTCTATTTGAGCGATTAACTCATCAAGTGCGAAATTTAGACTGTCGAACTGACGGCAAACTTCCCGCATTCTAGCAACAGTTTGTTTGACTTTCTCTGGATCTGGAAGTGTTGGTGTTTGAGTCATAATAAGTTCCAAGTAATTGTTTCGTCTAATAACTCAGCCATGTAATTATCTTTAGGGTTTAATTAGATGTTGCTCGGATTTACGATATTGAGCAATTAATCTGTGTCTTTTTAAAGTTGGATAGACCAACATAATAGCTAATGGCAAACTTGTGCCTGCTAGCGCCAAAATGACAAATTGGTTGAGCCATCCGGTAGCCAAGAAACCTCCTAAGCTAATACCTAAGCCTGCTGTTAGTAACATTAGCCAAAAAATTAAAACTTTACTAATTTTTTTGCCTGATAAACTTCGAGCTGTTTTTTTAGATAAATAGGCAATCATGCTTCCAAACAAACATCCAGTTGTTAACACAGTATCTCTCACCATGCTCTTGACTATTACCCTCACAATTATACTTGTCACATAACCATTACTTATTCCAATAAATATAGGGACAATTACAGAATAAATTATGAACCATCCAATTACAAACCAAATTACATTCTTCACCACTGACTTAAGAATTGGCTTGCTTAAAGACCCAATTAAAAAACCAAAAGAAATTCCCCATATTAAGTCACGCAGATAAGCAGATGAACTCACCATCGGTCCTATAGGTGGACCAATAGCTTCACCCACTAACTCTGACAAAGCCTCAAGTATAGCGGGCAAATTTCCACCCAAAAATCCTACAATGCCAGAAATGACTAATAGTGTATTCAGGGAACTATAAGGCAACTTTTGTTTGACGATCGGTAGGGGAGCAGTTTGAAGTTCAAGATTGAAATAGTAAGTTTCTGGCGTACAATTAGTATGTAGCAAGATCTGACGTTTGTAGCTTTTATCTGCCAATAGTTTCCCCGTATCGACTAAAACTTGACACTCCACTTCATTGTGAGCAAAATTAGCTGGCTCGAAGGAGATCCAAGTATGATTATCTGGGGTATGAGGTGGATCGCTCGGATGGGGTACAACTTCCCATCTCCCTTCTAGAATAGTTTCAGGAATGGGATTGCTAACAGTAATAGTTTGAGCGATCTTTTTCCCTAATCTAGTAGCAGTAAATTCGATAACTGTTCGATCGAAGTGAGCTTCGGGAATGCGAATAACATATAACGGTTTTAGGGCTTCTAAAGCTGATTCGGCATGAACAAAGCGAGCTTTTAGCTTGGGCTGAACCATTTTTTCCAGCCATTGAATGAAGCGCAAACTGAGTTTGGGGACGCGCTCCTGAAACTGAATTAAATAAGGCTCGTCATTATCAGTTAAATCTTGAATGGCTGTCGATTTAATGCCAGTCAGCAAGCAAATTAAGGTGGCTCCCAACCCATAAAGATCGGAAGCTTCTGTAGGCTGGCGGAGTTGTTCTGGTGGAATGAAACCTGGAGTGCCTCGAAAGACACTACTGCCAGAAACTTCTTGCGAGCCAATGCGAGCGAAACCAAAATCAATTAGGTAAACGTTTAGTCGATCGTCTACCAGAATGTTTTCCGGTTTAAGATCTCGATGGATGACTGGGGGAATGCGATTTTGTAAATAAACCAGAATTTCCAAAGCTTCGATCGCAATTTTTTTGATTTCTTCTGGCTCAAAGCTTCTGTTGTTAGCAAGAGAAAGGGCATTTTTATATTCTTGAATCAGACAAAAGCCATCGGGGGTATCGAAGCCACCTAAATAGCGCGGGATACCAGGATGATTCAATCCTTGTAAAACTTGAATTTCGCGTTCGTAGGCGTTGTAAGCCGACCAATCAGAACCAGCTTGAGCAAAGCAAAATTGTTTGAGGACTACCTGTTTTTTGGTGTCGAGGTGAGTAGCTAGCCAGGTAATTCGTCCGCCTTCGCGGTTGCGCCCTAATTCTGAAATAACTTGATAACCATGAAGAGTAAAGTTAGGAAAGTTACTCATAGGAGTTTTTCAGTTGGGGAGAGGCCATCTATTATAGGCGATCGCTCTGACAGCAATTTGCAAAAAAAAAGCTCAACAAACCGGATAATGGGCTTGTCGAGCGATCGCTATCGCTCGAATTTATGGGCACGAAGACGTGCTAAGTTGAAAACTTGAGAATTCAACTATCTAGGGTTTACTAGCTAATTGACCTCTGATGGCTCCTTTAGGGTATTTCTTGGTGTGAACGCTGACATAGTAACCCGATGGGTTTTGAGTAATAGCATCTAAGACATCAGCTTTCGCAGCCACGCATTTATTTTCCATGCCTGCCGCAGGAGATTTGAAAGCTACTACCTCAGTGCCGCTATCACCAGCGCTGCCCTTATAAATACCAGCCTTAGTAACAGCATCAAGCCCAGAAACGGTAACTTTGTAACAGAGTTTCTCGTCACTCTTAAACAGGGTGACTACAGCCGCACCACTGCCTTTAGACTCCGATCCGGTAAGTTTAGCAGACAGAGAATTACCGCTACCCGGAACTGTCGAACCAGGCGTGGATGTGGGAGTCGGGCTGGGCGTGGTTGGGAGAATTGGGGTTGGAGTCGGGCTAGGTGTTGTTAGGGGAATTGGGGTCGGAGTCGGATCTGGTAAAGGACTAGTGCCTGGGAAGGGACTAGTACCCGGTGAAGGACTAGTACCTGGGAATGGAGTTGAGTCAGGTAAAGGACTAGTACCTGGGAATGGAGTTGAGCCAGGTAAAGGACTAGTACCTGGTAAAGAAGTGGGAGTTGGGAACGGAGACAATCCTGGGGAAGGTGTGGTTGGTAAAGAAGTTGGCTCCGGTGAAGGACTGCCAATTCCAGGGGGAGTTGGATCTACTAACGGCCCGGCAGTGGAAGTAGGTGTAGGTATGGGCGGGGGAGTCAGTCCTGGGATACCAGGAGTTGCAGGGGGAGTAATCTGAGATAAACGGGTTTGAGCATCTCCAGATTTACTCCAGAACAGTGGTAGCGTTAAGGCGATCGCAGATACAACGCCCAACCCTAAAAAACTTGACCTAACAAGTTTGGAAGTCATTAGTTAAGCCTCCTCACAATCTAGCTACAGTAAAACTTACATGGGCATCCCCGGTTTCAGGGAAGTGTGAGAGTTCCGGTCTGAAAATCCAATTTCGTCAAGTGCGCGTGAGTTCGATAAATAAGGCTGCAAATTGAGGAATTTGACAGCTTTTGGTAGTGGACGTTCTAGATCTGATATTGTTCCTCGATCGACATCAAAAAATCTCGACCTCTACAACCGATGCGGCAACAGCAAACAAAGCTGTAGAGACGTAGCAGTGCTACGTCTCTACAGGATTATAAATTTTTTAGAAAACAGCTAATGACTCGACCTCTACCCGTGCTTCCCAAACGGATGGATTGGCTGTTAAGCGATCGATCGCTTCTTCGATTATCTTGATTCCCTGTTCGCGGGTATCGATAACAGCTAGTTGTCCCCGCAACTCTGAAGCCCAGGGAAAACCTTTGGCGTACCAAGTCATGTGTTTGCGAGCTTGGCGGATACCGCGATCGCCTTTATATTCCCATAAAGCTTGCAGGTGATCTCTAGCGCATTCCAATCTTTCTATCGGCGTTGGGGGAGTTTTTATAGTTCCAGTTTTTAAAAAGTAGTCGATTTCTCCTACCAAGAAGGGATAACCCAAGGTTCCTCGCGAACACATCACCCCATCTGCTCCAGTTTCTTCTAAGCAACGCACGGCTGCTTCTACCGAAAAGATATCGCCATTACCGATAACTGGAATCGAAAGAATTTCTTTGACTCGTCGAATCCACTCCCATTTGGCAGCGCCATTGTAACCTTGAGCGCGGGTGCGGCCGTGGACGGTAATCATTTGCGCCCCGGCATCTTCCATGCGCTTGGCAAAATCCAAAATGGTAATCTCAGAATCGTTCCAGCCAATGCGCGTTTTCACCGTTACCGGGACGTTAACCGCTTTTACTACCGAACGAACTATAGCCTCTGCGGTTTCTGGTTCCCGCAGCAAAGCCGAACCACCGCCATTTTTAGTAATTTTGTTGACGGGGCAACCCATATTAATATCGACTGTATCTGCTCCTTCATCTACGGCCATTTGGGCTGCTTCTGCCAAGAAGTCGGGGCGACAGTCAAATAACTGAATGCTAATCGGCCTTTCTTTGGGATCTACCTCCATGATTTGGGGTAGTTCTTTGACGTAGTGCAACCCGGTCGCATTTACCATTTCGGTGTACATCATCGAATCTGGGGCATAGCGACGCACCAAGCGGCGAAATACTAAATCTGTCACGCCAGAAAGGGGCGACTGTAGTACGCGGCTTTTGACTTCAAAAGAGCCGATTTTGAGGGGCGTTGAAAGTCGAGATTGCAGGCTGGGAGAGAGCGAAATCATGTCGTTAACAAGTCAAAAGTCAAAAGTCAAAAGTCAAAAGTCAAAAGTCAAGCTTGGGCAGACTCAGCAACCAAGTCAAAAATTAGTTTTTGCAAGAAGCTCGAACTCCCATCTTTTAACTTTTACCCGTTAGATGGTTTATCCAGTTTCAGCTTATCTCGAACTTAGGGATGTTAGCTACGATCGCGATTAGTATTACTATCCGATCGCAGGAGTATTGTTTGTTCGATCGCTTGCAGGGCCGCCACAGCCCCATTTTCATAGTGGGGAATTGTCGATTTTGGGGTTCGATTCAGTAGCGAGCGCACGGCAGCAATAAGTGTAGAGACGTAGTATGCTACGTCTCTACCGTCAAAGATCTCGATCGCATGGCTCGTTGCTGACACCCGCTGGAGTTGGCGATCGTACAATCGCTTAAAGGCAAAAGCGATTAAAGGAATGCCCAACGCTCTAGATTCAGAGACAGTATTGTAACCACCACCACCGACAACGATATCTGCGGCTGGCAGACATTCAATCCCCGGCCAGTGAGACACCCAAATATCGGAGGGACATTGAGGGGGAAGAACGGGAGCCAAACACCTGACGGTACATTCGGGAAAAGCTGCAACTAAAGAACGGGCGATCGCACCAAATAGCGTTAACTCTGAAAGCTTACCAGAAGTATAAACGAGGATTGTCTTTCTTGGCTCCTCACTTGTTATCCTTAATAACTGCCGCGATCGATCTATATTGAGTTCCTCAGCGTTTCTAATCAACCAAGGTGAGGTATGTCGAACTATCGGTAAGTCTGCCAGCGGCACGTCTTCGCCTTCTCCAGGCACGATCGCAGCATCGAAGTGTCGAACTACAAACGATCGCAAGTTTTTAGCTAATACGTACTCCGGGCAAAGATCGCGATGAATCAAAATTTTTGGTAAGTGCGGCAACTCAGGCAATATATCTGCTAACTCACCCCCTAAACCTCTAGGAAAAGTATCGACAATTAAGCAATCGCAATTGGAGTTGAGTAGTATTTCTCGAACGCGATTACAGGTAGTATTAAGATCGACATCGGGAGCGATGGCTAAAAATTTTACATCTGCCAGATCTTGCGCCTGAAAGTAAGACAAGTAAGGGCTATTGGTAAGTATCTTAACTGTTCGCCTATTACTTGAGTCAGGCGATCGATTTCTAGCAGCAATCCTCGCCAGGGATAAAGCACGAGTGAGATGCCCCCAACCGCCTCCCAAAGCGTAAATAATCCAGATTCGATCGGTTTTGTTGGTACTGCTCGATCTCAAACTGGGCATCAAAAAATTACTTATTACTTATTACTTATTACTTCAACTCGCTCCCATATCCATTTCAAAATCGGTGTCACCTTCCATTTCTAAGCTAGCATTATCCGCTTCAGTAAAGTCTACATTTCCAGTAACAGGATCGTATTGGTAGTAATCGCGATCGTAGTAATAAGTGCTGCCCCAATAACCACGATTGTAACTACCATATCCCGCATAGTAAGAACGATCGCTAAAATAAGGATCGTTGTTAGGATCGCCGCTGCAATGAGGGCAACCAGTTCTGTCGGTACGACCGCAGGTTCGGGGAATCAGAAATCCGATGTTGCGATCGCACGTCCATTGGCCGCTAGCTGCTGGCGTTTGCGCCCTAATAGTAGATACTTGAATTTGAATTTCAATCGCCCCAATTTGCAATCGATCGCCATTAATTAAGGTACTGCTGGGCAACCTTACCCCATTAATTAAAGTACCACTACTACTATTTCGATCGGCGATGACTAACTCGTTATCGAATATGTCGATTAGCGCATGATAATTACCAATGCGATCGTCTGCTAAAACGATTCGCGATACTCGCTTGCCCTCTATTTCTGCTGGCATTTCAGCAAAAACCCTGCCGATTGCTATTGGCGTTTCTAACTGAGGTTGTCGCTGTTCTCCTGTATTTGGATCTGTCCAAATTAGCCGAATCTGCACTACTTTATTAACCTCCTGCCAGATTAACCATATAAGCTAAAGCCGCTTTTTGTTCCTGAGTGAGAACGTCGAATCCAAAGCAAGCGATCGCGATTGGTGTTAACTCAGTTTTTATATATAGCACTGTTTTATCGGAGGCATCTCTTAAAGAGGTTTTGCCATCTTTAACTTTGATTTTGTATAAAGACTGTTTAGTTGGAGTTTCAATTTCAAAACCATAGTCGCGTTGCTTAATTCGATAAATTTGGCGGTCGCTGCCATCTTCTAATTTGTAATCCCCATCACTTTGTCGCCGCAGAATATATAATTCTTGGGTTTGGGAAGCATTTTCAATTTTCCAATAGTCGTTTTGAGTAACAATGAAACCTAAGACGCGATCGCCTGCATCCTTAATCTTTAATTTTTGCTTTTCATCTAAGTTAAAACGAGCTAATTCTTGGTTGTTAGCATTAACTAACTTGGCTCCATCTGCTTTCGGTTTAATAGCAAAAGCTGCCGAACCATTTTCTAGTTTAAATTCGATCTTGTCAGTATTAACATTAGTTGGATTTGAACCAGTTGTTTGAGCGATTGGAGTGGCTGCTGGATTATTGTTCGTGGTGCGATCGCTAACACTACCACCGCAAGCTGACAGGAATAATATTCCCGAAATCAGCAAACTGGATAAAATAAGTCGAGCTATTTTTTTTACCATGTTATTTTTAATTCGTTTCTGCCAAAACCAATTTTTGACTTCTGACTTCTGACTTCTAACTTCTGACTTCTTTCATGCTTTTTGCTTAGAAAGCAGCCGAGCCAAATTAAGAATTTGATAAAGACTGAGAAACATCATCGTTATATTTTTATAAATATCTTCAGCATACCAATTGTTAGAAGCTGGCATTTTTACAGTTAGATCGATACTTTTATCTGTTAATTTTAGGTGTTTAATTTGAGTGAACTGAGGTAGCTGAATTGCTGACATGGCTTCGTTTTTTAAAACTTTTATGGCTCCATATTTCCGTAGAGAGTAATCGAGCATCAAGCTAATATTTAGCCCGCGCGATTTTGACTTTGACTTATATTTTGATTTACCGCTCCTGCTTCTTTTCCAGCCGTATTTGGTTTGGGCTAACTCAGTAGCGGTTAAGACGAAGCGACTGCGATCGAGGAACTCGCCCTTAACCTTCAACCACTCATCTTTACATAAGTCTACTTTAAATCCCGATTGATATGGATGAGGAATAGTTTGAAATACTTTGTTTTTTTCTGTAGGTTTACTAAAAACTAACCGCACGCTTACAGAACTATTATTTTCCATATCTCGTTGGCACATTTCTAAAAGCTTTCTGAGTAGTTCGTAACGATAGTTTGGTAGATTTAATCTACTATATGCTTGTCGCTTTGAACATACAAAAATAGCTGCAATTACACAAAATACGAATAATATGAATCCTATTACGATTAATGGTTGAATCCCCGATACTAATGCGATAAATAGTAAAATAAAGATAATTATTGCTGCTACGATAAAGCTATTTAACAGTTTAGTAAATTGAGCTTGCTTAGCTTCAGCATCTCGATCGAGTTGAGCGATTTCCTCAATATCTTTCCAAATGTTTTCTATGGGCGCATTAGCCTCATAAGTAAGATATTCGCAGAAGGTTTCTAGATTAATTGGCATCAGACCAACTCCGAAAAATACCTGAGAATGACCAAAACAATTATTAATTCGTAATTTGCAATTCGCAATGGCACATAAATTATTAGCCTAGCACGATCTGGTTTAGTCCCAGATCGATTCTCCCGTCTAGTTCCAGCCAACATTGGTAGCAGACCACCTGGGGATATTATAGTGGTGCGTTGGCGCAGCGACGGACGCTGGAGTTCCGTCGGAAGGGCGACGGAACCGCGTTCTCCTGTGCGTAGCACGTATCGATCGTCTTAAGAGCCTAGCGACTAAGATCGAACTGTGAGTTTTTCGATATAAGTATGCAGCTTCCAAAATCTAGCCGAGTAGAATTAGCTCCCGATCTGTCTATTTGCCGACTGCTCAACGGTATGTGGCAAGTTTCTGGCGCGCACGGACAAATTAATCCCCAAAGTGCGATCGCTAAGATGTTTGATTACTTAGATGCTGGGTTTACTACTTGGGATTTAGCCGACCATTACGGACCAGCAGAAGATTTCATTGGGGAGTTTAGAAGACAACTCGCAGCTACCCGTGGCGAACAAGCTCTATCTGAGGTCGAAGCCTTGACTAAGTGGGTGCCAAGACCGATGAAAATGACGAAAAAATTAGTAGAGGATAACATTAATATCTCTCGCCGCCGCATGGGAGTAGAAACTCTCGATCTCCTGCAATTTCACTGGTGGGAATACAGGGATGAAAATTACCTCGATGCCCTCAAATACATGGCAGAGTTACAAGTCGAAGGTAAAATTAAACACCTAGCTTTAACTAATTTCGATACCGAACATTTGCAGATAATTATTGATAGTGGCATCAAAATTGTTTCCAATCAAGTACAGTTTTCTTTAATCGATCGCCGTCCAGAAGTGCAGATGACGCAGTTTTGTTTAGAACATGGCATCAAGTTACTTACTTATGGCACTCTAGGCGGCGGCTTGCTATCAGAAAAATATTTGGGACAACCAGAACCGCGAGGGGGAATGCTGAATACTGTCAGTTTGAAAAAATATAAGAATATGACCGATGCCTGGGGAGATTGGAGTTTGTTGCAAGAACTCTTAGCTGTTCTCAAACAGATTGCCACTAAGCATGAAGTCAGCATACCTAACGTGGCAGTACGCTACATTCTAGATAAGCCAGCAGTAGCAGGTGTAATTATTGGCGCTAGACTGGGTATAGCAGAACATATTGAAAACAACGCCAGAGTTTTTAATTTCAGCCTCGATGCTGAAGATAATTTGCAGATAGACACCGTGTTGCAAAAATCTCGCGATTTGTATCAGTTAATCGGCGATTGCGGTTGGGAATATAGAAGATAGGTCATAGCCAATTCGCAATTCGCAATTCGCAGTTAAGGTAAAATTCTTCAATTGCCAACTCATCGTTGTTTTAGTCAAAGGTTGTGAGGGCAAAGGACGAAAAACGATTTCAATTTCGGTAACAGTCCGGAAAACGATCGCTGCCAAGGGTAGTTTTAATTATCTCTCCATTCAATATCTGCAATCGAGTCAAGCTATGAATCATATTCACAGAGCATTAGCGGTTTTAGGAATCGTTACCCTCTTAGGTGGAGGGTTGTCACCTGCTGTCTATGCTTATACTCAATTGCCGCCAACGCTGGTGGCCCAAGAGAATGCAGAAGACTTTCTCAGACAAGGATTAGAAAAATACGAGCGCCAAGACTATCGAGGTGCAATTGCCGATTTCAGTCAGGCTATTCGGCTCAACCCCAAATATACTGCTGCTTACGAAAATCGAGGTAATGCTCGCGACGAGCTAGGAGATACTCAAGGAGCGATCGACGACTATGCTAAAGCTATCGAACTCGATCCGCGAAATTATTCTGTTTACTACAACCGCGCGATCGTTTACGAAAAACTTAAAGATAACCAAGCAGCACTGGCAGATTACAACCGCTCTTTAGAACTTAATCCTAACTTTGACAGAGCTTACTTTCGCCGGGCCGATTTGCGCGACAATCTGCAAGATTTTAAAGGAGCGCTGGATGACTATAACAGGTTTATCCGCGCCAATCCTACTGTCGCTGTGGGCTACCTGAAACGAGGAATAGTTCTGGCTCAACTGGAAGATTATCGCAGCGCCATCGCCGATTACGATAAAGCGATCGAGATCGCTCCCAACTACGGGGAAGCGTATTACAATCGAGGCTTGGCTCGCCTGCAAGCGGGGGAGAAGAACAAGAAATTATTGCTGGATGATTTTCAAAAGGCTGCCAATATCTATCAAAAAGAAGGGAAAACTGAATACTATCAAGATGCCCTCCAGCGGATTCGAGAAATTCAGCAATCTAATCCCGGTCCGGTTTCTTAATTGAGGAGGCCACCTTTACTCTACCTCACCCCCTGCATGGCTACGGTGTATACATAAGTTATTGGTTTGCCGTTTCACGCCTATATCCCCCTAAATCCCCCTTAAAAAGGGGGACTTTGACTTCAATTCCCCCTGCTGGGTGCAAGCTGCACGGAGAGGGCACCTCTGCGCAGCGCATCTGCTTTTTACCTAGAGGATTTCCCCCTTCCCTACAAGGGAAGGGGGGTAGGGGGTTAGGTTTCTTGTAGTTAATATGCGATCGATTATCAAAATTTTCGGTAAACTTCTCGCTCCTACTGCTAATCGCTTCCTCAATTTACTAAAAAATCCTCAAGCAGCACAACAATCTACTCAACGGCAAATATTTAGCCGATTATTAAATAGCGAATACGGTCGCGATTTAAGAATAAAAGCTATTGAGGATTGGCAACAATTGCCTATTGTTACCTATCAAGATATCGAACATCTAATTCTCAAGCAAATAAAATCTAAAAATAATATCCTCACTTCAGAAAAAACCATATTTTACGAAAAAACTTCTGGTAGTCGCGGTGCAGCTAAGTCGATCCCTTATACTAAATCTTTGCGCTCTAGCTTCAACTATATGTTTTGCCTTTGGGCGCACGATTTGATTACCAATGGTTTGCCATTTTCTACAGGAAAGATATACTTCTGTATTTCGCCACCAATAGCAAATTTATCAGATAATAGCTCGGATCTATCGATCGGCTTGCAGGACGACTCAGAATATTTAGATCGATGGTTGAGGTGGGTTTTAAGCCCTTTTTTAGTTTTGCCTCCAGGGATCGATCGCCTGCTAGATGTCGAAGAGTTTAAGGATGCGCTGGCTAAAACTCTGTTGAAGGCAGAGGATCTGGAAATAATTTCGATTTGGAATCCTAGTTTTTTAAAAGTTCATTTAGATTACATCCAAACTCATCAGATTCGCTTGCACGCCGAACTCAAAGATCGAATCTCTTCTCAACGCCAAGCTTTACTTTTAGAATCTCAAATCCCTTGGCCAGAAATTTGGTCGGAACTCAAGTTAATTTCTTGCTGGGATAGTGCTAATGCCGCAGAACAAGCAAACTATTTGCGATCGCTCTTTCCTAGTACCACGATCCAAGGGAAAGGTTTGCTAGCCACAGAAGCGCCGATGACTATACCTTTCATTGCAGCGCGGGGATGCGTTCCTCTCTTGAATGAAGTATTTTTTGAATTTGAGGACGATCGAGGTCAAATTTATCGACTTCACGAACTAGAAATTGGCTCGACTTACGAAATCATCATTTCTCAAAAAGGAGGTTTATATCGCTATCGAATTGGCGATCGCATCCGCGTTAACCATTACTATCTCAATACCCCTTGTTTAGAATTTATCGGTCGTACCCAAACGACTAGCGATTTAGTTGGCGAAAAATTGCATGAAGATTTTGTAAAAGATGTACTGGATAATTTGCAGTTAGAAGGAACGTTTTTTAAAAGTTTAATACCTGTAATGCAACCAGCACCGCACTACATTTTGTTACTAGATCGAGCCGATCGATCTACCGAACTCATTGCCCAGCAATTAGATGAAGAATTGAGGCGATCGCATCATTATCGATATGCCAGACTCTTGGAGCAACTTTTGCCAGCACGGGTTTTAGTTTCTCCCCAAATCCCTGATTTAATGACTGCTTACTATCTGCGTTTAGGGAGAAAGTGGGGAGATATCAAACATCAAATTTTAGTTACTCAAGCGATCGATGTAGAACTTTTAAAGCAGCTAGAAATATAGCAATCCTAAATCAGTTATAAACTTCCCCTCTCCCAAGATTGGGAGAGGGGTTGGGGGTGAGGGCAAACCAGGTGATGCCAAGCGGATACGATCGAAATTCCCCATCCCAAACGTTTCTTATTTCTTATTCTCTTTGAGGTCAACTACCTGAAGAAGTAAATTTTGTGAGAGTCTGCGATCGATCGAGACATCCTACAACAAAGAGAGCCGTCATTGTTGTTTCCCAAAAAATTACAATGAGTTTTATGGGAACCTTGAGGTCAAGCTGATGATACCAAGCCTGTTAAATGGTCGCTATCGTATTATTCAGACATTGGGAACTGGTGGATTTGGTGATACTTTTCTGGCAGAAGATACTTATATGCCTTCTGTTCGTCGCTGCGCGATTAAGCTACTCAAACCAGTGATAAACAATCCCCAAGTTTATCAAATGGTTCAACAGCGGTTTGCACGAGAAGCGGCTGTATTAGAAGAGTTAGGGGAAGAGAATCGCCAAATTCCTCGGCTGTATGCTTATTTTTCCGAAGCCGGACAATTTTATTTAGTTCAAGAATGGATTGAAGGCGAAACTCTTACCGACAAAGTGCAAAACTCAGGATTGCTAAATGAAGTAGCAGTCCAGGAGATTTTGGTGAGTATTTTAGCCGTGTTGGACTACGTGCATAGCAAACACATGGTTCACCGAGATATCAAACCAGACAACATCATTATTCGCAACCGAGATGGCAAGCCTGTATTAATCGATTTTGGTGCAGTCAAAAAAGCGATGGGCAATCTAGCCTATACTATAGCGATCGGAACACCTGGATTTATGCCTTCCGAACAAGCAGCCGGACAACCCCTTTACTCCAGCGATCTCTACAGTTTGGCATTGACGGCGATATTTTTGCTGACTGGTAAGAAACCTCAAGAATTATCAACCGATCCGTTTACAGGAAAAATTGTCTGGCGACAATATGCACCACATATAAGTCCAACGTTGGCTGCTGTGTTGGATCGGGCGATCGAACCGCATCCTGAAGATCGCTTCCCTACAGCCGCAGCCATGCTTGATGCTTTACCATCTGGTGCGGTACTACCTTCTGCCAGCAGGTTTTCTCTTCCACCAACAGTAGCGGTAGCGCCAACTAGTTCCCAGTCGGTTACAGCTACACCCACCGTGCCAAAGCCAAAGCCGAATCTTTTACTTGTAGGAGGTTCGATCGCAATTGGTGTCGGAAGCGCGATCGCCTTGGCTGTAATTGCCACCAGATCCCCATCACCTCCTATAGCTTCATCTTCCCCGTTACCTACGATAACTCCTTCTGAGATCGCTTCTGGTTCGCCCTCAGAATCTCCTCAACCGATACCCTCACCTATAATTTCTAGATCGCCCTCACCACTTGAAGAAGCATCGCCTACGCCGATAATAGAGCGATCGCCAATACCCAGCCCGACTCCTACACCGATAATAGAGCGATCGCCAATACCCACTCCGATAAACGATCGAAACCCCAATTCAGCTACGAGCGTTCCTGCATTTCCTCCGGGTACGCCCAGAAGCACTGTAGAAGCAGCCCTTGGTAGCCCTAGTAGAGAATCTAGAGGACTTTGGCGTACTCGCGCTGTAGTTTATGAGTTTGTCCCCAATAAAATCGATCTTGGTTATCTATACGATCGCAATTCTCAAAGGATTCGTCAAACCGAAGCCGCCTTCGCCCAATCGGTAGATCTTCAGGTGATGCTGACAATGTTGGATAGTTTGTTAGCAGATAAAGCCACCGAAAATATTAAGCAAGAATTACAACGCATTTACCAACGTCAATCCAATTCTTTCACTTCAAACCAAGGAGAATTAAAGATTCAAATTGTCCGACAGGACTGCGATTTTATCTACCTTAGTATCTGGGAAGCCGATTTGCATGATTTTGATGTGGCTGGTTCCCAAAAGTGTTTGTAATGTATAGCCTTTCTCTCATGACTTGTGGGATAGCCGTCCCGGCTGTCCCAGCGGACAGGCTGGAAGCCTACCCCACAAGATTGTTCGCCAATGATTTAGACTCGCTATAGAAATGCAATCTCCCAGTAGATACCACGCACTTACTTGGCAGAGAGCGTACCGCTGCTGTCGATCGCTAAAGGAGTATTGGGAAAGTCTTTTTGAGTGAGACTGCGAATTAATTGAATGCTGCGAGATTGGCTGTCAGGATAGGGTATACCTCGATCGTCGAGCCGCATGGGCAAGATTTTTCCAGCCACAAAATTACCTTGTGCGTCGAGATTGACTTCCAAAATTAACGAATAGCCTTTTTCCCCTCTAGTCGATAAGGTTTCATAACCCAAAAAATTACCGAGGGAATAAGCGATCAACTTGCCTTTATATAGTTCCATCGCTCTCGGTACGTGAGGGCCATGGCCCAAAACTAAATCGGCACCATTATCGATCGCCGTTCGCGAGAATGCCACCGGATTCCCTCGACGTTCGCGGTAAAAGATTTCTTGGCGATTGCCCGTTCGCAAAGCGGGCGTACCTTCAGCCCCCATATGGGAAGAAACCACCACCACGTCGGCGTTTTTGTTAGCTGCTTGCACCAAAGATCTCACCGCTCCCAAGTCGTTAACCGAATTATGGCCGTTAGTGTGGCTGAAGCCGATAAAAGCAACTCGAACGCCTTTGACATTCAAATAGAGAATTTGATTTTTCTTGCCTACCGCTTTCATCCCAGCGGCTTCAATATTTCTGAAAGTATCTTGAAACCCTGGTTGACGAAAATCGAAAGCGTGGTTGTTAGCTATACTTAAAACGTCAAATCCTGCATCTTTTAAAATCTCGGCATATTCTGGGGGAGTCCGAAACGCAAAAACTCTTTTGCCATTGGGATTTTTTGAACTTCTCGGATAGTTAGTCAAAGTGCTTTCAAAATTTCCAAACAGCAGATCGGCTCCTTGCAGGTATGGTTTGGCAGCCTGAAACAAAATATTAGGATTGCTAGGCAATTCATTCCTGGGAAAGTTACTACCGGGAATAGTATCGCCCACGGCTTTAATAGTCAGTGCCGTTGCTGGATTTTGAGCTACAACTGAAGCTGAAGAATTTGCTAATACCAGATTTGGCAGGATTGTTTGGTTCGAGTCTGCATCGGCGGACTTAGTTGGAGTAGCTGCAACTTTAGTCGCCAAAGCCAAAAGACAGCCAATGGCTGCTAAAGCGATCGGATTAATCTGAAGTTTTGCGGGAGATTTTGATTGATTTTTGCCAATACTTATCATAGCGATCGAATATAAAACCTGTGAATCTTGAGGTTTTCCAACCCCGGCGTTCAAACTTTTAGATTAAACCACAAGTTAGTTTTTCAAATCAAGCGATAACTCAGCCACCAAAAACACTTACCTTCTTGAATTTCTAAGTTGGTCGTTCTCAAACCCAGCAGATTCTGAAGTTTGGCGGCATCGTAATAATTTCTTACCACTTGATGCTTCGCGCTCTCTGAGAACTGACGAATTTTAAAGGTATCTCGCTTACCTGGCTGGTTAAACAACTGTTCGCCCATTTGGGGGTTGTAAAGGTTATCGACCATAAATACTGCCGCCCCAGGCTCTAATTTATCGTGTAATTTCCGCAAAAACTGGGCGGTTTCGGCTTTGGGAAGGTGAGAAAAGCAAAAATTGACCAACGCTCCATCAAACGTCTCTGTCTTGGCTGACAGTGTTTCGAGATCGCCGACGCGAAACTCAACTTGCTGCGGCGATAGGGGTTTTTCCAAAGCTACAGTTAGCATTTCTGGAGACTTATCGATCGCTAGGATATATTTAGCCACGTCGGCTACCATCTCGGTCCAGAAACCAGCACCGCAACCAACTTCTAAGATTCGACGATCTTGAAAAACCTCTCTAAGTACCAGCGCTATAGCTGTTTGCTCCTCTTGACGCGCTAATTGATAGCGTTGACGGATTTCGTCGGATTCTCTAACGCTAGATTTTGAGAACAGTTGCCACATCTGGATGAATTCAGGAGTTCAGGAGTTCAGGAGTTTAGGAGTTTAGGAGTTTAGAAGGCAGGAGGTAGTTAAATTCTCGCCCTCTTTTCTCCCTCTGTTTCTACTAAAATGCTGTAATTGAGAGATCGTATGCTAAAGAGGTAGTCTAAATGCGACCTTTCTTAATTAAAGTTAACTATATTGCAATTTTTTTTATTAGTAATATATTTATGGAGCCTGTAGCTCTTTGCCCCGCTCGGTAGCGATCAAACTTTAGCAAAAGCTTCAATCTTCTTGTCAGAAGGGCTTTAGGGATCGAAGCAACCGGAATCATCGGTAGTGCGAGCATCTTGCTCGCGTCTGGTTCGCGATCGGGACTCCCCTCTCCCAAGCTTGGGAGAGGGGTGCCGAAGGCGGGGTGAGGGCTGGATTCATGGTTTAAAAACCGGATTTGGAATCGAAGGCAGGCATCCTGCTTGCCTCACAATAATTGTTGGAGATGCTTATTACTTAGGCTTTATCCCAGCAAGAACTTGGGCGGTGTCAGCCAAAACATAGCGCTATTACCGATCGGAGTTTCGCTTTCAGGGATAGTCAACCCAATAATGCCAGCTTTTTTCAATATCAGTCGCTCTTTGACCTCACCCCAGACTAAGATTTCTGCCCAATTGCTCAAGGATGGTTCGTGACCTACGACTGCCAAGCAATTTCTATTTTCTCCATCGCGCCAATTTTGCAGCCAATCGAGCCAAGCATGAATGTCCCCAGAGGGGGCCAGATGAGGTGATTCTTCTATCTGAGAACTCAGCTTAGCCTCCTGAAGAATTTCGGCAGTTTGACGCGATCGCACCAACGGACTAGTTAAAATCAGATCGAATTGCAAACCCAGATCGTAGAGTCGTCGTGCCACCTTTTTAGTTTGCTTGCGCCCCTTATTATCTAGAGGTCGTTCGTCATCGTTGGCATAGGTTCCGCGTTCCCCAGCAATGCCGTGGCGGATTAGATATAAATGCAGTTCGTTATTCATCAGTCAACATGGGGCATAGAGCATGGGCTTCGGCAGGCTCAGCCGACCGGGCATGGGTCAGAGGACATGGGGCATAGGGCATGGTGTAGAAGTTCGGCATTCTCCCTCGTCTTCACCCTCCTCGCCCTCTTCACCCTCTCCTCCCTCTTCGCCCTCTCCTCTACATTAACGCTCAGACGGCAACAAGTTATCTTTCGGGTTGACTAGCCGCAACAGCTTTTGCTTAATTTGAGCATCGAATACATCCCATTTCCGCTTGGCGAAATCGGAGTTTTCATTAAAGCCGCACAAGAAGCCGATGGGAATTTCAAACCCTCCCGCTGTCAACCGACCGCCGCCGAAAAAGCGTCCTTGACTGTCTTGCCCGAAAGCCTCTTTGATAAATTCGTCGGGATCTAGAGTCAGTTTGTTAGTCCTCAAAGAACCGATGACGACTTCGAGTTCTTCATCTTCGTCGTGAACGATGCCGTAAACCACGGCGGTATGAACGTTTTCTTCAGTAACGAGGAAGTCGGCCGCTTGGGGAATAGCATCGCGATCTTCATAGCGGAGATAGCCGACACCCGCGATCGAAAAGTTATTTTTGACGCTGCGGTTAGTAAGCGACCTTTGGATCACGTCCATCACTCGCTTAGAACGATAGGTTTGCAAGACTGCGTTCAACAACTGCGCGTCGTAAAATTTGCTCAGATACCCCGCTGCCAAGAAATCTTCTTCTTGCGCTTGCATCAGCCGATTGGTATCCGATCGCAATCCGTGCATCAAGGCGGTAGCGCACTTGACGTGTTCGCTGATGCTGCTATCTAGTTTCAGCAATCCCGCTTGCAAGTATTGGGTGAAAATCGTGGCGGTAGCGCGGGTTGAAGGGCGCAAGTCGGAAAACTCTGGCTGCAAGCCCTCTTGCAGGCTGTGATGATCGACGATCGCTGTAATCGGAATTCCTGCCTGTCGGACTAAATCCATCAACTGGCAAGTAGTTCCTTGATTATCGATCAAGACGCACCCTTGATAGACTTGCAAATCTTTTTCTTTGGTAGTTTGAGGGTTCCAGCGTTTGGCGGGCAGCCCTGTCAGTTTCACCAAAGCGATATTTTCTTGATGGCTGAGAGCGCCAGCATAAACTAGATCGCAGACAATGTTGTATTGCTGGGCGATCAGTTGATAAGTCCAAGCGCAAGAGAGCGCGTCTGGATCGGGAAAATCTTGCAGCAGCACCAACTGGCGATCGCCTCTATGCTTCTCTAACATTTCTCGCAAAGCTTCAACCCGTTGTTCCAGGAAGCGATTGGGTGTGCTATTAGCCTCTGCTCGATCGATTTGACTGTTTTCCCGTTCGGATAAGCTTATACCATTGGCGATTAAATTTAATTCTCCCGTGTGTTCGAGCGATTTCAGGGAACTTGAATTCATATTTATACTGTTTCAGCTATGTGCTGGCGATATCGTGGGGAATTAACGGTTGAGATCGATCGGTTCGTTACCAAACTATGGATCTCGATCGCCCACTTATTTCAATCTTGGCAGAAACAGAGAATTTTAGCATCCGTACTTTCACTACCAACAGCGATCGCTTTTGTAGTAAGCGTTTTAAGATTCCTAGTACGGCGATCGCTACCTATTTACTTCCAGCAAAAATAGTTAAATGTTATACATCTAAATTACTTCGATCGCCCTCGATTTTTGGCGGTTTAAGACTGTATGAAACGGGTTTTATGAGGTCGTTACCGCTCTTTAATTCTACCTTGCACCATCGCGCAATTGGGAGGCGATACGCGATCCGCACAGGCTACACCAACACACCTAAACTCAAAGCAATTTTTGGGACTTACTATCGACCTTTAAATTTCGATCGGTTAAAGACCGATTACATATTTACGCCACTCCTGATGCAAACCGTTTTTTACGTGCTTGGCTACTTCAAAATGGAGGCTGCTATATGGCTTGCGAGGCTGGTAGCGCAACAGCATATTAGCTTCTTTGGGAGTCCGACTACCTTTTTTGACATTGCAGCGCACGCAGGCTGTAACTATATTTTCCCAACTATCGCCACCGCCGCGAGAACGAGGAATTACGTGATCTAAAGTCAACTCGTCGCCCGTATAACCACAATATTGACAAGAGTGACTGTCGCGGTGCAGGATATTACGGCGGGTTAAGGGAATATCCTTGTAAGGCACTCTGACATAGTGGCGCAGTCTGATCACGGTTGGCAGTGGTAAATCGGCATAAAGGTACTTGCCATTGTGTTCGACTTGCTCGGCTTTGTCTTTCAGCAACAAGATGACCGCTCTTCGCCAGTTGGTAATATTGAGCGGTTCGTAAGAGGCGTTCAACACCAGAACCTTGCCCATTGGTAGTGGAGGGTAAGAGAAGATTTTTCCAGCATCTTAACATAGCTGGCTCAAGGGAGTGTGGCAGGCAGCATCTTGGTCTTCCCCTCTTCCTTAGACGTAGCAGTGGTTACAAATCCCTGACATAAGTTCTGTTAATCTGGAATTTACCAGCTTGATAAGGAAGTAGATGAGCGTAGTATCAGTTTGCATACTAATTGTTGAAGGCAACCATAACCTGCGATCGCTACTGGGCTGGCACTTACAGCAAGCGGGTCATTGGATTTGTCAATCTTCTAGCATCGGGCAAGCGAGAGAACTGTTTTACTCTCGTCAACCGACGCTGACGATCGTTGACTCCGATTTGCCAGATGGTAGCGGTATTGAGTTCTGTAGCTGGCTTCAGCAGCAAAGGCAATCGCTAGTTTTGATGCTTTCGGCTCGCGATACAGAACCAGATATCGTCAAGGGATTAAAGGCAGGAGCCGACGATTATTTGACTAAACCTTTTGGGATGCAAGAGTTTTTGGCACGGGTCGAGGCTTTGCTGCGACGGCTGCGATCGATCTCTGCTCCTGCGGCTATAGATTACGGGGATCTCAAAATCGATCTGGTGCAGCGCCGGGTTTGCTATCAAAAAGAGTTTATCGATCTGACTCCTCAAGAATTTAGTTTGCTCTACGTCTTGGCTCAAACTGGGGGTAATCCCTTAAGTCGTGCCGAACTATTGCGCCGCGCTTGGCCGGAAGAAATCGATAACCCTCGAACGATCGATACCCACGTCTTATCTTTACGCAAAAAAATAGAACGCGACCCCAGGCAACCGAGTTTGATTCAAACCGTTCGCAACGTGGGCTATCGACTGAATATAGAAATTCTAGAGCCAGAGCCATCCCCAAATGGCAAACATCCTGCACCAATGACGACGACGAGAATGGTGGGACAAAGAGCATAGTTTGTAAGTAATAAGTAATAAGTAATAAGTATGACTTTTACTTGAAGATCTTTGGCAATCGATTTTTTTAACTCATATCAAATCGGGTTGAATAACCGCACTACATAATCATGAACCATTAACCGGATTTGATATCATGCTCTGTCTGGTTAGACCTACTAGATGTCACCAGTTAGTCTTTAATCGCGCTATTTACCAATACAAAAACGGCTAAATATTCGATCTAAAACTGATTCAGTGACTTCTTCTCCGGTAATTTCTCCTAAAGCTTGAATTGCCGATCGCAAGTCGATCGTCCAAAAATCTAAAGGCAGTCGATCGCCGATGGTCGAGCGCACTTGCTGTAAAGCAACTTTAGCTCTAGTTAAAGCAGCAGATTGTCGCTGATTGATGGCAATATCTAAGTTAGAAGCTGACAAATTTCCAGTTTGGACGGCATCGAGAATCGCTGTTTCTAGATCGTCAATCCCTCGGTTGTAAGCCGCAGCAGTCCGAACGATTTGAGTAATCGATTCGGGATATTGAATCGATGCTGTTGGGGCTAAGTCGGTTTTGTTGATGACTAAAATTACCGGGCGGTGTCGGACTTGTTGGTAAATCTCCAAATCTCCTGCTACCCAACCAGCTTGGGCATCAATTGTTAGCAAGACTAAATCGGCAGCTTGGGCGGCTAACCGCGATCGCTCGACTCCGATTTTTTCTACCACATCGGCCGTTTCGCGAATGCCAGCGGTATCTAATACTTGCACGGGAATACCGCCAACTACTAGCTGCGATTCGACGACATCGCGAGTAGTGCCCGGTAGATCGGTGACAATGGCGCGATCGCTTTGGCTCCAGGCATTCAACAAACTCGATTTCCCGACGTTCGGACGGCCGACGATCGCGACTTTTAACCCAGTGCGCAATAGTTCCCCCTGTTCGGCTGTGGCTAAAATTTTGGTTACTTCTGCTAAAAGTTCCTCCATTTGAGTTTTTACCGCTGCTTCATCTAAAGGTGGTAAATCTTCCTCAAAATCGATTCGGGCTTCAATCTCTGCCAAGATATCTAAAGCTGTAGCCCGCAGGCGGTGAATTGGTGCTTTTAACTTTCCCTGCAACCCCGCTAAAGCTGCTTGCGAAGCCGCCAGAGAACCCGCCCTTACCAGATCGGCAACGCTTTCGGCTTGAGTTAAATCTAAACGGCCGTTGAGAAATGCCCTCAAGGTAAATTCTCCTGGTGCTGCCAGCCTCGCCCCATGTTCGATACACAGTTGCAATACCTGCTGTACGGGGATAATGCCGCCGTGACAGTGAAACTCGACCACATCTTCGCGAGTATAAGATCGGGGCGATCGCATGATTAACAGCAGTGCTTCATCTACTATTTGCTGCGTTTGGGGATGACGCACGTAGCCGTAAAGAATTTGATGGCTTTCCCAGAGTTGCTTGCCAGGGGCGTGAAATAGGGTGCGGGCTATAGCCATGGCCTCCGGACCGGAAACCCGCACGATTCCGACGCTACCCTGTTGGGGAACAACAGCCGTAGCGATCGCCGCGATCGTTCCAGTAGAGACAAAGGTTTCAGACATCTCGCTCTTTCTAATAAAGAGGTGACAACATCACTACTCTAATGCGATCGCACCGATCTCTTCCCAGTCGATCGAGATTTGGGAAAAAGTGGCACAAAAAAGAAATTTAGTGTAATATCTACTTTCATACAGTTAATACGGTATTCCGACCAGATTACCGTGGTTTAAAGAGAGGGATCGAATGTATTCGTGGGGAAAAGTCAGGCAGGTAATCGCTGCGAGCTTGAAATTCAGGCATCTGAGGAAGTTTGTTTCATTGTTTGTGGTGGGAGTAATTTTGAGCGCGGCAATCGCCTCTTGCTCTGGGGGAAATTCTAGTTCTAGCTCTAATGCCGCTGGAGGTGGCGATGCTGAGGTAACGCTGGTTTCCTATGCCGTTACTCGCGCTGCCTACGAGAAAATCATTCCTCAGTTTGCTGCCAAATGGAAACAAGAACGCAACCAAAACGTTACGTTCAAACAAAGCTATGGCGGATCTGGTTCTCAAGCCCGCGCTGTCATTGATGGACTAGAAGCTGATGTAGTAGCTTTAGCTTTAGCCCTAGATACCAAAAAAATTGAGAAAGCTGGGTTGATTCAACCAGGTTGGGAAAAAGAAGCCCCCAATGGAGCAATTGTTACTAAGTCAGTAGCAGCTTTAGTAACGCGCCCAGGCAATCCCAAGGGAATTAAAACTTGGGGAGATTTAGCTAAAGATGGTGTCAAGGTAATTACAGCTAACCCTAAAACCTCTGGTGGCGCTCGCTGGAATTTCTTGGGGATCTGGGGTTCGGTGACTCAAACTGGCGGTAACGATGCTCAAGCCCAAGAACTTACTGCTAAAGTTTTCAAAAATGTCCCCGTGCTGCCTAAAGATGCTCGCGAAGCCAGCGATGTCTTTTTCAAGCAACAACAGGGAGATGTTTTAATCAACTATGAAAATGAGGTAATTCTAGCGGGGCTTAATGGCGAGAAATTACCTTACGTCATTCCTGAAGTCAATATCTCGATCGACAATCCGGTAGCTATAGTCGATACCAACGTCGATAAACACAAAACCAGAGAGATAGCAGAAGCCTTTGTCAAGTTTCTATTTACTCCAGAAGCTCAACGAGAATTTGCCAAAGTTGGATTTCGATCGGTAGATCCTACCGTAGGAGAAGAAGTTGCTAGCCAGTATCCCCCAATAAAAACTCTTTTTACGGCTCAAGAGTTGGGCGGTTGGGATGAAATCCAAAAGAAATTCTTTGATGACGGGGCAATTTTTGACAAAATGCAGTCTAGTTGATGTCATCCCAATTCTCTTCGATCGTCTACAGAGACATAGCTCGTAATGTTGCTTGGGTCGAGCGGTAGCAAAACCCAACGCCAACATCAGTTTTTCTTCATTCATCATTCTTCGATCGAATCTACTCTCAAGACTTTGTTTTCTCACTTAATAACTTTAAGCGATCGCCATTATTTACACTCAACAAATAGTAAAAAGAGTTAGCGATGACTGCAATTTTAGCTATTTCTCTGCTGGCCAGCTATACAGTTTTCGGTTTGAGTTGCTCTTTGATTTTGTTCGGGAGTTTAACCCCACAAACGGAAGTCCAGAATTTTTCTCGTAAAAAACTTCTATTAGCTGGTTTGGCTTTACCAATTTGGTTGCCGTTTTGGCTCATCCGAGAGTGGTTTAGTAATTTTTACTGGGACGAAGATAATGAGTATCTATTCGACGATCGAGAAAAGCTCTGTCGAGAAGCAGATCTATCGCCTACTACTCAAGCAAGTAGCAGTTTTACTACCCTTCTGGCTGACAAACTTCAGACAAAAGAATGGGTAAAAACGCGAATTAAAATTCAGATTCCTCATCGTTATGTTCGAGAACCAGTCATTTCCTGTCTGACTTCAGATTATGGTTTAACTTTTAACATTACCGAGGCAATATTGACTGATAGCAATCTCAAAGATGGGTGGTTCGATCTAGAACTATATGGCACTGTCGAACAAATTAAATTCGCTTTTAGCTATCTTCGGCAAAGGCAGGTAAGAATCTGGTGTTTTTAATGAGGAATTTAGAGGTTAAATAGGTACAGTGCTATGAATTCTAATCGGGCGACGGTAGTATTGCGGCGGATTTTAATGCAGCTAAAAAGACTTTGGAGAGGTCTGCCAGCAGCATTAGAACCAGTGCGGATGTGGCTCAAAAGAATTTGGCCCGAGCTAGTAAAAAGACTTTTGATTGGCGTGGCGATCGCTTACTTAAGCATAGCATTATTTATCCCCGCTCTCAACGTCTTCGCTCAAGCTTTTCAAGGAGGAATCGAGCCTTTCTTTCGCAACCTGACACAACCAGATTTTCTTCACGCGGCCACCTTAACTGTAATAATTGCGTTAATTGTCGTGCCGCTTAATACAGTATTTGGACTGTGTGCTGCTTGGGTAATTGCTAGGCATCAATTTCGCGGGCGAGCATTTCTTAACAGTCTTTTAGATGTTCCCTTTGCTGTCTCTCCGGTAGTAGCAGGATTGATGATTATGTTACTTTACGGACGGCAAGGATGGTTTGGCTCGCTACTGCAATCGGCAAATATCAAAGTTGTTTTTGCCATGCCAGCCATGGTACTAGCGAGTGCTTTTATCAGTATGCCGTTCGTGGCCCGCGAAGTAATTCCAGTTTTAGAAGAAGCTGGTAGGGACCAAGAAGAAGCAGCCAAGACTTTAGGTGCTAGTGACTGGCAAATCTTTTGGCGCGTCACCCTACCTACTATCCGTTGGGGCTTGCTGTACGGCGTAATTTTAACCAACGCTAGAGTGATGGGGGAATTTGGCGCGGTATCGGTTGTCTCTGGCAACATTGCTGGCTCAACCCAAACCTTGCCCTTATTTGTCGAAGATGCCTACAAGCAGTATCAGACTCAGGCAGCATTTTCTGCCGCTGTACTGCTAGCTGGTTTAGCATTAGTTACCCTAGTTTTGAGGGAGATCGTAGAACGTAAAACCAAGATCGCAGATGTGGAATAAAAAAGGAGTTCAGAAGTTCAGGAGTTCAGGAGTTCAGAATACAGGATTTCACAAGTGTAGGTTGGGTTGACGAGAGGAAACCCAACTAACCCTAACCCAACCCTGATAGATTATTGAATAGGAGCCAAAGATGATGGCGATCGACAAATCGACAAATTCGATCGAAGAGCTAGGAGTTAACAGGCCAACTCAAGCTCAAATTAAAATCCGCATTCCCAAAACATTTCATGAAGAGCCAGTGATTTCGCGACTCATTTCTGAGTACGGTGTTACAGTAAATATTGCTGCGGCCTTGTTAGGATCGAACGCCCGCGATGACGGCTGGTTTAACCTCGAACTTCAAGGCACGCAACCGCAAATTCAAAGTGCCTTAACTTACTTAAACGAACTCGATGTGGAAATTTGGAGTCGATCCGATACCGAACAAGATGGCTGGTAGAGCGTTAAAAAGATGGATTTCCTGGTGTTTAACGGCAGTAATTTTGAGTGTAGCGATCGCAGCTTGTAACATAGTTAACGGACGCGATCGAGTAGAGCTAACATTAGTTTCTTTTGCTGTAACCAGGGCAGCTTACGAGCAAATTATCCCTAAGTTTACCCAGGCTTGGGAACAACAACACCAGCAAATTGTCGAGATCGCTCAAAGCTACAGCGGCTCTGGCGCTCAAACTCGCGCCGTCATCGACGGATTAGATGCTGATGTCGTTGACTTATCTTTAGCATTAGATGTCAAAAAAATTGAGAAAGCGGGATTAATCCAACCGGGATGGGAAAAAGAAGCTCCTAATGGAGCCATAGCTCATCAATCTGTAGCTGCTTTAGTTACCCGCGAAGGCAACCCTAAAAACATCAAAACCTGGGAAGATTTAACCAGAGATGGAGTCAAATTGATTACCGCCAACCCCAAAACTTCTGGAGGTGCGAGGTGGAATTTTTTAGCTTTATGGGGTTCGATTACCCAAACCGGGGGTAACGAAGATAAAGCCCTAGAATTTACCACTCAAGTATTTAAAAATGCCCCCGTACTACCCAGAGATGCTCGCGAATCTAGCGATGTCTTTTTCAATCAAGAACAGGGAGACGTATTAATTAACTACGAAAATGAAGTAATTCTAGCTGGCTTGCGCGGTGAAAAGTTACCCTACACAGTACCAGAAGTTAACATCTCGATCCAAAACCCCATTGCTGTAGTCGATAAAAATGTCGATAAACACCGCAATCGAGAAGTAGCAGAAGCTTTCGTACAATTCCTGTTTACACCCGAAGCTCAAAGAGAATTTGCCAAAGTTGGATTTCGCCCGGTCGATCCTACCGTAGCGAAAGAAGTAACCGCCCAATACCCTCCCATCAAAACGTTATTTACCGCTAAAGATTTAGGAGGTTGGGATAAAATTCAAAAGCAGTTTTTCGCCGACGAAGCCATCTTCGATCGCATTCAATCCGCAATTGGTAAAAGTTAGATAATTTAATCTCGATCCCCCTCCAAAACTCAACTCAAAAAACTCTCTCTGCGTTCGCGCAGCGTGTCGCCAGACATACCTTTGCGTCCCTTTGCGTTAAAAAATAATGTCATCAACAACCATTAATCGATCGCCAATTTCCAAACCCAAATCGTTGCTAGCCAAAATCTCTCAAGTCTCATTACCGTGGCGCATCACCTTGGGATATTTAACCATCATGCTACTACTCCCAGTAGCTGCTCTGCTCGCTAAAGCTAGCACCGAAAAGCCCAGCGATTTTTGGAGAATAGCTACTACGCCCGTCGCTCTTTCTACCTACGAAATCACCTTTGTTACCGCCCTAGTTGCCGCCTTAATCAATGGAGTTTTTGGCGTTTTAGTCGCTTGGGTATTAGTCAGATACGACTTTCCCTTCAAACGCTTTATCGATGCCGCGATCGATCTGCCATTTGCCTTACCAACAGCAGTAGCGGGCTTAACTTTAGCCACAGTTTACAGCGAAAATGGTTGGATCGGTTCTTTACTAGCACCATTAGGAATCAAAGTTGCATTTACCCGCTTAGGCGTAGGCATGGCGATGATATTTATCACCTTGCCTTTTGTGGTGCGCACCTTGCAACCAGTCTTGCAAGAAATGGAAAAAGATATCGAAGAAGCCGCTTGGAGTCTAGGCGCTTCTCATTGGCAAACTTTCTGGCGGGTAATTTTGCCGCCTTTAGTTCCAGCCCTCTTAACCGGGGTAGCTTTAGGATTTGCGCGGGCAGTTGGGGAATACGGTTCTGTAGTAATTGTCGCTTCTAACATTCCCTTCAAGGACTTGATCGCTTCAGTATTGATCATCCAAAGGTTAGAGCAGTACGATTATTCAGGAGCAACAGTAATCGGTACAGTTTTGCTGGCGATATCGCTGTTAATCTTGTTAGTAATCAATCTGCTGCAAGCCTGGGGCAAGAAATATGAAACCTAAGACCGCAACCGAGGAGAAAGTTTGGGTAAAATTAGTTTTAATTGGTGGAGCGATCGCCTACTTAGCCCTAGTTCTTTTTCTTCCTGCCCTCAACGTCTTTTTACAAGCCTTTAAATTTGGGTTAGGGGCATTTTTCCACCACCTGACGGAACCTGCTTTTCTCAGTGCTGCCAGACTCACAGTTATTATTGCCCTAATTGTTGTTCCCATCAACACTGTATTCGGATTGTGTGCGGCTTGGGTAATTGCTCGAAATCAATTTCCTGGCAGAACTTTATTAATTAGCATCTTAGACATTCCTTTTGCCGTTTCTCCAGTCGTCACTGGCTTAATGATTGTCTTGCTTTACGGATTAAACGGCTGGTTTGGGCGCTTTCTTGAAGCTGTCAATATCAAAATAGTTTTTGCCTTACCAGCAATGATATTTGCCAGTGCTTTTATTACCATGCCATTCATCGCTCGCGAAGTGATACCCGTATTAGAAGAAGCTGGTACAGACCAAGAAGAAGCTGCCAAAACTTTAGGAGCTACCGATTGGCAAATCTTCTGGAGCGTCACCCTACCCACAATTCGTTGGGGACTGCTTTATGGCTTAATTTTAACTAATGCCAGAGTCATGGGTGAATTTGGGGCTGTATCAGTGGTTTCTGGCAACATTATTGGCAAAACTCAAACTTTACCATTATTTGTTGAAGATGCTTACAAAGCATATGAAAGCCAAGCCGCATTTTCTGCCTCTGTCGTGCTAGCTGGGTTGGCATTAGTTACCCTAGTTTTGAAAGAAATAGTCGAACGTAAAACCCAGATTAAAGATGTGGAATAATGAGGAGTTCAGAAGTTCAGAATGTAGAGACGTTGCATGCAACGTCTTTTTAAGAAGTGTGGATTGTCGGTTGGGTTGGCGACAGGAAACCCAACGAACCCAGCCATAATAGAGAATTAGGCAGGAGCCAAAGATGATAACGATACGTGCTAACGCACAGGCTAACGCCACCGACAAATCGATTAATTCGATCGAGCATCATCGCCTCTAGTATCGATCGAACTCTACACGAAAACTAGATGCTCGATTTCACGAAATTTGGGGTATACCTACCTAAAGTTGCAGCCAATGAAGGCTCGGCGTATAGCATTAAAGAGCCATAGCAGCTTCGTTACGAATAGCGTAACGCTGTTCGGGTGCAGGGAAACCAGCCTCACCAAACGATTCGCGGATTAAGCGGTTGGTATCGAAATAAACCTGCCAGTAATGATCGTTGTTGCAGTAGGGGCGCACCGCTAGCACTGGGCCGACCAGATTAAACTCTAGGATTTCCACGTCTGGGGCTGGATCGCCAAGCACGTTAGGAATAGTTCTCAACTTCTGTTTTAATAACTCTATAGCCGCTTGATGGTCGGCCGTGCGATCGAGTTGTGCTACCAATTCCACCCGGCGATAAGGGTTAGCAGAGAAGTTTTGAATGTTATCGGCAAATAGTTTGTTGTTACCGACAAAGGTGAGAACGTTGTCTGGCGTATCGATCGCGGTTACAAATAGACCGATTTCTTTTACCGTCCCCGTCACGCCTCCGCCGCAAATAAAATCGCCGACTTTAAACGGTCTGAGGATAATCAAGAAGGCACCAGCGGCAAAGTTGGCCAGCAGTCCGCTCCAAGCGGCCCCGATAGCGATACCAGCGGCTGCTAACAAAGCTGCAAATGAAGTGGTTTCAATCCCGAAAAACCCTAAGATCGCCACCACCAAAATCACATTTAGGGTGACGGCGATCGTCGATTTCAGGTAAGTCAAAAGAGTCGGATCGATCGCTTTGCTTCTAAGAGCGCGGGACATTAAGCGCAGTGCTAATTGGATCAACCACCGACCGACAAACCACAAAACAATTGCACCAACAATCTTGAGTCCGACTTCGGTAACGACCTTCAAAACCGTGTCGATAATTCCCTGAAAGTTGCTAGGGGTTGCAGGTATCTGAAGCAAGAATGGTATTGGCTCAAAAGCCGAGTTCGCGATCTCTTGGGTATTCATATGTTTTCTAGTTCCTATTTCGCAAAAAAAACCAGCATTAGCTTTGTTTTATGGCTTTGGCTAGGATATTCACATACCAACACGATTGATGTCAATCAATACTCTTGACCTCAATTATTAACTTTAATTTAAGATTTTGAATCGCCAACACCTCAAATTTATACTGCATCAAAGTTGCTCGATTTTTTGTCTTTAAAATAACTGTTAAAGGAAAAATTGAGATCGCCAACCTACTTGACAAAAAAACCAGCTAATGGGGTTAGCTGGTTTGAGTTTGCTGTGTTGGGAGGAAGAGAACCTAATGCCCAAAGGCTTAGGCAAGGTCGGATAACTAGCCAAAATGAATGCCCTCGATCGAAGCGAAGGGTCGAAAAATCCTAGCTAGGATCGACTTCCTGTAAACAAATGTAACAAAGATTTTCGATCGCTGCAATATTTCTTTACATTATCTTCACTAACCCTCATCCCCCAACCCCTTCTCCCCAGGGAGAAGGGGAGCCGGAGTTAAAGTCCCTCTAACCAAAAGAAACTTCCTTTACCCTCTCCTTGTAGGAGAGGGCAGGGTGAGGTGGGAGAGGGATTTAGGGTGAGGGCATTCGTCAGACCGAAGTTTCTAAGCCGCTAACTACAGGAGCGATCGCGTTCAACTGCAACTCTGGATGGTCTTCTTGCACCTGCTGCAAGTTCCATTCGTTCTTAAACAACAGCACCGGACGACCCCAGCTATCCTTCACCGTGGCGGTGTTGAACAGCCGCCCCGCCTGCTGCAAAGCCGACCACCCACCAGCCACCCAGCGGGCCACCGCATAGGGTAAAGTCTCTAGCAGGGTTTCCACTCCATACTCGTTGAGCAAACGGAACTGTACCACCTCAAATTGCAACTGGCCGACAGCGGCGAGAATGGGATCGCGTTTCGACTCGTCGGTGGAATAGACGATCTGTACCGCCCCCTCTTCCTGTAACTGGGAAACTCCTTTGTGAAATTGTTTGAATTTAGAAGGATTGGGGTTCTTTAAATAGGCAAACATTTCTGGAGAGAAGCAAGGAATGCCTTCATACTCCAGCTTTTGCCCGGTGTAAATCGTATCGCCGATCGCAAATACCCCTGGATTGTTCAAGCCAATTACATCGCCAGGATACGCTTCTTCGATCGATTCTCGGTCTTGGGCAAAGAGTTTCTGCGGTCTAGAGAGCCGGATGCTTTTGCCGCTGCGGGCATGATTGACGGTCATATCTTTTTCAAACTTGCCCGTACAGACGCGCACGAAAGCAATGCGATCGCGATGTTTCGGGTCCATATTGGCTTGCAGTTTGAAGACAAAACCCGAAAATTCCTCATAATCCGGCGATATTTCCCCCATAGAAGACGCGCGGGGAGTTGGTTTGAGGGCATATTCTAAAAATGAATTGAGAAACAGTTCTACTCCAAAGTTAGTCATGGCACTGCCGAAAAACACTGGAGTCAGTTTCCCTTGATGGACTAGTTCTAGATCGAATTCCGATCCCACCCCTTGCAGGAGTTCCAATTCTTCTTTGAACTGATAGTAAAGATCTCGTTCTAACAATTCTTCGATTCGGGCATCTCCTAAATCGACAACGGTATCGATCGCCGCCCGACTACCGTGGGCGCTGCGTTCAAACAAGTGAATTTGTTGTGCGTGGCGATCGAACACTCCTTTAAAGCGATCGCCCATCCCGATAGGCCAGTTGACCGCGTAAGTCTGCAAACCTAATTCTTGCTCGATTTCGTCTAGCAGTTCTAAAGGTTCGCGTCCGGGGCGATCGAGTTTGTTGACAAAGGTAAATATCGGCAAACCCCTCATCCGGCAGACTTCAAACAGCTTTCTAGTTTGCGGTTCCAAACCCTTCGCCGCATCGATTAACATCACCGCATTGTCAGCCGCTGCCAGAGTGCGGTAGGTATCCTCACTAAAATCTTGGTGTCCGGGAGTATCGAGTAAATTGACTTGGCAACCCCGATAGCCGAATTGCAACACCGTTGAGGTAATCGAAATCCCCCTTTGCTTTTCCATTTCCATCCAGTCTGAGGTCGCTTTGCGCTGCGCCCGCCTCGCCTTCACCGCCCCCGCTTCGTGAATTGCCCCCCCATAGAGCAAGAGTTTTTCCGTCAGCGTGGTTTTCCCGGCATCGGGGTGAGAAATAATCGCGAAATTGCGCCGACGTTCGACCGCTTGTTGCAATTCAGACTGGAGTTCGGTGGACATAAAGTTGAAATTGGGGAGGATGACACCCAAATTATAGAAACTTTATTCCCCTCGTAACTGCTGCTTACTCCAAAAACCGCACGAGTTTCACTTCGATGGTAAATTCTTCGCCGCCTGCTGGACGATGGCGACATCTAATTCCAGCACCTCTGCTATCTGTGGCACGCTCAACCCCAAAGCCAACAAGCGGGGAATTGATGCTAGTTTGGCTTCTTCTCTACCTTCTTCTTTGGCTTCCTGATAAACTCTCGTTTGTTTTAGATCGCTCAAGCCAAACATTGTCTCTATCTCCTTACGGGTCATTTTGGGAAATTTATAAACTAAGATCGTCTCTATCAATTCTAATAATTCTTGCTGTTGTCGTTCCGCCTCTATTTCTTGCCGGATTCTGCCGATTAACTCTTGGGCTTTCTCCTTGGCGATATTTTCAGCCTCAACTACTAACTTAACGGTGGAAATTCCAAGCGGTAAGGATGTCGCCTCACCTAATTCGTCTAGATATATGCGTCTGACTCGCTGGCTGGCGAAAAACTCGTGGGAATGTCTAATGTCTCCCGTATCTGCACTTTGAGAAGGATAGATAATCGCGCTACGCCAATCATTCTGAGGTTTATTGTGCCGGATGTATAAACATATCTCGGCAAAAAGCCGAGAGTAAAATTCTTGGTCTGGTTGCATCTGAACTTCCACAAAGTAAATCGGTAATTCCCGATCGTCGATCGGCAGAAATACACCATCAATTCTGAAGGCTGTTTGCTTGATTTCTACAGATGAGAATTGATAACTGTCGCTTCGATTGGGGGAATTGCCAATAATTTCCCAGAAGATCTGAGGAAAGTCTTTAAAGAGGCGGTAGAAGATGCTGTCAGTTTTCACGTGCTTGGAGATTGGCACCTAGTGCCATTGTAGACCTAGATGGTAAGGCGATCGCGTATAAACCTCACCCTACAATTACGGGAAGTTCGCCAAGGGAAAGCGTTTTTTCTCTAGCGATCGCGTGTTAAAGTCGAGACAAGAAGACAGAAGGAGATATTTGAATGTACGAAACGTTCGATTCCGATAAGCGCAAGCTCTTATCAGCCTTAAGTCATGGAGCGATCTTTTTTAGCGGTACAGTAATATCTGTTGGCGTACCGATCGCGATCTTGTTAGTATCTGACGATCCGGTAGTCAAAGACAACGCTAAAGAAGCCATCAACTTTCACCTGAATGTTTGGCTATATGAAGCTATTCTAGGATTCTTGCTTTTCATTAGCTTGGGCTTGTTATTCCCCTTAGCTGGAATCTGGTTTTTGTGGCATTGGGGACTAACTATTTGGGCAATTATCACCTGTTTGGGCAATCCCGACCAGTCGTTCCGCTATCCCTTTATTTTTCGCCTCTTGTAGAGGACAAGAAATTGCTATGAGAAGTAAGTAAGGATGAAGTCATATCTTCATCCTTATTTTTGTTGGTGTTCTTATCGATGGAATTTACCAGCTTATTCGATCGCTGTTGGTATTTTAGGGAGGCGATCGCTATTATGGGAATTTTATGCTCCCGTCTGTCGAACAGTTACGAGTTTTGTATCAATTGATTCAAGAGCATCAGCTTAGCAGCGAGCCACTTGTAAGAGCGCAAATGTTGGCGGAAGGAACTCTAAGAGTAACTTTCGGGCCGGCCTTGGCTTGTGTCGAAGGATTGTGGTTTATCGATCGAGAAGGTTACGAGCGTCAGTATGACATCAATGCTAAAGGAGAAATCGTATGACCAAACCGAATTTTGCTGCTATGTCCGTTAGGGAAATTCGAGAGTATATGCGGAAAAACCATCAGCCTTTCAACGAGATGAGCGACCGGGAACTGAAGGAATATGTCATTACCGTTCCTGACGATAAAGCAGCAGAAAAAGAGTACGTCGATCGATCGACTGCTGAAGTTATTGCCAAGCGGAACGTCTACCCAGTGCTACCAAACGATGTGTAAGGCAATACGTTGCTGGAGCAACAGGCTGCGCTAACGCCTCGATTCAAACTTGACCCGGTATATCTAATGCTATTAACAAAGCTCGATTCAATAAGATCGTGGTTTTATCACTGAGGGTTCCTCGCAAACGCAAAAAGCGAGTTTTAGATAGTACCCGTACTTGGTCTGCCATCGCTATAGAATCGTTAGTTAATCCGCCCTCTGGTGATTGAATTAACACTTGGGTTGGATAAACCCGCTTACCAGTTTGATAAGTAGTACAGGGAACAGCCAAAACTACTGGACTATACGCATTGATGGCATCCCGACTAACGATAATTACAGGGCGAGTTCCTCGTTGTTCGGAACCCTCTACAGGTTCGAGTCGAGCATCATAGACTTCTCCCCGCTTCATGCTGGGGATTCTCCCAAATTGAGTGCTTCCCAACTGGCAGCAGCAAATTCTGCCTCCATCTTTAACACTTGAGCTTGATAATCTGGCTCTTGCGCCATTTCACTTAGCGCAGCATCGATTTCTGCCCGTTTTAGAGCTTCTAGTTCGTGTAGGAGCGATCGCGCGACAAACTCGTTACGATTCTTGGCTTTTCCTTGGCTGATTGCTCTGTCAGTCGCAGCTAAAAGTTCCGCAGGGATAGTGATGGTAGTGCGGATAGTACGATCTTTCATGGAAATTTTGATGCTTTGTTTGACATCAATAATGTTATCAATATCAGCATAACTCACTTAGAAAAAAGCGCGACACAAATATCCCTGAGAACAGGTTAAGATTACAGTTTGATTCGATATCACACCACCTCAAACCTCTGATGGCAGAAACCCTATTCTTCAATGCCCTACGCGAAGCCATTGACGAAGAAATGGCACGCGACTCGTCTGTATTCGTCCTCGGTGAAGATGTAGGTCACTACGGCGGTTCCTATAAAGTCACCAAAGACCTGTACCAAAAATACGGAGAGTTGCGAGTTCTCGACACCCCGATCGCCGAAAATAGCTTTACAGGCATGGCAATCGGCGCGGCGATGACCGGCCTGCGCCCGATTATCGAAGGGATGAATATGGGCTTTTTGCTCCTAGCTTTCAATCAAATTTCTAACAATGCTGGGATGCTGCGCTATACCTCTGGTGGTAACTTTAAAATTCCCATAGTGATTCGCGGTCCTGGTGGTGTCGGCCGTCAATTGGGGGCAGAACACTCCCAACGATTAGAAGCCTACTTTCAAGCTGTTCCCGGACTAAAGATCGTTGCTTGTTCGACCCCCTACAACGCCAAAGGACTGCTTAAATCTGCCATCCGCGACGAGAATCCGGTGTTGTTCTTCGAGCACGTCCTGCTCTACAACATGAAAGAAAATTTACCAGAGTCAGAGTATGTCGTACCTTTAGATAAAGCCGAACTGGTGCGATCGGGCAAGGATGTCACCATTTTGACTTACTCGCGGATGCGGCATCACGTCATGCAAGCCGTGACGACTTTACTCAAGAAGGGTTACGATCCAGAGGTCATCGATCTGATTTCCTTAAAGCCCTTAGATATGGATGCGATCGGGGCTTCAATTCGCAAAACCCATCGGGCGATTATTGTCGAAGAGTGCATGAAAACGGGTGGTATCGGGGCAGAATTGATGGCCTCGATTAACGAACGCTTCTTTGACGAACTAGACGCACCAGTTTTGCGCCTCTCATCGCAGGATATTCCCACGCCCTATAACGGTAACTTGGAGCGATTGACTATTATTCAACCCCCACAAATTGTGGAAGCGGTAGAAAAGATGGTTGGGGGACAAATTTGAACGAGGAGTTCGGGAGTTGTAGAGACTAAAAATCTCAAGTCTTTACAGAAGGTCGGAATATTTAACACCCTAACAACTAACTTACAGACGTTTGCAGGCGTTTAGGGTTGGGTTTGTTGGGTTTCCTACCGTCAACCCAACCTACAGCTATTGCACTGTTTTAGGCGTGTCATTCCGGTAGGGTGCGTTAGACGGCGATCGCCTTTGCTTTCTTAAATTGTCACGCACCATTTTAGTCTTAGATAGTTCTGAACTCCTGAACTTCTGTTGAAACGATCGATGTTTGCCAACACTAATTCTGTTTGGGCTTTTATCTTAGTAGAAACTTTAAAGCGACTGGGATTAACTACTGCTGTCATCTGCCCCGGCTCGCGTTCTACTCCCCTGGCTGTAGCTTTTGCTGGGCTAGATGGGGTAGAAGCTATTTCCGTCCTCGACGAACGTTCGGCGGCATTTTTTGCTTTGGGAATTGCCAAACATTCGGGCTTGCCAGTCGTGCTAGTTTGCACCTCTGGTACGGCTGGGGCTAATTTTTATCCTGCGATTATTGAGGCCAGAGAAAGTCGAGTCCCGCTGCTAGTGCTGAGTGCCGATCGCCCCCCAGAACTGCGAGAATGTCATTCAGGGCAAACGATCGATCAAGTGAAGTTATACGGTAATTATCCCAACTGGCAGACTGAGTTAGCCGTACCGTCTTTAGAAATGTCTCAACTGCGGTATTTGCGGCAGATGGTAATGTATGCCTGGGAGCGATCGCTTTTCCCAGTTCCTGGTGTAGTTCACCTCAATATTCCCTTTCGCGATCCCCTCGCACCCATCCCCGACGGCTCTGATTCTGAATCTTTAGCCTCCCAATTTCGATCGGAAGAATTCTTTAATAATTGTTCTCCCTCTCTCCCTATCTCCCCATCTCCCCATCTCCCCTCTCTCCCTGATTGGCAACCGGGCGATACGTTGCAGAGCAACACGCTTCGCGAACGCGGCATCATCATTGCTGGCATTGCCCAACCGCAGTCACCTAAAGAATACGTGCAGGCGATCGCACATCTGGCTGAAACTTACAAATTTCCCGTTTTAGCTGAAGGACTCTCTCCAGTTAGAAATTATGCCGATCTCAATCCTTATCTGATTTCCACTTACGATCTGATTTTACGAAACTCACAGTTAGCCCAAGAATTAACTCCTAACATTGCCATTCAAGTAGGCGAACTGCCAACTAGTAAAGAATTGCGAACTTGGCTGGAAGTTACACGGCCAAAACGATGGGTAATCGATCCGAGCCATCATAACTTCGATCCGCTTCACGGGAATTCAACTCACCTGCGGCTATCTGTAGAACAACTGGCTGCTGCGATTTCCTCTTCCAGACGTAGCAGTGCTACGTCTCTACATTCTTCTCCCTCTCGTTATTTGGCTCGTTGGTGTCAATTGGAGGACAAAGCGAGACGAGCGATCGCTGACATTATGACTGCTACAGATTGGTTATTTGAGGGTAAAGCCGCTTGGTTAATTTCGCAAACATTACCGTCGGGAACGCCTGTATTTATCGCTAATAGTATGCCCGTCCGAGATGTGGAATCTTTCTGGACTCCTAATAACTTTGAAATTAAGACTTTTTTCAATCGAGGAGCCAACGGGATCGATGGTACTTTATCTACGGCTTTAGGTATAGCTCATCGGCAACAAAGTAGCGTCATGCTAACCGGAGATTTAGCTTTATTGCACGATACTAATGGATTTTTATTAAAAAATAAGTTTGTCGGTCATCTCACCATTATTTTAATTAATAACAACGGCGGTGGTATCTTTGAAACTTTGGCAATTTCAAAATTTGAACCGCCATTTGAAGAATTTTTTGCTACTCCTCAAGATATTGATTTCGATCGACTGTGCGCGACTTATAACGTCGAATATGAATTAATTACTGTTTGGTCGCAATTAGAAAAACTATTAAATCCTCTTCCTACTACGGGAATTAGAGTTTTGGAATTAAAAACCGATCGCAAGTTAGATGCTAAGTGGCGACGCGATAATTTGAGCAAATTATTATAATTTTTGCCTGGTGACTGAAGTCGCGGCTACACAACCAAAGTCCGCCTGCGCGGACTCCCAGAAAAAGGGTGCAGTTAAACTGAATTTGGTAAATCACACCAGCAGAATAGACGATACAGGGTTATTCTAGCTGTATTGAGTGAAGTAAAGGCAATATTGGGAATACTTAGTCTGAGAATCTTTCACAAAGGTTTTGTGCTTAAGAAACCCATAAGGATTTAGGTATATGACTAGTAGTTTAATACGCCGACAAACTCCCGAAGAGCAAGAATTAGAAGCAAAGCTAGCTGAAATTGCTGCTTTAGAAGCACAATTAGGTCAACGTGAGTTGGATTTAGCAACCATCCAGGCTGAATTACACGCCTTTGAGAGAGAATATTTGCAGGTTATTGGCACTCGGTATACGGAACTCGATCGCATAGAAGCTCAAATTGCTGAGTACATGGCGTACTTGGAATCGTCAAGAGACTTCAAACCTTCAGAAAGCCTCAAGAAACTTTATCGGGAAGTTGCCAAGCTAATTCACCCAGATTTAGCAACAGATGAAGCCGAACGAACGCGCAGACATCAACTCATGGCTGAGGCAAATCAAGCTTATGAAGATGAAGACGAAGAGCGACTGCGAGCGATCTTGCACGACTGGGAAAGCGATCCTGACTCTGTTAAAGGCGAAGAAGTCGGCGCTAAACTTATTCGCGCTATTCGCAAAATTGCCCAAGCTAAAGCTCGTCTAAAAGCAATTGAAGAGGAAATAGAAGTTCTGGAGAACACTGATTTGTACCAACTAAAAACTCAACTGATGGTCGCAAAACAAGCTGGGCAAGATTTATTGGCAGAAATGGCACAAGAGCTTGATGAACAAATTAGCGTTGCTCAAGAACGATTAACAGAGTTGAAAGCAAAAATAGGGTTACAAAAATGACTAGCGATAAAGATAAAAAGATTATTTCATCAGACGAACTTGAACTAGTAAGATATTCTTCAAATTTGATCAAACGAGGTTTAAGCCTAGTTAATCAGATACAACCCTCTCCTACTGTTCCATTGACTCTATCTCAAGAACTTATAACCCAAAGTAGTAATCAAAGTACCACTATTAATAATGTTAGTGATTTGTTTATCGGTGGACTTTCTTTCTACCAGTTGGGAAATAAGCAGATGGCAATAGAATACTTCACTAAAGCTCTAGAAATTAAGCCCTGTCATGTTGATTCTCTCTACTTTCGAGGTTTTGCTCGTGATGTAGTAGGAGACTCTCAAGGAGCGGCTGAAGATCTTACGCAAGCTCTACAAATCAACCCAAGATATGATGAGTATGTTCATACTTTATACGCTCATGGAATTGTTAATTCCCTATTAGGCGAGCGGCAAAGTGCTATTAAAAATTTCATACAAGCTCTACAGACTAATCCTTATTCTGATAGTCCTTATGGCTCTCTATCTCTATACTTCCGTGGAATTATTCACTATCTATTAGGAAATAAGTTAGGTGCAATTGAAGATCTCACTGAAGCTTTACAAATTTACAATAGTTTCGTCGATGCCTTCTACCTACGAGGTATTATTTATTATGAATTAGAAGATAAACAGAAGTCGTTTGAGGATCTAACAGCAGCACTACAAATTAATCCCAATCATAATAAAGTTGAAGTCACTTTTTACTTCCGAGGTTGTGCTAGCTACGATATAGAAAAAAAGCAGGGAGCGTTAAATGACTTCACTAAAGCTTTACAAATTAATCCTAATTATACAGAAGCTTTCTACCTTCGAGGTGCTATCCGCTATGAGTTAGGAGACTATCGAGGAGCAGTGGAAGATTACACACAGGTATTACAGCTTAACCCTAATAATTGCGATGCATACAATAGACGCAGTACGGCTCGTTCTGCAATCGGAGATTATCAAGGTGCTATGGAGGACTTACAAAGAGCAAACCTTATTATTAAGCCTTAGTTGGCTTTTTGAAACTATTTGCTGAATTTATTTTAGTCGTTTATGAAAAATCTTCCAGTTTTCCATAAACGACTATTCTAGAGCAATCATCAGGTTGACAACTATTACTGCGATCGCCTTCACCACCATCTTTTCAGCTATCCAAGTCTATTCCATTAGCAAATTATTCCATTGGCAAATAAGGAATGGCACTGATTGAGGCGTGCAAATTTGTGGCTAAAAGGCTAGTAAGTTCATGGATTATCGGCAAACTATCGATCGCGATCCCGGCACACAGCAACATCATGTAGAGGATGGAGTATTTGAACAGCGATCGAGATTTAGCGCGATCGTTTGGTGCTTGCTTCAATTGCCAAGCTTTTTGAATGAAGATAGCACCGAGCGCGATCGCCACCATACGGTAAATTATCCCTAACGAACCCACAGGATAAACTAGCAATAGCGTTACTGGCACTAGAATCAGCGTGTAAATCCAAATTTGTTTGGTAGTCACTACCTCACCTTTGACTACAGGCAGCATCGGGATACCGACTTTAGCGTAGTCATCGCGAATCATTAAGGCTAGCGCCCAGAAATGAGGTGGTGTCCATAAGAACACGATCGTAAGTTAGATGCTAAGTGGCGACAAGATAATTTGAGTAAATTGCTAGAAATATAGCAGTTTGCATTGTCATAGAGAAAAGCGATCCACAGAGCGGTCGCTTTTCTTGGCTACGAAAACAAAAACTGACGTTTACGCTTGGGGTGTATTCGCGTAGGCTTCTATGGGCAAGCAAGCATAAACTAAATTGCGATCACCATATGCTCGATCGATCCTGCCGACAGCGGGCCAGAATTTGTGTTCTTTTATGCCCTATTGGTAAGCGTCCATGGGCAAACAAGCACAAACTAAATTGCGATCGCCATATGCTTGGTCGATCCTGCCGACAGCGGGCCAGAATTTGTGTTCTTTCGACCAAGCAGCAGGATACACGGCTTGCTGACGGGAATAAGGGCGATTCCACTCGCTATCTACCAAGTCGGTAATGGTATGAGGGGCATTTTTGAGGACGTTATTTTGCTTATCTGCCTTGCCTGACTCAATTTCAGCAATTTCTTCTCGAATGGCAATCATGGCATCGCAGAAGCGGTCTAATTCTGACTGAGATTCGCTTTCTGTCGGTTCGACCATAATTGTCCCCGGCACGGGCCAAGAAACCGTCGGGGGGTGAAAGCCGTAGTCTATTAGTCGTTTGGCAATATCATCGACTTCGATATCTGCGGTTTTCTTGAACTGGCGTAAGTCCAGGATGCACTCGTGGGCGACTAAGCCATGTTTGCCTTTGTACAACACGGGGTAGTGGTTTTCTAACCGCTTGGCGATGTAATTGGCGTTGAGAATGGCTACCTGAGTTGCTTCAGTCAATCCCCTACCGCCCATCAAGGCGATGTAAACCCAGGATATGGGCAGGATGCTGGCGCTACTCCAAGGGGCAGAAGCGATCGCTCCGATCCCTCGTTCTCCCCCGACTGGAATTACTGGATGGGTGGGCAAGAACGGGACTAAATGGGCCATGACTCCAATCGGCCCCATTCCCGGACCGCCGCCACCGTGTGGAATGCAGAAGGTTTTGTGCAAGTTCAGATGACAGACATCAGCCCCGATTTCTCCTGGACGACACAGCCCTACTTGGGCGTTGAGATTGGCTCCATCCATGTAAACCTGTCCGCCGTTATCGTGGACGATCTGACAGATTTCTTGAATCGATTCTTCAAATACACCGTGAGTAGAGGGATAAGTCACCATCAAAGCAGCTAGATTACTGGCGTGCTTTTCGGCCTTGGATTTTAAGTCAGCTACGTCGATATTACCTCGATCGTCGCAAGCGATCGCTACTACCTGCATTCCCGCCATTACCGCACTAGCTGGATTAGTCCCGTGGGCCGATTGGGGAATCAAGCAAATATGGCGATGTTCTTCGCCCCGCTGGTGATGATACTGACGAATTACCATCAGTCCGGCGTACTCCCCTTGAGAACCAGCATTTGGCTGTAACGAAATCCCTGCAAAACCTGTAATTTCAGCCAACCATTGTTCTAACTGGTGAAACAGAATTTGATAGCCCTGAGTTTGTTCTACGGGGGCAAAGGGGTGAATTTGAGAAAATTCCGGCCAAGTAATCGGGATCATCTCCGATGTAGCATTCAGCTTCATGGTGCAAGAACCTAGAGGAATCATCGAATGCGTCAGCGATAAATCCTTAGCTTGCAGCCGAGTCATGTACCGCAACAATTCGGTTTCGGAATGGTAGCTGCTGAAGACTGGGTGCGTTAGGTAGGGAGTGGTACGGAGATGAGAGAGAGAGGGCGAAGAGAGCGGAGAATTAGCAACTTTGTCTCCGGCGAAGAGATCTAAAAGATCGGCTACATCTTGTTGAGAAGTGGTTTCGTCAAGAGAAATGCCGATCGTGTGGCGATCGATCTGACGGAGATTTATCTGATGCGCGATCGCTTTTTGGATAATTTCGGCTGCATCGCCTTCTACTTTCACCTTCAAGGTGTCAAAAAATGGTTCTGTACCTAGCGTGTAGCCTGACTCTTTCAACCCAGCGGCTAGAGTCGTCGTTAGCTGGTGAATCCGTTCGGCAATCTGCTTGAGTCCTTTGGGCCCGTGGTAGACAGCGTACATACTGGCAATTACTGCTAGCAAAACTTGGGCCGTACAGATATTACTGGTCGCTTTGTCTCGGCGGATGTGCTGTTCGCGGGTTTGGAGTGCTAAGCGCAACGCTCTTTCTCCCCGCACGTCTTTGGATACGCCTACCAATCGTCCGGGAATTTGCCGCTTGTGAGTTTCTTTGGTAGCAAAGTAAGCCGCGTGAGGGCCTCCATAACCCAAGGGCACGCCAAAACGTTGGGTATTACCGACGACGATATCAGCCCCAAATTCTCCTGGGGGTTTGAGTAAAGTCAAACTCAATAAATCGGCAGCAACAGTAACCAGAGCATTGTTTTCGTGCGCTTTATCGACAAATTCTTGATAGTCGTAAATTGCCCCATCGGTTGCGGGATATTGCAACAGCACGCCAAACACCTGTTGGCTGAAGTCAAAAGTTTGATGGTTGCCCACGACTACTTCTATTCCTAGAGATGTTGCTCGCGTTTTCACCACCTCAATTGTTTGGGGATGGCAAGCTGCGGAGATCCAAAACGTTTTTGTTTTACTTTTAGCTTGCAGGTTGTAACTCATCGTCATTGCTTCTGCTGCTGCCGTTCCTTCATCTAGCAGCGAGGCGTTAGCAATTTCCATACCCGTCAGATCGATTACCATCGTCTGGAAATTCAGCAATGCTTCCAAACGACCTTGGGCGATTTCTGGTTGATAGGGCGTATATTGGGTGTACCAGCCGGGATTTTCTAAGATATTTCTTTGAATTACTGGTGGAGTGATGCAGTTGTAATACCCCATGCCGATAAACGAGCGAAATACTCGATTTTTCGAGGCGATCGCCTGCAAATCTTTGAGTAGCTCGTACTCCGATCGGCAGCCTCCGACTTGCAGGGCATTTTGACTTCTAATTGCTGGTGGAACTGTTTTTTCAATTAAAGATTCTAGAGTCGAAAAGCCCAAGGTGTCGAGCATTGCTTGCAATTCGCTCTCTTGCGGGCCGATGTGCCGCCGGACAAAATCATCCCCGCCACCAGATTTTGGATTTTGGATTTTGGATTTTGGATTAGCTAGCTCAGAATTTTTTTTAGCTTTACTGCCGTTAGTAGCACTAAATTCCGTCGCGATCGATTCAGGGGCGATTCGATCGTAGCTTGAAGACTTTGACATAAAAGGCTTTGACATCCAGGAAATAATAACAGTTCGCAGGGGGTTGGGAGTTGGAGATCGACTGACGTTTCCGAGCTTCAGTACCTCCCGATCGAGAAAAAAAAGTAGGGTTGACTATAGGTTAACGTACTTACAGCTAAAATTTTTGCTAGCAATTTAACTGCCGATAGAACTTTTAAATAAAAAAGACGAGCCTGACGCGAAGAGAGAATATCCCCATTTCTCCGCATCGGGATCGTCTTCGATTCCCTACTAATCGTTCACTCTCCCTCGACTTGAGCGCGATACTCAGTTGCCGATAGAGAATCTTCTAGTTCGTCATGGTCGTTTATCCGAACTTTGAGCAACCAACCTTCGCCATAGGGATCTTCGCCAATCTCTTCGGGAGCATCTAGCAAAGGTTTGTTGACTTCGATTACCGTTCCCGTGACTGGCGAGTAAAGATCTTCCACTGCTTTGACCGATTCCACTGTGCCTAAAGTTTCTCCCTTTTCTAAGGCATCGCCAATATCTGGGAGTTCTAGGAACACGATGTCTCCTAGCTGATCGATCGCAAAGGCACTAATTCCTATGGTGGCGATCTCGCCTTCTAAGCGCACGTACTCGTGGGAATCGAGATATTTCAGGTCTTCAGGATATTCCAAACTCATTTCACTTCCTCACGACTAATAATAGGTTTCTACTTGTATGGGGCATCTCATAAGACGATCTACTATGCTATGTCAGTTTTGGCAGCTATTAACCTAACTAAAGTATGGTGCTGGCAACCGATCCAAACAGTTTCTAATGTACAACGATCCCTTGAGGTGCGATCGCTTCCCAAACATCAAAACAGGTACTAATTATTTGTTTCGCTGGTGCAGTTCTCTCGCTAGGGCGATTTAGATTGACTGGCAGCAATTGTAATTTGAATTTCCATAGACTTTTTCAGATAGACCACCCGATCTGTCCGGAGTAGGAAGACTCCCGATCTCGGCTATCGAAATGCGTTTATTTCTGTAATCGCAGCATCAAACTTTTTGAGCCAGGATAGATCCCAGTCGATCGAGCGCCAGACTATTGCATTAAAGTGAAGAAGTTTCTAACCAAGCTACCATTTCAGTTGGTTGTTGCCACTCAAAAATTTTCGATGTGAATTCATCGAGTTGTTGTTCGTTTAGTTGGTGCAGGCGATCGCTTACCTGAGAAGTTAGAGTATCAGAGCCAAACTTCGCCCGGATGGCCGTTTTTACTGATTTAAGCATCCCTTCAAGCTTACCTTCTCGAATCCCTTCAAGCTTACCTTCTCGAATCCCTTCAAGCTTACCTTCTCGAATCCCTTCAAGCTTACCTTCGGCTCGTCTTTTTTTTACCCATTCTTGATAAGCTTCTTCCACTTCTTTTGCATAAGCCATAAAACTTATATCCTCCTCAGTCAATCGCTCTTGTTGTTCCAGATAAATACAGTATTTAATCGACACTTCTATGATATCATTTCTCAATTCTAGCTTGGGATCTAGCTTGAGAATATCTGCAAAAGCCATCTTGGCACTTTCAGCTTTGCCTAACATTTTCAGGAGCATCGTGTCAGCGTTATAACGCAAAGATTCAAGCTCGACTATTCCCATCGATAAACCAGGAGCAGCTAATCGATAGACGTGCGCTCCAAATTCTAGAGCGGGAGTTGCATTCCATCTTCTCAAGGAGTTTTCACCACATTTGGCGGTAAAAATCCAAGTAAAGGGGCGATCGAGATGTAAAGGATTAGGATTTATGGCAGAAGCTTTTGTGACTCGGATTTTTCGGGAGTTATCGCTTTTACCTTTATTTAATTCCCAATAGATCGCACTTCTAGAAATGCAAGAATCGATATCTTCTAAGTCGAGATATCCACTGTAATGCTCGATAATAATGGTGGGATGTACTGTTACTAGGCGACCTAATAAGCCTAAATTCGGATCGGGTTCCATTGGGCGCTCGCGTCTAATTGCCGTACATAAAATATCGATCGCCAGTTCTTCAGCTAATTGTACCGATACGCTGGTTTGACTCTCGAACAAATTTTTCAACACCACCGGGACGAATTGTTTGATAAATTTGTCGTGCGGCTCGTTAGGTTTCGGCTTTGAACTTGCCATCTAGCTCGATTAGTCAATTAGGGGCGATGGGGAGAGCGATAAAAAGGTTTTTTCACTACCGTAGCTGGATAGGACTTCCCGCGAATTTCTACTGCTAATTGTTGACCGATTTGAGAGAGTTTGGTAGGAAGGTAAGCTAGAGCGATCGCTTTTCCTAAAGTTGGAGATAGAGTGCCGCTAGTGACTTTGCCTGCTGGCTGGCCGTCAGCTAGCACCGGGTAGTCGTGACGAGCGATGTAACGTCCTTGCATTTCCAACCCTACCAACCGCCGCTGCACGCCCGTCGCTTTTTGTTCTTCCAGCACGGAACGTCCGATAAAGTCGCCTTTGGTATCTAAGTGAACCAGCCAGCCCAATCCAGCTTCTAGAGGTGTAGTGGTGTCGTCAATATCTTGTCCGTAAAGCGCCATCGCCGCTTCCAACCGCAGGGTATCCCTCGCCCCCAACCCGCAGGGAACGACACCAGCAGCTAATAGAGAACGCCACAATTCTATCCCTACGGATGGCTCTACCATGACTTCAAATCCATCTTCCCCGGTGTAACCCGTCCGCGCCAAAAAAGCAGGTTTTCCTAGTACCGTTCCCTCTAAGTGTCCGAAAGCCTTAACTGGAGTGAGATCTTCTTTGACGAATGCCTGAAGCGATCGCGTCGCCTTCGGTCCTTGAACTGCAATTAAGACTTTTTCGGCCGATAAATCTTGAAAATCGACCTTTGCTGATGCCAGATGCGACAGCAACCAATCTCGATCCTTATCTTTAGTGGCAGCATTAACAATAATTACCGCTCGCTGTGCGCCAGCTTCTTGCCCTTGGTAGTAAATAATGATGTCATCAATGATGCCACCTTGAGGGTTGAGGAGAACCGTATATTGGGCTTGCCCCGGTTGCAAGCGATTCAGATCGGATGGGACTAAAGTTTGCAGGCAATCGAGTAGATTTTCCCCAGAAAGAGTGAATTTTCCCATGTGGGAGATGTCGAACATCCCCGCTGAATTCCTGACCGCTTGATGTTCTTCGGTAATGCCAGAAAACTGGACGGGCATTTCCCAACCCGAAAACGGAACGAGCCTAGCTTTTTGTTCTACAGCTAAGGCATAGAGAGCAGTACGGGCCAGAGCGATCGCAGTTTCTGGTTTCATGCGCTGAATTGGTTAGAAAAAAACGTCTTTCAAGATCCTACTATTGAATTAGGAGTTCAGAAGTTCAGGAGTTCAGAACTCGGAATTAAATATGCTCCGCCCTCTTCGCCCTCTCACCCTCTCGCCCTCTCTCTTTGACGGGTAACAAGCGTCCAACCTTCAGCCTGACCTAGAGATTTTACTTCTAGCAAATCGAGCCTTGCCATGGCTTTCTCATCTAGCAATAGATAAGGTTGAGAGTCTTTTTCCCAATGTTGGCTTAACTCCGCTACCGAAGCTGGGATTACTTGACGCTCGCTGTAAAAGTTGAGGCTGGGACGACTATACTCAAACGAAGTGTATACCTGTTGCGATCGAGGTACGTGGCGTTGCACGATCGCTGCTACTGGTTTGACTGGATAGGCTTCTCCTAATTCCCAAATCCAATGGGGCGACAGCATAAATAACACCAGTGACACGAAAGTTCCCCAAAATAAGATCGCGATGAATTCTACGCTTCTTTGAGCCACTAAGGTTGCTGCTACTAGGAAAGTAAAAGCCGCTGCTACTAGTACGAATTGTAAATGCCAGCTAGCGTCAGCTACTAGAACCCCAAAATAAAGACTGCCAGCTAAAGCGATCGATCCGAGCAACCCCAAACCCCAAATCCAAGTGCGAGGATATTGTTGGCTGCGAGGCGAATTATTCGTGACTTCGTATAATTTCGTCCCCACCATTAAAGCTAAAGCTGGATAAATCGGTAAAACATACCAGGGCAACTTGGTACTCATCATCGAAATTGCCACCAAATAGGCTCCACCCCAAACTAGAGCTAGCTTCGCCCAGCTTAAATTGCGGTTTTCCCAAGCTAGCTTGACTCCTCCTGGCAAAAACAGCAACCAAGGCCAAGCAGATTTCAAGATCTCTAACACGTAGTACCAGGGCGGGCCTTGGTGATTTTCTACTGGAGTCCAGATCCGCTGCAAGGATTGACCGAAGATGCCAATACTGAGAAATTGTTGTCCGTAGTGCAGCCATTGAGCCGCATACCAAGCTCCCACCGGGAGCATACCCAAAAGCAAGCCGCACCAGAGATAGCTGCTGGCGAGCAATCTAGGAGTATCCCAGGCTAAAAATGCGATCGCGATCCCTCCTAGCAACAGCCCCATGATGCCCTTGGTGAGCCAAATTGCTGCCAAGCCGATGCCAATTCCCAAGCAGTAGCGCAAATCTCGGCGCGATCGCAATCCGCACCACATCATCACCATGGAAAAACACAGCACTGCGCCATCTAACATCGCCAAACGGCCGTGGCGGACTACAGGCAACCAAGTTAAATAGACTAGGGCGCTGTAAACTGCTGGAGTATGGCTCTTAAAAATTTCTCTCCCGATCCCGTAGAGCAAGGGCACGGAAAAAGCCGTGAGAATTGCCCCTGGTAAGCGAGTCGTCCATTCGCTAATGCCGCCAATCTTATAGCTGCTAGCAATTAATAAATGGATCAGAGGCGGCTTATTCAAATAGGGTTGGTCTGCTAGCGTCGGATAAAGCCATTTCGCCGATTCGATCGGTGCTAGTGCTATTTCTTTAGCAACTTGGGCGACTGTACCCTCATCCCAATCTCGCAACGGCAAATCGCCCAGATTAATAGTGAAGAGGATAATAGCTGCTAGCAACAATCCCACTACACATATTCCTTCTATTCTGTTGTCAACCCAGCGAACCAAATTTTTTGCACGGCTATGAGTTAAGGAGCGAGACATCTGAATTATGAATTATGAATTATGAATTATGAAAACGCTGTAGATCGATGCTATAGCCAGTCTAAATGAGTTGTAATATTTCTTACTCCCTTTTTCCTCACTCTTTTCTATCTTAGGGAAAGTGAAGGCGATCGCCTGAGAATAAAGGTAAATTTAATGCCCCATGCCCTATGCCCCATGCCCGGTCGGCTGAGCCTGCCGAAGCCCATGCCCTATGCCCTACTCTATACCCTATGCTACGATTTACTTAACGCTGGGGCTGTAGCTCAGCTGGATAGAGCGAGCGCCTCCTAAGCGCTAGGTCGCGCGTTCGAATCGCGCCAGTCCCGTTTTTAGGTGTGGGGTGTTGGTTTGACAATGGTTGGGAAAATTCATCCCAGCCGACAACGAAATCGGATTCGGCACAGATCTTTATTTGCCAGAATCAGATTGATTGTTTGGCTGTCACCACTATTGATAGTTTCGTTTTGGCTGAGTTACAGGCAAACGGCCAGCTTTTGGTTGAAACCAGATTGCATACTGGTTTTAGGTGGAGAACCAGAACGAGAAAAGTTTGCTGCTCGATTTGCTCGCCAACATCCCGATCTCCCGATTTGGGTTTCTGGAGGTAGTCCTAAAAGCTATGCTCTGCGCGTGTTTGCCAAAGCTGGGATCGATCGCGATCGCCTGCATTTAGACTACCAAGCCGTAGACACGCTGACCAATTTCACTAGCTTGGCAGACGAACTGCGAGGTCTGGGAATTCAGAACGTTTATTTGATTACTTCTGAAGATCATATGCTTCGCGCCCGTACTGTAGGCGAGATCGTCTTTGGCAGTCGCGGAATTTTGATTCAGCCGATAACAATGCCGACAGAGCGATCTCCCGAACCTTTGAGAAAAACCCTCCGCGATGCAGGCAGAGCGATTTTGTGGCTGACAACTGGCTATCCAAGCAAAGCGATCGAGCGATCTTCTAATCCCTAGAGGGGGGAAGGGGGAGAGTTTGGAGTCGAACTTCTGACTTCTGACTCCTGACTCCTGACTCCTCTATTCTGCTTTCATTTCATCAATTTCAAACCAACTGACCATCAATCCAGCGATCGGAATTGCCATAAAAACTCCTAACAGTCCTGCCACTTTGTAACCAACTAGTAAGGCAAAAAATATTACTACTGGATTGATATTTAGAGAGCCTCGCATAATTCGAGGAGCAATTAAATTATCTTGAATCTGCTGGATAATAATTAATGCTACGAATACCTGGATGGCAAGCCATGGTAGTTGTTGAGATAAGATAATTAAAACAACTATAGCTCCCCCTAAAGTGGCTCCAATTCCAGGAATAAGGTCAAATACTCCGATAGTCACAGCTAACAGTAATGGAAAAGGTACCTGCAAAATCAAAAATATTATAAAACTGACTGTAGTTAAAAACAAACACAAAATTATTTGTCCTCGAAAAAACGCTAAAAGGTTGCGTCTGATTAAGTAATTAAAACGTCCTTGCTGATGAGTTGGTAGAAGTTTGATGAAAAAACTCCAAAGTTTCTCGCCATCTAGCAACATGAAAAAAGCAATGACAGTGATAAAGATGAAATTAACAAAATTAGCAAAGAAGAACTGTAACGTGTTGAGACTAGAACTGAAGCCGATGCTAAGTCCTTTGAGAAATTCATCGTTTAACTTAGTACGAATTAAATCTAAATCGATCGGAATATTGCGTTCTTTAAGAAGTTTCTCAATCTGCTCTACCAGCGGTACTAGAGAGTTTATAAACACGATCAAGCTGTCAACTAATTGCTGACCTTGCGACAGAATAGCCACGATTACAGTGACAGTAATTCCGGTGATAATGCTGATGCCAAGAACAAATACTAAAGTAACCGCTAAACCGTGAGGTAAATATCGATTTAGCCAAGCGGCCGGATAGCTAAGCAAAAAAGCTACAATTGCCCCAAATGTAAATAGGAAGATGACGTTTTGGAAGTAATCTAAAATAAGGATTAGCGCACAAGCCGATAGAAACAACAGTAGAAATCTTGCTAATAAAGAGTTGCTGAGCATTCCCAGCAATTTTTTTTCTGGTGAAGAGTTCATTATTAAGTAAGTTAAAAGTCAAAAAATCTGGCCTTAGTCAATTGTACAAATGACTGAGGAATAATTGCAAAGTTTCTACTTTGCCGCGCAACGTCTCTACAGTCCTAACGTCCTAGATCGTGCATGGCATTAATCGCAGCGGCGCATTTTTGAGTGACAGCTTCTAACTCATCTCGCTTGTTTGACTTGGGAGCGGCAATTACTTCCCCGATTCTTACCGTTAATGGCACTGCTTTTGGTAAGAAAGAACCTTTTTTGAGGATTTTTTCGGTTCCCCACAAACTGACTGGCAGGATGGGAACGCCAGCTTTCGCCGCGATCGCGGCCGCACCCAGTTTAGGATCTTGGATGCGGGCATCGGGGGTGCGAGTTCCTTCTAAAAATAGGCCTATAGCCCATCCAGCTTCTAAAGCAGCCAAAGCGGCACGAATGGCACCGCGATCGCCCATACCGCGTTTGACGGGGTAAGCACCATACAACTCGATCGCTTGCTTGAAAACTGGGATTTGAAATAGTTCTTCCTTAGCCATGTAAGCCACCGGCCGTTTGACGCAAGAAGAGAGAATCGGCGGATCGAAGTCGCTGGCGTGATTGCTAACCACTACCAAAGGCCCCTGCTGCGGCACGTTTTCTGCCCCATAGATCCGCGCTCGAAAGTAAACGTGCAGCATGGGACTGACAACCGACCACTTAAAGGCATGATAAAGCAATAGGCTGGCAACAGGTTCGCGGTTTCTGGTCATGGGCGATCGATCTCATCAAGCTCCATGTCGATTGTAGGTTAGACGAGCATCTTTACCCGAAAACTCGCGATCGGAGTCTGGTGTTATAACGGGGGAATAACCAACTTTAGTCTTGGCTTTTAGGAACAAAACAATGAAAGCCCTTTTACTATACCCCCGTTTTCCTCAGTCTTTCTGGTCTTACGATCGCTTTATGGATATGGCAGGACTCAAAGCGGTAATGCCCCCTTTGGGAATTATCACCGTTGCTGCCCTGTTGCCTAAGAATTGGGAAATTCGATTTTACGATCGCAACGTCAGTGAAGAAACCGCTGCCGATTGGGAGTGGTGCGACATCGTTATCCTGTCGGCGATGCTGGCACAGAGAGCAGATTTCCACTTTTTAATTCAAAAAGCCGCGAAATTAGGTAAAAAAGTTGCCGTCGGCGGGCCTTATCCGACATCAGTACCAGAAGATGCCCTAGACTCTGGCGCTGATTATCTAGTTTTAGATGAGGGAGAAATCACAGTACCTTTATGGTTAGAAGCGATCGATCGAGGTGAAGAGCGAGGCATTTTCCGAACTTGCGAAAAGCCAGATGTGACTCAAAGCCCAATGCCCCGGTTCGATCTGTTGAAATTAGATGCCTACTTCACGATGGCAATTCAATTTTCTCGTGGCTGTCCGTTCAACTGCGAGTTCTGCGACATCATCAATCTGTACGGCCGCAAACCCCGCACCAAAGAACCCCAGCAAACCCTAGCCGAATTGCAATACCTTTACGACTTAGGCTGGCGCGGAACTATATTTATCGTCGATGACAACTTTATCGGCAATCAGCGCAATGTCAAACGGCTGCTGCGGGAACTGATTCCTTGGATGGAATCGCGCCGTTATCCTTTTACCTTTCTGACGGAAGCTTCAGTAAATTTGGCAGAAGATGACGAACTTTTAGACCTGATGGTAAAAGCAGGTTTTTGGGCTGTTTTCTTGGGAATAGAAACCCCGGACGAAGAAAGTTTGAAAGTTACCCATAAATTTCAAAATACTCGCAGTCCTCTAACAGCAGCCTGCGAAAAAATTAACCGGGCAGGTTTGTTAATCTACGCTGGATTTATTATTGGATTTGATGGCGAAAAAGCAGGAGCAGGCGATCGCATTCAAGCCTTTGTCGAAGAAACTAGCATTCCCCAACCGATGTTGGGGATCTTGCAAGCATTACCGAATACGGCCCTGTGGCAGCGATTGCAACAAGAACAACGCCTCCAAGAAAACAACGGGAAGGGAATAGTAGAGACGGGAGATCAAAACACGTTAATGAATTTTATTCCCTCTCGCCCGATCGCTGAAGTAGCCAAAGAGTATGTCGAAGGTTTTTGGCAGATGTACGAACCCCAGAGATACTTGCAGCGATGCTTGCAACAATGCCTCAATATCGCGCCGCCAATCGGCAGAAAGCAGAATATGTACTTTCCAGCGGGTAAAGGTTTCAAACTAGTGGCGCAGTTAATCTGGAAGCAAGGCTTACAGCGGCGAGAAATTCGCTCTCAATTTTGGCAACAACTCTGGCAGATTATCCGCCAAAAGCCGCAGTTACTCAATATGTATCTGGGATTGTGCGCTGCTGGCGAACATTTCTGGGAATATCGCCGCTTAGCCAGGGAAAAGATTTGCCAACAGCTAGGCTACGATCCGCTAACAGCCAACCCTAGAGTTATGGCAGAAGCCAGGTAACGATCCAAGATCGCCTCAACTTACTAGATTAGGCTTATGGGATAGCCCTCTGGGCTGTCCCAAGCAATAATGGCAAGAGACAAGAAGGCAAGGAATAGCTTATAACTAAATCTGGAAGAACACTAATCTAGTTTGAGGAGAACCTCATGGATCGCCGTACTTTTTTAGGTTGGATTGGGGTGGGTTGGGTAGCGAGTTCTTTGCCAGTAGCGCTCGCCGCCTGTTCTGAGAACAATAACGCCTCCGAACCGACTAAATCGACCGATACAGGAGCTAAATCTGGGGCTGCCAGCAATTTTACCTCTATTGGCACCGTAGCCGAACTCAAACAAAACGGTCAAATTTTGAATGAGAAATCACCCGTCGGGCCTGTATTAGTTGCGGGCAACCCCTCTAACACCAAAGAGCTATTTGCTGTCAATCCTACCTGCACTCATAAAGGTTGTGTCGTGGAGTGGAAAGCAGATTCAAAAGATTTTGCCTGTCCCTGCCACGGCTCAAAATTTGCCTCTAGTGGTGCTGTCACTGCCGGTCCTGCTAGCAGTCCCCTGAAAACCTATCAAGTCAAAGTTGAGGGCGATTCTGTCTTAGTTAAAAGCTCGGCTTAAATATTCTCTCGCTCCTCCCGATCTCCGTTTCCTTATTTTCTGGGATTTCCAATTTGTATCCCAGGGATAGAGCTAATGCTGACCCTGGCGCTCGTTCTTTCGGTAATAACTTAATTGGATGAAAGCGATAAATTAATTGTATGAATTAGAGTCGGTCGATCGAAGGCTTCACTCATACTTTAGATCGGAGGATAAAGTACAGGAAAAAAGGTCTATAACTCATCTCTGGCGGGCAAATACCGCCATAATTACATCTTCCAGACCCACTCATTTATAGGTGTAGTAACTTCACACTTCATAATTCATAATTCATAATTCATAATTCACCAGTACCCTTGTCAAAATAAAATAGGACATCAGCCGTTTTACAAGCAGGGACAGCTAAAGCGTGAAGTTATTCATCTACCACACCCCCGAACTCACCCCAACTAACTCACTTCCAGATTGCGCGATCGCAGTCGATGTGCTTCGCGCTACTACTACTATTGCTACTGCGCTTCATGCTGGTGCTGAGGCAGTACAAGTCTTTAGCGATTTAGACAAACTGATGCAAGTCAGTGGCGAATGGTTGCCATCAAAGCGGTTGCGGGCTGGAGAGCGCGGCGGTGCTAAAGTATCTGGCTGCGACTTAGGCAACTCTCCGCTCGATTGCACTCCAGAGGTAGTAAAAGGACGCAGGTTATTCATCAGCACGACTAATGGCACTCGCGCCTTACAGCGAGTAGAACTGGCTCCAACGGTATTAGCTGGGGCCTTTATCAATCGCGCCAGTGTAGTGCAGTATCTCTTAGCCAACTTGCCAGAAACAGTTTGGATTGTCGGTTCTGGCTGGGAAGGAAGTTTCTCGTTAGAAGATACCACTTGCGCTGGGGCTATAGCTCACACTCTACTGACAAAACTCAACTGCCCTCTAGCAGAACTAGCTGGAAATGATGAGGTGGCTGGGGCGATCGCTCTATACCAGCAATGGCAAGATAAGTTAGTGGAAATGTTCCATCATGCCAGTCACGGGCAGCGCCTTTTACGGCTAAATGCCCACGAGGATTTAAAATATTGCGCTGAAACTGACATCTTAGACGTGTTGCCCATCCAAAAAGAATTAGGAGTTTTGGTGAAAAAAGATTAATGAGAATTGCTCTAGTGGGAGCGATCGCTTTTACTTGTAGCTGAGGCTACATTGTTTTTTAAACATAACGATCGTAAATGTGGAGACGAGAAATTTCTTGCCTCTACTAATTTGCTATTTTGGAACTTTCAGGATCGATCGAGTTTTGCAAGTACGAGGCGATTCAAATATCCCCCCCTTGGCTCCTCTTTGACTCTGCACGATTCCACCCCGCCGCAGCACGATGAAAATTTGTTCCAAATACCGCTCTGGAATCGTTTGACGAAAGGAATCTGAGAAAGCAGATAACGAAAAAACTACAGTATTTCGATAAAATAACCGTAGTATTATAGAAGCCCCGCTCGGACATCTTCAACCAAAGCAAATTCAGCCAGATTATCCCCGACAATTAGGAGTTAAACCATGCAAATTGCCAATAATGTCACGGAATTAATTGGAAAAACACCCTTGGTGCGACTAAACCGCATCCCTCAAGCTGAAGGATGTGTAGCGCAAGTAGTTGCCAAACTCGAAGGCATGAATCCCTCGGCCTCAGTCAAAGACCGAATTGGCATCAGCATGGTGCTAGAAGCCGAAAAAGCTGGGGCGATCGCCCCAGGTAAGACAGTTATTGTCGAACCAACTTCTGGTAATACCGGAATTGCTCTCGCCATGGTAGCAGCGGCTAAGGGCTATCAATTGATTCTCACCATGCCAGACACTATGAGCTTAGAAAGAAGAGCAATGCTGCAAGCATACGGTGCCTACTTAGAACTCACTCCTGGATCTGAAGGCATGAAGAGGGCAATAGCACGAGCGGAGGAAATTGCCAGTCAATTACCTAATGCCTTTATCCCCCAGCAGTTCAACAATCCTGCCAATCCCAAAATTCATAGGCAAACTACTGCCGAAGAACTGTGGGCAGATACCGACGGGCAAATAGACATTTTGATTTCTGGTGTAGGCACGGGTGGCACGATTACAGGTGTAGCGGAGGCGATCAAGCAACGAAAACCCGAGTTCAAAGCGATCGCTGTCGAACCAAAAGAAAGTCCCGTCATCTCTGGGGGGAATGCCGGTCCCCACAAGATTCAGGGCATCGGGGCCGGATTTGTCCCCCAAGTCTTAAAACTAGAACTGATTGACGAGGTGATTCCGGTCAGTAGTGAAGAGGCGATCGCTTTCAGTCGTCGTCTGGCACGAGAAGAGGGCTTGCTGTCAGGAATTTCTGCTGGTGCTGCCTTGTTTGCAGCGATCGAGGTAGGCAAACGTCCGGAGAATGCTGGCAAGTTAATAGTCTTCGTCCAACCCAGCTATGGCGAACGCTACCTCAGCACCGTCCTGTTTCAAGATCTGCCAGCAGAGGAAGTGGTGCATCTCAACGGAGTCAATGGGAAAATATCGGCAGAAGCGATCGCTAACGCTATTTCAGCAACAGCAAAAGGGTGAACGATCGCACGCGCTGGAACTCGGCTCCACTCTTTTACCGAACGACATCCTCAAGCATAGTAAGAAGTCGCCCTTCTTCCCATGGAGGCAGAAAACTCTGCACGCTGACGACAAGTATTCGCACAAGCTTTCAATTGAATTAGCCTGCCAATAATAGTTAGCAATTTCCCCTAAATTTGTCGGAATTAGTTAGCAACTGACAGTCTTAGACTCGCTTTTGCCAATATCGATCGCTAAATGCTAACAATATATGCCATGAATTGATGATAATCAATTTAGTAATTCTCTAAGTCCGATGCGATCGCCATCCAAATCGGGAATGAGATCGATCTCGATCGAACATCAAAAAAGCCAAAATAACCTGGTTATTTTGGCCTCAATTGTGGCGATCGCTAAGCTGATGCGATTAGTTCTAAACGTGCTAATTCCATAAAAACAAACATTATTTTGTTTCAAACTCATAAATAAAGGTGATTAAAAAACTTGGCTGTAATCGGTCTTCCCAGCAGTGGAATCATCGACACCAAAAACAGCCACTAACCTTAAATCTCGTAATGCCAAAATTCGTCTTCTTTCAGTAAAATCCGTTGCAAAGACAGGCGCTCGATTACTCCCAGTGCTTCTAGTTTGGCCAAGACGCGAGTCACCGTTACCCGTGTTGTGCCTATTAGTTCGGCTAAATCGTTATGGGTGAGGCGTAGGTCGAGCAAATGGCCAGCTTCAACCTCTTGCCCGAACCGCTTGGACAGCCAAGCCAACAACTTCACCAACATTATATCCACCCGGCGGTGGCTGCGAATGACGATTAACTCTTCAGCTTGTTGCAGGTGAGGTAGAACCCACTGGCTGTGGATTTGGTCGTTCTCCAGTTTCACCGGCGAAGCTTCCACTGCTGTCAGCGCCTCGATTTGGTAAGGATTGACCGTAGATAAGACCTGACCGACGATCGCCCCCGGTCCCGATAGCCCAGTGGTGACGATGGTGCCATCCTCTAGCCAAGTTAGCGTTCGCACTACCCCAGTTTCGATTTTCCACAGGTAATTCTGTTTGACTGGCAGTTGCGATCGCACCTTAAACTTCTGCCGCGATGGGTCAGCAACTGGAGGTGGGGAAGTAAAAATTACAGACATAATGAATAAAAATACGATTTATCGATAGAGTAACCGTAGTATATTACATAAATAATAGAAATACAAAGGCTAACTATGAACATTGTTGTGCAATCGGTTTCCAAGCAATTTGGCTCTTTTCGTGCCATCGATAATGTCAGCTTAGAGATTAAGACTGGCTCTCTAGTGGCGCTGTTACGGCCTTCTGGTTCGGGAAAATCGACTTTGTTGCAGCGGCATATCGGCTTTGTGTTCCAGCACTATGCCTTGTTTAAACACCTAACAGTGCGGCAAAATATCGCCTTTGCGATGGAAATCCGCAAAATGCCGAAAAACCGGATCTACAACCGAGTTGAGGAACTGATAGAACTAGTGCAATTGCAAGGAATGGGCGATCGCTACCCGTCTCAACTTTCTGGAGGGCAACGGCAGCAATGAAAGCGATCGGCGGAATCAAGCACTGGCGACAACAAACTGTCGATCGCCAAGTAGTCAAATGGTTGGTCATGGGAAGCGTCCCTGGTGCGATCTCCGGGGTGGCAATTCTCCATCAAATTAAGCAGTCTCACACCCTCGATCTCGATGGCATTTTGCTCCGATTTATTGGGGTGACTATTTTGCTAGTCACAGTGCTGACACTGCTCCAATTGGTGCTGTCAACCATGCTTCCTTCCCTCTCCTCGAACTGACATTGTTTTCTTGTTGCTAGGTGTATATTTGCCTTTACTAATTTTCGCGGTTTTGGCCGTTCACGTTTGGCATGAGGGCAAAGGGTTTTGGTGGGATATTCCTTGGTTGCTAACATTTCATGCCACGGCTTCCCCTGTTCTCGATCGCCTTGACGCTCCTTCACTCATCTGTGTTTAAGATACAAGGGGCGGGTTTTGCCAAAAATGCTAAGAACGCAACCATCTAATTTGATTCAAACCCGCCCCGATCGCCACGATCTGTCACGCGGAAAAAACAAAATGATATTAGTTTGAGAGCAATGCGAGAGAAATTGAGGTAAATAATTCGTAGATACCGCTATCGACGAAGATAAAAATGCCTAAACCAATGAGAACAAAGGGAACTATTTGATGACCGTAATTGGTTAGAGCTTTGGCAACTAGGGGCTGGCGAGTAAGCTGCTGGGCTAGGAAGCACCAAAGAGCAATTCCTATAGCAAATACTCCCAAAATTACGCCTAAACTTAGTAAATTGCTGCGAGCAAATAGCGGTACATAAATCCCGATGTTGTCTCCACCATTAGCAAAGGTAACTGCGGCTACTTGATAAGTTTGAGGACTGAGAATGTTGGTGAGGCGAGATTTCCAAGATCGATCGCCCGTTAAATTTGTCCGCGCGGGGGATACAGTCTGAATCGTCGGTTCGTCAGTTTCCCGATTGAATAACTGGTGAATGCCAATGGCGATCGGAATCAGCCCTAACCATCCCAACCACGGACGCGGCACGATCGCGCCACCGAAAAAACCTGGTAAACTTGCCAGAATTAAGCCCGTAAATCCTAAGTATTGACCTGCGACGATATGGCGGGGGCGGAAGTTGGAATCGACCTTGGCAAAAAACAACATCAAGATGGCAATGTCGTCAACGTTGGTGGCAACAAATGCTGCGATCCCAGCGCTCGTGGCTGCTGTGAATTCCTGTATCATAAGGCGGCGATCGAAAAGTGGGATGGCAAATTGCCCCCGATTCTAGGTGGCAAGGTTACAAAACTGCTGGATTTACGCCAATCGATCGACTCTAATTAAACAGCTACTCTAAAGAGGCGATCGATTTAGCTACTCTGGCTTTAATTTCATCTCGCACCCGGTAATAGGTTTCTCTAGATTGATTTTCTGGATCTTCTAGCTGCCAATCTTGAAAGACTTCTCTCAACACCCAAGCTTCGGGTAAATTAACTCCACAACCGCAAAGAGAAATCACAACATCATAATCTTCTGGCTGGAAATCGCTTAAAGGTTTAGAAGTTTGCTGGCTGATATCGATCCCGACTTCGGACATCACCTCGACAGTAATCGGATCGACTTGACTTGCTTCTAATCCGGCGCTAGTAACAGCTATTTTACCCGCTCCTAATGTCCGGGCGAATCCTTCTGCCATCTGCGATCGCCTGGAGTTTTTCTTACACACAAACATGACTCGTTTCATAGTTCGTCGAACCCATTAGAAAGTTGTCTGTATACCATGACAGCTAATTGCGCTCCCAAAATCGGTGCTGCCCAATAAACCCATTGATGCTGCCAAATTCTTCCTACTATAGCCGGGCCAAAAGATCGCGCCGGATTCATGCTCGCTCCGGTAATCGGCCCCATAAATGCAGCTTCTAAACCTACCGTCAAACCAATTGCTAACCCAGCAAAGCCGATATGAGCGCGGCGATCGAGTCCAGAACCTAAAATTACTAACATTAAGATAAAAGTCAAAACGGTTTCTAATACTAAAGATTGAAACCAGTTACCGTCGAGCGGTAAAGTTGCCCCTAAATTAGCAATATTTCCCAAACTAATTAGCAGTAAAGTTGAAGCTGCGATCGCCCCTCCTATTTGAGCCAAAATATAGGGCAATACTTTGGTCTTGCAGAAAAAACCGCTCGCCCAAAATCCCAAAGTCACTGCTGGGTTAAAGTGAGCGCCGCTAATATGTCCCAAAGTATAAATTAAAGCTGCCACTACTGCCCCAAATACAAAACTTACTCCCAGATGTCCGAGGGTTCCACCGCTGTCAGCATTAACCATAACTGCACCAGTACCCGCAAATACCAAGATAAAAGTGCCAATCCCTTCTGCTAGCGCCTCTCGCCAAGGAATTCGAGCAGATGAGACTAAAAATCTGGGTCGCTGCTTCAATCTCAATCTCATTTCAAAAAAAATTGATGTATCTTCATTATTTCAAAAAAAATTGATATGTCAATGAGGAGCATCCCAATTTTGACTCCTCCTCCCCTTCTCCCAAGCTTGGGAGAAGGGGTTGGGGGATGAGGGCTGTGGGAATTGCACATTTAGGATGCTCCCTGTCAATGAGGTCAGACTGCCTCAGCGAGTAATGCTCAGGAGCCAGAAAGTAGATCGCCCACCGATCTGAAATCCGGTTCTACAGAATTTTGGCAAACCAACAAATAAAGGCAGCAAAGGCAAGTAAGAGAGCCATTGACAGCGACAGGAAACCTTATCTGCGAAGGAAGGGTGCGCCATCCCATGCAGCATAGGGCAAGGCATCAGGGAAGAATTACTTATTACTTATTACTTATTACCTTAAGTCCTGGTAGGATCGAGCGGAAATCTAAGAAATCACAACTCTACATATGGTGGCGGTAGCAATTCTGGCAGCGGGAAAAGGAACGCGGATGAAATCGAGTCTGCCCAAAGTGTTGCACGCTTTGGGGGGGCGATCGCTTATAGAGCAAGTGCTTTACAATTGCCGCTTGCTGCCTGGATCGCGGCGGCTGGCAGTCGTCGGCTATCAAAGCGATCGCGTCAAAGCTGCTTTATCGAGCTTTCCCGATCTCGAATTTGTCGAACAAACCGAGCAACTAGGAACCGGCCACGCCGTTCAGCAATTACTGCCCCATTTAGATGGCTTTACTGGCGATCTGCTGATTTTAAACGGTGACGTACCCCTGTTGCGCCCTGAAACCCTACAGCAGCTACTAGAAACTCACTCTGCCCATCAAAACGCTGCTACCATCCTGACAGCTAGATTGCCCGATCCTCAAGGGTATGGGCGGGTATTTTGCGACGATCGCCATCTGGTGCAAAAGATTATCGAACACCGAGATTGCACCCCCGAACAGCGAGAAAATTGCCGAATTAACGCTGGGGTGTATTGCTTCCGCTGGCCGGAACTGGCTAAAGTGTTGCCCCAACTGCAAGCAAATAACGACCAGCAGGAATATTACCTGACAGATGTGTTCGAGCAGCTAGAACCCGTAATGGCGATCGATGTCGAAGATAGCGAGGAAATTTTAGGGATAAACGATCGGGTGCAATTAGCCTCGGCTTACCAAATTCTGCAACAACGGGTCAAGGAAGCTGCGATGCTCTCTGGAGTGACGTTAATCGATCCGGCGAGCATTACGATCGACGACACGGTAGAGTTAGAAGCAGATGTCATTATCGAACCTCAAACGCACTTGCGCGGCCATACGGTTATCGGTTCTGGCAGTCGGATCGGTCCTGGAAGTTTAATTCAAAACAGCCGGATTGGAAAAAATGTCACGGTGATGTATTCTGCGGTCAATAACAGCACGGTGGCAGATGAAACGTCTATCGGCCCTTACGCTCACCTGCGCGATCGAGCTACAGTCGGATCGGCTTGTCGGATAGGTAACTTTGTCGAACTGAAAAATACTCAGATGGGCGATCGCACCAATGTCGCCCACCTTTCTTATCTAGGAGATGCCACTTTAGGCACTAAAGTCAACATCGGGGCCGGGACGATTACCGCCAACTACGATGGGGTAAACAAGCATCCCACATCGATCGGCGATCGCTCTAAAACCGGGGCTAACAGCGTTTTGGTGGCACCGATTACCATTGGCGCAGATGTCAATATTGCTGCTGGTTCGGCCATTACCGAAAACGTCCCCGACGATTGCTTAGCGATCGGCCGCGCCCGTCAAGTGCTCAAACCGGGTTGGCGGTTGAAGAGCGACGAACCCAATACTTCCTCCAGCTAAAACAGACGAATTGCATTAGGCATCTCCAGAAATTAAGATCGAGGGCAGGCAGGATGCCTACCCCACAAGAATTGTTGGAGGTGTCTATTAAATCTGCCAAACTCTGGGAATGCAGCTAGATCGATTTAAATGCGATCGCCGCAGTAAATCCCATGCCGATATAAACCACTTGCGGGCGGCGGCTGAGTTAGAACCGCGATAACGACACAATATGCCAGAAATTAGCCGCGTGACTCCAATTTCTCCTAGTTCTTGAGGATGCAACCAGAGTTGGCGCACTCGATCGACTGTTTCAGGGGTAACAGCTTGCCCTACCCAAGCGAGACTACCGACGATCGCTTGTCCGCCTAAACCATGAGGACTGTTGACGATTTCTTCTCCCGCTGGCAACCATTGTCTGTCGATCCACAAGGGTTTACCTTGCTGCCAAACTTCCGTATGCGATCGCCATTCTCCTTGCAAAAACCTTTCTCCTCTAGCACTCCGCCCGAATCGAGTTATTTCCCAACCCAACCAACTAGCATCTGGAGCTAATTCTACCTGCAAGTCTTGGCGATAAATTGCTCCATTAAACACAATTGTTTCTTGGGGCAACCATTCTAAAGTGGCACCAGCGTCTATTTGGATTTGGATCGCCTGTCTGGCGGATTGGCCGTTGCTGCGATAAATCTTAGTAGCAGCGGGTGTAGTAATTAAGGCTTGGGTATCGGGTTGGAGGTGGAAATCATAGGCCAGGCGATCGCCTCCTACGATTCCTCCAGCCGTATGCAAAATGATGGTATGGCAAACTTCTTTCCCTTCGGGATAAAGCGATCGCTGGACTTTGAGCGGTGCTTTAACTCGATTTTCAATTAATTGAGTTCCCCCATGCCGATGCGCAAAAACTAGGTTCAGGCTGCCTTGCCAACCAGTTGAGATTTCTGAATCCAGTTCGGTGCTAATCGACATAATTTTAGTGCTAGTAAGTCGATGCCAAGAGTTGGCGAATGGCTGCGGTTTGCTGGTTGTACGTCAGATCGCTCAAAACAGGTTCCTTAGATTCGATCTCCATCGCTTCTTGTAAATCCAGCCACGACTGACAACCGCCGTATTCGGCTCGGTAAGGAATTATCTGCGGCGATCGCAGCTTGTAAGTTCTGAGCAAGAGAACAAATAGAGGTTCATTGGGCTTCCACTTCAGGCGATCGCTGGCCAATTGTTGGTTCCAAATGTGGTAGGTCCAGAGTTTGTCTACTACTGGCTCGGCGCTGACTGGCAACACGTCGGTAATCTCGGCCCAGCTACCGATGCGGACGGTTTCGGGATGCCAACCAGAAGGTACTGGACGGACGCGATCGGCATATTCCGGTTTCAACCTGTCGGGACGTTGATGTTCGTAAGTAGGATAAAGCAGAACTCGATCGTATTTGACTTGAAAGCGGCGATTTTCTTCGCGAATGCCGCCTTTGCGTAACAACACGATCGTTTTTCCAAGCTCCAAAGCCTCGACGGCCGCAGCCCATTCTTTCAGGGCGTGAGTTGTGGTTAGTGCCATAGTGCATACTAAATCCCGATTATAAAATATCGAACAAGATTTCACCCCTGAAGCGATCGCCAGAAAGCTACGTTTACCCTGTGCCCCCTCTCGATTTCTGGTTGCGATCGCTCCTCGTCAGATCGTAGAATGATTAGTCTTGGCTAAAAATGTCAAAGTAATTTTGTTTATCCACAAAATATCTATGTCGAAACGAGTGCAATTAGTCTTAAATCAAGATGTCAGGAAGCTAGGTAGAAATGGCGATCTAGTGGAAGTAGCTCCTGGCTATGCGCGTAACTATTTACTACCTCAAGGGATGGCCGTGCTAGCTACCCCTGGAATAATGAAGCTAGTAGAACGCCGCAGAGAGAAAGAACGGCAGCGCCTATTAGAAGAAAAAGAGCAAGCGCAAAGCCGCAAAACAGCATTAGAAACCGTCAAGCGTTTCAGCATCGCCAAGCAAGTGGGTGAAAAGGATGCCATTTTTGGTACAGTCACCGCCCAAGAAGTAGCAGATGCGATCGAGGCAATCACCAAACAAGAAATCGATCGGCGCGGAATTACTATCCCTGACATTCATAAAACCGGAGTGTATCAAGTAGAAGTCAAGTTGCACCCAGAAGTTACAGCAACCGTAGAAGTTGAGGTCGTGCCTAGCTAGACTGGAGAAAGGGAGAGAGGGAGATGGGGTGATGGGGTGATGGGGAGCAGAGGAGAAAAATAACTACTAACAACTGACAATTGACAACTGGCTCCTGAACTCCTGAACTTCTGAACTTCTGAAGTTATGGCTGAAGAATTAAACTTTCAAGTCGCCGATCGCCTCCCACCTCAAAATATTGACGCGGAGGAGTCGATCTTAGGTGGCATTTTGCTCGATCCAGAGGCGATCGGGCGGGTGGCTGATACCCTCACTCCTGAAATTTTCTACATCCCCGGACATCAAGAGATTTATCGCGCGGCTTTAACCCTCAACAGCCAGGGAAAACCGACTGACTTGATGAGTATCACTGCTTGGCTGGCCGATCGAAACCAGTTAGAAAAAGTCGGGGGAATCGCTAAGTTAGCCCAGTTAGTCGATCGCACCGTATCGGCAGTTAACATTGATGCTTTGGCGCAGCTAGCTATAGACAAATATATGCGCCGTCAGTTAATTCGCAGTGGCAACGAGATCGTGCAGCTAGGATATCAGACAGCGGTGGAACTCGAAACCGTGCTAGACCAATCGGAGCAGAAAATTTTTCAGCTTACCCAAAGCCGCCCCCAAGCGGGATTGATTCCGGTTTCAGATACTTTAATTCAGACTTTTCAGGATCTAGAAATTCGCAATCAAGATGCAGCCCTGCCGGGTTTAACTTGCGGTTTTTACGACTTGGATGGGATGACAGGCGGTTTTCAGCCTTCAGATCTAATAGTTGTTGCTGGCAGGCCGTCGATGGGAAAAACCGCTTTCGCCACTACTATCGGTCGAAATATTGCCGAATTGCACAACCTGCCCGTGGCGATCTTTAGCTTGGAAATGTCAAAAGAGCAATTGGTGCAGCGGCTGTTATCTACTGAGGTGGGAATTGAAAGCAATCGCTTGCGGGCTGGGCGGATCACTCAAAATGAGTGGGAACCTTTGAGTCGGGCGCTAGGAACTTTATCTGGATTGCCGCTGTTTATCGACGATACTGCCAATATGTCGGTGATGCAGATGCGATCGCTCTCTCGCCGCTTGCAAGCAGAACAAGGCGGCAAATTGGGCTTAATTTTGATCGATTACCTGCAACTGATGGAAGGTACTGGTGACAACCGGGTGCAAGAACTCTCTAAAATTACTCGTTCTCTCAAAGGGTTAGCCCGCGAACTTAAAGTGCCGATTATTGCTTTATCTCAACTCAGTCGGAGCGTGGAAGCCCGCACCAACAAGCGCCCGATGATGTCGGATTTAAGAGAATCGGGTTCGATCGAGCAGGATAGCGACTTAGTAATCATGTTGTATCGGGATGAATACTACAACAACGATACGCCCGATCGCAACATTGCCGAAGTCATTATTACCAAACACCGCAACGGGCCTACAGGTACGGTCAAGCTCTTATTCGATCCGCAGTTTACTCGCTTTCGGAATTTGGCTCATCCCAATCGTTAGTGATTCGATCGATGCAGTCGTTTCAAGCTTAACGATATTTCTATATGGCTTCGATCGGGGCTAGATAGAATATTAAGCTAGCAATCCATCTATGACTTGTGGGATAGCCGTCCCGGCTGTCCCACGGCAGGCAAGATGCCTGCCTCACAAGAAATTTCATCAATAACTTTAGGATCGCTAGAGGATACCTGATTCCTCTTAGAGATCGAGCCAAGAGGAAATACTTTAAGCACCTGCCAAGCCGTAAGCAGACATCCGCATGATATCGCGGGTGGTAAAGCCAATGTTGCTCAACGCTTCGCCATAGGCGATCATGAAATCTTCTACCATGGCATCTCTGTCCATCCCTAAGACGCGGGCATCGTCTTCGACTTCGTTGAGCATTTTCCACACGATGGGCAAGTTGTGGCGATTGGCCTCTTCTAGTTCGGCCTTAGATGACTCAAAGTTAGCTTGCAGCCAGACTTCGCCAAAGTTGAGATGGGTGTATTCGTCTTTAACTACCCCTTCGGTAATCTTGCGGGCAAAGTCGTCAGCGACGGGAATGTAGATATTGTAGGCAGCGATCGCAAAACATTCGATAATCAGCGATTGGATCAGCAAGCAGGTGACTACATTCCCCGATTTAGCTGCTTCCTGGAAGTTTTGATGGAGTCTGGCAAAGAATTTTTTGGCGAATTCTAGATCTGGCATTACCTGAAGGTTGCGACCGCAGGCTTCAAATCCTTTCTTGTGACGGCTTTCCATCTTCGATAGCCGCACCAACTCCTCTTTTGATTCTGGTAGCATTTCTCCCAGTTGAATGTAATTTTCGTGAGCCTCTTGCTCTCCTTCAATAACGATCGCATTGATGCGGCTGTAAGCGTCTTTGTAGGTTTCGCCGTGGAAGTCAATAGTGGTTGTGGCTGCCATCTGCACCATAGTCTCGATCGTCTCCTATTTTTTTAACTAAGCTTTTTTGAGGATGTGTAAGCCTTTGAAAGGCTGCACAGAACGGTTAAATCTAACTTAACAAATTTGCATAATAAAACTTTACGGCTTTTTGAGAGATATTCCCCAACTGTAAAGAATATCTGATTTGCAGCTTTAAGGCTAGCGTTAAATACTTATCGGTGAGTTAGGAGGGCAGAGGTCTGTATAAACGTAGTATTGCTAAATCTCTATATTTAGAATCGATCGACATCGTATCGCCCAATTTAACCTCAGAGGTTGTCTGAAAAGTTAAAATCATTGCACTCAATCCCCTCTAGCCCCCCTTAAAAAGCGGATGCAAGCGTGGCGAGGTTTCCATCTCCTAGCGGAGACGCTAGCCCTTCCAGGGCGGCTACGCCAACGCGTACCGTCAGGTCGTCCGCAGGACTTACGCCATACAGCTTGCACCAAGCAGGGGGGAACAGCTTCAAAGTCCCCCTTTTTAAGGGGGATTTAGGGGGATCTACAAGCTGCAAACGTAGCCAAAAAGACTTCTCAGATATCCTCTCAGATCTCATCGATCGCTAGGTAGCAACTGTACCCTACGAGGAGAGGGCTTCTTTGAGGTGGGAGAGGGGAAGGTGGGGCCCCTCTGAGGATAAGGGGCAGGGGGTGAGGGTGGGATTCAAGGTTTTAACAACCGGATTTGATATCATACAAGTCTATGCCAGTGCCAACGCTGCATCTCCGAACAGACCTCTTTTCTCGATCGTGCCTAAAAAAGATTTAAACGACTGGCAACCCAAATTAACCGAACTCCCAATCGCGGTAGTTCTATTACTAGGGGCTGCGATCGTACTATTACCATTGCTAGCTGTCTTTTTTACCTCTTTTGTCCCCGCTGGCGCTAATCCCAACAATGCGATCGATCTCAAACAGCTAACTTGGGACAACTATCAACAGGCGTGGAAACTAGGTAATTTTCTGCTAGCGTTTTTCAACTCCACCCTAGTAGCTCTAGCGGTTACTGCTTTTCAGATTATTACTTCAGCTTTAGCGGGTTATGCCTTAGCGCGACTCAAATTTAGAGGTCGTCAAGCCATTTTACTCATTGTTTTGGCGACCTTGGTAATTCCGTTTCAGTTGTTGGTAATTCCGATTTTTTTAGTGTTGAAGTGGGGAAACCAAATTAACACCTATGGGGCGTTGATTTGGCCCACAGCCGCCAATGGTTTTGGAATTTTTTTGCTCAGGCAATACTTTCAAACTATTCCCGTAGAAATCGAAGAAGCCGCAGCTATCGATGGGGCTAATCGCTGGCAGATTTTGTGGCGAGTGATGTTGCCTTTGTCGCGTCCGGCATTAATAACGCTGTTTTTGTTCGCTTTTATTGGCGAATGGAACGATCTATTTAAACCGTTGGTCTTCACGACTAAGCCAGAGTTAAAAACCGTGCAGCTAGCTTTGGCTGCCTTACAGGAACAGTTTACCAACAACTGGCCGTTGATGATGGCAGGTGTGACGATCGCCACCGTACCAGTAGTATTGCTATTTTTAGTCGGTCAAAAACAGTTCGTTCGCGGCATTGCCACCACTGGAATTAAGAACTGATAGCTTGTTTACAATACTCTTGTGGGATAGCCCTCTGGGCTGTCCTTGCATCTCGGCGTGACCTCCGGGCTGTCAGCAAACCAGTGTAAAATAGCCCTCTAGCTGTCTGGAGCGGGCAGGCTCCGATGCCTACCCTACAAGAATTTATTTTATTCGATCGAGCTTAGCAACCGCGCCGATAACAACTCGACCCTAATCGATCGCTCAGAAGCCAGTGTTTCTCCAGTTTTAATCGATTACCCAGAAGCCAGTGTTTCTCCAGTATTGTTCTTTTAACATCCTCTCCAAGTCTTCCAGGGAAAGCAAGTTTTTTTGCACGAAGATTTCACCCAACTTCTGACGGTGGATTCTTTGCAGTTCCAAGCCCATTTGGAGTTGGTAATAACTAATGAGTTTTTTTTGCACCAGCAGTTCGCCAATCCGAATTTTTTTCTGGTTTGTATCTGGTACGCTTGCCGTCAACATATGAGAACCTGTAATTAAAATATAGTCGGGGTTATCGGCTCGGTTTGTAACTTTTACGTCAGCTAGCCTTGACTGAGTATCTTGAAGATATTAAGTGGAAGATAAGCTGCCGATCCTGTAGATAGATCGTACAAATTAGCTTGAGATATTGTCTCTATCTTTATGCCAGTTTTTCATTTGACACGATCGAAAGTTTTTAGGTAGCCATCGATTATACAGCCCTACATCAAGATCTACAACTGTTGGAAAGGAAGTTCCAGAAACTAACTTTGGATTGGGCAGAATTATAGGATTATAGTACCCATTATAGTTAAAAAATCTATAAGTTGCTAGTTTTTGTCCCTCTCTCCTGCTGCTACGTCTCTAGGCTCGTCTGCCCTGCTCTTAAATCACCTCCAAAAGCTTGAATTGACGTTCTGAATCTAACTGTCTGAGCCGCTGTTGGGCGCTGTAAAATTGCTGGTGGTAAAAATCCTTATCCTGAGCAGGAGTAGCGGGATCGAGCCATTTTTGCAGGCAGTAGCGTCTTTGCTGCTCGCACTGAACCATCTCGATCGCGGCGATCGAGGCTCGCATCACTAAGGCGGATCGCCCGATCTCCTGCTGTTGTTTCTCGTCGAGATGAAATAAGTGGCCTAGTTTGGCTATCTGTCGATCGAGGTCGATACTTTCTGCTTGCAACAGCGAGAACAGTTCGTCGGCACTACATCCAGAATCGGGATGAGCTTCTTGCCAAGCTAGAAGTTGCTGCCAGAGAAACTGATGCTGGAGGTGACAGAGCAAATCTCGATCTAATAAAGTCGCGAGCATTTCCTGTCGGTGTTCCGGGCAGTGCAAGTAAATTCGTAAAAGTAACTCTTCGGCTCGATCCAATAGGCGACTTTGAGTTTCGATCGCGATCCCAGGCAACGATGGCGATTTACCATCTTTACCAATTGCCGAACGTTTGAGCCTCTTGACTTGAGTTTGCAAGTTCTCGACTACCAAAGGAACGAGGCGATCGTTTCCTTTACTCAGATGTTGGGCGCACTGTTGCAGGTAATGGGTATAAGTATTAGCATCTTCCAACCGACTCAACAACTTCACCATCGCTTTCGCTGCTGCCTGAAATTGTTCTGCTAGGGCCAGATCGCGATCGACCAAAGTTTGCTGGATCTGCCAATCTAGCCATAGAGGAGCGTTAGCCACCAGTTCTCGATACCGTTCCCCAGGAAGTGTGAAGTGTCGAGTGGTATCGGGAGTGTTGAGTGTTGAGTGTTGAGTGTTGAGTGTTGAGTTAAGAATTCTCTCCCCATCTCCCCATCTCCCCATCTCCCCATCTCCCCCTCTGCCTTTAAGAAATTCATCAGCGTCCTTACCGTCTGGCAAGTTGAGAATTCGCAGTTGCACTTGTCCCTGATACGCTAAAGTAGCGATTTCCCCGATCGCTCTCTCGGCGGCGATTTTCCCAGCTTTGTCAGCGTCGAAGTTGAGAATAATTTGCTTGGATTCGGTATAGCGCAGCAGTTGCCGCACCTGATTTAAACTTAGGGCAGTACCCAAGGAAGCCACGACATTAGTAATGCCAGCGGCGTGCAAAGCGATCGCGTCAAAATATCCTTCAACCACGATCGCTCGATCTTCTTTGCTAATAGTTTCTTTCGCTCGATCTAAAGCAAATAGGGTTTTACCTTTATCGAACAACTCGGTTTCTGGAGAATTGAGATATTTCGGAGAATTTTGGGTTTCAGCACTGAGGATTCTGCCCCCAAAACCGATGACTCTGCCTTGCAAGTCGCAAATTGGAATCATCAAGCGATCGCGAAATCGATCGTAATAACCGCCCCCAGGCTTTCTGGGAGCGATTAAGCCAGTTTGTTCGACTAACTGCGCTGAATAGCGTTTTTGTTCTACAAGATACTTATAGAGGGTTTCCCAACTATTAGGCGCGTAACCCAACTGAAACTGTTGAATAGTAGCGGCACTCAATTGCCTTTCTGTTTGCAGGTACTCTAAAGCTGATTTCCCTTCAGGTTGTCGCAAAACGTGTTCGTAAAATCGCGTCGCCAATGCCAAAATTTCATATAACTGTTCCCGCAGCGATTGTTGGCGCTGCCATTCTTGTTGCTGTTCTGGTTCTAAAGTTTTGACTGGAATTTGATAGCGCCGAGCCAAATCTAGCACTGCATCGCTAAAAGATTGCTTGCCCAGTTCCATCAAAAAAGCGATCGCATTTCCTCCAGCTTGGCAGCCAAAGCAGTAGTACATCTGCTTGTTAGGGCTGACTGTAAAGCTAGGAGTCTTTTCGTCGTGGAAAGGGCACAACCCCACGTAGTCTTTACCGCGCTTGCGCAAAACCACTTGTTCGGCAACGACATCGACGATATCTGCTCTTTGTTTGACTTGTTCGATCGTATCGGGATGCAGTCTCAGGCTTTGCATCAGGAGTTCAGGAGGCAGGAGTTTAGAAGTTTAGAAACTGCGCGTTATTTTTTGACTTTTGACTTTTGACTTTTGACTTGTCTCCGCCCTCTCTCTAACTAGCATTTCCCAACAATCGATCGATCGCTTGCCGCTCTATAGGTGGCTGTGGGGTACCGACTTCGCGAGTATCGTTAATCAACCAGTCGAGTTCGGCTTTTTTGGTATCGATTGTCACGCCAGTTTTATCGACGCAGTAGCGTCCGAACACTAACTTATCGACTAACCTCACCCCCTCGCCTAAGTGAGTGTATTCAAAAATTACACTATTTTCTACCCGCGAATTTTTACTTAGACAGCAATTAGGACCGATCGCAGTCGGACCGATAATCTTCACTCCATCTTCAATTCTAGTCATACCCCCGATATAAACCGGCCCGATAATTTCCACTTTGTCCCAGTTGGCCGTTACATTCAAACCCGTATAGATGCCAGGAGCGATTTCATGTCCTGGAATCGCCACATTTTTGACTTTTCCTAACAGCACGTCTCGGGTTGCTTGCCAGTAATCTGGAACTTTGCCGATGTCTACCCATTGAAAGTCCATGGGAATGCCATAAAACGGGGCATCCATCTCTACTAGTTTGGGAAATAGTTGACCGCCGATGTCGTATTCTTGACCGGAAGGAATATAATCTAAGACTTCTGGTTCAAATATATAAATTCCTGTATTGATGTTCGTACTTAAAGCCTTTTCTATAGGCGGCTTTTCTTGGAAAGCTTTAATCCGACCATTTTCGTCTGTTACTACTACCCCGTAACTAGATACTTCTTCTTTTGGCACAGATTTCATCACTACGGTAGCGATCGAGCCTTTTTCTCGATGCCATTTCACGGCTGCGGTCAAATCTAAATCGATCAAAGCATCGCCGCATAGCACCACGAAGGTATCGTCAAAAAAAGGATAAAAGTCTTGAATCCGCCGCATCCCGCCTGCCGAACCCAGGGCTTCTCCAACGAGATCGCCACTTTCATCGATTCGACCTTCAAAAGAATAGGCGATCTGCACCCCAAAACGCTGACCGTCGCGAAAATAATCTTCGATTTCTTTCGCCAGATGGCTAACGTTGACCATAATTTCGTTAAACCCATGCTGGCGCAATAGTTCTACCAAAAACTCCATTACTGGCTTTTGCAGGATCGGAATTAGTGGCTTGGGAATGGTATATGTAATCGGTCGTACCCGCGTACCTTTACCTGCCGCCAAAATCATGGCTTTCATAGTTAATCGATCGCTTTCTATAAGGTTATTAATTTGTTAACTGAAGGATAGAGCATGAAGCTTAAAATTCATGCACTCTTTACGGAATAGGACTTCAACTTCATTGAATATTTTGGCCGATTTTGGCGGTTAATGGGCGATCCCCAGAATCCTATTTTTTCATCCCGTCCTCTGCTATCCGTACCCAAACCACTGACGAGCGCGCTAGAGAGGTTTGGCAGACATAGGGGCTGCACGCTTTCATCCTTCATAATTCATAATTCATAGTTCCCCATTCAGCCAACGAATTCTAATATCTTGGTAGAATTCCTCCTGGCTCAACTCTACTTTAGATTGAGCCGACAGTAGCAATAGGGCCCAGAACGCGCCGACGCGGTCCCCTAGCGGCGACGCATGAGCATCGCGAACTTCTATTTGACTCGATTTCTCCGATCCGTCGTCCCTCACCCAAAACTCTAGCAACCGATCTAAACTCAACCATTCTTGTCCCGCCACTAATTCAGACCAGCGCTCTGAAAGAAAGTTATCTAGTTCTCTAGCAATTTGGGTGAGGTCTTCTTGGTGAGCTAAAGATTCTACCGTGCGAGCAGCTTCGGTAGCCGAAAGATTTCGAGGGCGCTTAACTTTTGGAGGGCTGGGAGGTTTTTCTTCCCAGGTAGCGGCAATCTGTTGGAGTTGCTCGATTAACTCAGCCAGAGTTACCGGCCGTCTTGGCAACGGTATAACCGCAGGCCGCCGCCGCAAATGACGCTCTAAGCGTGCTGGCAAGGCTTCTGACTCCCAATCGTTAGCCTCTAAATCGTCTTCAGCAGTAGTTTCTCCTTCTGGATCGACGATTTGTTCTCTTTCTAAGGTATTGGCCTTGAGTAGCACTAGCATTGATGCCCAAACAAAAGCTTGTCCCGACTGAGATAAACCAGCTTCGCGCCGATCTGGCGCTGCGGATTCACTTAAAGCCAGGTGACTTAAAAAGCGATCGATGACATCAATTACTTGCACGTCCCAAGGATCGATTTCTCCCTGTTGGGCCAAATCGATCAACAGGGCGATCCCCGCATCTTTTAGAGAGGCTACCTCCAGATTTGGCAACCCCGATTTATCCTCGGTCGAGTCAACTGTCATAAATTTTAATCTGACTGAAACAATTGTCAATTCGTAATTCGCAATTCGCAATTGTTAATTTTGAGGTCAAATCCTGCTTTTCAACAGGAAGTTAATTGCGAATTGTCAACGGTTAATTGCGAATTGATTTGACTGGTAAACGAGGAGGAGCGATCGACATACCTGTCCCGATGGGGAAAATAATTTACTGAGCCATAACTTCTATAGTATCTTTTTCCGACGATCGCGGGCTAGAAGCTGGGGGTAGCCGATATTGTTGAATTTCTGCTTTGTAGCGTTCGACATCTTGCTCTAGTTCTTGAATCCGCACTTCTTGTTCTTGATTTTGAACGATCGCTTCTTGAGATTGAACCAAAACTTGCCATTTATTCCAAAGATGGAAAAACCAAGCAGCCACAGCCCCAATCCCCATGGCCAAGATTAATTCGACGCACAGAGGGGCTTGTACGTCTTTGAGATGGAAAAACGTAATGGTGACAGGCTGGGTATTTTCTAAGCCAAATATGACAAAGCCCAGACAGACAACAAAAATCATCACAAAATTGAGTTGTCGCATTGACGCTCGATCCTCCTTAAATAGCAACGATCGGGGGCAAACAAGAGAAATAACCAGTTACCCACTTTTTTTAGGTGTAACCTTCATCAATCCATATTATGGGCGATCGACTAAAGTTTAGCTATCTTAGAGCCAAGAAAAAAGGGGTGATGGGGTGATGGGGTGATGGGGAGAAAACTAACTCCTGACTTCTGACTTCTGACTTCTGACTTCTGACTTCTAAGATAGGGCTACTCGAAAACCGATGATCCCCAGCTTTGTACCCAAGTCGAGTTTGAGACGATGGGCGCTGCGACAGCAAGCCGCGTCGTCGTTCCAAGAACCACCGCGTAAGGGGCGAAATGTCAGATTTCCACCATACAACCAGGTGCTACCATCGGTTGGGGCATTGTTGTAATTGTCATGCCAAGTATCGCCGCACCATTCCCAGACTAGCCCGTGCATATCGTATAAGCCAAAAGGATTAGCACGAAAACTACCTACGTCTGTTGTCTCCTGACGATATATTCCTGGTGGGCTTAGAGTAGAACTCTGCGTGCCATTAAAATTAGCAAATTCTGTAGTAATTACTTCCCCTAAGCTAAAAGGCGTTGTGGTTTCCGCACGAGCGGCATATTCCCACTCAGCCTCGCTGGGCAATCGATAATTTTTGCCAGTTTTTTGAGAGAGTTTTTGACAAAATTCCTGAGCTTTATACCAAGAAATACTTTCTACCGGCCGCTTTGAACCTTTAAACCGAGATGGATTGTTACCCATTACAGCCTGCCACTGAGCTTGAGTAATCGGGTACTTACTTAAAAATAAAGGCGAGATATTAACTTGATGTTGGGGAAGTTCAAACTTAGTTCGCCCAACTTCAGTAGGTGGAGAACCCATCGTAAAAGTACCGCGAGGCAGCGATACCATTTCTAAATTTACTTCGTCATTTAACTCTTCGGTAAAAAACTCGGCTTCGGCAACTCTAATGAACTTTTTAACGAATCCTTTCGTGCCAGATCCTACAGATTTATATCCGATCTTTAAGGTTATGACTTCAAAATCAAAGTGTTCGATGATGAAGATCGGAGCAGTCGGTCTGATGGGTGGATTTGCTATCCTTGCCTCTCCTGCAAGCTGCGCCATTGTCGGTGGGCTAGCTGGCTTAGGAATTGCTTGAGAGTTTAAAGCCGCCAGCACTTCTTCAGCCGATTGATAGCGTTCTTTGACCAAATTTGACAGCAATCTATCTAAAATTTGTTCTAATTGCCAGCTAATATCGTTACCTGGAGGCAGTTGAGAACGCCACAACCAACGACCTTCTAAATCGTCATAAAGAGGATTTGTTCCATCATCTTCTGGCAACCAACCAGTTAGTAAAATAATACAAGTAACCGCTAAACTGTATAAGTCACTTGCTGGATATGTTTTCCCTCGCAGTTGTTCCAAAGGGGCATATCCTGGCGTACCTACGGTAGTCCCGGCTTGGGTGGCTATATTACCAGTTCCCTTTCTAGCAACTCCAAAGTCAATTAATACTAATTTGCCATCAGTTTGACGGCGAATGATATTTTCTAGCTTAATATCGCGGTGAATAACGTTATGGTCGTGGATAAATTGGAGAACTGGCAATAAGTCCTTGAGTAATTCGCGAATTTTAGATTCTGTGAAAGTTCCCTCTAGCTCTAATTCCTCTTTTAAAGTTTGTCCTTTAATAAATTGCTGTACCAAGTACAAACAAGCGTTTTCCTCAAAGTAAGCTAAAAGAGTGGGAATTTGGGGGTGTTCTTCTAGTTGCAGCAGCCGTTCGGCTTCTTGGTTAAATAGTTCGGTGGCTTTTTCCAGAATTTGAGGGTTGCTTCGCAGTTCTGGCGCTGGGGCGAATTGCTTGACGACGCAGGCAGCATTACGCCTGTCAACATCTTCGGCTAAATAAGTTTTCCCAAATCCTCCTTGCCCTAGAGGACGCACGATCCGAAAGCGACCCCGTAACAGGGCGATCGCTTGACCGCAACTTTGGCAAAATTTAGTATCAGGCGGGTTTTGCGGTCTTTCGCAGTCAGGATTGAGACAATAGCTCATCAGCGGTGGAGAGAGTCGATTTAATCAAATCTTAGGATCTATTCTGCCCATTTTGCCAAGAATAGTATAAGGCAGGAGTTCAGGAGTTCAAGCTTCGGCTACGCTCAGCTTGAAGGAGTTGAGGAGTTCAGAAGTTCAGGGGTAGAGACGTTCAGGAGTTCGGAATTAGAAATTCGGAGTTCGGAGTTGAAGGAGTGTGGAGCGTTAAATTCTCCTCTCCTTTCCCTGCTTCCCCTGCTTCCCCTGCCCCCACTCTCCCCATGCTGCCGTTGGGTTCAGGCTTTTTTAACACGGCTTGCACGAACCCTCGGAATAAAGGATGGGGAGTGCTAGGACGAGATTGAAATTCTGGATGGAACTGAGTACCGATAAAGAAGGGGTGATTCGATAGCTCGATGATCTCTACTAAGCGACCGTCAGGAGACGTACCGCCGATCGCATAGCCGTGTTCTAGCAACAGGTGGCGATAGGCATTGTTAAACTCGTAGCGGTGGCGGTGGCGTTCGTAAACCACTTCTTCTCGATACAGCTTGAAAGCTAGGGTATTAGGGGCTAAACGACAAGGACATAAACCCAGTCGCATCGTCCCCCCTAGATCCACTACGTCTTGCTGTTCTGGTAACAGGTTGATGACTGGATTTGGAGTCTGAGGATCGAATTCGGCACTGTGAGCATCGGCGATCCCAGCGACATTTCTCGCCCATTCGATCGCCATGCACTGCATTCCCAAGCACAATCCTAAGAAGGGAATCTGTCGTTCGCGGGCAAATTTAATCGCGGCAATTTTGCCATCGACACCTCGAATCCCAAAACCGCCGGGAACGATTACGCCACCGACATCGCCTAAATAAGATTCGGCACCATGTGCTTCTATATCTTCCGAGTTCACCCAACGCAACTTCAGGCTGCTATTGGCTGCCATGGCGGCGTGGCGCAAAGCTTCGATTACAGACAAGTAGGCATCGGTTAATCTGACGTATTTGCCCACAATGGCAATTTCAATTTCGTGAGTCGGGTGGTAAAGACTCTCTACTAAGGTTTGCCAAGGGGTTAAGTTGGGTTGCCGCTGTTCGAGTTGCAACAGTTCCAATACTTGTTGTGCCAGTCCTTCCCGTTCCATCATCAAAGGCACTTCGTAGATGCTGTTGGCATCTTGGGCGGTGATGACGGACTCAACTGGCACGTCGCAAAATTCCGATACCTTTTCCTTCATGCCTAACGCCAGAGGGCGATCGCACCGACAGACTAAAATATCTGGTTGAATCCCGATCGATCGCAGTTCTTTAACCGAGTGCTGCGTCGGCTTGGTTTTCATCTCTCCGGCTGAAGTAATCCACGGCATCAGAGTGACGTGGACGTAGATGACATTATTGCGTCCGACATCTTTGCGAAATTGCCGAATGGCTTCTAAAAATGGCAGCGATTCGATATCTCCTACCGTACCGCCAATTTCTGTAATTACGACATCGGGATGAGTGTTTTTCGCCACCCGCTGGATGCGCTCTTTGATCTCGTTGGTAATATGGGGAATTACTTGCACTGTGCCCCCTTGATAGTCGCCTCGCCGTTCTTTGTTGATTACAGCTTGATAAATCGAGCCAGTGGTAACGCTGTTGAGGCGAGACATGGAGGTGTCGGTGAAGCGTTCGTAGTGTCCTAAATCTAGGTCAGTTTCGGCCCCATCTTCGGTGACGAATACTTCCCCGTGTTGGAACGGACTCATAGTTCCCGGATCGACGTTCAGATAGGGGTCGAGTTTGAGAATAGAAACGGAATAATCGCGAGACTTCAGCAGCCGTCCGATGCTAGCTGCCACGATCCCTTTGCCAATGCTAGAAACTACCCCGCCCGTAACAAATACAAATTTAGTCATAAAATATTTAGCAGCAAAACCATTTACTATCGTAGGGGCATCCCACTCGATCTTCAACTTAGAAGTTCAGGAGTTCAGGAGTTTAGAAGTTTTGGAAGTGTGAAGTGTTGAGTGTTGAGTGTTGAGTTAAAAATTCTCTCCCCATCGCCCTCTCGCCCTCCTCGCCCTCTCCCTACTGAGTAGAGTTGAGTTTTTGTTGGACTAAATCTAGGTTCTGTTTGGCTTTCAGAAAGTCTGGCTCGATTCTGAGGGCTTCGTTAAATGACTCTTGTGCCTCCTCATATCGCTGCAACTTAAATAGCACTTCGCCTTTGAGGTTCCAGCTTTCGGCGTTGTCGGGAAACGCATTCGTGGCATCCATAAAGGCTGCTAGGGCTTCTCGATCGCGCGATAATTGTTGTAAAGCTTTGCCTTTGCCCAATAAAGCCTCCAGTAACCCCGATCTAATTTCGAGCGCTCGATCGAAAGAGCGCAGCGCGGCTCGATACTGTTTCAAGCCATTGAGGGCCAAGCCTTTTCCCGCCCAAGCTTCAGCTAAGTTAGAATTAATGGCGATCGCTCGATCGAAGGCAGTAATAGCATCGGGGTAACGTTGCAATTCTACTAAAGCTCTGCCTTGGTAAAACCAGCTTTCAGGGACATTGGGGTTAATTTTGAGGGCGCGTTCCGAGATCGCTACCGCTCTGTCATAGCGTCCTAACAATATCAGAGTAGAGGCGTAGTAAGTTAAAGCCTCAGCAGATTGCGGTTGAATTTCTACTGCTTTTTCAAACGCTTTATTGGCTTCTAAGTTAGCTTCTGAATCGTTATTCGATGAGGAGCGAGTTGCCCCTAGTTGGTACCAGGCTAGACCTTTACCATACCAAGCGTCAAAAGATCTGGGGTCGATCGCCATAGCTTTATCGAAAGCCTCGATCGAGTCTTGGTATCTAGACAAATTATAGAGCGCCTTTCCTTTACCATTCCAAGCTGGCAAAGATTTAATATCGATTTCTAAAGCTTTCTGAAATTCTGTCAGGGCTTCATCGTACCGCTTCAATTCAATTAATCGATCGCCTTTCTTCTGTAATTCGCTGGCGCTATCGCTGGGCAACACTCCTACGGGATTTTTAGTGGGTGAGGAGAAGAACATGGGCGCTAAGATCCCTAACCCAAAAACTGCCAGCACTACTGGAATTGCTACCAGATACCTTTGCTTGACAAAACTCAGCCCTTGTTGCCACCAAGGTTTTGGCTCTGGCTGCAATAATTTTTCTATATCTTTGAGGACTTCATCGACAGTTTGGTAGCGATCTAAAAAATGCGATCGCACCATCTTATCGATAATATCTGCTAGCTTTTTACTGACTTGGGCGCGTCGCTGCCAATCGATTTCGCCACTTTGGTTATCTATGGGTAAATGATCTGGATATACCCCAGTTAAGGCTTGAATTGCCGTCATGCCTAAAGCGTAGATGTCGCTGCTAAATCGCGGTATTCCTGCTAGTTGTTCTCTCGCCATATAACCTGGCGAACCAATCACCCGCGTAAAAGTCGTTTGTCCGCCAGTATTTAGTGCTAAGGCTTGAACTTGCTTCACCGCGCCAAAATCGATCAAAATCATCTTGCCATCTCGATCGCGCCTCATTAAATTGCTAGGTTTAATGTCGCGGTGAATGACGTTATTTTGATGTACGAATTTTAAGATTAGAAGCACTTCTGTTATCATTTCTAAAACTCGTGCTTCTGTCATTTGGTTGCCAGCAGAAATCTGTTCGCTAAAGGTCGTACCTTCAACGAATTCCTGCACTAAATAAAATTCTTGATTTTCCTCAAAATAAGCTAGCAAGTCGGGAATTTGAGGATGTTCTCTGCCTAACTTGGCCAATACCTCAGCTTCTTGCATGAATAGCATTTGTGCTTCTCGCAAGACATCGGGGTTATTGGTACTGGGTTTTAATTGCTTGACTACTACTTGCCGATTCATTACTCGCAGATCTTGGGCGATGTAAGTCTTGGCAAATCCTCCCTGCCCTAAAGGCTGGACAACTCGATAACGTCCGTCTAGAATTCTTCCCACCATTTTAACTGCCTACTGCCGTCACGCGGCAGTCAAAGTTCTGAGGGGATAAACATTTGGCAAACAACCCTGGATTCACGCGATGATGAAAAGGCAAGCTGTTACGTACTTAAATTACATCTTCTCGCGACAGAAATCTAATCCTGAAACTCTTCTTCTGCATCCAGGTTTAGATGTTTCTTTTTCCCCTTGTCAGTCAATGGTAGGCAATATAAGTCTCTCAGCGATTTTCTGACTCAATCGCCAGTCAAACAAAACCTTCTCAGCAACTTCTGTTACTTAGAAAAATCTGAACCGGAAACCGCGAGCTTGATCTACTGGGGTACTACCTGGAGGGCGACGCACTGTATTACCTGGATTAGAGCGGTTCCGAGAGCGGCTGCCTCTAGTTACCACATCGTCGGTATCTTCGGCGTTGACCTCAGTATTTTCCGACCGATCTTGGGTGTTATCGGTGCTAGGAGTATCGGTTTGTTGGTTCGTGGTGTCGGTGTTAGCATCGACAGTGGGAGAAGTACCTAAGCCGAAATCACCAGCTAGAGCAGCAGATGGTAAAAACCCTACCGCACTAGCGACGATCGCTGAGGTAGCTAAAAATAATATCTGTTTAGATAACATAAACTCCCCCTGATAACATATATTTCCTATTTTAGCTCTACAAAATAATCCTTGGCAATTTCTGAATGTGACAACTAGTTTTACAAATCTTTACAAAGAGAAAAGGAAGATGCGCCTGCCTTCTTGTGGGATAGGCATCTTGCCTGCCCGCTCTCAGAGGACAGCCCAGAGGGCTATCCTATAAGTCAGGGAAAATAATAACTGCTACCAGAGCGATCGCGTCTAAATCCCCCTAGATCGCCGCTAAAGAATCGGTTGCAGCGGCGGCAGAGTGGGGAGAACGCCGACCTTTAATTGCCATTTTCACCCCGCCAGCGGGCGAGAGGGTGAGTCCGCGACGCGCCGGACGCACGGGACGAGCATCAGCTAGCCCTAATTCCCACTCGGACAAAATCGTTGCCAGGACTAATTTCATTTCAAACTGGGCGAACGCCATGCCAATACAGCGGCGACTGCCGCCACCAAAGGGCAAGTATTCATAAGCAGAAAACTGCCTTTCCAGAAAGCGTTCCGGACGAAAACGGCTCGGTTCGGGATATAAATCCGATCGATGGTGGGTGAGATAAATACTACCCAAGACGATCGCTCCTGGCTCGATCTGGTAATCCATCAGATTGACTGGAACTTTCGGCACTCGCGGAAAAGTTATCATCCCTACCGGATAAATTCGCAGGGTTTCGCAGCAGACAGCGTTGAGATAGGGCAATTTCATGATGGCACCGTCGCCTGAAGCCTCGCCCAAACTATCTAGTTCCGCCATCAATTTTTGCCGCACTTCTGGCAGCTTGTGAATCCAGTAAAATGCCCAGGCTAAGCCTGAAGCTGTAGTTTCATGTCCTGCAACCAACAACGTCATTAACTCATCGCGCAATTCGACATCGGTTAGCCCTTCACCTCGATCGTCGCGGGCTGACAGCAACAAGCTGAGAATATCGGTACGAGATGGATCGAGATTCTCTCGACGTTCTCGAATCTCGCTGTAAATCAGTTCGTTTATCAGCCGTTCTTTGTGCAAAAAACTCCCCCAAGGACTCCACGCCCCCAAATCTTTTTGCATCCAAGGGAAAAATAGCAAACTGGCGCGAACTGGAGAACCAGTTAAATCCAAGATCTCAGTTAAGAGTTTTTCCAATTGCTGGTAGCGCTGCCCTTCATTGATGCCAAATACAGCTTTTAAAATTACTGCCAGCGAGATCTTTTGCATCTGCGATCGCATGGAAAAAGATCGATCGCCGTAGGTAGAGGCAGCTTCATTCATTACTTGTCGGGCCAGATCGCAGACGATCTTTCCATAAGCCCGCATTCGTTCGCCGTGAAATGGTGGTAAGAGTAACTGGCGTTCCCGCCGATGGCGATCGCCGCTTAGGGAAATCAAAGATTGCTGTCCTAGCAAAGGGGTAAAGATAGCGTTGAGTTCGCCAGGGGCCTCGAATTGCTTGGAGTCTAAAACTTCCTGCATCGCCTGGGGATGGCTGACAAACACTAGCGGTCTAAAGTTCAAACCTACTGGCAGCGTAAACACATCCCCATATTTTTCGGCACTGCGTTCCATGGTTTCTAAGGGGTTAAGAATCCATTGGATTGTCTGTAGCAGTGGAGGTGTTTTGGGACCGTCGGGCAGTTTCATAGCAGTCTCTGCTTGGTGGTTTTTTTCTAAGCTAGCAATTGTTAGAGCGAGAATGCAAAAGTTTAGGAGTTGAGGAGTTCAAGCTTCGGCTACGCTCAGCTTGAAGGAGTTCCGAATATAGAAACGCGAGATCTCCCGTATTTACACAAGTTTGGCAGTAGGGGCGCAATCCTTCAGCAAGGTTAGGAACAGCTTTGCGTCCGTAGAGAAATCAAAATTATTTTGAACAAAAAACGAATAAAAAATGACCAAATATCGAACATCGATCGAACTGGAAAATGAGTAATTAACTAATAAAAACTATAGCTGAAAACGAGCCTGCATCTAACTCATTATTTTGCTATTTAGCTATTTGGATGTAGAGATCGAAATTATTTCAGGAGATAGTTTTCATGAGAATTTTATCAAAGGCGATTGCCAAAAAACTAGCTACTCTGACAGTGGTTGGCGCGGGCAGTCTTTGTAGTCTTTTTGCCAGTATCAGCCCTACTTTCAGTCAAACTCTATCCCCCAGGCTGTCTTGTCCTGGATTGCCCAACAATGTATCGATCCTCACTTTAAGTAGTGACAATACTTTATATACCTACAACCCTTCAGTTGGGTTTGTTAACCCTCGGCGGATAAATAATGGCATTAATGGTGGCAATTTCATTGGGATTGATTTTCGGCCGGCAGACGGCAGACTTTACGGGTTGACTGATACAGACCAAATCTACATCATCGATCCAGTTATGGGAGGAGCCAAACTAGTCAGCATCCTCACCACTACTTTTGATGGTGGTTTCCAATCTTTAATGGATTTCAACCCTAGCGTCGATCGATTGCGATTAATCGGCAGTAACGACCAGAATTTGGCAGTTAACGTCGATACGGGTGGGGTTACTGCCCAAACGACGTTGACATATGCTCCTGGCGATCGCAATCAAGGAGTCAATCCCAGCGTTACGGCTGGGGCTTATAATAACAACTTTGCTGGAGCGCCCCAAACCGTCCTTTACAACATTGACGGTGAAAAAGACGTTTTAACGATTCAAAATCCGACTGCTAATGGGGTTAATGTCACCGTAGGTTCCTTAAACTTTAATGCGGCTCCCAATGCGGGGTTAGACATTTTTTCTACCCCTCAAGGCGCGAACGCCGCAGTCGCAGTTTCTGACACTACTTTGTATTGTATTAACCTCACCACCGGAGCGGCAACATCGGTATTTCCCAACACTGGCAGGATTAATACAGTTCCCAACGTCCCGAATGGGGGCTTTATTGACGTTGCTATCTCGCCCGTGCAGTTACCCGCAGGGCCGGTTTTTGGCAGCGTCGCGCCCACTAGCGGTTCTCCAGGAACAACCGTTTTTATCGCTGGTTTCAACTTTAATAATTCCAGCGTATTTTTCAATGGGGTCAAAGCTCAAATTCAATCTGAGACTCCCACCCTCCTAACCGTGACTGTACCCCAAGGAGCGACAACCGGACCGATTACCATCACCACTCCAGCGGGGACGACTACCAGCAGTCCGGGAGTGTTTACGGTAGTTCCAGCAGCACAAACCCAACAGCAATAACTAGCTGTTTGCTTTTACCTGTTCTTGTGGCATAGCCCTCTGGGCTATCCCTATCAAGTGGGTAAGATTGCTACTGATTCTAATCTTCTAATTCCCGCACGTAATTTTCCGATTTACCGCCGCTTTTGCTGATGAGGCGAATCGATTCGATTTGAATCGACTTTTCTAGTGCCTTAGCCATATCGTATAGCGTCAAAGAAGCGATCGATACAGCGGTTAAAGCTTCCATTTCTACGCCCGTTTCAGCTTTGGTAGTGACGGTAGCCCGGATTTGATATCCCGGCAGTTGGGCATCGGGAGTAATATGCACTTCTACCTTATGCAGCGGTAGGGGATGACAGAGAGGAATTAGCTGCGATGTCTGTTTGGCTGCCATAATCCCAGCCACTCTGGAAATTGCCAAAACGTCGCCTTTGGGTGCATTCCCAGTTTGGATGGCGGCAAAGGTAGTCGGTAACATCCGTACTTGAGCCGCAGCTACCGCCTGACGTTTGGTTGGTTCTTTGGCAGAAACGTCTACCATGCGAGCTTCTCCTCGATCGTTGAGGTGGGTTAGCTGTCGCTCTAGGGGAATATTTTCTTTCATTGTGCGTCATCGCGAGGGAATGTGATACTATAGATATCTGCTAAGGGCTTGTAGCTTAGTGGATTAGAGCGTGTGGCTACGGACCACAAGGTCGGGGGTTCGAGTCCCTCCAAGCCCGTCTTCTTGAAGTGTATAGCGTTAAGGGTAGCGAGTGGAGTAAGTAACTTCCCCTACTAGCTTGGAAATAAAAATGGCAACTTAACACTATATTCTTTTACCTTCTTATTTATTAAGATCCCCTCAGTTGCGATTTTGCCAACCGTAAGAGAAATTGTGGACTTAGCTAAATTCGTTGTCTCAAACGGATGAACTCTCACAACAAGTTGCCGACAATGCAGAACGCGCTGTTGACCAACTAAGAAAGCGTTCCAACGATGCACTTGACTACTCTGAATTGAGTCTATCGATCGTCGAAGAAATGCTCGCCGAAGCTTCTGCTTTCATCGCTGATATGCCTGACGATCGAATCGATGCCCTGGTTCATTTGCTCGGTTGCTACATCCTCGAAGTTGGGACTGACGTACTGTATGTTTGAGTTTTGCGCCAACACATCGATCGCCAGTGTGGCATAACAAACAAATATTTTGTCAATAAGAAAGTGGAATTCGGATAGTAATTAAATCAAAAGGAGTCGATCGATGTTAGAAAACGCCAGTTTTCAGCAAGAAATGTTCGAGCAAATTCACAAAAAAGAAATTTTCGATCGAGTCAAATCTTATGCCTATAACTACATGGATACCGTAGGCGATCGAAATGCGTTCCCGACGGATGAGGCAATTAAAGCTTTAGATATCTTTGACGAACCTCTGCCACAAATACCGATCGCTCCAGATGAAATTCTGCGATGGTTGCACGAGTATGGCTCGCCTGCAACCGTAGCTCAAACTGGCGGCAGGTACTTCGGCTTCGTCAATGGAAGCTCGGTTCCCGTCGCTCTAGGGGCTAAATGGCTGGCAGATGTATGGGATCAAAACGCGGCACTATATGTCATGTCTCCAATCGTTTCTCAGCTAGAATATATCTGCGAAAAATGGGTAGTCGAACTCCTTACTCTGCCGCTGGGTACGGCTGCGGGCTTTGTCGGCGGGACTTCAACCGCAACACTGTGCGGGCTGGCTGCTGGGCGCAACGAGTTGCTAAAACGCTTGGGTTGGGATGCGAACGCAGATGGGTTGTTTGGAGCGCCAAACCTGCGGGTTATAATGAGCGATCGCGCCCACGCTACAGTATTCAAGGCTCTCGGATTGTTAGGTCTTGGCAGAAAACGCGTGGAATTAGTGCCGACCGATTCTCAAGGACGAATAATAGCCGACACAATGCCGCAGTTAGACGATCGCTGCCTGGTCATCGCTCAAGCTGGTAATGTCAACTCTGGTGCATTCGATCCCATCGACGAGATTTGCGATCGCGCCCAGGTTGCGGGTGCTTGGGTTCATATTGACGGAGCCTTTGGACTGTGGGCTGCTGGCTCGCGAACTAAAAAACATCTGACTCGTGGCATCGAAAAGGCCGATTCGTGGTCTGTTGACGCTCATAAAACTCTTAATGCTCCCTACGATTGCGGCCTGATTTTATGCAAACATCGCGAAGTTCTCCTTTCAGCCTTGCAGGCAACGGCTTCATATATTCTCAATAGCGATCGACGAGATGGGATGCAGTATACGCTCGATATGTCGCGGCGATCGCGAGTGGTTGAATTGTGGGCAACGTTAAAATGCCTGGGAAAAGAGGGTGTGGAAGAATTAGTCGATCGCCTTTGCAGTCATGCCGAGCGATTTGCCCAGGATCTGCGATCGGCAGGATTTCGGATTTTAAATGATGTTGTCTTCAATCAAGTTCTTGTCGCTGGCAACACACCAGAACTGACGCAGGCGACATTAGAGAATATCCAAAAGTCGGGGGAATGCTGGTGCGGTGGAGCCATCTGGAATGGCGAGCTAGTTATCCGCATTAGCGTCTGTTCTTGGGCGACAACAGCGGCTGATGTCGAACGTTCTGTAGCTGCTTTCGTTAAAGCTAGGAACGTAGAAGTGTTGTAGATTATAAATAACCAAACGTTCGGACACTAATAAGCTAGTGACAGCCAAAACTCCTGCTAAATCTAAGTTAGGTCAAAAGGGTAGCCGAGAGCTAATCCTGGAAGTTGCTATGAACTTATTTACCCAAAAAGGCTATGAAGGCACATCGATCGATGACATTCGTGAAGTAGCAGGGTTCAAGTCAAAAGCCAGTCTTTACAATCACTTTAAAAACGGTAAGGAAGAGATTTCTAACGCTTTGACAACCAGGATTCTGGCGCAGATAGAGCAAGTTATCTTGAGAGCTTACCAATCGGCGAACAGCAATCCCCTACCACAATTTATTGCTGTCTTTCAAGCTTATATTCAGTGGGGACTAACTCATCGTCAAGAGTTTGCCTTCCGCATCATTAAGGCACAGGAAATTAGAATGTTGACCGGACAGTATGATTACTTAAGCACTCATCCTTCACTAATTTATCCTTTAATAGAAAAAATAATTAAGCAATTACGAACAGAAAAGTATCCCGTTCGTCAAATTGCTGATGCAGCATTGTTTCATATGCTAATTGGCGCGATCGCTAGGGCTGTAATCGATCGAGATGCCTTCGGAGAGATCGATATACCAGAGCAAGTCGAACAAGTATTGCAGGTGTGTCTGGGGATTCTGTTTAGCGAACCTCCTGAAGCTTTAAGTTAACTTTTGCAACAAGAACGTTCGTTCGTATGCTCGCACTATATACTTTAAAAATAATTTCCTGACAACTTGAGGAACAAAAAAATGCTCAAACTCAGGTACATCGCGCTTATTTCGGCAGTTCTAGCACCACTAGTAGCTACCAGCGGTAACGCACCACTCGATATCGATGATGTTAGAGCATCGTTCGCTGTTTCCAAGACTGAGAGCCTTCGATCGTTACTGTAAGTTGGGTCGCGCTAAAGCTTATTTTTTTACCGCACTTATGAACGATCGGACGTTCTTATAATTGTTAAAAATTCTCTGCGTGCTAGTGCAATTTAGCGATCGCCGACAGAAATAGTGAATTCTTATGAACTCACGTTTATCAGAAGCTCGTGCATATATCGTTAAAATTGTCCCAACTATCTCTTAAGCAGCTTCGATCTGTGTAAATCTCACATAACTTACGATCTCGGCTTCTATAACTTTCATTTGTAACTTAATCGGAGCTAAAGAATGAAACAATCAAATCATCTCGCATTGGCAAAATATATTGAAGTTAAACATATCGTTGTTCTAGCATCTTTGGTATCTTTCATTGGTTTAGCCAATAACGCTCAAGCTCAGGGCGACCCTTTCATTAATCCACCTATCATACCTGGAGCGCCCAACTTGCCGATTATTCCTGGAGTGCCAGAGCCAGGATATTCTGCACCTTCATCCGATCCCTTACGCTTTATTTCCTCTTCTCCAAAACAGTTCAGATTGTGTAACAGAAGCAACGCTCGCCAAGTATCTGTAGCTTACGCCTACTATAACGGTCAAAGCTGGGTCAAACGAGGCTGGTATACAATCCTTAGAGGACAATGCTCGACCTTAACTAAGATCTATAGTCGGTATGTCTACTTTTATGCTGAGGGCAGCCAAGGAGAAAAATGGAGTGGAAATAGGCCGTGGTGCGTACATCCAACAGCCAGATTTTCTCTTCCTATGCGCCCTGTGAATGAGTGTATTACTCCTTACGAACTCCGACCATTTGTAGGGGTCGATACTGGTAAAGCTCGTCAATGGACGCACAATCTTGGACTGTAAGCTCTATCTATAGGGGTGCAATCTAATTTAACCAAGACTATTTCATTTTTATGAATTAGCGAAAATATTATGATACTTAACACCATTAAAAACGTTGCTATTGTTGGAGGCACGCACGGTAATGAATTTACGGGAGTCTATCTCGTTAAAAAGTTCGATCGCCTGCCGCACTTAATTCAAAGATCTAGCCTTGAGGTCTCAACTCTCTTCGCTAATCCGAAAGCATTTGAGGTCAACAGGCGGTACATCGATCGAGACTTAAATCGCTGTTTTCTTCGCCAAGATTTAGAAAACCCCACTTTTTCGAGTTATGAAGATCGGCAAGCAAAAATTATTAACCAAAAGTTAGGCAAAAAAGGCGCTCCAAAAGTAGATTTTATTATAGATTTGCACAGCACCACCGCCAATATGAAACTGACAATTATCCTCACAACTAGTCATCCATTCAATCTTGGTTTAGGCGCTTATCTGAGTTGTATTAATCCCTTAGTTAAGATTTGTTTGCTCAGATCTGGTGTGGATAGTCACGTTCTAAGCTCGATTTGCGAACTAGGTTGTGTCATTGAAGTAGGTGCGATCGCTCAAGGAGTTTTAAATGCCACCCTATTTCAACAAACTGAGGCCCTAATTCAGTCAATTTTAGATTATTTAGAAGCCCATAACCAAGGCAGACCGCTGCCAGTTCCTTCTGAGTTGACTTGTTATCGATATCTCGAAGCGATCGATTATCCCAGAAACGAACAGGGAGAACTGCAAGGAATGATTCACCCCCACCTTCAGTTTAAAGACTACGAACCTCTAAATCCAGGCGATCCGATGTTTTTGACTTTTGATGGAGAAGCGATCGCTTATGAAGGTAAATCGACTGTATATCCAATATTCATCAACGAAGCAGCCTACTACGAGAAAGGAATCGCCATGTGTTTGACCGAACGAGTTACAGTCCAAACTTAAATAAATCGCTCATTAAAGTGGTATCAAAAATTTTCAATCTTGAAGTACGAACGTTCGTTTACAAAACTATGAACTATAGCTTAGCTTTTACCAATCGCTTCGTAGTGGTATATATTTTTCCACCACAAAACGCATTCCAGCAATCTTGTATTGTCAGTTTTCTCTCCTATTTAAATCATTTTTGTCATTACATTATTATTGACGATATTGAGCGATTTATAAATTTCGATCGGCAAAACTATATCAGCATTTTTATGGTTTGTTCGCTCGATAACTTTAAATGCTTGCAGAAGCTAGGCCGTCTTAATTTTAGCCTCAATATTGTTGCTTACTTCCTTGCAAGTGAAGAATTTCAGCAAGTTAACTGCAAGGATTTTCGCGTGCCCATCAAAGCCTTGGGTTTTAAAATGATATATCCTGACAGATACCAGCAAGGAATATTCTATCCAAACAATCAGAAGATCTTAGATACCATTTATTATAAAACCACGAGGAATAAGTATAAAAATATCAAGGTTGGCGAGCAGATTCCAGCTGGCGATCGCGTCTATCTCAAAGAGAAATTAGCTGAAATTAAAAAAATTGGCTCGTATTTTCAAGAAATGAAATTAAATGATACCGATCCTGTTGCTGGCGCTATTGCCATGAGGCTGGGAGATGGTATATTAATCAATGCCTCCAGCACTGATAAATATAATATTACAGAAGATCGAATTTGCTATGTAGAAAAATACTTGCCGAAAACCAATGAAATTTATTGGACTGGCACGCATATACCTTCATCAGAAACTGCTGTAGCATTCTTGGTTTTTGCAGAATTTCCCGCAGCTAATATTCTGCTTCACTTTCATGATAAGCGCATGACTTATGCACAGCAGTTAGCGCCATATCGAACCAGTAAATACGTTACTTATGGCACTCCTGGGGAGGCAAGAACTATAGTTCGCAAGCTAAAAGAAACAGGTAATTTTGCTATTGCCTGCGGTCATGGAGAATTTGCGATCGCATCAAATTTGGCTGAGGCACAAGCAAATATTAACAAAATTGTCGCCCTAATTTCTTAATTTAGTTATCGGGCGATCGCTATATTGAAGTAGGTCGAGCAAGTGTTACAGGAGTGTAGGGGAATTCTTTTTTTACAACTAGGGGGATATGAAAATCTGTCAGAGATGCTCGATCTAGTAGAGGGCTTTATTGTTCGATATGACGAGACACCTTTAGAAGCGATGATTAGACTAGTCCAAGAAAACCAACTAGTTTTTTTGGGTTAATCTCGCATTAGCATAGCATTTTTTATGAAATACTGGAGATAAAAACAATGCGACATATTAATGGGCAAGGAAATTTGATATTACAAGCGAAGGTTGATTGAAATACTTGCTCGTCACACCGGACAACAGATCGACAAGCTCTCTCAAGATACAGAACGAGATTTTTTATGTCTGCTCAAGAGGCTCAAAAATATGGACTAATCGATGCAGTAATCGAACAGCTACCATCATCAAATCAATCTAGACCATAATAGTAATTAGCGGTCGTTCGCGCAGCGTATGCGGAATACGTATCGCTAGGGCAAAAAGCATTCATTCGTCCAGCAACCGTGCAAACCGTAAGGAATGTGATGCTTGAGGTGCAATCGTGCCAATAAACTTAAATCTCTTCCATCTAAAATGACGAGATCGGAACGGTTATTAACCCCATCGTAAACCAGGTTGAACACCCAGCCGTCATCTTCTTGAGTTGCATTAGGACGCGGAACGAAAATTGGTTCTCCATTGAAGCCGTGCGGTGCTGCACTCCAAAGATGGCGATCGCCTGTTTCTAGATCGAGTTTCAGTATAGCTTGCAAAGGGGTATTTCCTTCAGGAATATCGGCCGCACCAAGAAACACGTAACGGTGAGGTTGTGCGACTTTTTGGGGATTAATCACTGGAAACTCGCAGCAGCGACTTTCTAATAGTTCCCGTCCCATAGTTTGAGTTTTCAAGTTAATCCGAAATCGCCAAAGTTGTCCTGGGTCCATCTTCGGAAAATCGACTTTGAGAAAATCTTCTCCTGGTTCGAGGATGAAAAAAGATTCGTAGCAAATTGAATCTACACAGATTTCATCCCCTTCCTCGAAGGCATTAGCATGATGGTAGATAAAACCCGATTTGCCTTTAATCTTCAGCATCGGTTTAGCAGGGTCGCGGGGAATTACTAATACTTCAGTCGGGCGATCGGGGCGAAACTTAATACACTGCCCTGGCCCCTTGAAACCAAATAAAAAAGGCAGCGGATTGAAATCGAGGGGATTATTAAACAGCAGGCAATAATTAGGCGTAACTACAAAATCGTGAATGAAAAGAAAGCCGCAATAATTATGAGTGTAGCGCCGTTTCAAAGTGCCTCTGAGGTCGGTTTCGTAAATAGCAATTTTGAACGGCAGACCGACTTCCAGCGCAAAGTTAACCAAAGTCGGATTATCTTTATCCCGGCTGCGATCGATCTTTGGGTGAGCGCCAAATGGTTTTCCTGGCGGCAAAAGCCCGTAAAAATCATCTTTGCCAATGGTTTCTAAAGTGTAGGGATCTAAACGATATGGTTCTGCTGCTTCCCATAAAGCCAGCAAGCGATCGCCCCAATAAATAACATTGGTATTGGCAATATTTTTTAATTTGATGTCAAACGCATTAGCCAACCAACCACCGGCTTTTTCAGTCCCAAATACGCCCCGATAGAGGATTTTGCCTGCTGCTCGTTCGTCCTCAAAGGCAGTTGTGCGAACTAAGCGATTGCGGAAATGGGCGCGACCTTCATTAAAAGCGATCGCGCATACCATACCATCGCCATCAAAGGGATGGTGGATGCGTTGACCGTTAACGTCGAACAAAGCCGGACCGTTGCGGAACAGCGTTCCAGTTAATTCTGCTGGAATCTGCCCTTCCACCTCATCGATCCAATAATCGTATTCATGCGGCTGCGATCGATAACCTTGTTCCCACTCTTCCATGTTATAGGGCAAGGCTGCGGTTGATGAATCGGCTTCCTCTTGCGACAGCATAGGTAGTTAAGTAATAGGTAATAGGTGGAAATTGTTACAGGTTAAGCGTTCGCGCAGCGTGTTGCTTTGCAACGTATCGCCACCACGAGCTTTTCCCACTTGCCAGAGGTTAAATCTGAGCTTTTCTTTAAGATTAAGCCCCTAACCGCAGTTTTGGTAGTGATAAAAAGTGTTAAAAAGTTAGGAGTTCAAAAGTTCAGGAGTTCAGGAGCTTAGAATGTCAGTTGTCAGTTGTTAATTTTCCCCTCTGCTCCCCATCTCCCCATCTCCCTCTCCTCAATCCAATCTCGTCACCCCATCTAAATAATCTCGTAAATGTCGATCGTGGTCGTGGGCCAGCTTGCCTGCTGGTAGATCGGTGAGAGGAAATGCTTGCACCTCAACGATTTCTGTTCGATCTTGCACCTGCATCTCGCCGCCTACATCTGCGGCTATGAGAACTGCGATCGAGTGCATTCTCGGATCGCGGTTTGGGGCTGAGTAAACCCCTACCAATCGGCGAATGTTGACTAATTCTAGCCCGGTTTCCTCGGCAAGCTCCCGTTGGATTGTAGCTGGAATATCTTCACCCCAATTAACTATACCCCCAGGTAAACTCCACCGCCCGTTATCCCGACGGCGAACCATAACAATTCGACCATCCGACAAAATCGGAATGATAGTAGTGCCAGTAACCGGATGGCGAAAAATCACGCCCAATACCGTCTGGAAAAATTTCCACGCTCGATTCATGAAGGTTTTCTAGGTAAAAGTGCTTTCTGCAAGACAACCACAACAGCTTAAGTACCTGTGGTAAGATAGTCAAATCAAGTGTCAAAAACTCTTAATATTTATAGCACCCCAAAACTATCGATGAGGTAAACATGGCAAAGCGCCGCAACCTTAAAAAAGAAAAGGCAGAGCGGAATCAAGCCTATGCTCGCAAGTTCCGGAAAAACCAAAATACAGGTCGATTCTTCAAAAACTACAACCAGAAAAGCACAAAAGCTGAGGAAGATGAAGACGAGTCTATGGGTGGTGGTGCCAGTGGTTAGGTACAAACGCACCCTACGCTAGTTTTTCCTAGAGACAGACAGCTAAAGCAGAGGCGATCGCTTCTTATAACATAGCATTTGCAACTGTTATCTAACATTATCCCACCCCAAATATTCCCAGAGCGGGCATAAAGCACGAAAGGATTTCACCCTCAAAGTGAAATCCTTTTCAGTTAGTTCCTTGGCGAACTAAAGCGCCTTTATGGTTCGTATTTCTCCGAAATTCAGTAGAGACGTAGCAGTGCTACATCTCTCTTCATTTAGATCTAAAATAGAATTAATTCTAAAATTCTAGCTAACGATCGTGTCTGGAGTCTTTGACAACGAACGTCTTTTATTTACTCCTACTAGCGCTCAACTAGATGCTATACCTGCTATCTTTGCTTTCCCCAACGAGTATGCTGTCGGCATCACCAGTTTAGGATATCAAGTAGTATGGGCTAGCTTAGCAACGCGATCGGACGTTCGAGTGAGCCGTCTATTTACCGATACTCGCGAATCCCTGCCGAGAACGCCAGAATTAGTCGGATTTTCTCTATCTTGGGAACTAGATTACGTTAATATTCTTAATTTATTAGAATCTTTAGAAATCCCCTTAAGATCTAAAGATAGAACTGACGAACATCCTCTAGTCTTTGGTGGCGGCCCTGTATTAACTGCCAATCCAGAACCATTTGCCGATTTTTTTGATGTCATTTTATTAGGAGATGGAGAAGATTTACTAGGGAATTTTATTGAAGCTTACAAACAAGTCCGGACAGCTACTAGGAAAACTCAATTAAAACATCTGGCAAGCGTTCCAGGTATATATATTCCCAGCTTGTATGAAGTCAGCTATCGAGATCTGAGTGAAGGTCCGATCGCTGCTATTCAACCTCTAGAATCAGATATTCCGGCTGTAGTAGAAAAGCAAACTTATCGGGGAAATACTTTATCGACTTCAACGGTAGTTACCGAGAAAGCAGCTTGGGAAAATATTTACATGGTAGAAGTGGTACGCAGTTGCCCGGAAATGTGCCGCTTTTGTTTGGCAAGTTATCTCACCCTACCTTTTCGGACAGCAAGTTTAAACGGGGCTTTAATTCCCGCGATCGAACGGGGAATGACTGTTACTAACAGGTTGGGTTTATTGGGTGCTTCCGTCACCCAACATCCCGAATTTGAAGACTTGCTGGATTATTTGAGCAAACCTCAATATGACGATATTCGCTTGAGTATAGCTTCGGTAAGAACCAATACAGTGACGGTAAAACTGGCAGAAACCTTGGCTAAACGAGATACGCGATCGCTCACTATTGCCGTCGAAAGCGGTTCGGAAAGATTGCGCCAAATTATTAATAAAAAGCTCGACAACGACGAGATTATCCAAGCTGCAATTAATGCCAAAGCTGGAGGATTAACTGGATTAAAACTGTATGGCATGGTAGGCATTCCTGGAGAAACTACTGCCGATTTAGAAGCTACAGTAGCGATGATGCGAGATATCAAAAAAGCTGTGCCAGGATTGCGCTTGACTTTAGGATGCAGTACGTTTGTCCCTAAAGCTCATACCCCTTTTCAGTGGTTAGGGGTGAATCTAGAAGCCGAAAAGCGTTTGAAGTGGTTGGAGAAGAAATTGCGCCCTTTAGGTGTTAATTTTCGCCCAGAAAGCTACAATTGGTCGGTAATTCAAGCTTTGTTGTCGAGAGGCGATCGCCGTTTATCGCATCTGTTGGAATTAACGCGTCATTATGGCGATTCTCTTGGCAGTTACCGCCGCGCTTTTAAAGAACTGCGGGGACGTTTGCCAGCCATGGATTATTATGTCCACCAGAATTGGAACGTCGATCGAGTTTTACCCTGGAGTCATTTGCAAGGCCCGCTGCCAGTGACGACGCTGCAAAAACACTTGGCGATCGCTCTGTGAATGTTGCGGCCCGTCAAGGCTAAAATGAGGCATTACGATTGGGTTCGTTGGGTTTCGCTTCGCTCAACCCAACCTACGGCTTTCCCCTTTCCTTAATTATCGTTCTCTCTAGTTGAGGTGGCGATGATGTGTAAATCGATATGTTTGTGCCTAATTAATCGCATCAATTGTTGAGTAAAAGAACCGCGTAATAACAATTGCCAGCGCGATCGCTGACTTTCACCTATGACTATTTGAGTGATGCGATAAGTTTGAGCTACCTGGGCGATCGCTTGCGGAATGTTTGAGTTATTGACTCGTAAAAATGTGCCGCCAAACTCTTGACATAGCTGTTCGCAAGTTTCTACGTGCAGGCTTTCTTGTTTGGTCAAAAATCGGTCGGAGTCAGATACAAATACGGTAAAAAGAGGAGCATTCATGTAGCCAGCGATGCGAGCACCTCGCCGCAGTAATTGTAAAGAATTAGGATAAGTAGATATACAAACTAAAACTCGCTCGTGAATGCTACAATAAGCAGCTAAATTAGGTTTTCCTTTGGCTTCTTCGGCAATTATTTCTTCTTCAATATTGTCTGCTACTTCTCGCAGAGCTAGTTCTCTTAACGCAATCAAATTGCGGCGCTGAAAAAAGTTATTTAAAGATTGTTCGATTTTTTCAGAAGCGTATATTTTACCTTCTTTCAGCCGTTCTTCTAAGGTTTCTGGAGTTACATCTACTACTACCACTTCGTCGGCCTCTTCTAGCAAGCGATCGGGGACGCGCTCTCTGACTACGACTCCGGTAATTCTAGCTACTAAGTCGTTAAGACTTTCTAGATGCTGAATATTGACAGTAGAATAGACATCGATTCCGGCTGCTAAAACTTGTTCGACATCTTGGTAGCGTTTTTCTCGCTGAGAACCTGGGACGTTGGTGTGCGCTAGTTCGTCAATTAAAGCTAATTGAGGTCGGCGATCGATAACGGCTTTAGTATCCATTTCAGTCAATTTCGTTCCCGAAAATTCAACTACATTTCGGGGAACTATTTCTAAACCGATCGCTTTTTGAGCGGTTTCTTCTCGCCCGTGAGTTTCTAGCAAGCCAACGACGACATCAACCCCTTCGGCTTTGAGTCGATGGCCTTCTTCTAGCATCCGATAGGTTTTACCTACACCAGGGGCCATGCCGATGAAAATTTTGTGTTTGCCCCGCCGAGATAAAATAGACGAAGAAGTTTGTTTGTGGTTCATTGCAATTGACTATAGACCTCTTGCACGATTGATGATTTTAAATAAAACCACAGATAAACACAGATGAACACAGATGGTATTGATAAGTTGTTAGTTGGTGGAATAAGTCAGAGCGCTAGTTATAGCTTGCGCGTATAGAATGTTATTTACCGAGACGATCTAAAGCCAGATTGAGCTTTAAAACATTAACTCCTGGTTCGCCGAAAATACCGAGAAATCTACCATCTGTATTGCGATCGATTAAGCTTTCTAATACTACTAATCCCTCATCGTCTAACTGGCGGCTACTTGCCACTCTAGCCATCTGGGACTTAGCAGCCTCAATGCTAATATGCGGATCTAAACCAGAACCAGAAGTGTAAACTAAATCGGCTGTTGGTTGAATATCGGCAGTCTTAAGCTTATCGACATCACCTTGAATACGTTTAATTAAATCTGGATTGCTAGGTGCGAGATTGCTAGCACCAGAAACTCCAGTTGCAGCCACGGCTTTATCCGTACTGTAACTAACCGTACTGGGACGACTCCAAAAATAGCGATCGCTAGTAAAAGGCTGACCGATTAAAGCCGAACCGATGACTTTTCCTTGGGGATTTTCCAGCAAGCTTCCGTTAGCAGGAAACGGCACAATTTGAGCGAATACCACTATCGCCAAAGGATAAACAATCCCCACAATTAACCACAAAACCAAAGTAGCGCGAACAGCCTTACCAGCATCTCGAATCAAAGACATTTAAAATCTCTCCGGTTGAAAAATTGCCACAAACAAATAAATCGATAATCCCAAAGTTAGCAAACCCAACAAAGCGATCGCATAAGCCTGTCCCCGATCGATCGCCTGCCCCGTTGCCGCATAAACGCCAGAAGCGATCGCCAAATTAAAACACAACCCCAAAAACAATCCTAAAGGCAGTTTAACTCTTGCGTTCGCGAAGCGTGTCGCCAGACATACCTCTGCGCTTACCTTTGCGAACCTTTGCGTTAAAAAAATATCCATCATCACCCACCCAAAAATCTACGCCAACCCAACAGCAGCAATCAAAACATCAATAAGTTTAATCGCCACAAACGGAGCAACTACACCCCCCAAACCGTAGAGTAAAATGTTGCGCTGAAGCAATTGATTAGCCGTCAGAGGTCGAAACTTCACCCCGGTAAGCGCTAGAGGAATTAAAGCCGGAATAATCAAAGCATTGTAAATCAGCGCCGATAGCACCGCCGAATTAGTGCTAGCCAATCTCATCACATTCAAACTTTCAATTCCTGCCGTAGGAAAGATAACCGGAATAATGGCAAAGTATTTGGCAATATCGTTAGCGATCGAAAAAGTAGTCAGCGCCCCGCGAGTAATTAGTAACTGCTTTCCAATGGCGACAATATCGATTAACTTAGTCGGATCGGAATCTAAATCGACCATATTGGCAGCTTCCTTAGCCGCTTGAGTGCCAGTATTCATGGCTACCCCAACATTAGCCTGCGCCAGAGCCGGAGCATCATTCGTGCCATCTCCCGTCATCGCCACCAATTTCCCTTGCGCTTGTTCCCGCTTGATCGCGGTAATTTTGTCTTCTGGCGTAGCTTCAGAAATAAAGTCATCTACTCCAGCTTCTTGGGCAATAACTGAAGCGGTAATCCGGTTATCTCCAGTTAGCATCACAGTCCGAACTCCCATCCGCCGCAACTGAGCGAACCGTTCGCGGATACCGGGTTTGACGATATCTTTGAGATGGATCGCCCCGTAAAGCTTGCTACCCTGGCAAAGGGCTAAAGGCGTACCTCCCTGGTGAGAAATCTGCTCGTAAGCCGCATCTAATTCTTGAGTATTATTTTGTCCGCCGCGAGAACGCACGAACCCTTTAATGGCATCAACCGCACCCTTACGCACTTCAATACCGTCAGGTAGGTTAGTGCCGCTCATCCGAGTTCTAGCGGAAAACTCCACGCCCTCAGCCCGACTGACTTCAAAATCGACGCTGGCTCCTAACTGTTCTGCTAACCTGACGATCGATTTTCCTTCTGGAGTTTCATCGAACACGCTAGCTGCTAAAGCCACCCCAGCCACATCTTCTAGAGAGTGCCCGTTAACAGGAATAAACTCATCTGCCAACCGATTGCCCAGAGTAATCGTCCCCGTCTTATCTAACACCAGGGTATTGATGTCGCCGCAAGCCTCAACCGCCCTCCCAGAAGTGGCAACGACGTTAAATTGCGCTACCCGATCCATCCCTGCAATCCCAATCGCACTGAGCAAGCCGCCAATCGTCGTTGGAATCAGCGCCACCAACAGAGCTATAGCCACCGCTATACTGACGGGACTACCCACATAATTAGCAATTAAGGGCAGAGTTGCCACGACGATGAGAAACACCTGCGTCAACACAGCCAACAACACCGTCAGGGCAATTTCATTAGGAGTTTTGCGACGTTCCGCCCCTTCTACTAAGGCAATCATGCGATCGATAAACCCCTTACCCGGATCTGACGTAACCCGAATCAACAGTTCGTCAGAAATAATCCGCGTCCCCCCAGTCACAGAACTAGCAATATCAGTACCAGGTTGCTTTAATACCGGAGCCGATTCGCCTGTAATTGCCGATTCGTCAACCGAAGCCACCCCGCCAATCACTTCCCCATCAGCCGGAATGATATCGCCAGCTACAACTTTAACGCGATCGCCCTGACGCAACGCAGTCGAACTCACTTCCTGAATCCCACCATCTGGCAAAACTTTCTTAGCAGTAGTATCCGATTTCGTCGCCCGCAGCGCATCGGCTTGAGCTTTTCCGCGCCCTTCTGCCACCGCTTCGGCAAAGTTAGCAAACCAAACCGTAAAGAACAAAATCGCTGCGATTAACCCGTTAAATAGCCTGGGATTTCTCCCTGGAGCCGCCCCAAAGAGATCGGGAAAAATCGTCACCAATAAGGTAATTACCGTCCCCACCCAAACCAGAAACATCACCGGATTTTTAATCGCAATTCGCGGATTGAGCTTGACAAAAGCATCTGCGATCGCTCTTTGATAAATTCCCTTTCTATTTACCTTGGGCGTATGCCTGCGCGATTCCCTCGTACCGCCCGGACGACGGGGAGATTTAGATCGATCGGGATTTGTCGAATTCATCATCCTGGGAAAACCTAAATTCTGAATGTATCTTTGGGTGCTAAAGCGGCGTTGGGTTTCACTCCGTTCAACCCAACCTACAGTTTTGCGAACCTTTACTCTGCGCACCTTTGCGCACCTTTGCGTTTCAAAAAAACTCTCAATCTCACCCACCCTTAGCAATTTGAAAAGCCTCAGCCACAGGCCCCAAAGCCAAAACTGGAAAGAAAGTCAGAGCGCCCAAAATCAAAATTACTCCTGCTGTAATCCCAGTAAATAAGCCCGTATCGGTGCGTAGAGTCCCAGCCGTTTCGGGCACTAACTGTTTCTGTGCCATGCTATCGGCCAACAGCAGCAGAGCCACAATCGGGATGTAACGTCCGGCGAGCATAACCCCGCTGGCACTCAGATTCCACCAGAGGGTAGCATCTCCTAACCCTTCAAATCCAGAACCATTGTTAGCCGCTGCCGAAGCATATTCGTAAACTACTTGAGAGATCCCGTGAAAACCAGGATTGCTAATTCCAGCTAAAGTGTCGGGAAAAGCCAAAGCGATCGCACTAGGAATTAAAATTGCGATCGGATGGATTAATAAAATCACACTAGCCAAGACAATTTCTCGCTTTTCGATTTTGCGCCCGAAAAACTCTGGAGTGCGTCCCACCATCAATCCTGTCAGAAATACGGTCAAAATTAAGTAAATAAACAAGTAAGCCGTACCCGTACCTTGACCGCCCCAAATTATTTGGAGAAACATATTGAATAGGGTAGAAAAGCCCCCATTTGGCATTAAAGAATCGTGCATTCCATTTACTGCCCCGCACATAGTAGCAGTGGTAGAAACTGCCCATAATGCTGTCTGCGCCCAACCAAATCTAACTTCTTTACCTTCTAAATTCGGCTGTTGTTCGCCCAACAGAGAGTTAATTAAGGGGTTGCCTCCATACTCTCCGACTGCACTCACTACTACTAAGATGGTAAAAATGGCAAATACCATACCAAATAGCAGCCAAGCTTGCTTGATGTTATTAGCAAACACCCCGTAGGTGTAAATTAAAGCAGTAGGAATGCACAGCATCGCTACAGTTTCTAACAAATTAGAAGCTGCATTAGGATTTTCCAACGGATGAGCCGAGTTAATCCCAAAAAAACCACCGCCATTTTCTCCCAGTTGTTTGATAATTTCAAAACTAGCAACCGGACCGCGAGCAATAGTTTGGGTTGCCCCTTCTAAAGTGGTTACAGTTGCCGGGCCAGTTAAAGTTTGCGGTACGCCTAAAATTATCAACAACACCGCCCCAACAATCGAAATTGGCAGCAACACTCTAGTAATCGATCGCGTTATATCGACGTAAAAATTTCCCAAAGGTCTACCAGTTAAACCTCGAATAAAAGCAATTCCTACAGCCAAACCTGTAGCCGCTGAAGTAAACATCAAAAAGCCCAAGGCTGCGATCTGACTGAGATAACTGATGGTAGTTTCGCCAGAGTAATGTTGTTGATCGGTATTAGTTACAAATGAGATCGTGGTGTGTAGTGCGGTATCCCAGGTAGGTGCGTTCAACCCAGTAGGATTTAAGGGCAGCAACCCTTGTAGCATCAACAACAAAAAAACGAGTACGCCCATAGCTAAATTGCTGTACAGCAGGTTGCGGGTATACTGCCAGCCAGTCATCTGCTCTTGCGATCGCACTGCCACCAGTCGATAGATAAATTTTTCAACGGGGTTAATTGCCGGATCGAGCCAGGTTTTATTTCCGAGATAAACTACAGCTAGATAGCGTCCTAGTAAGGGAGTTATCGCCACTACAATTAGTAATGTCAGGGCAATTTGAAGCAATCCTAATAACATAGATGGCACAGGATTGGTGAATTTAGTTTTTGTTCGATGAGGCAATCTTCAGGCGATCGCCTTCATGTTTCTCGTAGTATGTCAGCCCCCTAATTAAAAGAACAACTATCTCCCGATATAAAATTGCGATCGGGTAATTACACGGGGGCATCTATATCAAAAACACTAGATTTCTAGACTATATCTATATCTCAAAGTATAGATAGCGTTTATATTCGTTCTAAGTCTGCACCTGAAGTAGTTGACGATCGATGACTAAAAAACAGCCTCTAAATACATATTGGTTAATCGCTATTGGATTTGCAGTGGTAGTAATTATAGAGTTTTCTACCTCGCCAGATTACGTATTTGGCTATCTATATACCGGACCGATTTTGCTAGCAGCTTCCTCGCGATCGAAGAATAATTCATTAACGTTTCAAGTAACGCTTTTTGCTTTAGTTTTAACTCTGTTAAATCTATCGATTCCAGGTCATGAACCGCTATCATTGGCAGCAGTAGCTAATCGCTCGATCGCGGGAATCGCTCTAGTAGTTACAGGTTGGTTGAGCGCTCGCTATCATCGAGATCGAGAGGCGATCGCTCTTTCTCAAGCCCAGTTGCAATATCAACAGCAACTATCTAGCATCCGCGAAGATTTTGTTTCTACTCTGACTCACGATTTAAAAACCCCTCTTTTGGGAGCAATTGAAACTATCAAATCGTTTCAAGGCGGACAATTTGGAGCAGTGACATCAAGCCAACAAAAAGTGCTAGCGATGATGGTTCGATCGCATCAAATTACCGTCCAAATGTTGGAAACACTACTAGATATATATCGCAACGATACAGAAGGTTTAAAACTGCACTTAGAACCCGTTAACTTGGTAGTAATTGCCGAAGAAGTAATCGCGACCCTTACTGATTTAGCTACCACCCGTCGCGTCTATGTTTCGCTCAATTACGGCCGATCGGATTTTCGTCGCTTCCTGTGGGTAAATGGAGATGCCCTGCAACTGCAACGAATCTTTGCCAATTTACTGATTAATGGAATTAACCATTCTCCTCGCGGGGGTAAAGTAGAAATATTGATGGAATCTGATGCTACTAAGCACACCGTCAAAATTAGCGATAATGGGCAAGGAATTACCGAGTCGGAGTTGCCTCATTTGTTTGAACGGTTTTATCAAGGAAATAGCGATCGCCAAGCCAAAGGTTCTGGACTCGGACTTTATTTAGCGCGGCAGATTGTTGTCGCTCATGGCGGTACGATCTGGGCAGAGAATCGGCCTTCAGGAGGCGCACTTTTTGGATTCCAACTACTTGCTGCTCCACCACCTCCTCTAGAGAGATGAAATCAAATCCGCTTAGTAAAAGTTGGTTTGCCCTCACCCCTTCCCGTCTCCCAAGCTTGGGAGAGGGGTGCCGCAGGCGTGGTGAGGGCTGGATTCATGCTTTTAATCACCAGATTTAGTATGAAATCGTTACGCATTCTGTTAGTAGAAGATGACGAACTGTTTCGCTTGGGCTTGCAAGTGAGGTTGCAACAAGAACCGGGCATCGAAATTGTAGCTGAAGCCGAAGATGGTGAGACTGCTGTAGAATTAGCCGATCGATATCCTCTCGACATCGTGCTGTTAGATGTAGGATTGCCAGGAATTGGTGGCGTTGAGGCTTGTCGCCAAATCAGACAGCAGCACCCAAATTTACCCATCTTGGTTTTAACTTCCCGTACCGAAAAGGAATTAATTGCCCGCCTAATAGCCGCTGGCGCTCAGGGTTACTGCCTCAAAGGGATCGATGCCCATGCTTTGCTGTTAGCTCTCCGTTCGGTAGCAGCGGGGGCCTCTTGGTGGGATGCCACTGCAACTAGAGAAATTCAGACAGCCTTTCAAACCGAACAGCCCAAGGATTTGCTACCTGAAGTTACGGGTACGCTCTCTAATCCTTTAACTGGGCGCGAACAAGAAATTTTGGCGTTGATTGCTGCTGGCAAAACTAATCAAGAAATTGCCGAAATTCTCTATATTGCTGCGGGTACGGTTCGGGTACACGTCCACGCCATTTTACAAAAATTGGAAGTACGCGATCGCACTCAAGCTGCCATCTTAGCCATTCAAAAACAATGGGTCAATCCCGAACTTTTGAACTAATTAATAGCAATTATCAATTGAGCGAACTATATTTGGAGTGGGGTAAGCACCTTGCCTACTCACAGGGACAGCCCAGAGGGCTATCCCACAAGTTTATTCAAATGCAAACTTTATATTCGATATCTCCAACAATTCTTGTGGGGTAGGCATCCTGCCTGCCCACAGAAATCATCGTCAAACCTAAGCTAAACGATCGTCTTCTCAAGAGCCGTTTGTAACTCACCAGTCAAGTCAGCTACCGCTTGCTTAGCACCGCGACGACTGGCTCGATAAGCATCCCAACGCTGGGAAACCGAAATCGGTTGCCCGACAGTCATCTGCACCCACTGCTTGCCCAGACGAGGGCGACTAAAGGGGTTGTCGCCTTTGATGCGGGCGATCGCATCTCGCACCAGTAAAATAGTTTCGGCAAATCTTTCGGCTGTAGGCTTCTCTAAGACATACGCACCAGTGACGGCGACAAAACTTTCTACCAATCGCATATGCCACAAGCGGAAATCAGCTTCCACCGCAATGCGATCGGCTAATCCCCGTTCTACGGGCGATAGTGCCTCTGGATCTTTGATATCTTCTCGATAGATGCAATCCCAAGCAGCTTGTTCGAGACGACGACAGCGATCGACTTCCGTACCGTGAGGTTGAATGTTGAAGTATTGTTCCGCTACTTGCAGGGCTGCATCTAATAGCGATCGCAACCTAGCAGCAAATTCTGAGCGCTCGATCGAGCCTTCTGGTGACGATGCTGCGGTTTTCGATTCTCCAAGCAATTTTTGATGATAGAACTTCGCATAAAATTTCTCCATCGCTCTGAGTAAATGCTCGCCCAAGCGATAGAGCCGTTGATAGAGAATTCTTTGAGCTTCTTCATCGTAAATTATCGCCTCTTTTCCTACAGGTAAACCGAGATCGGATTCTAATTCTCGTAAAAGCTTTTCGAGATTTTTCCAAGGACGCGAAAGGTAACGGTATTGAATCCCGATAGGAACGATAAAAACCTGCTCGTTACGCCCAGCTTTGAGCAAATCTTCCACGCACCAAAACCCCATCTGGGCGATCCCCGGTTCTAAGGGGCTGACAATTTCATTGTGACCGTTGGTTGCCCCTTCTGGGGCTGCTGCCATCGGCAAACTACCATTAACGAATAAATCTCTAGCCGATCGCAAACCTACTCGATCCAACTTCCCCCGCTGAATCGGAGTTCCGCCCAAACGAGGCAGCAGCCAACCTACTATGCTACCTACCCATAATGGCAAGCCGCGATCGTAAATAAAATGAGCGTGAATCGGATTTTTCAAAGCAACTTTCCGTTTTCGCGCTACCTGGGGCACGATCTGAGAAAGCAGGTGCAGCATACATATCGGATCGTCAGCACTCGGATGGCGAAATGCCATTAAAAACCGAACTTTTCCAGCTTGAAACTGCTCATAAAGATCTACCAGCGTTTCCACATTTTCGGCTTCAATCCGCACGATCGAGGTTTGCGATCGCCTCCAGAGTGGCAAAATAATTTGAGTCACCCGCAACCAAAACAGATTAAGCGCAGGTGGCAGAAATTCTAATGGCGGTTGAGCCTGATTAATTAGATTGTTCATTGCTCATGGTTCGTTGCTAGTTGTCAGTCGTCAATTCTTAATTGTCATTTGTCAGTCGCTAATTTTCCGCTTTGCTCCTCTTCACCTCATGCCCTATGCCCTATGCCCCATGCCCCAAGATAAATAAACCTCTAGTACAACAATAAGAAACGATAAAGGAATTTCACTATTTAGGGTAGATGGACCTATAGACCGTCCGAGATATACTAGGCTGGGAGAGTGTAAAAAATCTTCACAATAACGCCTCAAATTGGCCTAGTAATTAAAATTAACGGGAGAAAATGAACTCAGGCATTGACCTCCAAGAAACTTTTATCGACTCCCTGATGGGTTTAGGCATCCCTCCGGGTGCGGCCAAAGCCATCTGGATGCCCCTACCAATGTTTCTGATTATTATTGGTGCTACGGTAGGCGTTTTAGTGGTCGTCTGGCTAGAGCGGAAAATTTCGGCAGCGGCGCAACAGCGAATCGGTCCGGAATTTGCGGGCCCGCTGGGAGTGCTTCAAGCCGTCGCAGATGGGATCAAACTGGTTTTTAAAGAAGATATAGTACCAGCAAAATCAGATTCAATCCTGTTCACCCTCGGTCCGGTTATTGTCGTCATTCCCGTGTTTTTGTCTTTCCTGGTGGTGCCCTTCGGGCAGAACTTAGTGATTACCGACTTAAACATCGGGATTTTCTTATGGATTGCCCTTTCCAGCATCGCACCCATTGGCTTGCTGATGTCTGGCTACGCCTCTAATAACAAATACTCCCTCTTAGGAGGATTGAGAGCGGCAGCACAGTCGATTAGCTACGAACTTCCTCTGGCATTGGCGGTACTAGCGATCGCGATGATGTCTAATAGCCTCAGCACGATCGATATCGTAGAACAACAATCGGGATACGGCATTTTGGGCTGGAACGTTTGGCGGCAACCAGCAGGCTTTTTGATCTTTTGGATTTCAGCTTTAGCAGAATGCGAACGACTGCCCTTCGACCTTCCAGAAGCCGAAGAAGAACTAGTAGCAGGCTATCAAACCGAATATTCTGGGATGAAATTCGGCTTATTCTACATCGGTTCTTACGTCAACCTCATCCTGTCTTCGCTGTTGTTTGCGATCTTGTATTTGGGCGGTTGGGAATCTCCAATTCCGATCGAACTGTTGGGTAACTTATTAGGAGCCGACGAAACCAGCCCTTGGCTGCAAGTCATCGATGCGGCTCTGGGCATTACCATGACCGGACTCAAAGCCTACTTCCTAATCTTTTTGGCCATCCTGTTGCGGTGGACTGTACCTCGCGTCCGGATCGACCAATTGCTCAATCTCGGTTGGAAGTTTCTTTTGCCTGTCGGTCTAGTCAACCTCCTGTTAACTGCTGGTTTAAAACTGGCCTTCCCCGTAGCCTTTGGTGGTTAGCCTCCTGTAGAGACGTTGCATGCAACGTCTCTACATTCTTATAGCTATTAGCCCAAGAGAGAGAGAAACACGAAATGTTGAAGTTCCTCAAGCAAATTGGCGATTATGCCAAAGAAACCGTACAATCTGCTCGCTACATCGGTCAGGGATTAGCTGTCACCTTCGATCATATGCAGCGGCGACCAGTTACAGTCCAGTATCCCTATGAAAAACTAATTCCTTCGGAGCGCTTTCGGGGGCGCATTCACTTTGAATTCGACAAGTGCATTTCTTGCGAAGTTTGCGTGCGCGTGTGCCCGATCAACTTGCCCGTAGTAGATTGGGAATTCGACAAAGCCAATAAAAAGAAAAAGCTCAAACACTACAGCATTGACTTTGGGGTTTGTATCTTCTGCGGCAACTGCGTAGAATACTGCCCGACCAATTGCCTGTCGATGACAGAAGAATACGAACTTTCGGCTTACGATCGCCACGAACTCAACTACGACAACGTTGCTCTCGGCCGTTTGCCTTACAAAGTTACCGACGACCCGATGGTAACGCCCCTGCGGGAATTGGCCTACTTGCCCAAGGGTGTCACCGATCCTCACGATCTGCCATCTGGTTCTCGCCGGGCCGGGCAGCGCCCCGAAGAAATTGTGGAACAAAGCAGCGGGAGTTAGAGAGGGAGATGGGGTGATGGGGTGATGGGGAGGCAGGGGAGGCAGGGGAGGCAGGGGAGCAGGGGAAAAAATTAACAACTGACTCCTGACTCCTCTACAGACGTTGCATACAACGTCTCTACCTCCTGAACTTCTGAACTCCTGAACTCCTCACCTTCTATAGGACAAATAGCAAAGGACAAAAAAGTGGATTTAGCACAAGGCGTTCAGATAGTTTCGTTTGCCGTGCTGTCGGTCATGATGATTGGGGCAGCTTTAGGAGTAGTGCTGTTTTCTAACGTCGTCTACTCGGCATTTTTGTTGGGCGGCGTATTTATCAGCATTGCTGGGATGTACATTTTGCTCAATGGCGACTTTGTAGCCGCCGCCCAAGTTTTAATCTACGTGGGGGCGGTTAACGTCTTGATTTTGTTTGCCATTATGCTGGTGAACAAGCGGGAAGATTACCAACCCATGGCTAAACACTGGATACGTCAGGGAGCGACCGCCCTAGTCTGTGCGGGGATATTTACGCTTTTGAGTACGATGGTTTTAATTACGCCGTGGTCTATAGCTCCCAATCCCGTTCCCGGCCAAAATTCTACCGTTCAGATCGGGCAACACTTCTTCAATGACTTTTTGTTGCCCTTTGAAGTGGCATCCTTGTTGTTGCTGATTGCCATGATTGGCGCGATCGTTTTGGCACGTCGTGAATACATTCCTGACGAACAATTACCAGATCTGACCAAGCAAACGGGCTTAACTTTGCCAGAACGCCCTCGCGAACTTTTGAATCCACAGAGGAAATAAAAAGAGGGGAGAGGGGGAATTATTAACTTCACGCTCTAGACTCCACACTACATACACGGGCGCAATGCTTTGCGTCTCTACTCCAGACGCGAGACGTTGCATGCAACGTCTCTACATTCTGAACTTCTGAACTTCTCAAAATCATGCAACTACAACTTCAATATTTTCTCTTGTTAGCAGCGGCACTTTTTTGTATCGGTATTTACGGACTAATTACTAGCCGGAATGCCGTGCGGGTGTTGATGTCGATCGAATTGCTGCTTAATGCTGTCAATCTCAATTTAATGGGATTTTCTAATTACTTAGATCCCGAAGAAATTAAGGGGCAAGTATTTACTGTATTTGTGATTACGGTAGCGGCGGCGGAGGCAGCGGTAGGCTTGGCGATCGTTCTAGCAATCTATCGCAATCGCGATACTGTCGATATGGAACAGTTTAATTTGCTCAAATGGTAGCAATACGAAATGTAGAGGCGTAGCAGTGCAACGTCTCTACAAGCGCGATAAGTTGCACGGCAACACGCTGGACGTTGGCGTAGCCTGCGCTTACGCATACGCAATTTTTATACGTTGCCAAACTTTAAGGATAATTGAAGCTATGACGATCGCAATTACATCTGTAGAAATTGCTAAATATCGCTCGGAATTATCGAGCAATTCCGAAGCTTTGGTAGCACTTGATGCGATCGAAGACTGCGAGGGAAATTTAGAGGATGCTGCGATCGCTCTAGCCATTCATGTCGGACAAGAACCAGACACTTCTGAGGGGTGGCTAGAAAGTTTAGCTAAACGTTGCCGTCCGATTATTTGCCAAGAGAACTTTAAAGACGATCTCCTGGCCGGATCGGTAGCAGTAGCCGTAGAAGCCTTAGAAACTAGTAAGTTCATTCCTTCACAATTAGCTACACTAGTGGCAATTTATGCGGTTAAAACTGGAGCGAATGATTTCTGTCATGGGTTTGAAGAAGAATCTGAGTGATAAAAGATTATTTATCGGGTAAAACTAGAGTTAATCTCATTTTCGATCGAGGCTAAAAATTGCGAAATCTGGGTAGTAGATCTGAGGTGATAGATAGTTTTGGTACTTGGCGATCGATTGACATACTCGCGATATCTAGGAGTCAAGTATTTGTGGCACAACCAAAGCGTTCGATAACTACTAATAGAACTTTTTAAGATCGAACTCCCTTCGGGCCAGCCTGCGGGCGGTTGAAAATGACCTGCGATCGCTCGTTTAGTTACCCACCAGAAATGTACGTATAGCGGTAGATCGACGTAAATTAAAGTATCGGCTTCATTAAGTCGCGGCCAGAGGGTTTCCATGCAGCCAAACCCGTCAATAATCCATCGATCGGTTGCCAAAATTTCTTGATGGAGGCGCTGATATTCTGCCTGCGGAACCTCAATCCCTCCCGATAGAAATTGAATCTTGTCCAATATGTAAAGTGGCAGACCAGTTATTTCCGATAATCTCTGGCTGAGAGTTGATTTGCCGCCTCCAGCGTTGCCAAATACAGCTACTTTTTTCACGGATAATCTCCATTTAGCTATAGACTGGAACTGTAGCTCATCTAGTTGGGAAACGCTCTACAAATAATAACTACTGACTAGCTTCTAAATTCTAAACTCCTAAACTCCTAAACTCCTTAATTCTTTTTTATGCAGATCGGTCAATGCCTTCATACAGCCATTCTCGTGTCTGACTTACAAAGAGCCGAGGATTTTTACGGTCGAGTCTTGGGGTTAGCAAAAGTCGATCGCCAACTAAAATATCCTGGAGCGTGGTATCAAGTCGGCAATTATCAAATTCACCTGATTGTAGACTCAAACGAGCGATCGCCGCTCCAAAACCCAGAAAAATGGGGACGCAACCCCCACATCGCTCTGAGCGTAACTGACTTAGAGGCTGCCAAACAAGAATTAGTAACTGGCAGCTACTCCATTCAAGCTAGCGCCTCTGGGAGAGCCGCGATCTTCACTCAAGATCCAGATGGCAATATTATCGAACTCAACCAGCTTCAATAAGTTGGGAGTTAATTAAAAAGGCTCTAAACGGTCGGGTGCAAATAGCCTCCACTTTTACCTTTTCGATCGCTGCTATTTCTGACTCTGACTTTGAAGACGGTATAGTCTATATTGGGAATTCGATCGCCCAGAAGTTCGCCAGATTCAAGTTGTTCGATTAGAGGTTGGATGTCAAGACGAATGCGTCGATCTTGCTTACCAAGTCTGCGAACGTCGCGCTCCAACCGATCGCTAAAAGATACTCGAATGGCTGGATTAATCGACATCCATTCCTTCCCAAAGTTGAGAAACAGGGCGAGTTTTTCCCGTGAGAACTTCTTGCCATCCTCGGTAGAGTCCTTCACGGATAGTTTCGATCGAGTCTTCTTCGGGGATAAGAACGATAACGCGGACGCGGTTGCAATCTAGAAGGGGAAGGGGTTCGTCGAGCGTCAGTTGTCCGTTTTCGTTGAGATTAGCAGTGGTTTCAATTGCTTTCATGGCTTTCAATTTTTGGTCTAATAATTTAGTCTGGAACCTTTGTAATCTGAGCGATCGCAGCATCCAATCGCATGAAGTGGCTGGGATTGAGTGTCAAAAGCTGGTCTGCGGACACTTTGAGAGCAGCTTGGGCAATTAACGCATCAAAAATTCCACCACCAGGAAGATTGAGGGTTATCATTTGGGCAATCGCGGCTCGATAGTCCGCCGTTTCTAATGGCACCGCTGCCAAATATTGTAAGCATCTCTCAATCAGGATTTGAGCTTCCTGGGGAGACATTCGGGGTTGACTGGGCATTCGAGTCATCACGGAGTAGACTTCCGCCAAGCTATGAGTAGAAAGATAGCCTTCGATTTGATTCAATTCTGCTGCCTGTAGTTGGGCAAAGCAGGGGGTATGGCTTGGGTGTTGTGGAAGCAGGGCCGCAATAATAACAGACGTATCGAACAAAACTTTCACCGTCCCATTTGCTCCCAAACACGCTCTTCACGGCTCTGAGCGATGAGGGCGTTGAAGTCAATCCGATCGAGGGACTCGGTTTCAAAAACTAAAATCCCTTCTTTCTCTTTTAGTCCAGTCTGGGAGGTTGAAGATGTTGAAACAGGCCATCGAAGGCTGCCGATCTTTTCAGTCAGAGTTTGGACGATAAACTCTTCTGGGGAAATTCCTTGTCTTTTAGCAATTTGGGCGATCGCCTCTTGTAGTTCAGGAGAGAGTTGCATAGAAAAATCTTGAAACGCCATACTTCGAGTTTAGCGTTCCACTCGATCGGAGGCGATCGCTTGTAACTTCAAGTGCAAAAGTTTTGTAGGAGAAGATAACGTTATCTTGCGTTTAGAGTGTCGCAGTTGATTACTGATACTTACGTGATAGCAGATGATTCACTTCGATGATTTTCCAGCAATTCACCTTGCTCAAGCATTAATCCCAGCCAGATGAACTGCGGAACCCAATGGGAGATAAGCTCAAAACTACCTCTCCATTGGTCAGGCTGTGATAAGATTTTCTCCAAACCCTTGAAAAATCTACTGCTGCCACCTCTGCTCGGCTTGTCAAGAGCGTAGGGCCACAATCGAACGACATTTAGCCCCGCCTGGTGACAATTCTTGAAGCTGAGGTTTTGGTTGAATTGTGGTGTTGCATCATTGCAGTAGGAAAAGTCTTTCCCACTCGGTTCCTTCGTTTGGTCAACCAAGAATAAAATCGCTGGAAGATAAAAGGAGTCAGATTCTTCCGCTTGTGTGGTAGTGATAGCTTCCCTGACGTTTTCAATTCGGGGGCGTAGCGCCTCAAGCCTGTGGAGCGTTTCGAGTTTGGGCTGGCTCAATTGGAGCAAAAGAAAAATAAAAAGCCATGATTGATAACTGCCGTTCAAAATAACTTTATCTAATGCACTGTTTTGCTCCAACCAAAGTGTGAGTTGCTGTTCAAGTTCTTCTCGAAAAGAATCCAAGAGCAAGTTATTACTCTCTTCATAATTAGACAATTCAGCCAGCATGAGCAATAACCAAGCTCTGCCATAAGGCATCTCGAATCCAATGTTTTCTACATTGTTGAGAAATGTTCGCTCTGCTTGAATGTTTTCGGGTGTCAGGCGAGACAAAAGTTTACGCTGAAGCGGCGCGTCGTGAGTGAGACGTGCCATCGACAAAAGCGCCCAGTGCGCGTGAACACTCGAATGCCAATCAAAGCTTCCTGTGAAAACCGCTCCTGCTCCTACGCCTGTAAAACAGTGAGGCTCCACACGTACTAAATCAGCATAGATGATGCGTTTCAGTTCATCAACAACCCTATTTCTATCCATAAATATGAGTATTACGCACATTTAAGCTGCGCTTAGCAAGATAACTATATATTATGCCGCACTTTGCTTGATAACGCTCCTATTTGAGGTCTTATGCCGCAGATCTGCCGTATAACTTCCAATACCTGGGGTATTATCGGGCAATCTTACGGTATAGCTCCCAAAATTGGTAGAGTTATACGGCAAAATTACGGTATAACTCTCCAACGGATCGCCAACCTGATTATTAAAAACTCTAGACTTTGGCAGTTGCTTTGTCCGACAATTTCCCATCTTCCAAACTGACAATTCGATCGGCTATATCTAAAATCCGGTTGTCGTGAGTGACTAACAAAATCGTACAGCCTTGTTCCCTGGCTAAAGTTTGCATCAGATCGACTACATCTCGCCCCGATTTACTGTCGAGAGCGGCTGTCGGTTCGTCGGCTAACACTAATTGCGGATGGCTGACTAAGGCCCGCGCGATCGCCACTCGTTGTTTTTGTCCGCCGGATAAGTCGTCGGGATAGTAATCGATGCGATCGCCCAAGCCTACTTCGGTCAAAATTTCGGCGGCGCGATCGTTCATCTCTTTATTAGAATAATTGGGGTGTACTTCTAAACCCATCCGCACGTTTTGTAACGCGGTGAGACTACCGTGCAAATTGTGCGACTGAAAGATATAACCGTGATGTCGCCGCGCTGCGGTTAACTCTTTAGGTGTCGCCCCATAGAGTTCTTTGCCTAATACCTGCAAGCTGCCAGATTGAGGGGAACGCAAACCGCCTACAAGGGTAAGTAAGGTCGTTTTCCCAGAACCAGAAGGTCCGGTCATGATAATAATTTCACCGCTCTCAATTTCAAGATTGATGTCATAAAGAACTTGTTTCTGTAATTGACCGTGCCCGAAGTAGTGGGAGAGGTTTTGGATTTTGATGGCAGACATGGGAGATAGAGGGATGGGGAGATGGGGAGATGGGGAGATGGAAACCTTATTAACTTCACACTCAACACTCAACACTCAACACTTCCAAAGCTTCTGAACTCCTCGGATCAAAACATATCGGCAGGATCGGCAGATTGGAGCTTGCGAGTGGCGATCGCACCCGATAACATACACATTACTAACGTTAGGGTAAACACCAGCGCCGCTCTAGAGTAGGTCATATAGAGCGGTAAAGCCGTGGCGTTGGCAGCTAGCGCGTAGAGAACGTTCGGCAAGAAAAAACCGGGAATAAACCCTAAAAATGCCAGAATAATAGCTTCTTCAAACACGACGCTCAACAGGTAGGAATTGTCGTAACCCATGGCTTTGAAGGTGGCGTATTCTTTGATATGAGCGTTGACATCGGTAGATAGAACTTGATAAACGATGACCACACCGACGACAAATGCCATCGCCGTCCCCAACCCGAATATGAATCCTATAGGGCTGGCAGTCTGCCAATAGTTTTCTTCAAACTTGACGAACTCCTTAGCGGTCATAACGCGGACATCTTCCGGTAAATGAGATTTCAGAGCGGCGGCAACTTGTTGGGGATTGTAGCCCGGTTTGAGCCGGATCAGTCCTAAACTGACGCTAGCCGGATCGCGACGGGGAAAGAGGCGCAGAAAGGTTTGATCGCTGGACATTAAGCTGGCATCTGCACCAAATGACGCACCTAATGTGAATAACCCGCCGAGGGTCAGGGTGCGGTTTTCGACTTCGGTAGTTACCGTTTGTCCTTTGTCTATTTGGGCGATCGTTTCGGCGTATTTACCTCTAGCACCGCGATCGAACAATACAACGTTGAGAATTTTAATTTTATCCAGTTGTTGGTTGACTTCTGGCAGATCGAACGCGGGGATGTCGGGGTCGAAGCCTAAAACTTGAACGGTAGCTTTGAGCCGGGTTTGGGGATTTCTCCAAGTCAGAGTACCGACGTACAAGCCGCTGGCAGTCTCCACGCCGGGAATATCCATCGCTTGCAGCAGTCGCCGTCGGGAAAAGGTGGAGAGATTTTGCAGGTTGAGGGCTTGGGGACTCGATAAAATGATATCTGCTCGCATCGCCCGATCGACTCTGGTATTGCTGTCATACAGGGCATTCTGAAAGCCGAGTTGCATGAACATCAACACGTCGGCAAAAGCAATTCCGGCCAGGGCGACCCGCAGGCGACCCGGATCTCGCCTTAATTGCAACCAGCCCAAAGGTGTACGACGTTGGAGTTTTTGGAGGAATTTAATCATAAAACCTCTTGCCTAAGTCGATAACTCATCAATATTCATCTGTGTTTATCTGTGTTCATCTGTGGTTATTATTCAAACCTCTAATGTCTGCAAGAAGTCTATAAATCGATCGCAACTTGGACTTGTAAGTTAGTCGATTTAGCCGCTTTTTGGCTGGATTGGCGATCGAGCTTAACGTGGACTTCTACGACTCTGGCATCGATATTCGTACTCGGATCGGTATTGACGATCGTTTGCCTGCGGATCTGCGAGCCAATTTGCGACACCGTACCCGTCAGTTCGCCCTCAAAAGCTTCGCTCGTTATCCGCGCTTTTTGCCCCAGGCGCACTTTACCGACATCGCTTTGATAGACTTCGGCGATCGCTTCCATGTCTGCCGTTTGACCGATTTCGACGATGCCATCGCTGGAAACAACTTCTCCAGGACGGGTATAAATGTATAACACCTCTCCAGCTTGGGGCGCTTTAACTAGCGATTGTTCCCAACTCGCTCTAGCTTGTTTGGCATTAGCGATCGTTCGATTCACTTCTGCCTGGGCGGCCTTCACGTCTACCGGGCGAACTTCTCGGATTTGCTCTAAGGTCGATTCGGCGGCTACTACCTGTTGCTGCCCGGATGAGTTGGTGCGTTGCAATTTGGTTCGCGCTTGACTGAGTTGTTGTTCGCTGGTGCGATCGATCCGGTTGAGGACGGCTTGGGCTGCTGCTACCTGCTGCTGCCCGGATGAGTTGGTACGTTGCAATTTGGTTCGCGCTTGGCTGAGTTGTTGTTTGCCCGTCAGATTAATCCGGTTGAGGACGGCTTGGGCGGCGGCGATTTGTTGCTGTCCTGATGACTCGATCCGTTTGAGTTTGGTTTGAGCCTGTCGCAGTTGTTGTTTGCCCGTCAAGTTAATCCGGTTCAGGGTGGCTTGCGCTTCGGCTAACTGCTCTTGGGCGGTGTCAAAAGCTAGCTTTTTGCTATCTCTTACCGAGGTCGAGATCGCCCCTTCTGCTTGCAATTTCTGATAGCGATCGAATTCCAATTTGGCATTTTCCAAGGAAGCTTGCAATCGGCTAACGTTTGCTTCCTGGGCCGCTCGATCGCCGTCCCATTGGGCTTGAACTCTGGTAATTTCGTCGATTTGGGTAGCGCGATCGTTTTGCACCTCTACCCGGATCTGACGCAATTTGGCTTCTTGCTCGATGCGATCGCCATTCCATTGTGCCTGCACCCTGGCAATTTCATCGACTTGGCTGGCGCGATCGTTTTGCACTTCTACGCCGATCTGCTGCAACTTGGCTGCTTGCTCGGTGCGATCGCCATTCCATTGAGCTTGCACTCTGGCGATTTCATCGACTTGGGAATCGCGATCCTTCTGCAATTCCACTTGGGCTTGCCGCGACTTGGCCGCCTGCGCCCCAATTTCGCCCGATTTCGCTCCAGCTAGAACTTGTGCCAGTTTAGTTCTGGCAGATGCTACTTGTTGCTCTGCTTCTTCTAATGCTGCTAGCAGTCGATCGTGGCTGTCGAGGACTGCAATTACTTGCCTCGCCTGCACGCGATCGCCTTCTTTCACCAACAAGCGATCGACTCGATTGCCATTAGTTGAAGTCGGAGCCGAAAGTTTAATCACCTCGCCCGTCGGTTGCAATCGTCCCAACGCGGTAATGGTTTTGATAGCTGGCTGACTGTTAATCTGCGTTTGCTCGATCGCCGAATTCTGACTCTGCTGCCAGAAAAATAATCCCATACCCGCACCCCCGACTAACAGGGCGATCGGGATGAGTAGGCGTGGCAATTTGAGATTTTTGGTTAAAGATCCCGCGCGATCGACAACATTTTGCATGGCGATTACCTGCCGCTTCAAAAACTGAACTGTATAGTTTAGTTTTGCTGTTATTATACTAAACCGATTAGTATAGTAGAGTCAAGCCAATTCACAATGGCGATTGATAGCTGGCTCTGAACCGACTAATTGCGAATTGCGAACTGAGAATTGGGAAGTGCGAGATCGTGAGTCGAATTGTTTTAACCACAATGGGACCGAGCGAGTAATTCGGGATTATCTCTTAGCAAATTTGCGCCAGACTTACACAGACTTAATGGATGCCGCACAAAAGGCAGATTTCATCGTGACAAACGAAATTGTCTATGCGACTCCCTTAGTGGCAGAAACGCTCAAAATTCAGTGGGCGTTTTGTGCCTTGGCTCCTGGTTCGTTCTTTTCTGCCTACGATCCCTTCGTGATGCCGCCTTTTCCTGCTTTAGCCAAACTGCGGGCATTGGGTCCAAAAGTAAATCGACAGGTGAGGAATTTTGCTAAATTTATCACTCGCGATTGGGGAGAGCCAATTCACCAGCTTCGGCAAGAGCTTGGTTTGCGATCGGTCGGCAACCCTATTGTTGATGATAAATTTTCGCCTTACTTAGTCCTGGCTTTATTTTCCTCGGTTATCGGCTCTCGTCAACCAGATTGGCCGCCGAACACAGTGGTGACAGGTTTTACCTTCTACGATGGCGACGATGGCGCAGGACTGAATCCAGAACTCGATCGCTTTCTTGATGCTGGAGAGCCGCCGATCGTCTTTACCCTCGGTTCGGCTGCGGTGCTGGCTCCAGGGCGATTTTTCCCAGAAAGTGTCGAAGCTGTCAAACAATTGCATCGTCGGGCAGTGTTGCTCGTAGGCAAGAACCCACCCCCCGAAAATTTGCCGCCTGACATTGTAGCGATCGATTATGCACCTTATTCCCAAATATTTCCACGGGCTGGCACGATCGTCCATCAGGGCGGAATTGGGACGACGGCTCAGGCATTGCGATCGGGTCGTCCGACGCTAATTATGCCCTACAGCCACGACCAACCCGATAATGCCGCACGAGTCGAAAGATTGGGAACTTCTCGGACGATTCGGCGCGATCGATATTCAGGCTCGCGAGTCGTCAAAGAGTTAAGAATATTAATGGAGAATCCCAGCTATGCCACCAAAGCCACAGAAATCGGCAGGATATTGCGATCGAAAAATGGTGTAGGTGTAGCGTGCGATGCTATTGAAAAACAACTCAGTCAAGCGAAATGAAACCAACGCAATCGAACATAGTAAACGAGCGCAATGACAACACCCATTAGAGAACCGCGTCAACTATCCCCAGAAAAAGGCGCTGCCATCCTAGCAGGCGGGATGCAGGAATTCTTAGCCCACGGATATGCGGCCACCAGTATGGATCGGGTTGCTGCTGCCGCTGGCGTATCGAAGGCAACGGTTTACAGTCATTTTCAAGATAAAGAAGGCTTATTTACGGCACTAATCGAGCAGTTAGTTCAATACAAATTTCGATCGCTCTTTGGTAATGCCTTGGAGACTTCACAACCAGAACCGAGAATTTTTTTGCGGGAACTAGCCCATCGCGTTTTAGATATGGGTGCGAACGAACCGCAATTCCTCAATTTTATGCGCCTGATCTTGGGTGAATCGGGGCGTTTTCCTGAGTTAGCGCGAGCCTTCGTGCGGAATATCGAGAAGACTTCGTTTCGGATGCTGCGCCAATATTTAGAATCCTGTCCGCAACTCAAATTAGCCGATCCTGAAGCTACTGCCCGCATTTTTATCGGTGCGCTCGTTCACTATCTCATCATTCAAGAGATGTTACACGGTAAAGATATCGTGCCGATGGAGAGCGATCGATTGATCGATAATTTGGTCGAGGCGATCGTATCTGACTGAATTACAACAGGCTAGTTTGGGGGAGTAGGGCGATCGAGATAACGACTCAAATCAGCGCAGCAGGAAACCTTGAACTCACCACTGATGACTTTTAACCGTCCACTGCATTTGAATTTTTAGACTGTTCAGTACAACATTACGAAGTAATTAAATTCAAAGTGGTTTTCCGCATGAAGGACAATAGTTAGAACGTTGCCCTGGCGCTGGACCAGCGTAATATCCGTCAAAGTTAGCTGTTTGGGACTTGCGGCTTAATGCCATACGGAGTCTTTGGCTACGTTTGCGAGAAGTCGCTCCTTTAGCTGGTATTTTATCTCTATGCGAATCCCTTTTTTGTCTGTCGCAAGCATAGCGAGCTATTTCAATTTTCTGACTAGGCGTAAGTTGATTAAACCACTCTACGAAAATATCTAGAACTTGGCTCATGTTTTATTCCTCAACGCTTGTTTAGTTTTATAAATACCCCAATGTATGAATTTATAGCACTTAATTAGTTCTTCGTTTCGCTGGAGTACCACCGCAAGCTTCACAGCTTCCTGGAGTAAATTTCCAAGGATCGGCTCCGCAGATAGGACAAAGAGTGGAAGTGGTGGGGCTAAACTGTTTGAGGGCCTCTCTGTATGCTTTCTGCCTATCTCCTCCTTTTACATTAAGCAATAAAGCTTCGTCCTCAGCATTAACATCTTTAACACTCCTTAGAAACTGTTCTACAGCTTCACTATTAGCAGCTTGGCTTTGCAAAAGCCGATCTGCCTCATAAGCAGTATCTGCATTTCGCCGCGACATAATCGCATGTTTAATCTCATTATCTTGCCATTTATTGACGAGTCTTAAGATTACTAGTACCAACAAAATTGCAGCTAGAATCTCACCCAAATTATCAATAAAGTTTGCAAGTAATGTGCCTTTCGCTAACAACCGAGGGGTGAGATAAAAAGCTGGCACTGCTATTGAGAGAAACTCAATAATCCGATTTGTTTGTTGAAGATTACGAATTTGTTTCCTGTGCAGTTGCATAGCGACTAGTGCATCGAGCTTCTGCTGTCGGATCTTGTTTGCGTCTTCCTGGTTAAGCATTGAACCTCTAGCTAAGCAACCTTAAACTCAAGACTAGCTTATAGAATACCGTTCGGTAGGGTTAAATCGCAAAAATACGGTATAACTATATAACTGATCGCGTAAACCTCCGTTCTGAGTGTACGCACTTGTTAGACTCATATCCATCTACACATCTTCATTTCTTCTCTTCAGCAACTCAAGAATTGCCAAATAAATCTTCTCATCGCTGTGTCCTAGACCTGAGAGTAATTCAATTACAGCATCTGCTTCAAACCAATAGAAAGCACGATCGAGTCCACGCATCAAAGAATCAATTTGAGCAGTGGTAAGTCTTGCTAAATAGGCCCTCATTCGACTTTCAGATTTTGCCCTAGCTTCATGACACTCGTGGCATAAGCACCGAAGGGCACTGAGAGGATACTCCCACGGTTCATGGCCACTGCTAATACTGGTGTAATAGCAATGATGCGTTTCGAGGTTAGCAGAATTTCCGCAATCTTGGCACTTCCAGCCCGCTTTCTCCTTTACTAGCTTTGCCTTCCTCTTCCAACGCTCATCTCGTAACTTTTGGGAATAGCTACCTATAACTGGGCTGTAGTCATAATCTGGGATTGGATAAAAACCCATATTCCAAGGATGACCTTGCTCGTAGTAATAGCCAAATGACTCGATGTAGTCTTCAAACTCTTCAATATCTCCACCGTAATTCAGCATTATGTAAAGATTGCTTTCAAAAACAAGCACTAACTCAGCGTCATTCAGGTACTCTTCTTGCCGAGCCTTCCATTCACTTATGGTGTAAAAGCGGGTATCCGTATCTAGACCATTACGAATTAGCCATTCTTCTAAAGCTACCTTTAGACGTTCAAGATTTTTCAGCATTTTTAGTTGTCTTACTAGTCGCTCTCATTCGTCCACTACACTGAGACGTTAGCCTATTGAGGTGGTAGTTGCCATGCCAGAAAACTTTATAGTACATTAGTATCAGTAAATTGTCGAATGAGTAAAAATAAATATGGCTAGAGACAATCTCACAAAATACACACTGAGCTACGACGATCGCAAAGAAACATGGACTTTAACCAACGATAAAACCGACCGGACAGTGAAAACCTTTGACACAAAAGCAGAGGCAATCCAAGGCGGTGTGCTAGAACAAGCTGTTGGGAAAGAGGGCGGCTCAGTGAAGATTCAAAAATTAGATGGAAAATATCAAGAGGAACGAACGTATCCCCGTAGCAAAGACCCAACCTCTTCCAAAGGTTAATTTGTTTCATCTTTCTTTTTGAATTAATTCAATAGGCGGGGAAGTTACTTTTACCCGCTCATTCACCTTTTTCTACAGCTTAACTTGCAACGGCAAAAAGAATTAACTACTCCAATTACTCGATCGCTTCTTGAAAACGGGGAATAAGGCGATCGCATTCGATCGAATTACAACAGGCGATTTTGAGATGTTTGATGGCGATCGCAGATGTTATCTCGATCGCCAGACTGCAACGAGCGATCGTCCATTTAAAAATGCTGGGCTTGGCGGCATAACTATAGATATTATACGAGTAAGTCTGAATTTATAGTGTTAGTCAAAGTAAAATTGCGCTACATATAGTGTTTTTAGCGCAATTTAGTGGTATCATCCCTAGTCTTAGTCAGTACAATGGCATTAGTGCTGTGTCCGACCAAAAGCGCAACTGTCAAACTCAAAGCTATCCCCATGGAAAAGTCTTCAACCGCCCTCGTCCCTTGTATTATATCTCCTGGTATGTTTCCAGATGAGTATGCTGTGGAGATCGAGCTAACTTCTGGTAAAGTCCTCTCCCTCTTTGCTGAGTCATCGGACTTGGAAAGTATTGACTTGGAGCATAACAAAGCTTATTTAAAAGTTAAGTTGCCAGGCGAGCAGGAAACAGGAAAAGAAATCTTGATGTATTTACCTAAAGAATCTTTAGAAACAGGAAACCATTGGTTTGAATTCCCTCGCGAACAAGTGAAGCAGCTAGCTTAGTTATGATTCTGAGTAATATTGAGATAGTTCGGGCAATTAACCTTGGAAGACTCAGAATCGATCGCATAGCTGGACTAGATCCTGCATTACCTCCATTTAACACAAGTTCTGTTGATTTGCGCCTAGCACCAAGAATTGCTGTTCCCAAAAAAGATGATACAGTGACCCTAAGACCTTCTAGGGGAAGTTTGGCAAAGATCCTAACGAATAATTCCGAGCAGCACGAGATTACTTCAGAGCGTCCTTTCTTGCTTAAACCAAACTGCTTTATCTTGGGACAAACAAGAGAAAGAGTATCTTTCCCCATTCAAGATAATGATGAAGGTATATGCTATTCGGCGCGTGTAGAAGGTAAAAGTTCGCTAGCAAGATGTGGTATTCTCGTTCACTTTACTGCTCCAACTATTCATGCAGGTTTTGAGGGAACCATAACCCTAGAAATTATTAATTTGGGACCTTACGATATTTTGCTTGAGGCAGACACATACATCTGCCAACTTATTGTTGAAGAGGTCAAGGGAATTCCAATACTTACACCGAGCCAGTTTAGAGGTCAAAATACGCCTACAGGCGTGTAGCATTACCTCAAAATTTTGAAACCCCAAAAATAGCAAGAGGCGGGATGGTAATTTTTTTAATATGACCGTCTCGGTCGCGTGCCGCTAACTATGAAATAGGCGATCGCTTCTTGAAAATGATGATAGGTGAGGCGATCGCATCGGATCGAATTACAACAGATGATTTTGAGATGTTTGATGGCGATCGAGATAACAACCAAGCCGCAAGAAGTTTTAACATCCTGCTTGCTCTGTTCAGCCGGCCAGCAGGCGATCGCGCAAACCTTGAGGGTCAAATCTCGCTTGATTCATTGCCCGGATCTCTTGCGATCGCTGCTGTCGCTGTTGCAAGTAAGCTTCTACTTCCAATTCATGATTGAGATAGAAAGCGATCGTGGCATAAACATCAGCTAAGTTCGGCGACGGATATCGACAAACAATTTCCTCTGCCGTCGCGCCTTGCTTAAAGACAGCCAGCACAGTATCTAAGGTAACGCGAGTTTTGCCGACCAGGATCGCACCATCCTCGTTTGCCCTTAGAGGAGCAGGTTCGGCCACAATTGCTAGTGTCATCAGCACCTTCAAATTCACTGTTTTGATAATAGCAAATCTCCATTAAAAATCCGGTATAACTATGCAATCGATCGCTTTCAAGAAGCGATCGGAAGTCAGGCGATCGAGATAAATATCTAATTAAATCAAGCAACTTGTGTTATTTGTTTTGCAGACGCTGTTCTTAAAGCTAATGAGAGTAACCGATCGATCTCGCTTCGTTTCTCAGTATCCATCGATCGCAATATCTCCTCAAATGCAGTTTGTGCGATCGGCTCGTTCGTTATCCGAGAATGCAGAATCGCCGTCCATTCTGGGGCTTGCTTGACGAGATCGGGCATCACCTGAATAAATGCTTGTAACTGTTCCTGCACGTCAAAAGATTCCAAGAAATGCACCAAGCTAAACATTACTTCCGGTCGATCGCAAGTATCATCCAGAATTAGATGTAAGCTAGGCAGATCCGCCGAGTTAGGATTTTGGACGAGTTGTTCTAAAGTTTGTTCAAATAGGGCAACTTCATTGGGCGATCGCAGCAATCGATTTGCTTTCAAGATCTCGATCGGGAAATTCTGGTACATACAACACGCTCCTACTTTTCAAAAACACCAACCCACGACGATCTATTCATTTGCACCAACCATAATCACAAATTCTTCTGTAGTACCGAGTTTGACAAACTTCTCCACCCGCTCGAATCCTAATTGTTCCCACACCCGTTGCGCCCGCTGGTTGAACTGCGCGATCGTTACCCGTAACTGTTGTACTCGATATCGATCGGCTCCATATCCAGCCACAGCTTGTGCGTACAGCTTGCCACATCCCCGATCGACTAAATCTGGTCGTATTCCCATACCGATGTCAAGCGCTTCAGCGGTGTAGTCTCCACCTGGCACTCGACCATCCGCGCCGAAAGAGCAATAGCCTTCGAGTTCTCCTTGCAGGTTCGCGATCGCATAAAAAGCGTTTTCAGGGTCGAGCATATAGGGCAAGTTCTCTTGAAGAGCAGTAGCATCGAAGTTGTAGTAATCATAAGGGAAAGCGTATCGCCAGTTAAGGATAGCTAGCGCGTCTTCTTCCTCAAGTTGTCGAAATGTAAGTTTCATTGCCATTTTCTTTGAAACTTCCCGTGAAACCTATAAATTAGTTTGTGTGGAGGAGAGAGGAGGAGAAAATAGAATAACCATATACTCTACACGCAACACTTTTCATTTCTTACTCAACACTTAACACTCCACACTTACTGAAAATGCTTTACCAGCCTCACCCAAATAAATCGGCAAAGACAGTGAATTGTGCTGTCATTACTGTTAGCGATACTCGATCGTCAGAAACCGACAAAAGCGGTCAACTAATTCAACAGTTATTGCTCGATGCTGGTCATGCGATCGCCTCTTACGCCATTATCAAAGACGAACCCAGCCAGATCCGAGAGCAGCTTGTAACTATAGGCAATTCCCAGATCGAAGCTGTCATCTTCAATGGCGGTACTGGAATTGCCCCACGAGATACTACTCATGATGCCTTAGAAGGGCTGTTAGAAAAGACTTTGCCAGGATTTGGCGAGTTATTCCGCTATCTGAGCTATCAAGAAATTGGTTCGCGAGCGATCGCTTCTCGCGCCATTGCCGGAGTTTACCAACACCAGCTAATCTTCTCTATTCCTGGTTCTACTGGTGCGGTAAAACTGGCTGTAGAAAAGCTGATCTTGCCAGAACTGGTACATCTAATCGAGCAGATCTCAAGCCAAAGCTAGCTGCGATCCCCTAGTTCTCAGAACTAAGCAAATTTAATAGTAGGTCCTATATATTTATTTAATTTCCCCCCCCCTTTTTTTAAAAGCTGTGTTACCTTAAAGTCAGTTTTTTAAACGACGGAATAATGATGCTTTTAAAACGTCAGTACCTAATTGCGATCTTAGCTGCGATCGCTCTGGGCGCTTTATCTATTGCTCCTGCTAACGCCCAAAGAGGTAATACTCCTGGTAATCCGCAAAATAATGGGTGCGTACCATCGCGGTGGCAACCAAAGAAATGTAAGTCAGTACCTACACCTGCCTTGTTACCAGCTTTAATCCTTCTTGGCGGCGGAACTATGCTCTACAAGCGCCGGAAACAGCAGAATCAAGTTGCTCTCGACGAGCAAAGTCTTTAGTTTATAAATCGTAAGTATATCGAGGGCAAGGGCGCAATCTATTGCGCCCCTATTTGCCGAATAGATAGGCGCTACTCGTGCGTAAGCTCTAGAACTGTATGGGCGATCGCCAATACGAAGAAAAAACTGATATTTATTGAAACTTAATGGGTATTCTAGTATAAGGAAAGTTTTAAAAAATTTGATTTAGCATGGAAATTAAAGCCATAGCAGCTTGTAAAAGTTTGTGGCCTTCCATCCAGCAGAGTCTCAAAATTCCTCATAATTTAATTACCCTCTGCGTTCTCTTGGTCGGCCTGTGTTACTTACCTGTTTGGTTTGCCGCACTCCTACCCTCGATCGCTACAGGAGAGCTATTTCCAATCCTAGTAATTGCTGCTGCGTATTTCGGATTGAAACGGTTGTGGGATCGACGAGAGCACTTAGCTGGATTAACAGCTTCAATTAGAGAGCGCCGATTGGGATATATCCTGATGGCGCTCTCTGTCATTCTGTTTCCCTTTAGCCGCTTTGCTGTTTGGTCGCAAGCTTTGCTGTGGGTATTAATTTTAGTTGGTATCGCCTTGAGTTCTTGGGGAATAAAATTTTTTAGACAATTTCCCTGCCCAACTTTTTTGCTGCTTTTTAGCGCCCATCCAGGTGGCAATATTTTAATCGGTCATGCGTGGCGAGCTTGGACTCCGGTTGATTTCCTGGAAGGGGTGATGGCTCAGATGAGCGTGTGGCTGTTGCAAGCTATTGGTTATGATGCTACTTTGGTCGGTAAATCGGTTGAATTACCCACCGTCCATGTTGAGGTCGGTTGGTCTTGTAATGGCTTGGAGATGGCCATAGCTTTAGGCACAGCCGGATTGTTATACGGAATTATGTCTCAGAAAAACAGACTGCAAACAGCCAAGCTAATTGTTTCAGGAGTTGTTCTAGCTGTAGTCTTTAACGTCATCAGAATTGCAGGGTTAGTGTTAGCCCTCGATCGTGGAGAAGATACGTTTGAGTTTTGGCACATCGGTTTGGGCACGCAAATTTTTTCGATTGCCCTCTTATCTACCTATTACTTTTTAGTCGTCAAAGTATTCGGACGAAACCGTGGGAAGCTCGGGAAAAATCCTCGAAGAAAAATGCAGAATTTATTACGATAACCCGATCGACGATGTTTCTTTCACTATCAACTTTTGTCTGCTTTCATCTCAGCTTTGAGAGGATCGAAATCAACAGGAAATCGAGTAGAGTCGGGATCGTAATCGGCTTCTCTCAAATCGGCTGAGTCTAGTAGAGCATTTTGGAAATTCGTGCCGATAAAGATCGCACCTCGCAAATCTGCCCCTGTCAAGTTCGCCTCGCTGAAATTGGCATAACTCAAGTCAGCGCCTCTCAAATTAGCACCTTGCAGATTGGCAGCACTGAGATCGGCATAACTTAGATCGACCCCCTTGAGATTGGCTCCGCTCAGGTTAACTGCACCTAACTCTACTCCAGAGAAATCTCGCTTCCCGGCGGCATACATCTCTAGCAGTTCGGCCGCTGTCTTAATTGAAGAGTGCGGAGTTAGTTCGGACACGATCGCACCTCATAATTTATCTATTCTTTTAAATTATAGATTGACGATCGCCTCATTCGTCAGATATGCAAATCTTAAAATTAGTTGAAATCGGCCTCAACAAAATCTCACAAAATTCTCGGTTTACTAAACTATCTTTCTTAGCTGGCTGTCATTTTTACCTCTAGATTTACCTTGATAATCATCTCAAGTTAAACGTCTGTTAACTTGTAGGAAATCGATTCTATGTTGCTCAAAATTTAATATGGTTTCAAAGAGATGGGAGGTTTTCGATCTTGAGAGGTACGGTGAATCCCACCATCAAGATTGTTGCCAATCTCTAAAGAATAAGAGAGCATTTAGTATAGGGATCGATTAGCCGGACTCTAATTTTGCCTTCATGCCGATAGGTGAAAGCCTGCGGTTTCTATCCAAAACATCACCGAGTTGAAAACTCTCATGCAGACAGAAACATCTATTTCGCAATGCAGTCAGAGTCGTTCGCTGACCGATTACTACCAGCAGGTTCGAGGACTGAGCGATCGAATTTGTCAACCGCTAGCGATCGAAGACTATGTTATTCAAAGTATGCCGGATGTTAGTCCGCCGAAGTGGCATCTAGCGCATACTACTTGGTTTTTTGAAACTTTTTTGCTCGTGCCTTACCTGAGCGGCTATGAGGTTTTTCATCCCCAGTTTGGCTATTTGTTCAATTCCTACTATGAAGCTGTAGGAGAACGCCATCCCCGCCATCAGCGGGGACTGCTATCTCGCCCGACGGTAGAAGAAGTTTATCGCTATCGGGCTTATGTAGACGAAGCGATGCTTTCGTTACTGGCACAACAATCGGGAGATTCAAGGCTAGAAGAGCTAGTCGTTCTAGGACTCCATCACGAACAGCAACATCAAGAATTGCTGCTCACCGATATCAAACACATTCTCGCTGGGAACCCCCTACGTCCGGCTTATAGCTCGATCGTACCTCCTGTTGTTACTGGAGATGCTAACCTGCGAGAACGATGGTTAGACTACCCAGGAGGACTCTACCCCATCGGGCATACAGGAGAAGGGTTTAGTTTCGATAACGAGCTTCCCCGACATCAAGTTTACCTACAAGACTATTGGCTGGCGGCGCGACTGGTAACTAATGGCGAATATCTAGAATTTATCGCCGCTGGTGGCTACGAGAAGCCAGAATATTGGCTGTCGGAAGGTTGGGCGACAGTTCAAACCCAACAATGGCAAGCACCGCTTTACTGGGAAAAAATTGATGGTGATTGGTGGGTAATGACGCTAACAGGGATGCGTCAAGTGAGCGATCGCGATCCGGTTTGTCATGTTAGCTTTTACGAAGCCGATGCTTATGCTCGCTGGGCGGGCAAACGCTTGCCCACAGAAGCCGAGTGGGAAGTTGCTGCCAGCCAAGTGCCAATGCGAGGCAATTTCTTAGAATCGTGGCAACTCCATCCTATACCAGCAGCAGGGATAACCCGCCCCGATGGAATTTTTGGCGATGTCTGGGAATGGACGCAAAGTGCATATCTCCCCTATCCAGGATATCAGCCAGCACCAGGGGCAGTCGGGGAATACAACGGTAAGTTTATGTGCAATCAAATGGTGTTGCGCGGCGGTTCTTGCGTCACGCCTCCCGATCATATCCGTTCCTCTTACCGCAACTTTTTCCCTCCTAATACTCGCTGGCAATTTTCCGGCATTCGCTTGGCAATGTAGATCGACCTTTGGCAAAGGCCTATTTTTTCATAAAAACCACAGATGCACACAGATAAACACAGATAGGAATAGATGAGTTATCGACTTTGGCAAAAAGCCTTATCTACATCTTTGTGCCTCTGCTGGGAAAAACAACTAGGAGCAATTTCATGTCTGCCGCTTTAAGTATTAAATCTGCGATCGAGTTCTACGATTTTCATCCTCCTGTAGATGATTTCAAAGCTGAGGTTCTGCAAGGGTTACAGCAACAGCAAAAAGCTATTTCTGCTAAGTTTCTCTATGACAAACGAGGAGCAGAATTATTCGATGCGATCTGTACGTTAGACGAATATTATCTAACCCGCACTGAAATCGATATCCTGCAAACTTATGGCAACGAAATTGCCGCCTTAGTCAAAGACGGAGTGCTAATTGAATTTGGCAGCGGTAGCAGTCAGAAAGTTCGGTTTATTTTGGATGCGACGATGCCGAACTTACCAACTTATGTGGCGCTGGATATTTCTAAACAGCATTTGTACGAATCGTGTACGAATCTGGTCGAAGCATATCCTGAATTACAGGCGATCGCTATTTGTACCGACTACACTCAACCGATAAGATTACCAGATATTTATTCAATTAAGCATAAACGCAAAGTTGCTTTTTTTCCGGGATCTTCGATCGGCAATTTAGAACCATCAGAAGTAGTGCAATTCCTTAAAAATACGGCGATGCTATTAGAACCTAACGGTAGCTTATTAATTGGCGTAGATCTGAAAAAAAGCAAGGAAATCCTCGAACCTGCTTACGACGATCCTCAAGGAATATCTGCGGCTTTCGCGCTCAATTTACTCGTTAGGATTAATCGAGAACTCGGTGCTGATTTCGATCTAGATAAGTTCTGCTATCGGGCATTCTATAACGCGATCGGTCGAATCGAAATGTATATCGTCAGCCTTGAAACTCAGGTAGTACATATAGATGGCATGGAAATTCCTTTCCAACAAGGTGAAACTCTCCGTACCGAACATTCTTACAAATATAGTGTTGATGAATTTCAAAATTTAGCAGACTTAGCAGGCTTTCAGCCTCAAAGAGTTTGGACAGATCCAAAACAATTGTTTAGTTTGCATTATCTGCAACTGCCAAATTAGACCTGTTTAATATCAGATCCGATCGAACAGTCATCATATTTGTAGGGGCGGGTTTTGCCAGCCCCGTTGTCTCCTAACCATCAGCCTTCCATCGAACCCACCCTGCCACACCGATAACGGCAATATCTCAATCGATCGTGGCAGTCAAACAATTTAATCTCATACCAAAACTATCTTGGTGACAGTTGAACTGCTTATAATGTATCAGCGATCGCCACCAACATTCTCAGCACTTTATGAGTAACTTAACGGCAACGCTGCAAGGAATATTGGACTGGCTAACTGTAAACGCTCCCGATCGAGCAGGTAGTTTATCAACTTCAGGATTGAGCCGCCAACAAATTGATGAGTTATTAAACAAATCTGAACTTAACATCAATATAACAGAAGATGTCTATGAATTATATCAATGGCGTAACGGTGCTTTAGGACAGGGCTTCTCCTTTTTACAGTTTTTGATATTCTACCCTTTAGAAGAATCAATAATAGAGTCTACAAGGATCGAGGAGATTTTTATAGATCCAGAACCCGATCGCTTTCCCGCTGACATAGGATTAATATTGTTTTCTTATGACAGCTATTTTTTCTTTACTGTCTCATGCCAGCATAATCGAAGCTATTCAGAACTATGGGTATATGATATAAAAAGTTATTGGTATCCTTTCCTGTGTTATAAAAGTTTGAGTAGCTTTTTCTCAACCATATTAGAGTGCTACACCACCCAAGCATATTATTTAAACGAATATCGCTCTTGGAAAGCCGATCGCAAGAAAATATACAATACTTTTCGCAAGCATAATCCTACAATAATGGGCTTGCAACTTAATACTACACCAATTATTTGGCTGCTTATTCGAGAAATAAATCCTGTTGCTGGTATTCTATATTTAGGTAAGTCTTTAAACGACCAGCTTGAGTCATTTTTGATACTCTGGTAAATTCATATTCTCTAAACACAATCCAGGAATTTTGGGTTTCGCTATCGCTCAACCCAACCTACATTAATTACGGACGATCGAGAAAATTTTCTGATTTCAATCTCGTTCTTTATAACGCAGAACCAATCCAAAATCCAATATCGATCGACTTTTAAACTTGTCCTCTTCATGTTAAGTTGAAAGTCAAAACCCCGACCAACCCCCAGGCAATGAAAGCACAAGTATTTCGAGGCGTTAATCAACTGAGTTACGAAGAGGTGCCAACCCCAGAGGTGGCAGCAGATGAAGTCCTAGTACAGGTACGAGTAGTAGGGCTGTGTCAATCGGATATTAAAAAGATTCTCTATCCTCTCTACGAACCGCCGCGCATCTTTGGACACGAAACGGCAGGAACGATCGCCTCTATCGGTAAAGATGTATCGGGTTGGCAAGTCGGGCAGCGAGTAGTGGTGATGCACCACATTCCCTGTATGCGTTGCGCCTATTGCTTGAACGATAATTTCTCCATGTGCGATGTCTATAAAAACATCACCACCACAGCCGGATTTTCCCCCAGTGGGGGCGGTTTCGCCGAATACGTGAAAGTGCCGGGGCATATCGTGCAAAATGGCGGCTTAATTGCCATTCCCGACGATGTGACTTTTGAGCAAGCTAGTTTTGTCGAACCGACTAATTGCTGCCTCAAAGCCGTGAAAAAAGCTCAAGTCCAACCGGGCGAGACGGTGTTAATTACGGGTGCAGGACCGATCGGGCTAATGTTTATCATGTTAGTGAAGTATTTCGGTGGCAAAGCGATCGCTACTGACTTACTGCCCTCCAGAATTGAAAAAGCCCTAGCAGTTGGGGCTGAAGCCGCTTTTGATGCCCGCGATCCTCAATTGCCCAGCAAAATACACGCCCTCACTAATGGGGTGGGCGTAGATACCACGCTGCTAGCAGTTCCCAGCGACAAAGCCTTTTTTCAAGCTTTAGAATGTACCCGCAAAGGCGGCAAAATCTTATTTTTTGCCGAGTTCCCCGATGAAGTGGAAATTCCGATTAACCCCAACATTCTCTATCGTCGGGAAATCGATTTGATGGGCAGCTACAGTTCTTCCTATCGCTTGCAATCGATGTCAACCGATATTGTATTTAATCGTCGCATTGATGTTGATGCCTTAATTAGCGATCGCTACCCGTTGAAAAATCTCTCTGAAGCTGTAGAAAAAGCGATCGCTCCCACAGCAGAAACTTACAAAATTTTGATTTATCCACCAAACGGTAACGAATGAAGCTTCTTGTGCCACCATGGAATTAAGCTGTTCTTATAGCCCGATCGGGGCTTAAGTATCATGAATACCAAAGACGCGAACAAATCAGAGCCAACCGACGTAGAACCTTTGGATTTGATTATGAACAATCCCAAGGCGACTCCGATCTTACTTTTGCTTTTGGCAATAACCCCCGCGATCGCGGCTGCTGTAATTTTAGTTTTGGTACAGCATTTGCAGTAGTGGATCGACACGCCTAAAATAGTGCATTAGAGTAGGGTGTGTTAGACGGCGATAACCTTTGCTCTGACTTGAATCGATCGATTCGTCGCAGGAGCACCAAATTAGCTGTGTCGATCCAGTAGGTTGTCTCTCTTGGCAAGAGAAAGAGAGAGACGAGACGGGAGGGGCATCTGAACACCCAAACTCATGCCTCCTGCCTTCTGTTGGCGCAGCCTGCGCTCGGCGCATACTCTACTGACGTTAATGGTGTGGCAGGGCGGGTTTGACTTAGGATTGAATTCTTGTGTTGCTAGAGTTTTTGACTAAACCCGCCCCTACGACTCCTGGACTTCTGTTGGCGCAGCGTTTCCGCAGGAAATACTCCTGACTTCACCATGACTACTTTTTACAGGCTCAATCGCGATCTCGCTTATCCCGACAGCGATGGCAAACCTATGGCAGAGAATACCGAGCAATATCGCTGGATTGTCATCATCAAGGAAAATTTAGAAATTATGTTCGCAGCGATCGCAGATGTTTTTATCGCTGGCGATTTGCTCTGGTATCCCGTGCGCTCTAAGATTGTTTCTCCTTGTGCCCCCGATGTCATGGTAGCCTTCGGTAGACCTAAAGGCAGGCGCGGTTCCTACAAACAATGGCAAGAAGAAAATATTCCACCTCAAGTGGTGTTTGAAATCCTCTCTCCCAGTAACAATGCTGAAGAGATGGATCGCAAGCTAGAATTCTACGATACCTACGGGGTGGAAGAATACTACCTATACGATCCAGAAAGCTTTGAACTCCAAGGATGGCAGCGGCAAAACGGACATCTGGCTAGATTGTGGCAGATGGATAACTGGGTAAGCCCTCGTTTGGGAATTCGGTTTGAAACTGGGCAAGGAGAGTTAATAATTTACCGTCCAGACGGACAAAGATTTCTAACTTCGGTGGAACTAGAACAGCAGGCGCAGCAAGAACGCCAACGAGCAGAACAAGCAGAATTATTATTGCAGCAAGAAGCCCAAAGGGCAGAACAAGAAGCCCAAAGGGCAGAAAAATTGGCTATTTATTTACGATCGATTGGTGTCGATCCCGAAAATCTTCCTAATGTCAACTCTCAATAAATCTGAAGTTTCTCTAGAAGAGAGGTGCAGTTATGGCTATCGCTACTATTAATCCCGCTACTGGGGAAACACTCAAAACCTTTGAGCCGTTAACCGACGACGCGATCGAATCTAAGTTAGCCCAAGCCCAACAAGCATTCGAGCGTTACCGTTACACATCTTTCGCCCAAAGAGCGCAATGGATGCAGCAAGCAGCAAAAATTTTAGAGCAAGACAGCCAACGCTTCGCCAAAATTATGACGTTGGAAATGGGCAAACCTTTGAAAGGTGCGATCGCTGAAGTGGAAAAATGCGCCTGGGTTTGTCGCTACTATGCCGAAAATGCGGCGGAATTTCTCAAAGATGTACCAGTTTCAACTGATGCCAGTAATAGTTTTATTCGGTATCAACCACTAGGCGCGATCCTGGCAATTATGCCCTGGAATTTCCCGTTTTGGCAGGTATTTCGCTTTGCCGCGCCTGCATTAATGGCGGGTAACGTTGGTTTGCTCAAACACTCTTCTAACGTGCCGCAATGCGCTTTAGCGATCGAAGAAATCTTTACTCAGGCAGGTTTTCCCCCAGGAGTATTTCAAACTTTGTTGGTAGGTTCGGATGTCATTCCGGCAATTGTAGCTGACGATCGCATCAAGGCCGCTACTCTCACGGGAAGCGAGGGGGCTGGAGTGAGTTTAGCCGTAGCTGCGGGCAAACAGATTAAAAAAACCGTTTTAGAATTGGGCGGTAGCGATCCGTTTATCGTCACTGAAAGCGCAGCTTTAACCGCAGCGGTGGAAACGGCCGCGATCGCTCGGATGTTGAATAACGGCCAATCTTGCATCGCTGCCAAAAGATTTATTTTAGTTGAAGCGATCGCCCAGGAGTTTACCGAACGCTTGGTACAAAAGTTTCAAGCTTTGAAAATCGGCGATCCGATGGATTTAGCTACCGATGTCGGGCCTCTAGCCACCCCTAGCATCTTGCAGGATATAGATGAATTGGTACAGAAATGCCTAGCCCAAGGGGTTCGCGCCCTGACGGGAGGGCAACCGTTGTCGGATCGTCCGGGTAACTTCTATCCGCCCACAATTTTGTCGGATATTCCCCCAGGCACTCCCGCCGATAACGAGGAGTTTTTTGGCCCCGTGGCGCTGCTGTTTCGGGTGAAAAATATCGACGAGGCTATAGCTAAAGCAAACGCTATTCCTTTCGGCTTGGGGGCCAGTGCTTGGACGCAAGTTAAGGAAGAGAGCGATCGCTTCATTAACGAACTCGAAGCTGGGGCTGTATTTATCAACGGTTTGGTCAAATCCGATCCGCGCCTGCCTTTTGGCGGGATTAAGCGTTCTGGTTACGGACGAGAACTCGGCATTCCAGGCATTCACGAGTTTGTCAATCTTAAGACTGTATGGGTGAAATAATTGTTTGTTAATTGATACCATTTTGCTTTTTAAGTGCAACATATCTTGGGTAGGGGCGCAATGCTTTGCATTGGTGTCAACTTAGAGCTAGAGCCTTTGCTAAACCATGGATTTCAGCCACCACCGCCGGAGGTTCAAAACCTCCGGCTAATAGCTTAAGTCCATTGAAATGGACTAATGAACTAAATTACCCAGAGATCGGCAGTCCTCTGAGCGAGGACTTTCGCTTTGAGAGGTAGGGTTTTGAACCCCTGTCGGACGAAGCTTTGACCGTTAACTTGACACCGATGAATGCTTTGCGTCCCTACAGGGAAATTGTGTGTAGCAGTCATTTAGCAAAATGATATGAGAAACGCGATCGACTGAGGCTAGTTTTTTACCCAAAGGTTCGCAGAGATTTTTATGGACTTGTTTGAATTTTATGGTAGCGATTTATGCGATCGATCCATAACTTAAGTAAATTTAAACAACCTAAATTTTCCTAAAAGTTGCTAATTCCTGTAAGCTATACACTAGCGTGAAAAAAAATTATGAAGCAACTAAATCGATCGACTATATGACTATATTTTTTAAAAACTCTCTGCTGAAGATAGGGGGATGTACCCTGGCCTTGGCGTTTGCGAGCGAACCAGTTCGGGCTAATTGTCTGGCAAGCGAGACAAACACTTTAGCATCCTGCGATCCCCAGGTAGAAAACTTATCGTTTAAGACTACTGTTTTAGAAAAAATTAGGCAAGAAACTGAGGATTTGTCTGCTAATTCTCAGTCTCCTCAAAAGACATTTTCAACGCCTTCAGATTCGCCGCCTAGTGAAACTTCGATCGCCCAAAAGCCGAATGGAACTAATGATTCTGTTGAAGCCAATTTAACCGATCTAACCGATCGACAAATTTCAACGCAGGCTGCCGATCTGTTGCCTGCTGATGGCAGTTCGATCGCCCAAGAGCCTTCTGGAACCGATGGTTCGGCAGAACCTATGCCAGCAGAAACGACCCAGCCAGAAACGTCTGATTCGCCTCCACCAGCCGCTCCTCCTAAATCGGGGAACGAAAGCTTAGGGGAGCGATCGTATCTCATGGGAGATGCTTGGCGTGCTCGGTTGCGAGATGCAGGAGTGACCTTCAATCTTGAATTCACTCAATTTTATCAAGGATTAGCTGCTGGTTCTGGGGACAATGAGTTTGATTATGGCGGACGGTTAGATGCTCTCATCAACCTGGATACGGGCAAACTGGGACTATGGCAAGGCGGTGGTTTTCACACCCATCTGGAATATAGGTTTGGCGGTCTTTCTGCATTTCAAGATGGGATTTTGATGCCAGCCAATACCGGGCAGATTTTACCCCTGGGCAGTCCTGATACCGTTGTGGCATCTTCGCTGTATTTCTCGCAGCAATTTGACGCTCGCACATCCCTGCTCCTGGGCAAAATCAACACGGTCGATTTGTTAGCGGGCGACCTCTTTTTTGGTGGCTCGGGAAATCAACGATTTATGAATCTTGCCTTTGTGGCTCCGCCTAAAGGAGTAGTCCCTCCCGCGATTATGGGGGCGCTCCTCAGCGTCAAGACGCAGCCAGTGGCTTTGACGGTCATGGTGTTCGATCCCAACGATCGGACAGATGACTACGGGCTAAACGGTCTATTTAGCGATGGGGTGAATCTTTCTATGGCGGCAACTCATGTTGGAACTATCTCAGGTCGCCCTACAACCTATACGCTGAATGCTACCTACAGCACCAAAGAGAGTACAGACCTAAGAGATCTCTTGCTGCCTGCCGATTTGCGAACTAACGGTACAAGGCAAGGCTCTTACAACATTGAGTTTCAGTTCTCTCACCTATTGCGCCAAAACCCAAATAATCCTCGCGAAGGTTGGGGCGTATTTTTGAAAGCAGCTATTGCCGATGGCAATCCTAATCCCATTCAAAGTTACTTTATCGTCGGTTTGGGTGGCAAAGGGCTGATTTCCGGGCGAGAACGAGACAGCTTTGGTCTGGGATTCTACTACTACAACTTTAGCAACGATCTAAAAAATGCAGTTAACCCTCTGATCGATTTTGGTGATGAGTATGGGATTGAAATGTATTACAGCTATGCCATTACCCCGTGGTTCTACCTCACAGGCGACCTACAATATATCGATCCTGCCAACCAGCGCAGCGATAATGCCTTGGTTCTAGGCCTGCGAACGAACATTCGATTTTAGGGTTGTGGAATAAAAACTTGAAATTATCTCACCTTATACCAATTTGATACCATTTTGCTCGCATACCTGCTACACACCAATTACCTGTAGGGGCGTAATGCATTGCGCCCCTACCCCACATATGTTGCAACAAAAAAGCAAAATGGTATTAGGGATGTCTTTCTGATTCGCTCATCCGATCGGCCTCTATCCGATCGCTCTGTACCAACCCATTGTCTATCCAGATCTGTTGTGGAATGCCGATTTGAATGTGGCGATCGTCAAACGCATTTTTCAGGCGGCGGCGCAGTTCTCGTGCTGTATCCCACTGTTTCATTGGCATGGTTTTGATCCAGACTCGAATCATAATTCCGGCGTGGGAAATTTGCTCGACTCCAAACACTTCATGCGTATCTAAAATAATCGTTTGCCAATGTGGATCTCGTGCCATGCGATCGATGGTTTCGCGCACTATTGCCAATGCTCGATCGACATTAGTTTGGTATGCCACTTCAATGCGGACATCGGCCCGCGCCCAGAGGCGCGTTCGATTTTCGACCTGTGTAATTAAATTGTTGGGCAGCGTAATCAGATCGCCTTCATCGCTGCGAATTTGGGTAATTCTCAAGTTCAAATTTTCCACCCGCCCAGCCACCGTCCCAATCCGAACCATGTCGCCGATGCGATATTGGTCTTCCAGCAAAATTAGCAAGCCGTTGACAAAATCTTTGACTAAACTTTGCGCTGCAAACGAGATCGCTAAAGCAATTAACGTTCCCAATATCAGCACCGAACCAGGAACGAGATTCAGCGATTGCAGCAGCCAGAGAAGTCCTGTCGCATAAATCAAAAACAGCTTTAAGCCTTTGAGAAAGCTGGCCACCGTTGTAATTCGCTGAAGATTAGACTCTGTAAGCGATTGGTCTTGCTTGCGGTTTTGAATAAATCGATCGATTAAAAGATCGGTAACGCGATTAATTAATCCGGCGAAAAACCAGGTGAGTAAAACGAAAATTGGAATGGTAATAACTTTGCGAGCAAACTGCTGAGTTTGAGGAAAGAGACTGAGGCTGTAGGCAATGCCAACCATCCAAATAAACGCGATCGCCCAAAACGAAATCCACTGCAATACTCGAACAAATTGAATTCGCCGTTGCCATCCCAGATATTGCTGTAGCTCTTGTACTAGCCAGGAGCGCGGTTCATCTAGTTCGGTGGCGATCGATGCAGTCGCAGGCGCGGCTGCGATTTCAGTGGCTTGTCGCTGTTCGAGATGCTTTCTGCGGTGTCGTAATTTCGTCCAAATGGCACCGAATAACAGCGACAACCCCAGCGTTGCCATCAAAACCTGAGTCGCAACAGCAGTTTGTTGCTTTAATGCTCCGGGCTTACGCAGTTCCAAAGCCAGTCGAAGTGCTTGCTCTAGCGTTTCTCGCCATTGCTGAGCCAAGCGTTCTTTACTGGTGGATGCGTATTGAGCGTCGGCATCAGTTACCGTCAGCAAAACTTTCGTTTCAGCTTGAGTGCGATCTCTGACAAATAAAACGGGCTGTTCGTTGATGGTTTCAACAATTACCTGGAGTGTATTACGATCTAGTGTTTCATTCGACCTGTAGCTACTAACCGTTTGCTGGAGATTGGCTTCGATTTGTTTGGCACGAATCTCAACCGGAATCAGATCGCCAGGATTCGATCGATCGAGGACTACTGGAGATGCAATTCTAAACAGTTCTTTGCCATCCAAATAAATTCTGGCAGATTCTAATGTTCCTCGGCGTTCGACTTCGCTGGGAAGAACTGGAGTGCTGTTGGGAACAGCAAAAGAGGGCAACTGCGCAGCAGTAATAAGTGGATGCGTCGAACTCGCGATCGCTCTTTCATCGCCTGCAAAATTAACCAGCACGATCGAAGTCGCACAAATCCAAGCCAGACTGCCGTAAATAAATTGGCGGGGCAGCTTCACCATCAAAACTCACCTTTCACGCGATCTCGATAATTCATTGCAAAGTCGTTTGCACAAAAACGTTTAGGGTTCGATCGATTATTTTAGTCAAGTAGTTTATAAATAGATTTAAAAGCAGCTTAAACACGAACAATATCCAGCGAGTAATTAAACGAACATGAATAAAAACTTAAGAATTTGCTGCTTCTTCTTGAGTAGCATTGTACAATATTTTTATCTGAACAATATCACAGTTCAATCGTTAGGATTTTTGATTCGATAGTTTTGCTTTTGCGTCAGACCTCAATCGAAAACTAATCTTAAGGTTGCTCCGTTAATCACACGCAGCCTCGGAGATTTTGCTGGAGGCAGATGATGATGAATTTTTTCCGCTGCTCGTTACAAAGAAAAGGTTCCAGGCGATTCACTCGTGCAGCGCAGACTGATTACGATTAGTCTATATTTGAATTTCCCAAACTAAATAAGGTCAACTAAATCGAACGACTCGATCGATTGAGAGTCTGAGTTTGCCGTGCGAAAGAATTCACTTTCAAGGAAATGCAAATATGCAATTAGAGGCGTATATTTTTACTATTCTATTTTTGACTGTCGGCCCGTTCAAGATTATTTTTCCGTTTGCCAAATTGACTCAGGCAATGGAGCCGAAATTTAAGCGAAAAATTGCTTTGATGGGGATTGCGATCGCCACTGGAATCTGCTTTGGCATCGCGCTGTTGGGAAACAATCTCCTCAATAAGTATTTAATTTCTTTCGCAGCTTTAGAGATTGCCGGAGGACTGGTGCTGCTGCTATCGGCGATGAATGCTATCTTTCCCAGAGTCGAGCCTCCTCGCCCAACTCCACCTAAACCCACTGCTTTGAATCTAGCAATTTCACCCGTGGCCACACCGCTAATCGTGCCGCCGATCGGAGTCGCCGTCATCTTGCTGGTCGTGATGAGTGCTTCTCGCTATCCTGGCTCTGAAATCGCCCTCGTGAAAGCATTAGTGACGATCTTAGTGCTGGATTTTTTAGTGATGTTCTTCGCCGACAAGATTTTGAAAATACCAGGTTTAGTGCCGCTGTTCCAGATTCTCGCCAGCGTGTTGGTATTTATTCAGGTGGCCTTAGCAGTTCAAGCCATTCTCAATGGCATTGAAGATATAAATTTTAGATAAACTACTCCCGTCCGCTTACGCGCTCGACGGGAGTTTTCAGAAGCATTTTAAAGCCAAAAAACAAACCGATTGCGAGGCTAAAACCATGCAGATTCAAGATCGAATATCATCAAGCAACGTCAACCAGGCGGAAGCCGAGCGTCGGGCAGCGGAAATCGAAGCGCAGATGACCGATGACGAACGCTTCGGACTAATCTACAACCTCATGGTTTACGTCTACACCGGGGTCGGACGGGGAGAGCGCGATCCGCGCGTACCAGAACATATTCCCCAGATAGCAGGTTGGACGAAGGGAATACCGCGACTGGGGATTCCAGACCTGCTTCATGCCGACGGGCCGTTAGGAATTACCAACCCGGCGAGCGGACGCGAGGGCGATACTGCGACCGCCCTGCCTTCGGGACAGATGCTGGGGTCAACTTTTAATCCCCATCTGGCCTGCGAAATGGGTGCCATTCTCGGACGGGAGGCCAAGGCGCGGGGCTTTAATGTGGCCCTCGGTGGCGGCATCAACCTGTCCCGCGATCCGCGCAACGGGCGCAACTTCGAGTATCTCTCGGAAGACCCCTGGCTGTCGGCAGTGTTGGCGGCAGAAACGGTGAAGGGCGTGCAGGAGCAGAAAGTAATTGGTATGGTGAAGCATCTGTCGCTGAACTCCCAGGAAACCAATAAGTGGAATTTAGATGCTCAAATTGACCCAGCAGCGCATCGAGAGTCGGAATTGCTCGCCTTCCAAATCGCGATCGAACGGGGCCATCCAGGGTCGATTATGGGCGCGTACAACAAGGTCAATGGCGAGTATTGCTGCGGCAATTCGGCGATTTTGAACGACGCGATCAAAGAGGCGATCGGCTTTAGGGGCTTCATCATGTCCGACTGGAAAGCAGTTTGGCACTGGGACTATGCCTTGAAGGGATTAGATATGCATTCCGGAGCGCAGGTAGACCAGCAGGAATGGTTCGTAGGGCCGCTGCGGGAGGCCTACGATCGGGGCGAGTTTCCCAAAGAGCGACTTGCCGACATGGTGCGCCGAATTCTCACCGCCATCTACCAGGTAGGTGTGGATAAGTGGAGCGGCCCGCAAGAGCAGCCCGACCTGGAGGCTCATTTGCAGACCGCGATCGATATCGCTCGTCAGGGAACCGTTTTGCTTAAAAACGACGGGATCTTGCCGATCGCCCCCGACGTAAAAACCATTGCCGTCATTGGCGGCTTTGCCACGAAGGGGATGCTGACTGGCGGCGGCGGTTCGAGCTTGACCGATCCAATCGGCGGCTTTTCGCTGGATATTCCTCTGGGCGGTACGGGTTTCTTTGCCGGACTCAGACGCTTGACCATGGCGGGGCCATCTGTGGTGGCGGAGCTACAAAAGCAGTTCCCGAACGCCCAAATTTTGTTTAGTCCTGGCGAGATCCCCAAGGATGCCGCTGCGATCGCCAAGCGTGCTGATGTGGTCGTCGTCATGGCATTGAGAACCGAGTCAGAAAACAACGACTACGGCGACCTCAGCCTGCCGTGGGGTCAGGGCGAAGTCATTGAGGCCGCGATCTCCGCCAATCCCAACACGATCGTGGTTTTCCAGACGGGCAATCCGATCGATATGCCCTGGCGCGACCGGGCCAGGGCGATCGTCGCTAGTTGGTTTTCTGGCAACGTCGGCGGCCGGGTACTGCCGGAGATTCTCTCCGGTGCCGTCAACCCATCGGGGCGCTTGCCCGTGACGTTCTACGCCAATGTAGAGCAAACGCCGCATCCCGTCATGCCCGGTTTCGGAACGCCAAACAATACTCCGACCGTAATTCACTATCATGAAGGCGCGGAAGTCGGCTATCGCTGGCTGGCGAAGACGGGTGAAAAGCCGAACTATGCCTTCGGACATGGCTTGAGCTACACCACTTTCGGCTACAGCGATTTTCAAGTCAGCGGCGGCGAAACGGTAACGGCCAGCTTCACGGTCGCCAACACCGGAACGCGAGCCGGAGCCGACGTGCCGCAGGTTTACCTCGTCGATGCCCCTGGTGAAAAGCGGATGCGACTGTTGGGCTTCGATCGGGTGGAACTGAAACCCGGTGAATCCCGGCGCGTGGAGCTAACGGCCGATCCGCGATTGCTGGCGAGATTTGATGGCGCAAAAGGACAATGGCGCATCGACGAAGGCACTTACCGAGTCAGCTTGTCTCGTGCTGCGGACGATCCAGTAGAAACCGTAGAAACTCAGCTAGCGGGTCGGTACTTCGGGCGATAAGTCCCACGAGAGCGGTTGCCGAGCGCAGGCAACAGAGCTATCTCCACCTGTAGAAGAGTCATTACCAAATCCGATTTTCATACCACCCATTGCAGCCCTCACCCCCAACCCCTCTGCCCCCTTAAATGGCAGTTAAAAAAATAATTGGGTAATTCTTGTGGGATAGCCCTCTGGGCTGTCCCAATGGGGCGGGCAGGATGCCCACCCCACAAGAAAGCAGGCATCTTGCCTACCCCAAAATTACCGGATTTAATTCTTAACTTTCATAAAAGGGGGGCAGAGGGGAGCCAGCGGATCGTTGAGGTCAAGAAGGTTTTGGAAACCGGACTTCGTATCATTACCAACAGAGCAACATGGAAAATCTGCCCTCCCTGACCGTTCCAACCAGAGAAGTCCCGATTCCGAGCACGGTTTCACCCGAACTGCAAAAGCAAATTGCCGCGCCGATCCCGCCAATGGTTGCGATGCCCACTACGGCAGAAGGCTGGAAGGCGCTTCAGAAAGAAGCAAATCAGGTGTATGCAAATATGGCGATCGCAGGCGCTCAACAATTGGGCATCACGATCGAAACCATCGATCTCGACGGCGTAACCTGCTATCGCGTCTCGCCAAAATCGATCGCTCCTGGCAAAGAGAACCATGCGATCTTGCACGTGCATGGCGGTGCTTTTCTGTTCAATGCAGGCATGGCAGCGATCGGAGAAGCGATGTTACTGGCTCAAGCTTGCCAGACTCAGGCGATCTCGATCGATTACCGAATGCCGCCCGATTATACGTTTCCCGCCGCCCCAGACGACGTGCTGACGGTGTGGAAAGCCCTTATGAAGAACTACGATCCGAAATCGGTGGTCATGGGTGGCACTTCCGCAGGAGCCGGATTAATTATGACGACCATGCTCCGCTGCAAGCAGGAAGGAATCGCCATGCCAGCGGCTTTGTTTCTGGGCACGCCCTTTGCCGATCTGACCAAAACTGGAGACAGCCTGTATCTGAATGCAGAAGTCGATCGTTTCCTGGGTCGGTACGAGGGCAGATTAGTCGAGTCTACAAAGCTATATGCGGGTAGCCACGATCTGCACGACGAGCTACTGTCTCCGATCTACGGCGATTTGTCTGGATTTCCACCCGCGATCTTAGTTTCTGGCACCCGCGATCTGCTATTGAGTACCACAAGTCGCGTCCATCGCAAGCTCAGAGACGCAGGCATCCCAGCAGATCTGCACGTCTATGAAGGTATGTCCCACGGCGATTATCTCGTTGCTTTTCTAGCTCCAGAAGCACAGAACGTCATGAAGGAGGTGGCGTTGTTTTTCGATCGCTATTGGCAACCGTAGGGTCTACCTGGCGGACGATCGCTCATTGAAGTCAAGGTCGATCCAATGTGGTGGTACTCGACAGAAACTTTAGTTAATAGAAGTTAAAAAAACAATTGGGCAATTCTTGTGGGATAGCCCAGAGGGCTATCCCACAAGTTATTTAGAAAGGCTATAGCTTGTACGCTAAACTTAAGCTAAACATTATTTACTCAATTATGTCCACCTATCATGAAGTTCGTCGCCAGGTGGAAAATCTCACCGTTGACGAGCAATTTCGCTTGCTGGGAGAATTGGTAGCGATCGTCCGTCGCCAAGTAATGCCTAAACCTGCTAAATCTAAGCGCAGCATTCTCGAACTAGAGGGACTAGGTAAAGAAATCTGGCAAGGGATTGATGCTCAAGAGTATGTTAACCAGGAACGCGATTCATGGAATGGTTAGCTCAACTCCAGGGTGAGCTTGTAGGCTTAGATTCAGCACCTCTGATTTATTTAATCGAACAAAATCCTACTTATTTAGAAATGGTTCGCGCATTTTTTCAGGCAATGAATCGGGGTGAGTTCAGAGTTGTTACCTCTACCCTGACGTTGACAGAGGTATTGGTTTATCCTTTGAGAGCGGGGAATGCCCAATTGGCTCGCCAGTACGAAGAAATTCTTTTCGAGCAAGAAAACCTAGCTTGCATTGCAGTTGATGCGGAAATCGCTCAGTTAGCGGCACAATTAAGAGCGGCTAACAATCTGAGAACTCCAGATGCCATTCAAGTAGCAACTGTTATCCACGGGGGCGCTTCATTCTTTTTGACGAACGATCGCCGATTATCTGCTTTACCAAATCTCGAAGTTTTAGTCTTAGATGAATTAATAAATTAAGAGGAAATTTAATGAATACTGCTGAATTATTGATCCGCTGTCTGGAAAACGAAGGAGTGCGTTATATCTTCGGACTCCCTGGAGAAGAAAATTTGCACGTCCTAGAGGCGCTGAAGGATTCTTCGATCGAATTTATTACCACCCGCCACGAGCAAGGTGCAGCTTTTATGGCTGATGTCTACGGACGCTTAACCGGACAAGCAGGGGTTTGTCTTTCCACTTTGGGTCCGGGTGCTACTAACTTAATGACGGGTGTGGCTGATGCCAACTTGGATGGTGCACCTCTGATTGCGATTACAGGCCAGGTGGGCACCGATCGTATGCACATTGAATCTCACCAATATCTGGATTTGGTGGCAATGTTCTCTCCAGTAACCAAGTGGAGCGAACAAATTGTCAGGCCTGGAATTACGCCGGAACTCGTCCGTCGGGCATTTAAGATCGCTCAAACGGAAAAACCCGGTGCGGTCCACATCGATTTGCCCGAAAATATTGCGGCTATGCCCGTGGCTGGGGAAGCCCTCAGTAAAGGGGATTTAGAGAAAACTTATGCCTCTTTTCGCAGTATCGAACGGGCTGCTGAAACGATCGCTCAAGCTAACAACCCGTTAATTTTAGTCGGCAATGGCGCGATTCGCGATCGAGCCAGTGAAGCCGTCACGGAGTTTGCCACCAAGCTGAATATTCCAGTAGCCAATACTTTTATGGGTAAGGGAGTCATTCCCTACACTCACCCCTTGGCGTTGTGGGCGGTGGGCTTGCAATTGCGAGATTATATTAGCTGCGGCTTCGATCGCGCCGATTTAGTAATTGCGATCGGATATGACTTAATTGAATATTCTCCCAAGCGTTGGAATCCTGACGGGAAGATTCCAGTCGTGCATATTGCTGGCACTCACGCTGAAATCGATAGCAGCTACATTCCGGCAGCCGAAGTGGTAGGAGATATATCTGATTCCCTGAGTGAAATTGTGCAGCGGGTCGATAGAAGCGGCAAACCCGAACCTTATGCCTTGGAATTACGAGACGATATCCGCGCCGATTACGAACAGTATGCCAACGACACCGAGTTTCCGATTAAACCTCAAAAACTGATTTACGACTTGCGGCAAGTCATGGGCGAAGAAGATATCGTCGTTTGTGATGTCGGCGCTCATAAAATGTGGATGGCTAGACATTACCATTGCGATCGCCCGAATACTTGTCTGATCTCTAATGGGTTTGCGGCGATGGGGATAGCAATTCCCGGTGCGATCGCAGCTAAGTTAGTCGCTCCTCAACAAAACGTCGTCGCCGTTACTGGAGATGGGGGTTTTATGATGAATTGCCAAGAATTAGAAACCGCCCTCCGCATCGGTACTGCTTTCGTCACGATTATTTTCAACGACGGGGGCTATGGCTTAATCGAGTGGAAACAATACAATCAATTTGGCAAGTCCTCTTTTGTCAAATTTACCAATCCCGATTTTGTCAAATTAGCTGAAAGTATGGGATTAAAAGGATATCGAGTTGAGTCTACAGCCGATTTTATTCCGACTTTAAAAACTGCTTTAGCTCAAAGCGTTCCTGCCGTGATCGATTGTGCTGTAGATTATCGGGAGAATCTGCGTTTCACTCAAAAAGCTGGCGAGTTAAGTTGTGCGATTTAGCAACCATGCCAAGGTTGAATGCTGGCAAGATATAGCGTTTCTCAGATAAGTGAAATCCATATCTTGTGGGATAGGCTTCCAGCCTATCCCTTGGGGCGGGCTTTCCTGCCCACCCCACAAGAAAAAGACTGTAGCTTATTAAATTGAGAATTGCTATACACATGGCTCAACTATCAAACTAGATCTGGTATTAGTCGTAGATCTCGATCTGTGTGATGGGTGTAGCCCCCAAAGTTAGTTCCTCAACTTCTTCAAATTTATTCCCTTCAAATACAGCCCACGACCATCTAACCCGCTCTTGAGGTGGGAAATCACCCTTTTGCTTAGCAACAGTTTTTAGAAATCTCTCAGGTTCGTGGTGGCCCACAGCAAAATAACCTAAAACATCAAGGTCAATATTTATAAACTCCTGCAACTCGATCTTGCTTGCAGCCTTTGCTTGTTCAGTGGGGATAAGGTTTTGCAGCATAATTCCATCTACCATCTCAAATTGTCCTTTATGAGTCGATCGCAATCTAAACTACTGTAAATCTACCAACGTACCGTAGATTAACCTAACGATAAACTCTATCACGCTCATCCTGCAAAAGGAAGCGATCGTTGTTACCAGATATATAAAAAGTCTTCTACAGACTTTGTGGGATCAACCCAGGGTTTCAGGAGCTAGCATATCGAGGCTTCCTGGTTCCGAAGCTGCTTTGAGTGGTTGGAAGGGAATCTCTGCATTCATCCAAGCCAGAAAGCTTTCGTTGCTGGAATCGATCGCAATTTCTGCCACCAAGTTGGTATAGCTAATATGTTGGCGAATTACGTGTTCGATCGCTTCTCGATAACCAGATTGAGTTTTGACGATCAGGACGGTTTCTGGTTCTTCGACAATTTGTCCTTCCCACCGATAGGCGCAGGTAATCGGAAACCAATTAGCACAAAGGGCTAGCTTTTGTTCGAGTAAGGCTAGGGCGATCTGACGGGCTTCTTCTGAAGTGTTAAGGGTGATGTAGTAAAGCTTCATTTCTCTAGCTGTTTCCTGTTTCCTTCTTCTATGATAGTAATCTAGTGAAGAAATTCGCGGCTATACAGTATTTCGTCCGCCTGCGCGAACTAAAGAAAAAGAGTGTTTTAAAACTGGATTTGAGATTATGTAGGAATGATATAGCGAGTCTAAATCATTGGCGAACAATCTTGTATGGTAGGCTTCCAGCCTGCCTACTGGGACAGCCGGGACGGCTATCCCACAAGTCATGAGAGAAACCATATATATTTGCCATGAAATCTCAAAGACCAATTATTTCATTGCCAAAATCTCAGCAAGAAACCATACTTAATTTAGTGGCGATCGCGGGTTTGGTTGCTGTATTCACGATCGCTATCCGTGGTTGGTCGGTTTTACCAGAAACCATTCCGACTCATTTCGATATTGCTGGCAAAGCCGACGGTTGGGGTAGCAAATCAACTATTTGGTTATTTCCAATTCTGGGGACGATCGTTTATGTTGGTTTCACGATTTTGCGTCGCTATCCCCATACATTTAACTATCCAGTAGCAATTACAGAAGAAAATGCTGCTAAGCAATATCAAATTGCTGTTTCGCTACTCGATTGGTTGAAAGCCGAATTTGTCTGGCAAATTACATATATTGTATGGTTAATTATAGAAATGGCGAGAACTGGAGCTAGTGGTTTGAGTTGGCTGCTTTTACCAGCAATTCTAATTACGATCTTTGGTACGGTTGGATTTTATTTATGGCAAGCGTATCAGAACAAGTAATAAGCTTGCCCTGAGCTTGCCGAAGGGTAATAAGTATGAGCGATCGCTATTGTGTTGTCAGCTTTCCAGAAACCGATTATCCACCGTTAACTTTACCCCAACATCAGAATTTATCGGAGTGCCTTACCATCCAAAATTCTCCGGTGCTGTTTGGGTGTCGTACTGGAATTTGTGGAACTTGTTTGGTAGCGATCGAGGGTAATATTCCTCCTGCTAGCGAAGAAGAAAAAGAGATTTTAGAAGCTATTGCCCCAGGAAGCGATCGGGTAAGATTGGCTTGTCAAATAGATCTAACTAACGATATTAAAATCACTCTTTTATAAAGATATGTGTGAGTTTAATTAAAAGTTAAATAAAAGTGGCGATCGCCCAACGATCGTAGTTAGATAAATTGCCGTGCGATCGCATTGAGCGAACTACATTCTTGTAAGGTAGGCATCTTGCCTGCCTCCACAGGGACAGCCCAGAGGGCTATCCCACAAGTCAAGGGAAATGCCCATTGCTATCTTTGTGTTCTCTGTGCCTTTTTGGTTGGATATGTATGCAATTTGAAGATTTCTGGTACGTTGTCGCCCTCAGCCAGCAGCTTAAATCTCATACCGTAATAGGTAGCACAGTGCTAGGAGAGTGGCTGGCAGTATTCCGAGGAGACGATGGCAAACCAGTAGCTTTGAGGGATCGCTGCGCCCACAGAAACAGCCGTCTCTCGCCCGGAAAAGTCGATCGAGGACAGTTACATTGTCCTTATCACGGTTGGGTTTACGACAAAAATGGCCAAGTAGTAGCAGTACCCGCAGAAGGAGATAATTTTAAACTAAGCGATCGCCGCTGCGCCCAGAGATACGACACCAAAGAACGAGATGGATACGTCTATGTCAGGCTAGTAGCTAACCCCAGTGAGGAATTTGAACCTTTTAAGATGCCTTACTACCAACAACCTGGATGGGAGACGGTGCGAGTGATCGATCGCTTTCGCAACAACGTCACCAACTGCGCCGAGAACTTTATCGATATTCCTCACACGGTTTCGGTTCATCCTGGCGTATTCCGGCAAGCCCGCCAGCAAAAACTAGAAATGACAGTAGAACGAAAAAACGGTTCTGTAGTTGTGGAGTACAAAAACGAAACTAACAACTTGGGATGGTATAGCCGATTTTTGAATCCTAAAAGCGATGAAATTCGACATACAGATAGTTTTCATATGCCTAATATTACTAGCGTCGAATACAATTTAGGAAAGAACCGCAGATTTTTTATTACCAGCCAATCAATTCCCGAAACTGAAGATTCGACCCTGGTTTATACAGACGTAACTTTTAACTACGGTATTTGGAACAAAATCGCTCGTCCGTTCGTTCGGTTTACGGCTCAATATATCATCCGTCAAGATATAGAAATTCTTGGCATTCAACAAGAAGCGATCGCCAAATATGGAACTGAATTTTCTAACACGACCGCAGATACAATTCACGTATTAGTTGAATCTATTCGCGATCGAATAGAAAAGGGTGAAGATCCGAGAAGCCTGCCAGACCTTGTACGTCAAGTAACTTTTTGGGTATAAAATAATTTTAACCTGGCGGTTGTAGACGCGCAGCGGCTTCCCGCAGGGTAAACGCAGCTATACAACCAAAGTCCGCCTGCGCGGACTCAAGAGTAAACCAGATTTGGTATGAGTTAATCATGAGCGATCGCTCTCCATGTGACACTTACATTACTGTCACAACTGTTTTTATATTCAGTTAGAAAGAAAATTAGGATGAAATATCTTAAATTAGTTTCGCAGTGATTTTAGTTTTTGTTGCCTTCTCAATCTTAATAGCATTTACTGTTGTCGATCGCCATCAACTTACTACCATCTGCACCAAAAGTCGCGAAGATTGGATTTTAGACGCTGTAGGCTTATTTTTTCAAGGTATAGCGATTCCCTGGCTGCAAATTGCCGTAGTTTATCAACTTTATTCTTATTTACTACCAAGCGATCGCGCTAGTTTTCATCTCCCTGCGTTCGCCGCCTTTCTCCTTAGCTTTGTCGCGGTAGATTATATCTACTATTGGAATCATCGACTGCTCCACAGTCCTTGGTTGTGGAAGTTGCATCTAGTGCATCACACCATGACAAATATGGATGTTTTAGGTACGTCGAGAAACACCCTATGGACTAGCTTTTTCATTGTTTACTTATGGATTCATGCCTTATTTATTTACCTGCTGGCAGATCCAACTTGGTATATTCTTGGTGCTAGCCTTACTTCAGCTTTAGATTTGTGGCGACACAGTGCGATCGCACCTACATCAAAATCCCTAATCTATCGGTGCTTATCGCCTTGGCTGATTCTCCCTCAAGATCATGCTTGGCATCATAGCAGCGATCTCAGTGGCGCTAATTATGGAGCTAATTTCAAGATTTGGGATAAAATTCATGGTACTTATTATCAGAGCGATCGCTTACCCAATTCTTTAGGAATTGAAACTAATCTTACCCTCGCTCAAAAACTATTTCAACCCAGATAAAGGTGAGAATATCGCGTTATTGATGTTAAATTAAAACACAGATCCACACGGATAAACCTTGTTCTAAGAGAAGCCCAACCTCCGACCCCAGGCGAATGAATTCGCAGCTATACAATCAAAGTCCGCCTAAGCGCTGAGGCGCACGCTACGCGAACGCGGACTAAATTCAACCCGCGCAGGCGTGTTTCGTCTGTGTAGAAGCAGTTTTAACGCCGAGATCTTTTTGTCCTAATCGCTTGCCACGATCGATTGAGGAATGGTAACGTCTAAAGCCAGCAAGAACTAGAAACAGAGCGAAGTATGACTATGAAGCGCAGACGTGGTGTGGCTTGTCTCCAGACATCGATCGCTATTTTCTCTTTAGGCTTGGGCACTCTAGGAGCGACGATTCCCACTAGTGTAGCAGCACCTCCCAGAACGCCAGATGAAGATGTCACTTGTGAAATATTGGTAGTCGGTGGCGGACTGGCGGGCACGGCAACTGCCTATGAAGCCTTGCTGGCAGGACGTACTGTTTGCCTCACAGAGATTACCGACTGGCTGGGCGGCCAAATTACTTCCCAAGGGGTCGCAGCCCTAGACGAGCGGGCTACTCAACGACAAAAGCTGTTTTATTCTCGCGGTTACTTAGATTTAAGAACTAGAATTGAAAAACACTACGGCAAACTCAACCCTGGAGAATGTTGGGTCAGCGAATCTTGTTTTATGCCTGCTGACGGTGACAAATTTCTGACCGAGATGTTGCAAGATGCAGCTAAAAAAGGCAAAGGCACGCTGAAATGGTTTCCCAATACGGTAATTAAGGATTTGCAGATCGAGACGGTAGGATCGGGGCAACAAATTCAAAATGCGATCGCGATCCAACACGCTCCAGCTAAAGGTGCGCCGCCTTTAAATACCAAGCTGCTATCGGCCACCATTGAAGACGCTTATCGCTACGAAAATTCTCAGCAATTTGATAAGAAGATTATCCGCTTCTTGCCCCTGAAACCGGAAAAACCTCCAGAGAAACCCCAGCCAGCGGCTTGGTATGTAGTCGATGCTTCTGAAACTGGGGAACTAATCGCTTTAGCGGATGTGCCCTACAAGTTGGGAATCGATGCTAGATCTCATTTAGAACCATCCTCTTCGAGCGAAAAAGGCGATCCTTATTGCCCTCAAGGGTTTACCTACACGTTTGCCATGGAGCAAACTAAAGAACCTCAAACCCAGCAAATGCCTCCTTTCTACCTGCAATACTCGCCCTACTATAGCTACGAATTGAAGCGGCTGGCAGATTTTGGTTTGGTCTTTACCTATCGTCGCATTTGGAGTCCTAACCCAGGAGAGCCGACCAAATTCGGTGGCGTTGACTTTAAAGCCCCAGCACCAGGAGACATTTCGATGCAGAACTGGACTTGGGGTAATGACTATCGACCGGGAAGCAGTTCTGACAATTTGGTTTACACTCGCGAGCAATTGCAAGCCAGCGGGCAGTTAAACTCTGGAGGGTGGCTGGGCGGACTGCGAACCGAAACCTTACGCCGAGGCGAGGAACACGCCATCGGTTATTACTACTGGCTCGTGGCTGGGACGACCGATTCCCAGTTAGGAGCGGGGGTGAAGCAACCGCATCCCAATCACCGCTATCTGGCTGGGTTAGATTCCCCCATGGGCACGGGGCACGGGCTATCTAAGTATCCCTATATGCGCGAAGGCAGGCGGATTATCGGCAGGCCGGGACTGGGCTACCCGCGCGGCTTTATGGTGTCAGAAATCGATATCTCGCGTCGCAACTATCGAGACGATCCTTATTATGCCCAAACCTTGCCGCCGCGAATGTATCGCAGCTTGATGACCTCTCTAGCAGGGCTGGAATTAGTCAAGGTCATTACTGGGGCCGAAGCTCCAGAACAAGTCAAAAGGCGATCGCGTTCTACAATATATGCCGATTCGGTAGGCATTGCCCACTATGCGATCGATTTCCACCCCTGCATGGCTGAGAGTCCGCCAGAAAAACCAGGAAACAAAGAGCGAGAAGGCGAACGTCGGGGAGCGGGGCAAGCTTATCCCTTCCAAATCCCGCTGCGATCGATGATTCCTCAGAAAATCGATAATATGTTGGTCGTCGGTAAAAGTATTGCTACCAGCCATATTGCCGCCGCTGCCTATCGGGTCCATGCCTTTGAATGGTCGTCGGGAGCCGCTGCGGCCTTGACCTTAGACCTATCAATGGACGAGGGCATCGTGCCTTACGAGCTAACAGATGGCATACCCCGCCGAGAACCGCAACTAGAAAAATTGCAGCAGAGGTTGCAAAAGAGTGGCAATCCTACCGCTTTCCCAGATACCTCGATTTTCAATGAGAATTGGGAAGATTGGAAATAGATATAGCCTTTCTCTCATGACTTGTGGGATAGCCGTCTCGGCTGTCCCACAAAAGCTTTCTATTCTAGGTCGGCAATAGCCGCCCCAAAATTGATGTGAAATGGCTGTCCGTCTAATATCAAAGCTGGAACAGATAGAACGCCTTTAGCCTTAGCTTCGGCTATTTTATCTCGACTATTGCCTAAATGAATTATCTCTAATTCGTAGCGGTTAGGATCGAGCGATCGAGCTACGTTTTCTTCCGCACTCAGGCAAACCGGACAACCAGCATGGTAAAAAATTGCTTTCGATTTCATGGTTTTTTCTGCCCAATTGGGTTGGCAACATCACCATACCAAAGCGTTCTTGAAACTGTAAGTGGGTACTATTAAGTAGGGTAGGTACTTTTTGGTACGGATTTAGACCTGTGAGCGAGCAGAAAATTTCTAGTTCTCGATCGATCCAACTGCCTTTAGTCACTAGCATGGCTGAAGATATTTTGGGTTGCAAATGGTCCCTGGCTGTGCTTCAATTAGTTCGCCAAGGAATTTGTCGTCCAGGTGCGATCGAACGCAGCTTGGAAGGCTTAACCACTAAAGTGCTGAACGAGAGATTGAGAAAACTCACCAACTACAAAATTCTTCAGCGCCAAGCATATCCTGAAATTCCCCCTCGCGTTGAGTATCGTTTGACCTCTTTCGGAGAAAAGTTTATCGGCATCCTAGACCAGATGGCGGCTCTCGATCGAGAATTTAAAGATAAGATGCTTGACGACTAAAGATCGGCTTTGAGAGCAAGCTTGACTGACATTTCTGCTCTTGCACTTTTTAGATCGCCCGTAGCAATGCGTAAATTCTATCCTCATTGGTTCTGGTTGCTTTCCCCTAGCTTGCTAGCTGCATCTCTAGGTAGCACTGCGGCTATAGCCGCCCCAGATATCACTTTACCTAGCTCTCGTCCTACCCGCTGGCTAGAATTGCGGCAGATCCAAAGTCAGGTGACTTATCAACCAGTGCAAAGAACTCCTCGTTCGGCCAAGTTAGGCGATCGCTTGCGAGCGGTAGGAGATAAAATTACTACTGCCAAAAAGTCATCGGCGACGTTGATTTTTGATGATGGTATTGGTAGCGTGCGGGCGATAGAGGATACGATCTTGCAGGTCAAACGCTTGCAAATAGCTAACGGGGGGGGCAGAATTACCGTCTTAGCCGTACCGCGCGGCATCGCTAGGTTGCAAGTGCGTCGCTTTAATAACCCCAATTCCCAACTGCAAATCGAAACTCCAGCGGGGGTAGCTGGAGTGCGCGGTACTACATTTGGAGTCAGCGTCACTCCCGACGGCAAAACCGTAATTGCTACCGAAGAAGGAAGCGTTACAGCTACAGCCCAAGGCGAGACGGTTACTGTCAATCCGGGTTATTATTCGGTCATCGTTCCAGGGAAAGCGCCAACTACGCCTATACTCGTCGTCCCAGATAAATTATGCGCCTGCTTGCAGGTGGCGCGATTAGAGGAAGTTGAGGCTGGCAAAGCCAGAATCGTCGCTCAAGTCGAGCCTTACAACACGGTGTTTATCGAAGGCGAAGCCGTTACTACCAGTGCTGGGGGTAGGTTAGACCAGGTTGTCTCTGTACCAAATAGCAACAGCCTCTCAGTTGTAGTGCGCACTCCTTTAGGGGAAGATAAAACCTTTGACCTCAAGGTATCTCCCAATCCTTGGCTGCTTTATCGTCAAGCTAAATTTGACGAAGCGGAACAGCTATTCAGACAGCAGTTACAAGAAAATACGAGCAATGCTGATGCTTTATTGGGTTTAGGATATATTGCTTATCGCCGCAACGATCTGCCCTTAGCCCAACAAAGATTCGAGCAAGTTTTAAAGCTCGCTCCTAATTATGTCGATGCTCAAATCGGACTGGCACGAATCGCTCTGCGTCAAGCCGATAAAGACCCAGAATTTTTGACAAGAGTAGAGCAAATCCTGGAAAAACAACGGCAAGTGCAGCCCGATAATTTAGATATTTTAGTTTTTCTCGGTTATATTGCCGAGCGCCAAAAAAATCTGCCGCTAGCCCAACAGCGATTCGAGCAAGCACTACAGCGAGAACCCAATAACATCGATGCTGCGATCGGGCTAGGAATAGTTAAACTCAACCAAGAGCAGTTTGTTGAAGCTAAAAATTTGTTTGAAAAAGCAGCCCAACAAACTGACGATCCCGTAAGACTTCAAGAAATCCAAAACTACTTGCAGCAAATTAAAGAAAAAACGGGAGACGATCGATAAACTCTGCCATGCAGCGATAGCAAAACCCCACGTTTCTGGAGTGTTGGGTTTCACTCCGTTCAACCCAACCTACTAGGTTAAAAAGCGGATGCAAGCGTGGCGAGGTTTCCTTGCCGTGCAGCTTGTACCAAACAGGGGGGAAAACTCTCAAAGTCCCCCTTTTTAAGGGGGATTTAGGGGGATCTAGGTGTGAAACGGCATAACCGATAAATTATATATGAATTCATGAAGTTACTTACTTATGAGCGGTTGCGAATAAGCCGTAAATTTAGCATTGTTGAGTCCGGCAATTGCTGCTTGGCGATCGTGTACCCAAAATTGACGACCGAATCGCACCATTTGCCGCTGATTGGGAGCTACAACCATACCAAATACAGGAACTTTAGCTTTCTCTTTATCGCTGGCAAATTCTTTTAAAGTATTTCTTAAACGATACTGTTCTTGACTGTCGCCAGCCTGCTGCGGTGTTAGTTCTACCATCACTAACTGCACTCTTTCTATGGGTTCGGCATCTTCGACAATTAGTTGATTTTGTTCGTCCCGCCGATCGACTTTACCCCAAATAATTAACTGAGCGTCGGGTTGCAAAACCGGGTGAATCCGTTCGTAAACTTTCGGGAACACCACGGCTTCAGTTTGACCCGTGAGGTCTTCGATCTGTAAAATTGCCATGCGATCGCCTTTCTTGGTTACTACAGGTTTAATCGAAGTCACGATGATGACCGCACTAATAGCAGTATCTTGGTAAATATCGTTAACTTCAGTCAGGTTAATCGGCGATAGCAGGCGGGCTGACTGGTTAACTGACTTCAAGGGATGTTCCGAGACGTAAAATCCCAGATATTCTTTTTCCAGCCGCAGTTTTTCTCGTTGCGGTAAATCTGGTACCGGGGCCGATTTAGGAGCAGATTCAAACCCAGAACTAGCTTGCGTTTCTGAAGCTGCTTCTTCCCATAACTCGAAGAGGTTACCTTGACCGATCGATCGATCTTTAGCACGAGACTGCGCCCAACTAATTACTAAGTCTAGGTCTTTGAGTAACTGATTCCGATTAGATTGGATTTTATCGAATGCCCCACAATAGATCAAAGATTCTAAGGCACGGCGGTTAACAGTACGCAGATCGACGCGATCGCAAAAATCAGCTAGAGTTTTAAAGTTTCCTCCCTCGTTCCTAGCAGTTAAAATCGATTCGATCGCTCCTTGTCCCAGGTTGCGAACTGCGGAAAATCCAAACAGAATTTTGCCCTTTGATGGCGTGAAATCGACTCCAGAGCGATTGATATCTGGCGGATCGATCTCAATATTCATACTCAAACAAGTAGAAATATATTTTTGCACCTTATCGGTATCGCCGCTATTAGCCGTTAGCAGCGCCGCCATATATTCTTCTGGATAATTAGCTTTTAAGTAAGCCGTTTGATAAGTTACATAAGCGTAAGCCGTTGAGTGAGATTTGTTGAAGCAATACTCCGCAAATAAAACCATCTGCTGGAATAGTTGGTCGGCGACTTTTTTCTGAATTCCATTTTTAGTCGAACCATCAATAAAAATTTCCCGTTGCTTCTGCATTTCATCGGCTTTCTTTTTACCCATGCAGTTATGAGCGATAAAGTCATTAGCAATAAAATTATGAGTTTGCGGAATGCTTAGATCGAAAACTTCTTCTTTGCCTACATATTCAATTGCTACAACTTCATCCCAGAAAACTTCTGATTCCGCTATCCTCATCAATTCTCGATCTTGAAAAGCTAGAGCAAAGTTACGAACTCGGTGACGGGCTAAACTTCGACAAGGAGTTTTTTGAAAGTTTAAACCAGAGGACATTGTTCCTTTAGTTGCACCTACAGCTAAATCGATTTCGTCCCATGTCATTTGTTTTGCTTGTTTAGCAACTGCAATTAGTTTGATAACTTCTGAAGGGATCGAGTATTTAGACTGATTGCAAATTTTATCTTTAACAGCCAAATAACAAGTTTGAGCTTTTTGTTGCTTAGCGATACTTAGATACGGTTGAATTAACTTGCAAAACTTCAGTATATCCTCACGTCCTGTAATTTGCGCCCGATAAGAAACGTGAGGCTGACCTCGATAAGTAATTTTTTTGATATTAAATAATGCTACTATACCCAACCGCAATAAGAGATGTTGAATTTGGCGAACTAGAACTTCAGATGTTGAAGTGTAGTCAGTATGTCCGATTTTTAGATCGAAACTGCCATCTGTTGACCATAACGTTCCCAAGAAAAGTTGTAATTGTTGCGACGATAGAGAAAATACCCAGTCAGGAATTTCTTTATCGCGAGAATGGGCGCGTTTTATGTGTCGATCTACCCAACTGTTGAAAGCGGACACGAAACCAATTCTGGCATAAGTTACTGATTTACGTCCTAGATGTAATTGACAATCTAATGGTGCTGGCGAACCAAAAAGTTCTGTTGCACACCGATTGAAGTCAGCAATCAACTCCAGATCGCTATTACAGAAATAACTACAAGACGGAGATTTAGTTGAAAGATGTCCGTCGCCAAGCAAATAAGCAGTTAACTTAATTTGAGCATCCAATATGTCATTAGTACAATCTATCGGAAGTATCTGAGGTAAACCGATGCGATCGCCTACTTTAAAATGCTTGAGCGGTTGCCATCCTAGCAGTGTATAAAACAGATGATTGTTAGTAGCTCTAATTTTTCGATTAGTTTTAGTTGTTAACTCCCAAACGTCTTGAACGCCGTTAAGATGAATTTCAGTAATTGGCTTTTGGACGATTTTTTGAGTGGTTAAGTCTAAAGAAAGAACTTTTCTGCCCAACCAATATTCTGGGCGATCGGCTATTTCTCGTAGGGTGACTAATCTACCACTTTCGGCATCAATTACTTCAGTTGAACCGCTCAGACAACGACGCAGTAAATCGGCTTGCCCTAAAGAGTAGCCTGCTAAATCTTGAGCCATCTTCATGATTTGCTCTTGATAGCAAAGAGTGCCGTATGTTTCTTCTAAAATTGGTTCTAAAAGCGGATGTTGATACTCCACTTTTTCTCGCCCGTGCTTGCGATTGATAAACTGAGGAACTAAACCCGCATCTAAAGGCCCCGGTCGATATAAGGCCAAAATTGAAGAAACATCTTCGATGCAAGAAGGCTTTAAATCTCGCACGACTTGACGCATTCCCGAAGATTCTAATTGAAAAATTCCTTCTAGTTGCCCTTTTTCTAAAGTGTCGTAAGCTCTTTGAATATCGGGCGGCATTTTTTGCACGTCACTTTTGGCTAGAATCCGCTGAGCTTTCCTTTCATCTAGAGGTAACTGGTCTGGATCTAAAGCAACGTGATTGGTTTCTTTAATTAGCTCGATCGTCCTTTGGATTGTAGTCAGGTTTTTCAGTCCGAGAAAATCCATTTTCAACAACCCGAGCGCTTCTAAATCTTCCATGAAATATTGAGTGATAACCGACCCGTCATTGTTGCGTTGTAACGGGACAATTTCATCTAATGGCTCGGAGGAAATTACCACTCCAGCCGCATGAACGCCAAAGGTTTTATTAGTACCTTCAATTCGCATGGCCATATCGAGCCAGTTACGAACTTGCGGATCGCTGTCATACTTTTCTTTAAATTCTGGCGATGGTGTTTCGTCAGAAATCATGACTTTGAGTTTTGTCGGTTTGCCTCGCACTACTGGAATTAATTTTGCTAGTTTGTCGGCTTCTCCATAAGGAATACCTAATGCTCTAGCAACATCTTTTAAAACTGCTTTGGATGTCAGACGGTTGAAAGTAATAATTTGAGCGACTCGATCGCCTCCATACTTTTCGGTCACGTATTCAATCACTTTATCTCTTTTCTCGATGCAGAAATCGGTATCAATATCGGGCATTGACTTCCGTTCTGGATTGAGAAAACGTTCAAATAATAAGCCGTGATGTACCGGATCGATATTAGTAATTTTTAAAGCATAAGCGACTAGAGAACCTGCCGCCGAACCGCGTCCCGGACCCACAGGAATGCTATGATCTCTAGCATATTTAATATAATCCCATACTACCAAAAAGTAAGTAGAAAACCCCATTTGCTGGATGATTTTCAACTCGTATTCCAGGCGCTCTTTATAGGTAGAATCAATTTCCGATCGAGAACGACAACCCAAACGAACAATCAATCCTTCCCAAGCTTTTTCTTCTACAAAGCTATCAGCGGTGTGATCGTTTGGCACTGGATAATTTGGCAGTCTAGGTTCGCCCAGAATGTTATATGGCTGGACTTTTTCTGCAACTTCTAAAGTGTTATCGATCGCCTCTTGAATTACCTCTTCCGGCAAGTGATCGCGAAACAGCATCGCCATTTCTTCAGCCGACTTGAGATACTCCGTACCGCTGTAGCGCATCCGATTATCTTCAGCAATTAATTTGCCCGTTTGAATGCACAGCAAGGCATCGTGAGCTTCTACGTCGTAGCAAGAGATAAAGTGAGAATCGTTAGTCGCAATAATTTTGATTCCTAATTCTTTAGCGATTTTAACGATTTCCACGTTAACAATTCGATCTTCGATCGAACCGTGATCTTGAATTTCTAAATAGTAATCGCTGCCAAAAACTTCTTGATACCACTTAGCGACTTCGCGGGCAGTATCAAGCTTGCCTTGAAGAATCATTTGCGGAACTTCGCCACCCAAACAAGCGCTAGTGACGATCAGCCCTTCATGATACTTCTGAAGCAATTCTTTATTAATACAAGGGCGCACCTGAAAGCCTTTGAGGTGAGAAATTGTCGTCAGCTTGACTAAATTTTTATAGCCTTGAGTATTTTTCGCCAGAACGACCTGGTGAAATCTTTGATAGCGTTTTTTTCTTTCTCGCGTTCTCTCTTCAATATCGCCATTAATCACATACATTTCGTTGCCAATAATCGGCTTAACATGACGATTTCGGCAGATTTTTATCAATTCGATCGCCCCATACATGACCCCATGATCGGTAAGCGCGATCGCAGGCATTTTCAACTCGACAGCGCGATCGACTAGTTGGGGTAACTGACTAGCACCATCGAGCAAACTGTAATCGCTGTGAATATGTAAACCAACAAAAGACATTGTAAGAAGTGTTGAGTGTTGAGTGTTAAGTGTTAAGTTTAGGAGTTCAGGAGTTCAGAAGTTGAAGAAGTAGGGGCGTATAGCCTGCAGCATGGCTTCGCTAAGGCGCAGCCTGTGCCTTGCACTTAGCATTTGGGCGATAACTTAATAGTCTGAACCTGAATTTATTTACCAAATGCTTCGCCCGTACAGGTGTGTAGTGTGGAGTGCTTTAGAAGTGTTAAGTGTGGAGTGTTGAGTGTGGAGTTAAAAATAACTCCGAACTCCGAACTCACCTCTCGCCCCATCTCCCCATCTCCCCATCTCCCCATCTCCCCATCTCCCCATCTCCCCCTCTCCCCCTCTCTAAATGCCGCATTCGAGCAATCTAGCAGCCAGGGAAGAGATTACCCGCACCCAAAACAAACCAGAAAACCGACTGCAAATGGGTAAATGTCCTAGAGAACCCATAGGATCGAAATTGATGTTGTTATTATTGACCCAGTTGCCGTTCACTCGCCAGCCCACGCGATCGCCAAACCGACAGTAAGTTTCCCAATCGGAATTAGCTTGCCCGCCAACGCCTTCCCAAACTTGTTTTTGAATGCTAAAGCCAAAGCGGCCTTTACTATACTTCACCCACAGTCGATCGATTGTCAGCAAATCTCTACAAGGAAATCGATCGATCGCTGTAGCATCCAACCAGCCTTCTTTCTCTCGGTTAGCGACTTTCAGCATCACTCTTCTAGTTTCTTCATCGGCTTCCCGCCATTTTTGGGCTGACAGCAAATCTTCTAGTGGGCGATAATCTGCCCCGACTTCAGAAGACAGTTGAATTTGATGGGGTGTTAGCGATGATTGAGTGCTGGGCTTCTCGACGGCTACAGGCACGGGCGGGGCGACGGGCGGCGGCGCTGAGGGTACTGCTGGATTCGCTGGTGCTGGATCGGGGTTGCCCGCTATTTCCAACCAGGCTTCCACAGACGGCGGACGGTGTTCGCCAGCAAATGCCATCCCCTTGATAATGGCCTCATTGACTCGATCGCTAATCGTCGGATTAAGCTGTTGGGGTGGAGTCAGGGGAATTTTGGCCGCCATTGCTGGGGCTGGCAAGGGCATTTGTTTGGTCAGCAAGTAGTACAAAGTAGCTGCGAGGGCGTAAACATCGGTATATTCTCCCCGTCGCGCTTGGGGGGCATATTGCTCGATCGGGGCAAAGCCTTGAGTTAAGGTTTGGGTATTCATCATCGTCACATCAGAGATAAACTCTCTAGCTACCCCAAAGTCAATGAGTACGGCTTCGGATTTGCCCGCCCGCACCATAATATTTTGGGGCTTGATATCCCGATGCAACAAACCTTTATCGTGCATCACCATTAAAGCCTGTCCGATTTGCCAGATGTAACGCAAAGCCTCAGCTTCCGAGAGGGCACCGTACTTTTCGACGATTTCCCACAGATCTTCTCCCTCAACGTATTCCATGACAATGCAAGGAAGCAGCCCTTCATAGAAGGCATTTTCAATGCAGACGATATGAGGATGACGGCATAGTGCTAGCCGCAGGGCCTCATCGCGAAAATCCCGCAACAATTTATCGCGGAAAGTGGAGATTTGAGAATCGCTCAGGACATCATCCTTCAGGGTTTTAATGACGACGAGATTGCCCTTTTTGTCTGTGGCTAGATAGGTAACTCCAAAACCCCCTTTGCCCAGTTCTTTCTGGATGATATAGCGATCGCCGTATAACTTTTGCCCAGCTACCCAAGCCATTTACTCAAGATCTACAAGACACCTGGGTTAATTTTGGCATAGCTCGACGCTTTTGCGTGGTGAAAGCTCTCGCTCTGATGTTCCACCAAAAATAACTTGCCCTTAATCTAGCATATGAGGATGCAGCCCCACTGACTGCCTTCAAGTTTTCTCTAGATGCTGCGGACAGGGCCTATTTGACTTTAGATTGGCTATTCCAAACGATCGCCTTCAGCAAGCGATCGCAGATATCTGATTTATAGGCATAGTCATCATCTCGAATTCCTCCTGTACATTCTGCTGGAGCGTCTAAGAATTCTGAGTAAATTTCCAGGCTGTTAATCATATGTAGCGTCATTAACTACAGTTATTATCAGGCAGAACAGCTTTGTTCTATTGGTTCTGGTGCAGTTGAGTCGGCAATTAAACAGGTCGGAGCCAGGATTAAACTTACTGCCACATTACTGACATCGCTATTAATCACTTGCCGCACAATATTTTCGGCATATCGATGCGTATATCCTCTTCTTTCTTCCACAAAATCTAGTTTTTGGCTAAAGGTATTCTGACATTTCTTACACTTGAATCTTAGTCGATTTACGTTGAGTATCACTTCTTTATCCCCCATCGGTAAATCTTTAACTAAGTGTTTTTGGTTTTGATGTAAATGTTCCGAGCGGCGACCGCATCCTGGACAGACCGCACTTTTGCCTGTTCGACTTACTGATAAAATTAAGGTTTTCCCCTCTCATTTTTCAAGATAGGTTGAGATTCGTGCTTGACATTCGGGTGTTAGCTCTATCTGTAACATATGGCCAGATTTATTATTTCTACTTAGAGTGTAGAATTAAAGATGAGGGCGATCGCCTACTATTTTATCAGTGTTGTAGTATCCCTACGATCGCGATTTTTTTAAACAACATTCTAAGCCTGAAAATTAGCAACTTGAAAATATGGCTCTAACTACTTCACATGGCTAATTTATTTCCTCAAATTGGCATTGTCGAGGAAAGCGAATCAAAACTGATTCTCAAACATCACCCTGGAATACTGATTAATCTGTTTATGGTATTTTGGGCGCTTGGTTTTGGTGGCATTCCTCTAGGAATGCTGGTGCTGTTTTCGTCTGAATTTGGCGTATCTAGGCTATCTTGCCAAAGAACCGAACCCAAAATAGTTGATTGCGCGTGGAGTAAATCTCAATATCTCGGTTTGGTGAAGATGGTGCCCGATCGCTCGATTCCGCAAGTTGTCGATGCTAAGCTAGATTCGGCCAAGTGGTCGAACAACCGGGGGGGCGGAACCGCAAAAGTTTGGATTTCCTTGATTGCCAAGTCCAGTAAAGTTAGGGTATTTGAAACGCAATATGCGATCGAATCGGGTTCTCAACCCACATTTCAGCCTGAAGCCGCTCAAAAAATCAAAACTTTTCTAAATTCCCAGGCTCCCTCTTTCCAAATTGAAGAGGATACCCGCTGGAGCGAGGGCTTTTGGGTAGGAGCGATCTTTTTGTTGTCCTTTGTCTTAATTGCACCTTTGGTACTGTATGCAGGCGTGCGATCGCAAACCATTACCCTCGATAAAACCCGCAATCTCTACCTTCGCGAAGTCCATACATTACTGGGAACTCGTACCAAAACATACGCGCTTCGAGAAATTCACTCGGTTGAAGTGGGCGAGTATTTTCATCGTCGCCGTTGGAAGTTGTATCAGTTGACGATCGTGCTTAATTCTGGGAAGAAGTACAAGCTTCCTGGCGTGAGAAATTTCGCTCGAGTTGGAGAAATAGCCGATCGACTCCAGCAATTTCTACGACTGAATTGAGTTGCTAGAAACCCAGCACCCCAAGAGTGTTGGGTTTCACTCCGTTCAACCCAACCTACATCAATCATGGCTAATCCTGCGGAAGCAAAAGAAGCGATCGCCTTGACTCGTCTTTTTAGGGCCAGTTCGCGGATGTTCGCTCCGGCTGGACGATTCGATTTGGGCATAAATATTTAGCCAACTAAACTGCTTGCTGTTGATGTAACTTTTCCTTTAGTTGACTGGGGGCGAATGCCCCATATTCGGTAACGATCGCGGCAATTAAATTAGCTGGAGTCACATCAAATGCGGGGTTGTAAAACTCTACCCCTGGCGGATACAAAATGGTATCTCCAACTTGATAGATTTCTGAAGGGTGGCGTTCCTCGATCGGAATTTGGCTGCCGTCGGGGAGTTCCCAATCGATCGTAGATAGGGGGGCGGCGACGAAGAAGGGCACGTTATGAGCCTTAGCTACTAAGGCTAAGCTGTAAGTCCCGATTTTATTAGCCGTATCGCCATTAGCCGCAATGCGATCGGCACCGACGACGACAGCATCGATTAAACCCTGTTTCATGCAATGGGCGGCCATGCTGTCGGTAATGGCGGTGACGGGAATCCCTTCTCGAACGCATTCCCAAGTGGTTAGTTTGGCTCCTTGCAGGCGGGGACGGGTTTCATCGGCGTACACTCTCGCTAAGCGCCCTTCTCGCCAAGCCGAGCGCACTACTCCTAATGCCGTACCGTAACCCGCTGTGGCTAACGCACCAGCATTACAGTGAGTCAGCAGACACAATTTTTCCGGTTGAGTAGGTAAGACTTCTAAACCGCGATCGCCTATTGCCTGACAAGTTTGCAAGTCTTCAGCATTAATTTCTTTGGCAGTTTCCAGCAAGACGGTTTTGATATAGTCTACAGGCCCTACGGTCTGACGGGCAGCTTTCAGCATCCTAGCGATCGCCCAGAACAAATTCACCGCTGTCGGGCGAGTTTGGCCTAATATTTGGGCAATTTGCTCTAGTTGAGTCAAAAATTCTTGGCGATCTGCGGTGTCGATTTCTCTCGCCCCCAGATATACTCCATAAGCGGCCGCCACCCCAATTGCTGGCGCACCCCTGACGATCATGGTTTTAATCGCCTCCGCCATATCTTCATAGCGGCTGATTTCGACAAAAGAGTATTCGGTAGGCAAGCGATTTTGATCGATCAGTAGGGCGCGATCTTCTTGCCAGATGACGGGATAGATCATAAAAACAGAAGTTCAGAATACAGAAGTTCAGGAGTTCAGAATGTAGAGACGTTGCATGCAACGTCTCTCGTCTGGAGTTCAGAATACCAGTCAGTCCTTTTCAGGTGGGCGATGTAAAGTAAAGCACTAAATGCTTCCGCCCGATCGAGTCTTACACCATCCCTAATTGTAGACCGCAGATGAGTTACTAAGTCAGTCACAAGTCAGGAAGTTCTCAGTCCTGAAATCAGTCAAGGGCAAGTTCTAATGAAATAGGAAGATCGAAAGCCGTACTCCTGTTAGAGACGTTCTTCACAGAACGTCTCTATTTCCAAACAATTAATACGAGTTCGATCGCTTCTCTAAATTTCACTCTAAATCTCAAGTTACGATCGGGGAATGAGATGAATCCTTTTGCCGTCTTAATTAACTTGTTGCGCGATCGCACTAATTTTCTCATCGAAATTAGTAAAGGTATCAAGCTCGAAAGCAAGATTTTTTCTCTATTGGTTGCCAGTTCGGTATTTTTAGCCATCTACGGAGCAATTATTGGCGCATCTCATAGCTGGATGCAATCGCTGTCATCGGCGGTAAAACTCCCTGCTTTGTATTTAATTACTCTTATTATTTGCTTGCCCACTTTATATTTTTTTGACATTCTGTTTGGCTCGGCGCTTACTTTTGGTCAATATGCTGCTCTTAGTTTGACTACTGTTTCTGTAATTAGCGTGCTGCTGTTTAGTTTTGCCCCAATTACTTTATTTATTCTGGTTTCCATTCACGATTATTTATTTTTTCAATTATTAAATGTAGGTATTTTTAGTTTTACGGGCATCGTAGGCGTAAAGTTATTTTATGATGGGATGCAATCTCTAACTAAAATAGCAGCTAATAGCGAACTTAAAAGCGAAAGCGAAGAAGTCAAGCCAGAATATGCCAATCAACAAACGCGCGATCGCCTGTTGCAATTTTGGTTAATTCTCTACGGACTAGTCGGCAGTCAGTTAGGATGGACTCTCAGACCATTTTTTGGCGCACCTAGCGAACCATTTCAGCTATTCCGAAATATTGAAGGTAATTTTTACGCCCAAGTATTTCGGGCAGTTCTTACCTTGCTGGGCGCTAATTAAAATCGATAAATCTCATTCTTAAGCCGATCTGCATTTAGATCGGTGAGGCAGGCAGGATGCCTACCCCACAAGAGTTAAACTCAATTTAAATATCCAAATTAGATGCTCTTTAGCTTATCTGTGTCCATCTGTGGTTTTTATTAAAAACTTCAATCTAAACCATGACCAACGATCTAATAGATTTAATTATTAAATATAGCGAATTAGAAAAGATCGTAGGGCTAGAAATCAGCGATACTTTTATGGGAAAGGTCTACAGATCGTCTCTCTGGCGCTATCCCAAAAGAATACTGTCGTTCTTACTAACCGAACTATTTGTTTTTGGCTTAATTATAATTTTTTGTCTGCCTGTCGGATTAATCGTTGCTCGTAACTTCAATGGGTTTACAGAAGATAGTAATAATACAGTTCCATTTTTGGGAATTACTTTAGGAATATCAGTCGCGATCGCCTGTTTGTGGAATCTATATATGTGGTTCAAAGTCAAAGAAATGAAAGCTCTGGCCCGGTTGCTCGATGAAGTCGATCGACACAATGAGATTATCCAAGGAGTGCAGATTGTTGACGAATTAAGCGCCGCGAGCAATTCTGGAATAGTGTTGAGCGAGCGCCACCAAGCGATCGAGGCCCTGAATGCCACCAGAGAAACTTTAGTTTGTGCTTTGATGACCGAAAGAATTCTGAGAAAACACCAGCGGTTTATTGCTCGTCGTTACGAGCTATTTGCTAATATTGAATCTAACTTAGCTACCCTACAACATTTGCAAGTTAACAGTCAGGCTAACGAGTATGCAGATTTAATCGGTCAAGCTTTACAAATTGGGGCGATCGTCCGGCAAGAGATCGATCGGTTAAACAACTAACATAATTAGTAGAGGCGCAATTAATGAAGGTTGAAAATTAAATTCGGTAATTGTGGGGCGGGCAGGAAAGCCCGCCGTCTTGTGGGATAGCCCTCTGGGCTGTCCCCCTACTCTGTGGGATAGCTTTCTGGGCTGTCCCCCTACTCCATATCACCACAACCCTCTAACATTTTGAGAAGTAAAGCGTAAAACGCCCGATCCTTGTTCTGTTTTGTAAAAAATCTGCAACTGTCCTTGCGCATCGACCTCATACCGCTGTGCGCCTTGCAAAGCCGACAGATATTTGGTTTCTTGGTCCATAATCGGCTCTGGGCAAGCCTTGCGGGTCGATCCTAGAGCGCCAATGCTCAATGTATCTGCGGTCGTTTGGTAACTGCCAAAAAAGCGATTGCATCCCCCAGAACCAGAAATGCGCTCGCTCGAAAACTCTGCTGTTAGTTCGGTCGTTCGAGGTGGAACCATTGGCATGGGGCTGTCTCCCTCGGTCATATTCGCCAGTCGCCAACTACCAACTATCGCGGGGGAGGATTGAGCCATTTGCCAGCGGGGAGTTTTTGTCAAGGACGGCTGTGCCAAAACTGGGTTAGCTTCAGCCACGATCGCCAACGGAACTGTTAGAGTGACGATATACCCAACCAACCGATCGAGCGATGAAGAATCAGATTTCATATTAATACCATCTGTTGAGTTTGCGGTAGTCAGAAAATTAAAACGGTTTAATTATAATTCGATCGATCCTAAAATCATCCCTGTTTTATTAATTTGTTGAGATAAAATGAGCAATTTCGGTCTGAGAATAGTCTCTCTCATCCCCAGCGCTACCGAGATAGTTGCAGCTTTGGGATTAACGGCAGTATTAGTGGGCCGATCCCATGAATGCGACTATCCGCCAGAAATCCAAAACCGACAGGTTTGCACTCAAGCGAGGTTAAACTCAGAGCGATCGAGCGCAGAAATTCATCGCGATGTCACGGATTTGTTAATATCGGCATCGAGTATTTACGATCTTAAAATTGATATTTTAGAACGCTTGCAGCCCACTCATATTATTACTCAAGACCAATGTGCGGTCTGTGCGGTCAGTCTGGCAGATGTCGAACGAGCTATAGGTCAACTAATTAACAGCCACCCTCAAATAATTTCTTTACAACCCCAAACTTTAAATGATGTTTGGAATGATATCGACAGAGTAGCTAAAATTCTGGGGGTCGAATCTTTAAGCTTAATTGAAAAGTTGCAGGCGCGAGTCCAACATTGTCAGCAAAAGACTCAAGCAATTCCAGCAAGCGCTCGTCCTAGCGTTGCCTGTATCGAATGGATCGAGCCGCTGATGCTGGCAGGAAATTGGATACCAGAAATGGTAAAAATTGCTGGTGGTGAGCCTATAGGAGAGTTTTCGGGTACGGCCTCGCCATTAATAAAATGGGAATTTTTGCTGAAAGCTAATCCAGAAGTAATTATCTTTATGCCTTGCGGTTTCGATCTCCAACGAACTCGCGCTGAAGCTATGCTATTAACCAAGCATCCTCAGTGGCAAAAATTAGCCGCCGTTCAAAATCAAAGAGTTTACATCACCGATGGTAATTGGTATTTCAATCGTCCAGGACCACGATTGGCAGATTCAGTAGAAATTCTAGCTGAGATCTTCCATCCAGAAATCTATCAATACAGCTATAGGGGCAGCGGTTGGGATTTTTTAAATAGTTAACCAATTAAGTACAAAAAGTGCTGGAAAAAATAATTTTTTCCTCAGCACTTATATGTTTACGTTGCCTGATGTCAGTAACTAATTCATGGAAACAGCTTTGACATCGATCGGTTCGGCATTAACTGTGGCACCTTCGCCCGCTGTAGCATCGTTACTGGCTGCTTCCTGATTTTGGGACTTGAGACGTTGAGCCAATAACTGAGAAACTTCAGATACTAGCAGGGTGAGAATTACGCCATCATCAATCCATCCAATGAAGGGAATGAAGTCAGGAGAAATATCTAACGGACTGAACAAATAAGCTAAAGAACCCAGAATCAACCACCAGCGATACTTAGGATGGCGAAGTGTATTGCGATACCAGTTATAGATTGATTGGATTGAGAAATTTTTCATTTGTTGTTCCTCCAGTTACTTTTAATATTGACAAAAATCGCCGTTCCCTAAAAGTGAGGATACTACTCCAGAAATAGTAGAGTTAAGTGTACGGTTGGGGGAAGAGGGCGAGAACAAGAGAGGGCGAGAACAAGAGAGGGGAGACACGGGGAGGGGAGAGGGGAGAATTTATTAATTCCTTTCCTCCGAACTCTTAAATTCCTGAACTTCTAAACTCCTAAACTCCTGAACTTCTTGAACTGCTGATGCCAGAACCGATCGATCGTTAGTTTATACTTAATCAACGTAGCTTTTTACCCACCCTTAGAGGTAGTAAATAGTCTGAAAGGAAGGAATAATCGTGACTGTAGCAGAACTGTTTGAAAAAGGTGGTCCGGCGATGTGGCCGCTGCTAGCTTTATCGCTGTTGTCAGTGGCGACCATCTTTGAGCGGCTCTGGTTTTGGACGAGAATCTTGATTAAGGAAAAGAAAGTCATCAACCGGATTCTCACGGCGGCGGGTCGTTACAATTGGGAAGTGGCTAGCGAGTTAGCGCTTCAGGCTAGAAAGCAGCCGATAGGCCGCTTTCTCCACGCTCCTTTAAGGCGGGTAAATCTCGCCCCGGAAGTGTTTCGCCTTGCTTTAGAAGCTGCTGCCGAGGAAGAATTAACTTCCATGCGTCGGGGCGACAAGATTTTAGAAGCAGTAATTGCCCTGGCACCATTGTTAGGCTTACTAGGTACGGTTTTAGGCTTAATTAAGTCTCTCGACGGCATCGATTTAGGAGATATCGGCACTACTTCAACTGACGAGCCCGTTTTCGGGATTAGTAACGCTTTGATATCCACTGCTACTGGGTTAATAGTAGCGATTACATCTTTAGCCTTCTATCGCATATTTCAAGCGCTGTTATTCAACCAAGCAAAGGTTTTTCGGCAGATCGGCAACGAGTTAGAGTTGCTTTATCTGCAATACTGGGCGCAAGTTAATCCCAGCAGTCAGGACATCCAAAAAATTGATGCCGAACCTTCCGATTTAACTGTCAAATCTCGCAGACGGTATGAAGATTAACCTCGATCCTGCCAAAGAAGAAGCCAGAATTGAAATCATTCCTTTGATTGATGTCGTCTTTTGCATTCTGACCTTTTTCCTCTTAGCCTCTTTGCAACTAGCTCGCCAGCAATCTATTAATGTCGATTTACCTCCAGCTGGGACTGGCGAACCGCAAATGCGAAATATGTTGGTAGTCAGTCTGGATGAATTCAATCAAGTCTACATCGATCGCACAGTCATGGGTTCGCTAGAAGAGCTAGTGAAGCCAACTGACAAAAAACAGCGATTCGAGGCAGTTTTAAAAAACTACAGGACGAATAATCCTAGCGGATTGATGGTCGTGTACGCGCCGAGAACGGTAATCTATAACGATGTCATGCGACTGCTCGATCGATTGCGTGCCCTCGGTGGCAGTCGCGTTGCCTTAGCAACTATTCCTAATACTGGCGATGGTGAGGGCGCTGTCGAGCCTTCTACCCCAAATTTAAGCACTCCTGCGCCCAAACCTTATCGAGGTAGCAAACCCTTACCCAACTCTGGGCAATCCCAGCAGTTGCCAGCAAATCCCAAGGCAGCCCCTCAAGGCAATCCTACTTACAGGCCTGTTCCCCAAGTGCCAAATCTGCCAAAGCGTCCAGCACCCAAGCCCCCGGTTCAAGGGAAGAGGGGGAAGGGGTAGAGGAGAGAGGGGGAGAGTGGGAGAGCGGGAGAAAATTATTAACTCAACACTCAACACTCCACACTTCCTTATGGGTGACAGTTAAAAAATTGGCACATCATATACAGCAGAAATGTAACTTAACGATACAATGGTCTAGATGGTGTGAGTAAGTAATAATAACTAGTTAACGACCAATGTCCACTCGATCTTTGATTCTGACTCGTCCTGAAACCTCTGTTGGTAGTTTGCCGTCTTTGGCAGATGAATCTAACGCAGCGATCGACAACCAACGGACTATGCAGTTGACGAAATCTGTCTATCAAGCCGACCAGCAAGAGAAGTTCCTGCATTTGCAGGCCGAGGTCGAATCTCTGTTGCAGCACTTGCAAACCTTGCAACAGCAAAAGTTGGAAATAACCGATAAAGAAATTGAAGCAGTTAAGAAAATAGAGGAGCGTTAGGGATAAACCCTCTCCTGACTCATAGGTAATTAGCAATTCGCCAGAGGTTAACTGCGAATTGCTAATTGGCATTCACAGATCGCTCGCCCGTTCGAGTAGCTCCAGCAGTGTCTTAGTACGGGTGGTAAAAGCTGGAGTATTATTCGGCTGTTCGTTCAACCAATCGAGGGCATCTTGCTTGCCATCGCTAATGGCGATCAGCATGGCTCCCCAGGCTTGGGCATCGGGATCGGGTTTGACCTCCAGCGCCGCTTCTACGCGCTGCCAGAGGCGATCGGAGTCATTTTTGAGGGTCATAGCAATTTCGCGGCGATCGAACTCAGAAGACTCGAATATTTTGAGTGCTTCTTGCCAGCGACCGTTCATCAGATTGACTAGCACCGCCTGACTGGGACTAGCCCAAGTTTGCTTTAACTGCGATCGAGCGAATTCGGCGTGTAACTTAATGATGCCGATTTGCGATCGCGCAGAGGCAGGCAACGACTCTAGCTTTAAAGCCGATAGCATTTCCCAGGCCGTAGTCCACAAGCCCTTATCTGCTAGTGTTAAAGCTTTCTGATAATCTGTATTTTTGAGGGCAGGCGGATTGAGGGAAATTACTTTCAATTCGAGCGGATCGGCGGCAAACTTCCTCGATTTGAGTTGATAAATTTGAAATCGCGGTTCGATACCTACAGTTTGATTGACTACTAACTCCGGGTTGCTATCTCCAGCTACTTCTTGCCAGTAAGCAGCTTGTCCTGCTGGACTAGCCCAAGATAGCTTGACGCTGAGATAACTGCTCTGAGGATCGTAGCGGACTACTTGCCCGTAGAGAACTGAAGTATCAGCAAAATCGCTTTTGCCAGTCAGATTTAACCATGTGCCAGGTGCTTTGGTGGCAAAAGGAGTTATTTGGGTTAAAGGTAAAAGGCGATCTGAGCCTTTATAGCCAGATGTCCCCGTCGGTAGGGAATTCACTACAAATATTTCTTCTAGACCTTCGATCGCGATTTGATTGACCAGTTCGTAATAAGTTGCCTCAGCCGTCGGCTGGTAAACCCTCAATTCGACAATTTGCTGGCATTGTTGCTGGCAAGGAGATATCGTTGCTAAAACTGGAACTAACAGCGTTGCTGGCGTTTTATTGTTTTCTAGAGGAATGGGCGTTCCAGGAATTTGTCCCTGTTGTTTGATTTCAGCTTCAATTTCACCTACAGTCTGAAAACCCGCAATTCCAGTAGAAGTTTGAGTTGAGGTGGAAACAAAGGGATTGGGGAAAGCCAAAGGTTTGATATTGAGAATTGCCGAAATTGCCAGCCAACTGCTACCTGCTACCACTACAGCAGCCAGAATTAAAGCTGCGATCGCGTAAGCAGAAGCCATCCATTTGCCACCTACAGCAGGCGGCACGATGAGACGAACTTGCGGTTTACTGGCTTTTTTCCTGCGCATCGGGGGGAGAATCTAAGATGGGAAAGGGGAAATTATTTTTTACCCTTTCCCTGACTTCTGCAAGCAGTCTATTCTTGTGGGGCAGGCAGGATGCCTACCCTACAAGAATATATTTCACTTAATTGAGAATTGCCATATCTTTTTATGGCCGATCGAAGAACAGATTTTCCACTATAAACTAGTCGATAAAAATGCTTCATACCCAGCTTTCAGTTTGCTTTTGGCATCACGATCGACTATGCTGCCATGAGCCATAATAACTCTTTGAAAATCCCAGGCAAGCACTCGTTCGATCGAGTTTTTTACCCGATCGCGCTCTCTAGTCGCTAATTTTTCTAATAAGGAAGGTTGTAGTTTTTCATAACCGCCGAGGATGCGAAATGATAGCTGAGTTATCCAAGGGAAACTGCGATCGAAGTGATAAGCGATATCTGTCAATATTAAAGTCTGGCTGGGTCGATGGAAAAATATCACTTCATTTAAGCTCGATATTTTGGGCAGATCGAAAAAATTGAATCCCTCAAAAAATAAGTGTTCGATCTCATCACTTATCCCAATGCTACCATCAGTCAAAGTTTTGGCAATTGGCAGATCTGGTCTTTTCAATTCTAAACCTGGAGCCGCCCAAATTTGGGCATCGGGATAAATGGCTTTAAATTCAGCTACGAACAGGTGATGGTAAAGATTGGGGGCGATAATTACCGTAATATTGCCAAGCTCGTTAATTTGTTTAATTGTTTGGCGATCGCAGTCGATCGGAGAGATAGCAACTAATTCGCCATTTGTCAGCCGAATTAGGGTCATCCTAGTACCGACTTCAACTCCCCAAAACTTTAACGGTTGTTCGGCAACCCAGAGGTTTCGATCGAGATTTTTCAACACAATTCGTAAATAGGAAATAGAGATGACTGAGAATACTGTAAGGATTTTAACGACAGATGGAGAAGTTATACATAACCCAAGTTCGGTTGATTTTGAGGAACTCAAAGATAAAATATTTAATTTATATGATGATTACTGGAATCTAGGTAACGGTGAAGTAATCTTAACATATAGCTTTAGTCCTAAAATATCTGTTGAGCTTATGGTTGCACCCAATCCTGAATACGGCGTTCATCTTAGATATTGTAGAATCTCTGAAAGCACAAGTATTGAATGGATATCATTGAAAAGTATGTCTTCTCTTGGAGAGGAAGTAGCTGAATTTAGCTACGAATTATATGCTTCTACTGGCTTATTCATTGCTTCGGAAAAAGCATGGCTCGCGATTAACTACTTTTGCAATACGGGCGAACGAACTACTGAAATAGAATGGATTTCTTCAAATGAGATTCCCGAAGGAATTCAATATTAATTGTTTTCTGTTAATGAGAATGACAACTAAAAGCACCGCTATCTGTGGGATACACATTTTCACCTAAACTAAAATGACAAAGGAGCGTGTCACGCCGTAGGTTGGGTTGACGGCAGGAAACCCAACAAACCCAACCATGATAACTCTAAAATGGTGCTCCTGCGACGGATTGTTAAATTGAAGTTAGAGCAAAGTTTATCCCCGTCTAACGCACCCTACTCGAATGCTACCCGAATGCAATACTTCGTTTTACATATGGGATTTTCAGCCAAATGACGTTACCTAACATTACTGAAAACACGATCGATCTGGCTCCAGGAGATGAGCTAATTCTCAGGTTTAGAACTTGGGACGATTACGAAAGTTTGCTCGCCCGCAGGCAAGATAAAGCGGGATTGAAGATCCGATACAGCAGTTCTACCCAAGAAATTAAAATTATGTCACCGCTGCCAGAACATGGTAAAAACTCCGATATTTTGGCAGATTTAGTTAAGGCTTTGCTCAAACATCAAGAGCGAGACTGGGAGGCTTTTACGCCCATTACTCTCAAACGTGCTAGCCAACAGGGAGCAGAACCAGATTACTGTTTCTATATCCAAAATCGCGCTCGCATCTTGGGCAAGAAACGTATAGACTTGGAAACCGATCCCGCACCCGATCTAGCGATCGAGATCGATCTAACTTCTACTACTAAACCCGAAGATTATCAGGCAATTGCTCCTTTAGAACTGTGGATTTATCGCCGAAGTAATTTACTAATTTATCAATTTCAGGAACAAGGATATCAAGAACGCAAAACCAGTTATCATTTTACCCAATTCGATCTGAAAACCTTGATACCGCAATACGTCGATCGAGGTTGGCAGGTAGGGTCGAGCGTTGCTTTGCGAGAGTTTGAGCGGTTTTTAAAGGATTTTGCCTCCTAAATTTCTATTGCCATCTTAAAGTGTTAATATACTGCATTGAGCTTGATGTTGCAGCAGGCGATCGCACAGAAAATGGACGCTCCTAAAAAATAACAATGAAGCGAGCAGAGGTTTTAGGCATTTTAGAAATCCATCGAGAACCATTGCAAGCATTGGGAGTGAAGTCGCTCGATCTGTTTGGCTCTGTTGCTAGAGATGAAGCGCATCCCGATAGTGATGTTGACTTGTTGGTAGAATTTGCGATCGAAGCGACATTATTCGATCTATTCCGGGTGCAACATTATCTAGAAGAAATACTAGGATGCCAGGTGGACTTGGGAACGAGAGCGGCACTCAGGCAACATCTCCGCCAACCTGTATTGCAGGAGGCTATTCGTGCCTTCTAGAAATTGGCAGCAAAGAATAGAGGATATTTTGGCTGCGATCGCAGATATTCAAGGATGGACTTTGGATAAAACCCAGGAAGATCTTGAAACTAACACAATTTTGTTAAGAGCGATTTTGTATAGCTTCGTAATTATTGGGGAAGCCTCAATCCATGTTTCACAGGACATCCAAGATAAATATTCTGAAATTCCTTGGCGACTGATGAAGGATATGCGAAATGTCATGACTCATGAGTATTTTCAGATTGACAGTCAGATTCTCTGGAGTACCATTCAAAAGAACCTGCCCGCAGTCAAATCTCAACTTGAATCATTATTGCAAAGAGAACTCGGTGCAAATTAATTAAAGAGGCAACAAACCACATTGCGCTTGATGTTGCAACAGGCGATCGCACAATACTAAAGCTACCATCGCTTCTACCATCGGTACGGCTCTGGGCAAAACGCAAGGATCGTGACGGCCTTTACCTGCTAGGGTAGTTTCTTCCTTTTGATTAGTCACCGTTCGCTGTTCTTTCCGAATCGTGGCTGTGGGTTTAAATGCTACTCGCAAAACGATATTTTCACCGTTAGAAATACCCCCTTGAATTCCGCCCGAACGGTTAGTTCTAGTCCGAATCTCGCCGTTTTCATCAATGTAATATTCGTCGTTATGTTCGCTACCCGTCAGCAACGTGCCAGCAAAACCCGAACCGATTTCAAACCCTTTAGAGGCAGGTAATGACATCACTGCCTTAGCCAAGTCAGCTTCTAACTTCTCAAATACCGGATCTCCCAAGCCTATAGGAACGTGGCGGGCAGCGCATTCAACCACGCCGCCTATAGAGTCTCCATCTCGCCGCACCCGTTCGATCGATTCGATCATCCGTTCTGCACATTCAGCATCAGGGCAGCGAACGATGTTACTCTCTACCTGTTCTAAAGTGACTGTATCGGGATCGATGACGGCTTCTAAATCTTTAATCCGCTTGACATAGGCGACGATTTCGACCCCAGCCATTAGGTGCAAGATTTTCTTAGCGATCGCACCAGCGGCGACTCTACCAATAGTCTCCCTGGCAGAAGAACGACCTCCACCCTGCCAGTTGCGGATGCCGTATTTGGCATCGTAGGTAGCATCGGCATGAGAGGGTCGATACTTGAAAGACATTTCATCGTAGTCTTGAGGCCGCGTATCTTGGTTGCGAACTAAAATCGCGATCGGAGTTCCCAAGGTTTTGCCTTCAAACACTCCAGAGAGAATTTCGCAGGTATCGGATTCTTTGCGCGGAGTAGTAATTTTACTTTGTCCGGGACGGCGGCGATCGAGTTCTACTTGAATTTCTGCGGCCGAAATTTCTAGTCGCGGCGGGCAACCATCAATGACTACGCCCACAGCGCCGCCGTGAGATTCGCCAAATGTCGTAATCCGAAACAAATGTCCGAAGGTGTTGCCCATGATTTGCAGTTGCTCAAAAGATCGCTCAATCTAACATGATATAGCGGTTCTGATTAAAAAAATAATTGAGTAATTTCTTGTGGGATAGCCCTCTGGGCTGTCCCACATTTACCGAATTTAATTCTTAACCTCGATCGTTGAGAATCAGATTATAGTGTTATTAATCGCGCCTGCTGTAGGGACGCAATCTAGCTGCGTTTGTTGGTCAACAGCCTTGCAATTTGGATGGTGGATCGCCATCCTCGCGCTTAGTCGAGACACGCATCACTAGCCCGCTCTTGACTGTGCGGGCTTGAACAAAGGGGTTGTTTTTGCAGTTTGGCTTCTTTGAAGCTAAAGATCAACCCCTTTGTTGCCCGCTGGAGTTGAGCGATCTAGTCCCAAGGGGTTTACGAAGGGGCAACCAACTAGCAGCGGGCGCGATTTTTTTTGGCATTCATCTCAAAATATTTCAATTATTCCCCGCTGGCCGTCAATTCGGACTTGCTGGCCGTCTAGCAATAACTCAGTTGCATTGTGAACGTCCATCACCGCTGGGATACCGTACTCGCGAGCCACGATCGCGCCATGAGACAGCCTGCCTCCAACTTCGGCAATCAAACCCCCAGCCCTCGCCAACCAGGGGGACCAACCAGAATCGGTGTAGGGGACGACGAGAATTGTTTGCCGATCGATCTCTGCAATGGCTTTGAGGTGACGCAGCACCTTTACCTTGCCCTCTACTAGTCCAGGACTAGCGCCCAGCCCTTGCAACTGAGTTTGGGATTGGCGTTCGCTCAAACTCCAGAAAGTAACTGGCGGTTCGCTGCCGTAAAAGACATAAGGGATGTTAGTTAATTGGCGATCGCTCTCTAATTTAGCTCGTCTCGATTTTACCAACTGAGGGGCAATCGCTCTCAATCCGGCATCTTTATCGGTAATTAAACGCCTAATTTCAGCAAATTCCAAGAAAAAAACATCTCCCGACTGGGAAAGCAAACCTGATTTTAACCATCCTTGCTCTAAGGCGACAAAACTCCAGCGCAGTTCTGCCAGCAGCCGACTGTAAACTGCTGTCACTCTTCCTTTGAGATTGAGACGCGATTGAACTACCTTTACCTGCCATTTGTGGCTTTCTGTTTGTGGGGACGACATTCGGGGAGACGTTCCATGGAACGTCTCTACATCTGCGGTGAGGAATTGGGCAAATAAATCTCGTACTGGTTGACGATCTTCTTGCCATGTCGGAACGGCAATATCGGTGGCAACTTCGCTGAGATATCCATATTTTTGCAGCCATCGATCGAACTGGGCGATGACGCGATCGCCGTCGGCAATTTCGGCTAGGATAGCAAAAAGAGTAGAACCATCTGATGTTGGCTGGGAAGCAGATAGCAGGTGACGGGCATCGTCGGCTAGTTGTTGAAGCGATCGCATCGATTCTACTTCTGGCGTATGGCTGTTATCTAGTTCTGTCTCTTTAACTTTGAGCATGGCTTGGCGAAAAGCTAGGCTTAAAGGAGTCAGAATGCTGTAATAAGTGGCTTTCTTGAGTACCTCTAAAATCAGATCGATGCGTTCTAATAAAGCTGAAGGCGATAGCTCCAACAGGGGTTGACCTGCCAACTGCTCTAAAGTAGGAACAAAGTAACGGCGATCGTCTTGCTGAAAATCTTTTTCTAACTGAAATTCTCGACCCAGCAACCGCATCAAACCGGGCAAATTTACCAAAGTAGAGCTAAATGGCGGTTTGCTAAACTTAGCCCCTCTAGTGAGAAACTCCAAACTTTCTGGAGGTAAACCCATCCGCAGGAAAATATCGCCTAGCAACGAAGCATTAAAATAGGCGCGAGAGTAGTGCAGCGCCGCCGTTTGCTCGAAATCTAATCCATGGGATCGCTTCCCCAAAACTAAAGTAAAAATTTCTCCCCAAACTCCGCAAGTCAAGGGACGATTGATCGACCAAGTTAAGGGGCGAATTAACCCTGGAATCACCTCAGCGGCAATTTTGCGCGTCCAAATCGGTAACAGAGTAGTAATCGGTCTAGATTGCAGCAACCATAATCGTTCCCCGTCGTAACTCCACTCGATATCTTGAGGAACGCCGCGATAGCGGCTTTCTAACTGACGGGCAAGGTAAGCCACTTGTTGAATCAACCTCGACGGTACTTCTCCAGTCCCCTCAACCTCTAACTCTCGATCCTCTGGCAACAACCAAAACTGAGTTCGGAGTTCGGAGTTCGGAGTCAAGAATTTTCTCCCCATCTCCCCATCTCCCCATCTCCCCATCTCCCCATCTCCCCATCTCCCCATCTCCCCGATCGCTACCCGATACTGTTCTGGGGTAAACTTGCCGGAAACGATGCGGCTGGCTTCTCCTGGCAAGGCTTCAACGATAACAGTATCCCCTTGTTGAGCGATCGGATCGCGGCTAAAGGCAACTCCTGAGTACGCGCCTTGGACTTGTTTTTGAATCAGAATTGACATCGAGCCTTCTGACAAAGATCGATCGCGGCGATACTGCATCGCTGCTGGTGCGTCGTAAGAAGCCAGACAAATTTCGATCGCTTGTTCCAAGGCAGCGCGACTTTTGACGTTTAAAATCGAGGCGTACTGTCCGGCGGCTGATGCGGCTTCCGAGTCTTCCCCCACCACGGAAGAGCGAACTGCTAAGGGTGTCGATTGCGAAGGCTGAAGGTACTCGATTAAAGGTTGCGGATCGTCTCCAGCTTCGAGTACCCAACCATCGGGAACCGGATAACCCCAACGCTTGAGTTGAGATAGGGTAGCTGCTTTTTCGCCCACTTTTTGGGCTGCCAAAGGGCGATCTAAAGAGACGATCGCTCTGTCTCCACGAAAAAACCGAAATGCAGATCGAGAACTCATATTTGCTCTTTCTGGTTCTAGAGTTAAGTCATCCGGGATTTTTTGATAGATCCAAAAGAGTATACCTGCCAAGGCGATCGCGGCTCCAATTCTGGCGCTCTCATAGGGGTGTAGCATGGCCAGCACGACGGGGAATAAGATTAATACTCCCAGCCGTCCGGTGGCGCGATTCCGAAAAATGGTAAAACTGATGCCCCCAATCAGCAGCACGAAGAGGGCGCTTACCCAGTCGTGAACGGTAAAACCCCAGACAACGTTAGTAGTACCAGCAGCTTTTCCCATCCAGTAACGCCCCATTACCAAAGCGATCAGAGCGATTAATTCCCACTCCGATCCAGACGGAAAGAACGCCCGCGCCAGCAATACCGCTGCAATGCCCTTAAACGCCTCTGACAGCACCGCCAAGATTCCAGCTAGCCGTCCCCCATGGTAAAAAGCGGCCGAGACGGAGATGTTACCCGTCCCCAGTTGTGACAATTTGCGACCTGTAAGCAGATATGTCATCCAACTTATTAGGGGTAGTCCGCCTAATAAGGGACAGAGGATAAAAATGAGAACGACTCCACCGAGTTGCGCCAGTGTCATACCAATTCGCAATTAACAGTTTGCAATTCGCAATTAACTTCATGCCTGTTGGGACAGTCTGCCGCAGGCATAGGCAGTTGCGAATTGACCGATCGAGCTACCTGCGATCGCCTTTTAGTTATCTTCAGCTTAGCGAATTAGCGATCGCGATAATTCTTTTAGCAACTATTTCGGCAACTGGCATCACCGATAGCCGATTTCCTGGCTTGATTACTAATAATTCTGAGTCGCTAAATTCTTGTTTGAGCGTTTCTAAAGATACTATCTGAGGAAAAGCCTGAATAAATTCCACCTCGACGGCGTACCAGCGGGGAGAATCTGGACTCGATTTCGGGTCGTAATATTTACTTTTAGCGTCGAACTGAGTCGGATCGACTACCGCAGAACTAACTACGCTCATTAACCCGACGATGCCTGGAGGGGTGGCGTTGGAGTGGTAGAAGAACACCAAATCTCCCGACTGCATTTCCTTGATAAAGTTTCGCGCCTGATAATTGCGCACCCCATCCCAAAGCGTTTGGCGTTGGCGTTCTAGATCGACAATGCTGTATACGCTTGGTTCTGACTTCATTAGCCAATAACCCATCAGCCTTCCACTAAAAGCACCAAGGATAACACTACAGAACTAAACATTTTGTTTTTCCGATCGAGCATCTAGTAATTTCTTTGCTCTTTCCAGACGGTAGCGATACAAAGGACTGCGACGATTTTCGGCTTCTACTTGCGCGATCGCCTCATCTAGTAACACGTTAAGAGCATCTAGCATTTTGCAAGCTTCGTGCAACTTTTGCGCCCCCTGCTGAATTTTCTCTGGATCGGGAAGTTGTGCGGTTTGAGTCATGGCAAATCGAAGTCCCTTCTAGCTTCTCGAACGCTAGCCTCAACAGCAGCAACAATTGCTTGAGACTGGGCGATGGTTGCGAGTAACAAATTTAATGTAGCAGAATCAGCCATAGGTTGAGCCTCCCCTATTCTCAGCATGAGGTTGTAAAGACGGGAGTAAGAAGATGTTAACCGTTCTGTGGAGTTCTCAAGCTGTTCTAGGGCAATTACAGTAGTATCTGTCTCCCCATATTGCTCCAAAATTGCCCAAGTAGTTCCTGTAGTTCGATCGATTAGCTCCCACAGTTGACGCTGCAAGTTAAAAACAATAGTTACGGTTTCATTTGGTAAATTTGCCATGATGCCGAGTGTCTAAGAACAGCTATGTTGCTATAGATTATTTTCTGCTTCAGGTCTGTCAAAGGGGTAAAGTTTTGCTTATCGATCGCCTAAGCAGAACTGATTGCTGAATTAGATTAAAATTTTCGTTACATTAGTTTACAATAGTAAAAATGCTTATTTAAAAATGAAGACTTTAGAACTCGATCGAATGGCAGACCAGGATTTTGCTGACGCGAACCTTCAAACTTCACGTCAGAGGCTCTGCGTTTATGTCAATGCGAGCAATCAGATCCAGATTGCTCGCATTGCCAACATTGCAGAGTGGTACTTCGAGCGCGTGGTGTTTCCCGGACAGCGGTTGTTGTTTGAAGCACCACCCGAAGCTCAACTAGAAATCTATACCAGCAAGATGGCAACAGCGATCCTCTCAGAGAAGATTTGGTGCGCTCGCTTGCAAGTAGACGATAAAATCCCTACCGAGGATTGAAATCTCTTCCCCGCGCCCGTTTTTAGTGAATTTGAGACTTCACACCGGACGCGGCCAGAATGTACGCTTAATTTCGGTAAAGATTTAACAACAAGGCAATTTAGGAGGTTGATGTGGCAAAGAAGAGTGTAGCTAATTTGTCGTCTTCAGATTTATCAGGCAAGCGAGTTTTAGTGCGGGTAGATTTCAACGTGCCAGTAGACGATGGCGGCAATATTACCGATGACACCCGCATTCGGGCAGCTTTGCCAACCATTCAAGATTTGACTGGAAAGGGCGCTAAGGTAATTTTAAGCAGTCACTTCGGTCGCCCCAAAGGTGTAGATGACAAATATCGTTTGACACCAGTTGCCAAGCGCCTCTCAGAACTCTTAGGGCAAAATGTTGTCAAGACAGATGACTGCATTGGCGATGAAGTTGCAGCTAAAGTCGGGGCGATGCAAAACGGGCAAGTGCTGCTGTTAGAAAACGTCCGGTTTCACCCAGAAGAAGAAAAGAATACTCCTGAGTTTGCCAAGCAGCTAGCTGCGAATGCCGATCTGTACGTCAACGACGCTTTCGGGACGGCACACCGCGCCCACGCTTCTACTGAAGGGGTAACGCACTATCTGAGTCCTTCGGTGGCGGGATACTTAATCGAGAAAGAACTCAAGTACCTGCAAAGTGCGATCGAAAGCCCTCAGCGTCCTCTGGCAGCAATTATTGGCGGTTCTAAGGTTTCGAGCAAGATCGGCGTAATTGAAACCCTGTTAGATAAGTGCGATAAGTTGATAATCGGCGGTGGGATGATCTTCACCTTCTACAAAGCTCGTGGGCTGAGCGTCGGTAAGTCTTTGGTGGAAGAAGATAAGTTAGAACTAGCGAAAACTCTAGAAGCTAAGGCGAAAGAAAGAGGCGTACAGTTGTTGTTGCCAACAGATGTCGTAGTAGCTGATAATTTCGCTCCCGATGCCAACTCCCAAACTGTCAAAATCGAAAGTATTCCCGATGGTTGGATGGGCTTGGATATCGGCCCCGATTCGGTAAAACTTTTCCAAGAGGCTTTAGCCGATTGTAAAACCGTCATTTGGAACGGACCGATGGGCGTGTTCGAGTTCGATAAATTTGCTGTCGGCACAGAAGCTATAGCTCATAGCCTTGCCGATCTCACCAAAAAAGGGGCAACCACGATTATTGGTGGTGGCGACTCGGTAGCAGCCGTAGAAAAAGTTGGTGTGGCCGAACAGATGAGTCATATTTCTACTGGTGGCGGTGCTTCGCTAGAGTTACTCGAAGGTAAAGAATTACCTGGAATCGCCGCTTTAGACGCAGCTTAGATTTGCCAATTAGTTTCCTAGTTAGAGGGCGGGCTTTTTGTCCGCCCTTTTTCGTTCGTTGTCAACAATCGCGATAAATGTTGATTATGGGCGCACGTTACCGGATAGGAAGCTGGCACCGCCCTCAATTGCTTGAATCTGCCGAACCAGGTGGTTATAGTCAACAACATAAACCGTCGTCCCATTGGGGTTGACCGCTATACCAGTTGGAGAATTGAACTTGGCGGCGACGGCATTTCCATCTTGGAATCCTTCTGTCCCATCGCCAGCTAGGGTACTGACTCGATTGGCGGTCAAATCGATCTCCCGAATCCGATTGTTAGAATAATCGGCTACGTAGACCTTGGTGCCGCTAGGATTGACAGCTACGCCATAGGGCAACTTAAACTGGGCGGTAGTGGCATTCCCATCTCGGGAGCCAAATTCGCCACTGCCAGCGATGGTACTGACTCGATTGGTGGTCAGATCGATCTCCCGAATTCGGTTATTCGATTCATCAGCGACATAGATCTTGGTGCCGCTGGGGTTGACAGCGACGCTACGCGGGTAGTCGAACTGCGCTGTGGTAGCGTTTCCGTCTCGGAATCCTCGCGTACCATTGCCAGCGATGGTACTGACTCGATCTGTGGTCAGATCGATCGTCCGAATTCGGCTGTTGCCAGTATCGGCGACATAGACCTTGGTTCCACTAGGGCTAACTGCTATGCCAAATGGGGAGTAGAACTGCGCTGTCGCTGCATTCCCATCTTGGAACCCACCTGTACCATTACCAGCAATGGTTCTGACTCGATTGGTAGTCAGATCGATCGCCCGAATTCGCTCGTTACCAGTATCGGCGATATAGACCTCGGTTCCACTAGGGCTAATTGCTACGCCAGTTGGGTACTGGAAACGCGCTGTAGCTGCGTTCCCATCTTGGAAACCATTTGTACTATTCCCAGCTAGGGTTCTGGAGCGATTGGTAGTCAGATCGATCGCCCGAATTCGCTGGTTGTACCTATCGACGACATACAATACTGTCCCACTAGGGCTGACAGCTACGCTAAATATGTTGTTAAACTGGGCTTGCGCTCCCACCCCGTTGTTGAAGCTAGGTGTGCTATCCCCAGCTATAGTAGTCACGTAAGCATTACTGGCTGTCGGTTCTGCCCCGCCAATTCGATCGGCGATAATCCGAAACTTATAGCGAAACCTAGTGACTCGCGGCTGTCCGTCTCCTGGTGCTGTTTGCTGATAGCGAAAGCGCAACCCGATATTAGTAAAACTACCATTGGGAATGGTGGTGCTAGGCAACCATACCGTGCGGGCAAAATCAATCGGGCCGATACGACCTGTGGCTTCCTTGAATTCTGGTGCCCTATCGTCATCGCCAGAAGCCAAGTTAATTGAGTTGCGGGGGTTCATGTAAGCCACGTACACCGGATCGCTACCGTCATTTCTCCCAGAAGCACCTGTCTTTCCACATTCCTGTGGGGTTGCCCGCTGTCGCTTCTCCCAAAGTGGCTCCAGTATTGTTAGTAATCCGCCAGCGCAAAGATAGGGAGGCAAAGTTGTTGCCACCATTGGCGCGTAATATTTTATTTTTATAGAGTCTGGCTGCGATCGTAGCGGTAACGTTAGTACCGTTGCCCAACAAAGAAGCTACTAAGACTTTTTTGTTGCCCTTAACTTGTTTGAGGGTAGTTTTTTCGTCGCTCAGATCGACTACTCCTTCCCATACGCCCAGTTCGACCTGTCGGATGTCGGCTTGCTCAACCTCGATCTTGGGAAGAATGGCAACAGCAGGAGGCAGATTTTGACAGTTCAGTCCCAGAGGGAAGCTAGCAACAGCAACAAGGGTAATAGCTTTAACACCTTGCAAGAATTTATGGTTCGCGATTTTCATGTAGAGGACAGCGATAGGTGAAATTCTAGTTGACTGGGCGATCTATGGCTCTAGTATCCGATCGTCGGCGAAAAATACTTTTAATCGATCGCTAAATGTATTAATTCGCATACATTTCTTCAAAATTTTAAAAACTATGCCGCCAAGAGCCAGCAACAAGCGTTGTCGCAGCCTGTGCGTAGCACGTATTGCTCTTGGCAACGAGTTGGGGGAAGTATTGCCGAAAAAAGTATTACTTGGCAGATCGACCGACGAGCGATCGCAGCGTATCGCGTAACGGTTGACTGCGTTTCTCCTGCACGAAAACTAATGGCAACAAGGCTACCAATCGCAGCACGGCTGAGAGGGCAAATATCCCTGGCAAGCCACCGTAATCGGCAAATTGGGCCAGAAAGCCGCCAGCGGTGGTTCCCAGCGCCCCGCTCAAGCCAGCCACCGCTGCGGTGATGCCAAAGTAAGTAGCTTGATGGCGTTCTGGTGCTACCGCCATTTGCAAGTTATTGCCGCACAGATCGATCGCGATTCCCGCCCCACCCGTCAACAAGTGCAGCAAGGGAAACCACACCCAAAGGTAGATCGGGTTATTGCCAGATCCCAACCACATTAAAGGGGTCAGGGCTACTAGTATCCCTACCAAGACTAACAAGGGACGATTGCCGATTCTGTCTGCCAACTTGCCCCACACCACCAGCATCAGCAAGCTAGCCCCAGCGTTCAAGCTAGTGTAGATCGTCACCCATCTAATATCTATGGCCAGATTATCCAGCATATAGAGATTGAAGAAAGGACTGCTGACGTTCACCGCAAACATCCACAGGCCGAAGTAGAGCAAAAACTTCAAAAAATTAGCTAACTCCCCCTCTCCGAAGTGTGGAGTGCTGTAGGAAGTGTGAAGTGTTGAGTGTTGAGTGTTGAGTGAATGATTCTCCCCTCTCCCCTCTCCGTGTCTCCCCTCTTCGCTCTCTTCCCCCTCTCTCCCTCTCTCCCTCTCTTCTTTCGGATTCACGTCTGTCATGAAGAACTGAAAGCATAAGCTAACAATGCCAGCGATTACCCCCAGCAACAAAATCGCGCCGTAGCCCTCGACCTTGCCACCCGGCCAAGCGGCAACAGCTATCCCCAGCAAGGGTACGCCGATCAAATTAGTTAAGTTAGTAGCGATGTTGCGAATGCCAAAATATCGCCCCCGCAATCTGGGAGGAACTAAAGCCGCCATCCAACTCAGCCAAGAAGCGCTGCCCAAAGCCCCCATCAGATGGCTGACCGAGAGGATCGCGATCGTCCAAATTATTAGCTGATGCCCGTCAACCTGATGCCAGCACTGCCACGCAATCCCCACGACTAAAGCCAGCCAAAGCGATCGCGACGGGGCAAAAATCCACAAGCTGTACCAGTGACGGCTGTTGGTTTGCTCTGAGATATAGGCCCCGACTGGTTGCAAAAAATTCGCCAGCATGGGAATCGAAGACAACAGCCCGATTTCCATAGCATTAGCCCCCAGATCTAGGAGAAAATTGCTGAGCAACACTCCCCCAGTAATGCTGGAAAAAACGGCCGCGAACACGCCATCCCAAGTCGATGCTTTGAGGCTGGAGCGAATCTCTGGTTTGGTCAGTTTGGATAAAGACCCATCAGTTGTTGCCAGTTTCTCCAATAACTCAGGAGATGGCGCGTCAATTGCGGTCGATTCCAAGTTTGGTGGGGATGGACTAAAAATCACTAAATTCCTCACGCTTAAGGCTCAATTGAGCCAAATTTTACAAATTCACGGCTAGTACGTCGTCTTCCTCAAGTTATGAGAGAGGTAAATAACTTTAAATACCAACGCATTATTAATAGCTTTCCGGAATCAGATATACTTCTAAACTTATTGAAACAAAAATTAAAACTAAAATTATAGCTGTTTGAGTCTCGATCGCTCGTTAATGGCTGCTGGCTAAAATGCGATAAGCTGTTGAGGTAGCCTGTTTCCTAATTTGGGCAGATAGGGTAGCAGTCGCAGGGCTGTCGTTAGGTTAATGGTGGAGATCCGTGAGTCCTAGAAAACTCTCTGAAGCAGACAAGCAAAATATTATCAACTCATATCGCCACTCACCAGCGACGACATCAAAGCTGGCCGAGCTTTATGAGGTCAGCAGTTCGACCATTAGCCGATTCCTCAAAAACACTTTGTCGGCAGAGGAATACGAGCGGTTGATCGAAAAAAAACGCGCTCTGGCTTTGGGCAAGGGATCTGAATCTGTCGGACCGGAAGTCGAGCAGTTAGAGTTAACCGAAGTTAATAGCCAGCCTGCCCCATCAGTTTCTGTCAAGCCGAAGCCAGAAAAAGCCAAACGTCGATCGAGTGCAACTAAACCAACAAGCAAGCCAGCCCCCTTGGAGATCCCAGCGATTGTATCGCCGCCAGAAATTGACGAAGTAAGAGAGGAAATTACTGCCGAAGCGATCGCTAAACCTGAAGTTTCTCCTCAGCCGGAAGTCAGGGTTATACAGGAGATGCTGGGCGAAGATTCGATCGATATCGATGACGAGGACGACGACGATGACGATGATGATGATGACGACGACTTAGAAGATCTCGAAGATGAAGACTGGGACGAAGAAAATTCCTACCCCGATTTTCCGGTTTCCAGACCGAGATTGCTGGCAGAAGCAGGGGCTAATATCGAAGTCTTGCCACTGTCTGAATCCTCGCTGCCTAAATTGTGTTATTTGGTGGTCGATAAATCGGCTGAATTGATAGTCAAGCCGCTGAAAGAATTTAGCGATTTAGGCAATATTCCATCGACAGAAATTCAGCAGAAAACCTTACCTGTTTTCCACAATCACCGCATTGCTTTGCGATTTTCTAATCGATCGCAGAAAGTAATTAAGGTTCCCGATGGAAAGATGTTGCACAAAACCCGCTCTTATCTGCAAGCTAAAGGCATTACCCGATTGCTGATCGACGGACAGATTTACTCTCTTTAGGGGCTACCATACAGATTTCGCCCTCACCCTAAATCCCTCTCCCGTGGGAGAGGGACTTTGACTATAGCTTCCCTTCTTGGTCTAGCCTTTCCTCTCTCGTCTCCCTCTTGCTCCCTCTCCTGGGGGAGAGGGCTGGGGTGAGGGCCAGCATTGTGCAGCAGGCGTTATCCTAAATCCGCGCCCCATACCCTTTTACCTATTACCAAATTTGGTTTTCAAATCTTCGAGAGTATAAGGTTTTTGTCGATCGCTTTTAGCAGGTTTTTTGACAGTGCGATCGCTACTAGTTGCTTCTCCCGATTTCATCGACAAACTGATACGTCGCAGTTGTTCGTTCACTTCTAAAACTCGCACTTTCACTACCTGCCCTACTTTGACGATTTTCTTAGGATCGTCAACAAATCGATCGGCTAGTTGAGAAATATGGATTAAACCGTCTTGATGCACGCCGATATCGACAAAGGCCCCGAAGTTAGCCACGTTAGTCACAATTCCTTCTAATTCCATCCCCACGGTTAGATCTTTAATCTCTTTAATCCCTTCTTTGAAGGTGGCATATTTAAATTCAGCACGCGGATCTCTACCTGGTTTTTCTAGTTCGCTGACGATATCTCGCAGGGTTGGCAGTCCGACTGTATCGGTAATATATTTCTTCAAGTCGATCGATTTTAGTTGCTGCGGAGACTGAGAAATTCGATCTAAAGGGACGTTGAGATCGGAGGCGATCGCTTCTACTACAGAATAGCTTTCTGGGTGAACGGCGGTATTATCTAAAGGCTGATTCCCACCTCTAATTCTCAAAAAACCAGCCGCTTGTTCAAACGTTTTTGCTCCTAGTTTTGCCACTTTCATCAGTTGGCGACGGTTTTTAAACGCCCCGTTTTCGTTGCGATAGCCGATAATATTTTTGGCAATCGTTGGCGTAATTCCAGAAACAAATGTGAGCAGTTCTTTAGAAGCAGTATTTAGATCGACTCCCACGTAGTTGACGCAACTTTCTACGGTTTCATCTAGTTTCTTTTTCAGCAACTTTTGGTCAACATCGTGCTGATACTGTCCTACGCCGATCGATTTCGGGTCGATTTTCACGAGTTCGGCTAGAGGATCTTGCAAGCGCCGTCCGATGCTAATTGCCCCTCTGATAGTAACATCTAAATCGGGAAATTCCGCGATCGCTACATCTGAAGCTGAGTAAATAGAAGCGCCCGATTCGTTGACGATAACTTTAATCGGCTTGCGTTCGATTGCCTTTAATACTGCCGCTACAAACTCGTCGGTTTCGCGGGAAGCTGTACCGTTGCCGATCGCAATAAGTTCGATTTTGTATTTCTCAATTAGATTTTTAATCGTACTGGCAGCTTGAATTCTCTGCCCTTCTGCTTGATGGGGAAAGATAGTTTGATATTCTAAAAACTTGCCAGTTTCTGACAGCGCCGATACCTTACAACCAGTCCTAAACCCTGGATCGATCGCTAGAGTTGGTTTCATTCCGGCTGGAGCCGATAATAACAACTCGCGCAAATTAGTTTCAAAGGTTTTAATCGATTCCAGATCGGCATATTCTTTCTTGTCAGAACGAATCTCGTTAATTAAAGAAGATTTTATCAGCCGATTGAAAGCGTCTTTGAGCATTTCTTGGTAAAAATTGCGAACCGCCGGAACTTTAGTTTTAATTTCCTTGGATTCTAAGTAAGACATTACTACTAGATCGTCGAAGGAAATATCGAAACTCACTACTCCTTCTGACTCGCCTCGAAATAGGGCTAGTAAATTATGCGGCGCAATATCTTTGACTTTAATCTGATATTGCCGATACATTTCAAACTTAGTAGTGCCTTCGGGATAATCGTCTTTGATGCGAGAGACTAATAACCCTTCTTCCAGTAAGTAATCTCGCAAATAGGCTCGCAATTCGGCTTTTTCCGATACGGCTTCTGCCAGAATATCCGCCGCACCTTTAAGGGCTTCTTCTGAGGTTTTAACGCCCTTTTCTTCAGCAATGTATTTGGCAGCTTCCGCTTCTAAAGATACGGGCTGAGCGGCAGGTTGGTTCAGAGATTTAATAAATTCTGCTAGAGGTTCTAAACCTTTTTCTTTGGCAATGGTAGCTCGCGTCCGACGCTTGGGTTTGTAGGGCAGATAGAGATCTTCGAGTTCGGTTTTTTGCCAGCAAGATTCGATTTTAGCTTTCAGTTCGTCGGTAAGTTTGTCTTGGGAGGCGATCGATTCTATAATTACTTGCTTGCGTGCTTCTAGTTCGGTTAAGTAGGTAAAGCGATCGCTGAGGGTGCGAAGTTGAATTTCATCCATGCCTCCAGTTCGTTCTTTGCGGTAACGGGCTACGAAGGGAATCGTCGAGCCTTCGGCAAAAAGATCTAGGGCATTTTGGATCTGAGATAGTTTGAGGTCGAGTTCTTCAGCCAGAAGTTGGGGAATGTTCGGCATGGGTAATTTTTGATATTTTAATAGCTCTCAAGATCGGGATCTCACAAAGGCGGTCGTCTGAGCCTATGTCCGTCAGGCTCTACAACCACAAAAGCTCTTACCAGATCTATTTCCGAGTAAGTTGTCAAAACTCGCGTCAGTTCATTGTGGACTACATTTACCGTGTTGGGCAGAATGCGAAGGTAGATTACTCCAGATCCCATGGCTCTGACAAAAACCAGATTTCCATAATCTCGATCTCGCGTGACCAGAATGCGATTCTCCTCTTGTGCAACACTGAGTATTTCTTCGTCAGGAGCTTGCGAAAGACCAATCTGGGAAACAAGAACTACATCATGACCGGATTCAATCAAAAATCTTGCTGTCAGGGCATACACATCTTGGTCTAGTAAGAATCGCATGGTTAAGCCGAGACTAGTTGGATATCCTCAGATGCTACTAGCGCTATGGCATATCGCAGGCAAGCACGAATATCGTCAACTTGTAGTTCGGGGTAGTAATCTTGGATAATCGATTGGAACGAAAGTCCTTCGTTCAGCAACTCAAGCACGCTCTGAACGGTAATCCGCGTACCCGTTATGCAGGGTTTACCAAAGTGAATTTGAGAGTTCACCGAGATTCTATCCATATCGGTTATTTCACATACATTTTCTTAATTTTAGGACATGGTTGCGGCGAGCAGTCTATGACTGTCTTTGTCCTGCAAATAGATGACTCAACTTACACTACATAGATTATCTGACTGTCGTTTGAATAAATAGTGCGGCTACCTTGGATTCATTAACTTCCAACCAAGGAGACTTGCAATGAATAACCTAGTTTACGGAATTAAATCGAAGCTGATTGTCGGCGGCACGCTATTGGCTTCCTTCGCTACTATGCCCCTGGCGGCAAACGCACAGGTTCTCGGTACTGGCACGAATGGCAATATCACGATCTTCAGCAGTGCTAACTGGACACCCCTGCTGGCGCTAAACGTTCCGGCTCGTTCTACAACTCGTACCTGTATGGTAGTTGGCAGCCTTGAAGCTCTAAACCCTAACGGTAATAACTCTGGTGCCAATGCCGGACAAACTTATCTGTTCACAGTCACAGCCAATAACAGTAATCCCGTAACCAATGGGCGAGCCGAGCGTTCGATTGAGATGAGAGATCAATCGGGCGTGAACGATCCAAATTTCTGGCCGGTATCTACCAACGATACCTTCGTTCTAGCGGCGAACGCGTCCCATACTATTCGTCTTTTAGGTCGAAAAGCAGATGCTAACGCCCCGAATATGGTGATTGGAGATTCTACCTTGTCTATAGCCTGCATATAGGTAAGTTTTATCGCGGGCCTAAAATCTGCCCGCGATAGTTGTTAATTTTGTTAATAGCGATCGCGCGAGGAGCAAGCAAAGGGCTTTGCTCCTCTTAATTTTGTTGCGACTTTTTCGTTAGAGAAATATACTTAACATTTTGAACTTAGCTTTCTACATCGCTCTAGCTTCAGCAAACTACTTTTTCCGACTTTTTCTGCCAAAAATAATGACTTTTTCTGACCTTTTCATACCACGATTGTTAAATTTATAGTTTAAATTTAATACAGTTTTGAACAAAAAATTTAGAGATTATTGACCGGATTATACCAGGGATAAAGAGTTTGCATCTTACAAATTCGGTTGCTAAAACTCTCTTATATTGTACCCGATCGAGTCGGTGGATGTAGTGTGGGGATGAGAACTTCGATCGAGGGGGTATAAGAAACAGATTTGATATTAGCCCTTGAAGGAAATTAAATTTTGCGATCGAGTAATTAGATCGCAATTGAAAAAACAACCAATTTTTAGGAGAAAAAATTAGATGGCGATCGAACTCAGTAACGCTTTAGCAACTTCTGCTTTAGCGCTGTCTCTGGCATCTGCAAATATTTTAACTGCGTCACTTTATCTTCATCGTCCTACTACTCAATAGCTCGATCGAGTCAGCTTTACTTAGGGCGCTATGGGCGCTCGAATTCTGAAGCTGGAGATATCTTTACCACACTTGAAAAAATCTCTGATTTGAGTAACGAAATATGGTGACGATCGCAATGCAAGATAATACTTCTTTATACGAGTTAATTGGTGAACTAGATCTACAAAATCGGCATTACTTTATATTAAGTCTGAGAGATGGAATCGAACTAGATCGAGATAAAATCTTGTCTGCTGTCGGTTTATTATTTCCATCTGAGTTAGAGGTGCGGGAAATTGTGCGCTTTCAAGTAGGCGAGCGCATTTGCCTACTAGCAGAGTCGATCGCAATTCCCCCAGAATCGCCACCAGATATCGCTAAGCGATTGACCAAACGGGAACAGCAAATTGCTACTCTCGTAGCCTTGGGACGGGTTAACAAACAAATTGCCAATCAGCTTGGCATCGGCGAGTGTACGGTTGCTACTTACTTGAGCCGAATATTTGCGAAACTCGGCGTAGATAGCCGTGCGGCTATGGTTTACCGCTGCGCTCCGCTGATCCAACATTTACGCGATCGCGAAACTAATGTAGGTCGTTGATGTGCCAGGAAGACCCTTATGGAGAACCAAGCAAGTAGGGCAGGAGTCGAGATGAGAATGCCCGCTCCTTCACGGCAGGGAGGAAGTCGAGCTAAGATCTTGAGAACCCTGTCAACATACGTGACAAACAGCATGGTAGTCTCAAATTCGATCGCTGAGGAAACTTTACCCTTAGAAACTCACATTCATCAAAATGCAGAACATTCTCACCCTCACGTTCACAGCGAAGAATCCCTCAGACAAATCGTGAATCGGCTATCTCGCATTGAAGGGCATATCCGAGGAATTAAGACTATGGTTTCAGAGAGCAGCCCTTGCCCCGATGTATTAATCCAACTGGCAGCCGTTCGTGGCGCGATCGATAGGGTAGCGCGAATCATTCTGGACGAGCATTTAACCGAGTGTATCGCTCGCGCCGCCCAAGAGGGCAATATTGAGGAGGAAATTAAGGAGTTAAAAGCCGCTTTAGATCGATTTTTACCAGGCGAAAAGCCAGCCAAGCATCAGGTCAAGGCCCGGAAGCGAAAGTAAAGAGAGGGGAAGGGTAAGGGGAAAAGAGGGCAAGCAATTGTAGGGGCGAGGCGAGGGTGTCAAGTTTCCCAAACAGCCGATGGGAGTTGCTATTACCGGGAGGAGATCGCCTCTAACCGTCTAGAGCTTGGCTCCAAAGGCCAACACAGCCATTTGTGTAGCAATCTTCTATACAAAAATGTAAACTTAAAGTGTATACAAAAGAGACTTACCATGCGCCAGCCAGAGGACAGACAAGCCGTTTCCATCAATATCCGTGCTAAGGCGCGGCAACGCGACTTGATCGACCAAGCTGCCTACCGACTTGGCCGCAGTCGTTCGGATTTCATGCTGGAAGCGGCTTGCCGTGAGGCGGAAGAGGTATTGCTCGATCGAGCGTTCTTTACGGTCGATGCTAGTACCTTTGCCGAATTTCAAAAGTTACTTGACGATCCCTTACCCCCAACCGACAAGCTGCGCCGACTGCTGAAAACGAAAGCACCGTGGGAAGAATGACCGTCCTCGATCTCACCCCACCTGCACCGATAGCATCCGATTGCGAACTGGCAGATTTTGACAGCGGTGAATCGTCCCTGGACGAGTGGCTCAAAAAGCGGGCGCTCAAGAACCAGGTTACTGGTGCTTCGCGTTGTTTCGTGTTGTGTTCTGGCAAGGTCGTCATCGGTTACTACAGCCTGTCGGCTGGTGCGATCGGTCACGAGCTAGCACCTAAGGCGATGCGGCGGAATATGCCCGATCCGTTGCCCATCCTGTTGCTCGGTCGGCTGGCTGTCGATCGACGCTACCACGATCGGGGTCTGGGAAGCGCCTTGCTACGCGATGCCATGATGAGGACAGTAAACGTCTCTAGGGATGCTGGTGTGTTCGCCATTTTGATTCATGCTCTTTCGGATCGAGCCAAGCTGTTCTACCTGTCGCGCGGCTTCGTCGAATCACCCTTACAACCGATGACCCTGTTTATGACGCTTGAAACTGTGCGGTCGATCTTGGCCGAACCAGATTGACTGTATGAACTCCTAACTGGCCATTTGCAATTCTTCATGCAACACTCGCTGATAAATTCTGGGTAATTTTCCGCTCATGGAATTGGTTTCAATGCCGTAACCCAAACTCGTCCAGGTGGGAGAGAGCAACCGCAACACTCGATCGAGTTCGCCTTGTCTGAGCAAAGCTGGAATGTCTTCCCCGCGCCACGCTTGAGGATCGCTCAACCAAGCATAAATCACCGCATCCTGGTATTGGGGGGCAAAACTCAAGCTCGCATCTGACATTTGCGGGTGATAGCGTTTGGACTTTTCCGCCCACGTCCGATTTAAGAATTGATACCTTCCTGCCGCTGTCGAGCAGTTCCCTCGGTTGGGCCCGGCGGTAATCGTCACGCAGCGAGCGGGATGCTGGCTGAGATCGGATACTCGTTCTCCCCCGTAGATAATGTTATAGGGCTGGCGATCGTTGGCTTCGCTGGCCGAGATGGTTCGCATCAGCGCTCGCACGTAAGGATCGCCTCCTTTCATTACCAGGGCTTGCGTGCCATACATCCCGGTAGGATCTTCCGATAAGAGGTGTTTTCTATAAGCCGCTTGGGAAATTAACAGCAAGTACGTCAGCCCAGCGATCGCTACAATTCCAGTAAATCCTTTTTGCATGGCTCTGCGGTTGACCATCTGATGTCGAGATTCAAGTTGGGAATTAGCGATTGCACTCGATAAACTCACTTTCACGGGACAAGATCCTTACACGGCTAAAGGGGAATCGGTCAGGGGACGCTAGCAAACAACTCTTCCCAGCTTCGATTTACAGTTTCGGCTTTAGTCACGATCTCGACCACTTTGTTTTTAGCTGCTGGTTGAAATAGCGACTCGACGCAAACCTGTGCTACTTTCTGACGAGGAATGCTGCCATCCGAGAGGGTGTCAGCCGCCGACATTACGATCGCTTCTTGGTTGTCTTCGTTTTTTAAACCACCAGGGCGAACGATCGTGTAAGTCAAGCCACTCGCTTGCAAATACTCCTCCGCTTTTTTCTTCCAGACTAAAATCAGCCAGAACAAGTTGAGCGGATGGAATAGCTGAGAAGTACATAGAGAAGATACAAAGACAAAATGCTCGATTCCTTTAACCTTGGACGCATCGACTAGATTTTTCGTGCCTTGGTAATCGGTTCGATAGGGAGCCGTAAAATCGAAAGTGGGAGCCGCTCCGGTAGCGCATAATAAAACCGTGCTATCGCCGATCGCGCTTTCTATGCTTTCTGGCTGCAAAACGTCGCCCACGACTAGTTCGGCTTCTGGCGGCAAAATCTGTTTGGCGGTTTCCAAGTTCCGCACTAAGGCCCGGACAGGAATCTGACGTTTGACTAACTCTCCCACGATGCGACGGCCTGTTTGACCTGTAGCTCCGGCAACAAATGCTTTCATGACTGGCTCCGTAAATTACGCAAAATTAATGAGGACGGCGATCGATAATCTCAGTAAATTACCTGTAGTTGACCTTGAGTTTGGCAAGCTATGCTGATGAAGAACAAAAGATAGATTTCCACTTAACCGGAATCTCCTTTTTTCCCATTGTATGAACTTAACAGGGGAGCCATATTTATCCCCAGGTATAGATACTTATTAACTTTAAACAGCTATTTAAACTGAGGAGGGCAGGTAATGCAATCGCCATTCATTCAAAATCAACCCATGGAAGCCATGTTTTGTTCGGCTTCGACTGGCAGAGATGTAGAGGATGCGGTTGCTGAAATGCCGGATCGTGCCGAGCCGATGCGTTTCCACGGTCGCTTTCAAGACTGTATGGAAATGTATGCCGACGCGATCGCCGTCCAAAAATATCTCGATGACCACCAGGAGTGGTTCTGCCGCTCGGCTCACCCGATGAAAGTAGAGTCTTTGGGCAGTAACAGTTATGCCTTAAGCGTCGGGCGCTATGGTGCTTTCGGTCATGAAGTCGAACCCAAAGTCGGCTTAGAACTACTTCCCCAAGAGCAAAGCGTGTATCGGATCAAAACTGTATCGATCCCAGACTACGTGGCTCCAGGCTATGAGGTCGATTTTAATGCGGCTTTAGAGTTGGTAGAAACCGAGGTAGATAATGGATCGGGGGTAATGACTAAAATTCAGTGGCAACTCGATCTGATTGTAGATATGCACTTCCCGAAATTTATTCGCAAGTTGCCCAAGAAAGTAATTCAAACCACAGGCGATAAGCTTTTAGCTCAAATCGTCCGCCAAGTTTCTCATCGCTTAACTCGCAAAGTCCAGCAAGACTTTTGCCAAAGCTTGGGCGTTCCCTTTCCCAAGAAATGTAAGAAGTGGTAACTCATAACATTTTGCTGGCATACCTGCTACACGCAAATTACCTGTAGGGGCGCAATGCATTGCGCCCCTACCCAGGATGTGTTACCTCTAAAAAGCTTTCATGGGATCGACATCGCCCCTGTAGGTCTAATAAGAAAAGGGCAAGCGATCGCTTGCCCTAAACTATCTTTATCTCAACTTCGGCTGAGCAATTCTAGCGTCGCCGCCGAGAACCAAAAGAACGAGAAGGAGTACGCGATCGTCCCCCGCTGCCAAAGCTCGAACCGGGCGATCGTCTGGTAGTCGATCTATTAGAGCGATTTAGATCGCTAGCACCAAAACCGGAACCAGGAGCGCGGCTGCCATTTTGCGTCCGACGATTAATTCTAGGCTGGTTTGAAGTCGTCGATCTCAAGCGGCCAGTAGAACGGAAAGCAGTACGGTTTCTCACGGCTGCTGGTGGCGCTTTATAGCGAGTTTGATATCGCTCGACCGCTTGGTTGTAATTACTGCCGTATCCACCATAACCTTGTAGCGCCACGCCCGGTCGATAGACTGGTGGGACGTAGTATTGAGGAGTAAACAGCAGGCTGCCTAAAGCCTGACCTGCCAGAGCGCCAAAAAATGGACTCCAGAAGTTAGATTCTCGACGAACTATCACCGTTTCCTGCTGGCCGGTTTGCGGATTAGTCTGGTTTTCCACTACGTTGTGGACGTATTCGATCTTGAAGTCTTCACTCAGGTGCATATCTGCTTGGTTGTTCTCAACCTGAAGATAAGTCTTTTCGCCCGCAGCAATTTCTGCTTCAGTTAACCGAGCCATCCGCAGATTGGTAGTCCGGTAAGTAGAAGGAGTACCTGGTGGGGTGTTAAGCAGCATTAACGTGTATTCCCCATTGGCATCGTCATAAGTTGCTTGCTGTACGGGATATTTACCTGCACTTAAAGGAGCTTGAGTAGAAGTAGATTGGAAGTCTCGATTTTGATTTTGAGACTGGGTTGTAGATGGGCTTCCACAACTAAGCGTGGTCAAACACAAGACCACGGACATGAAAAGAACTGTTAATTTACGCAACATAAAACAAGGATTCCACTCTTTCTCCATTATGCAAGAGATGGGAGGGGGTGAGGAGGAAGAGGGAGAAGGGAGGGAGGCAGGGGAGGCAGGGGAGGATAGAAAATCTAGAGTTGGGATTGGCTCTGGTTATCGAATGGAGTCTATAAGTTAGGAGAGAAAACGTGCAAAGACAAAATATCGCCAGCGGCACTTCTTGGGAACCAATAGTTGGGTACTCGCGAGCAGTTCGGCTCGGTAACTCGATTTATGTTTCTGGCACGACGGCGACTGATGAGGCCGGTAAAGTTGTAGGGAAAGGAGATGTATACGCTCAAACAGTGCGGGCAATCGCCAATATTGAAACCGCTCTCAAATCAGCGGGCGCTAGCTTATCAGATGTCGTGCGGACGCGGATTTATGTCACCAATATCGACGATTGGGAAAAAGTCGGTAAGGCCCATGGCGAGTTTTTTGGGGCAATTCGCCCAGCCACATCGATGGTAGAAGTCAGTCGCTTGATTTCTCCCGAAATTCTGGTAGAAATTGAAGCCGATGCCGTTATTTCCACCAGCGATTTGTAGATTTAAGGCGGACGAGAGTTCGTACTTAAGGCTAAATGGTTAATTTTTTTGGCGCTATCTACCTTAGTTCCATTTCTAGAAGTAATCTTTTATTGTCATGCGATAAGGATGTAGGTGATGAGTATAGCGCCTGACCCGTCACGTATTCTGGAAGTGGGATTTGGCTTTTGGGCATCTAAGGTGCTGCTGACAGCGGTGAAGATGGGAGTCTTTACCAAACTAGGCGATCGATCTCTAACTGGCGAAGAATTGGGGAAAGCGATCGATATTCATCCCCGTGGGATTTTTGATTTTTTTGATGCCTTAGTAGCCCTGGGGTTCTTGTATAGAGACGGAGATGGCCCTGGCGGGCGCTATCGGAATACGGAAGCAACGGCGCAGTATTTGAACCAGCACGACCCCAATTACATCGGTGGCATTCTGGAAATGGCCAACGATCGCCTATTCAAATTCTGGAGCGATCTCGAACCAGCCCTCAAAACCGGAAAACCTCAAAATGAAATCAAACACAGCCAAAAGTCCGTGTTTGAAACGCTATATGAAGACATCCCCCGACTGGAACAATTTATCGATGCCATGTCGGGGATTTCTTGCGGCAACTTTCAAGCTTTTGCCGAAAAATTTGACTTGTCTAAATATGCAACATTTTGCGATGTTGGTGGCGCTTCGGGTTTGCTTTCTATCCTGGTTGCCAAACAAAATCCGCATCTGCAATGCCTGACTTTCGATTTGCCTCAAGTAGAAACCATTGCCAAAAAGTCGATCGAGAAAGCAGGATTAAGCGATCGCATTCGAGTCATATCTGGAGACTTCTTCACCGATTCACTGCCCAAAGCCGATGCGATCGCCATGGGAATGATTTTGCACGATTGGAATCTAGAGAACAAGAAGCATCTTATCCGTCTGGCTTACGAAGCACTACCAGAAAATGGTGCTTTTATTGCCATTGAAAATTTAATCGATGATGCTCGTCGGGAAAATGCCTTTGGTTTGCTGATGTCGCTCAATATGCTCATCGAGTTTGGCAAAGCGTTTGATTTTACCGGAGCCGATTTTTGGGGTTGGTGTCGAGAAGCAGGTTTTAGACGTTATGAAGTCTTACATTTAGCCGGACCTTGTAGCGCTGCAATTGCCTATAAGTAATCAGATCGAATTCGATCGAGCGGTCTTAACGAAGTCAGGAGTCAGGAGTCAGGAGTATGTTTTTGCAGGAGGGGATTTATGCCCCACTCCCAAAACTTTTCCCCTTAATGAAGGTTAAGAATTAAATCCGGTAATTGTGGGATAGCCCTTTGACTGGGACAGCCCAGAGGGCTATCCCACAAGAATTACCTAATTATTTTTTTAACTTCCATAAAGGGGAGATTTTAGACCTGATTGTTTCGATAATTTTTTTAGTGCCAGCGTTCTGCTTGCGATCGATTTGTCAATGTGGCAAAAACTATTGCTACCATTACTTTTGACATTGGGGGCAAAAGTGAGCAGAGCGCCCAGCCAATTTGAGTCGTTGTATGGGCGTACCGCAGACGCGACAGGGTTGGCCAGTGCGGTTGTATACCCAAGCCACACCTCCATAGTTACCGTTAACGCCTTCGACGTTCAAGAAGTTGCTGAACGTAGTGCCACCAGCTTCGATCGCGGTTTGCAAGACTTGTTGAATTGCTGCTTTCAGGCGAGTAACTCGGTCTAATTTTAAGTCGCTACAAAGAGTTTCTGGATGGATGCGACTAATGAATAAGGCTTCGTCAGCATAGATATTGCCGATACCAGCCACGATCGCCTGATCTAGCAACGCATTTTTGATCGGACGGCGACGATATTGCAATTGTTTGGCTAAGTATTCAACCTGAAAATCATCTGAAAATGGTTCCGGTCCGAGTTTTTTCAATCCGGCGATCGCGCTTTCCGGTAAAGTTTCCGGTGGTACCCACCACATTTTCCCAAAGGTGCGCTGATCGACAAAACGCAGTTCGCGGTTCCCAGCAAAAAACAACCTGACCCGCGTATGCTTGTGTAATTCACCCTCTTTCTCCCCCTCTCCCCCTCTCCCCCTCTCCCTCTCTCCGTCTCTCTCCAGCCACAGCAATTGCCCGGTCATTCGCAAGTGGACTCCCAGCCAGCCAGCGGGACGATTTGGCGATCGCTTCAGTTCTGCTAGCAAATATTTCCCTCGACGATGCCAGCTAGCAATCGTCGTTCCTTTTACCCCAGCTAAAAATTCGCCGACAAAAAGAGGGTGGGCAATGGTGCGATCGAGCAACACATCTCCACCCCTAATTTCTCTGGCCAAGGTCGTTTGATTTAGACCTTGGCGGATTGTTTCAACTTCAGGGAGTTCTGGCACGATTTATCCCTTACTTCTTAGCTGTTTCCACCTCTTGCAATTCGCTTTCAGCAAAGTTGTTGGTGTTTACGCCAGCATAATTGAGTTTGTCAAAGCGGACAATCACGGGGTATTTAATCCCACTTTGATCGACAGAAGCTACTGTGCCGACATCCCGATACCAGTAGGATTCTTTGCGAAGAATGCGCACTTTTGAACCACGTTGAACCATAAGTGTTTATCCCATTGATTATTTAGCTCTACTTTACAACTCGATCGGCCTAGTGTTTTGTTAAGTTATTTTGCATATAACAGTTTTCGGTTCGACAATTTAATACTGAGGAATCGATCGATCCACTAGTGTAGAGTAGGCATCAATGCCACCAGAAACATTTTTGACATCGGTAAACCCCTGAGAAACGAGCCATTGGCACATCTGAGCCGATCGAATGCCGTGGTGACATAAGACTATGGTTTCAGCGTCAGGATCGAGGCGATCGCGGATGTTGTCAGACCATCGATCGAACTGGCTTAAGGGGAGATTGGCAAAACCTGGAAGACTGGCGATCTCTACCTCTTGTGGTTCTCTGACATCGACCAATTGCCAGCCTTCTGAAGCATCGGCCAGACGGGTAGCTAGCTCTTCAACGCTAATCTGGTTAATCATTTGCAGAAATAAAATTTGAGAAATCTGAGGGCTAAACCATCATGTTATCGCCCAAATGCTGCGCGCACAGTTGAAGTCCTCAAGTATCCTGACTTCTAGATTCCTAATACCTGTGGGTTAAACCTTCGCGCAGGCTAGTCCTAAACTCCTAAACTCCTTCAATCTGAGCGTAGCCGAAGCTTGAACTTCTGAACTCCTATTCAATCATAATATCGCTAGTTTATTTCATAATAATATTGGCAATCACTTAAATTTTCTCCATGCTTGGAAATAAATCATCGAAAGTCGATCGCGCTATTCTAGCGTCTGTAGCTGACTATTTTAAAGTGCTTTCAGAAGTCAGTCGGCTAGAGATTTTGAACTGTCTGAATTCAGAACCCATGAGCGTCATGGAAATTGCTGAAGCTACTGGCTTAGGACAAGCCAATCTTTCCAAACATCTGAAGATCTTAACCCAAGCCGGAATGCTAATCCGACAGCAAAGGGGAACTAGCGCCTTCTATGAGATTGCCGATCCGATGATTTTTGAGTTGTGCGATCTGGTTTGCCATCGCCTGAGCGATCGAGTCATCCAACAAGCCGCAAGCTTTGCCAAATTCAAAGCTACCGAAACTGAGTCAGAAACTTAAAAGCAGCGATCGCCGTTAAAGAACTCCTCGTGTTTTAGCACCCGCACGTAAAACGAGCCTGGGAGGTAGGAAGTTTCCAGGCTTTAGAAGAGTTTGAGAAAGCGATCGATCTCCAATCTCCAACCCCAGGCAAATGAATTCGCGGCTATAGAGTCGAAGTCCGCCTTGTTATGCCTAATCTGCTCCAGAACCATATTGCCAAGCTTCTAACCAGCGATCGCCATAATATTTTTGCGACTGCGGTAGCTTATCGATGAGCGGTTCGATGCGCTTGCCTAAAGCATACAAACCGCTGTAAGTACCTAGATTCAGGTAATGAATCAGCCAATCTAATAGGGGTAAAATTCCGACTTGAGGGACGACGGGGACGACTATTTGAGGTTTAGTCAGCGAGACTTTCAACAGGGTTTGAGATAAACCAGAAAACTGCACGACATCTTGCAAAAATGGTCGCAAAACCTCATCTCCTAGTTGCGCCATTGCCTGAAATACGGTAGATAGTAACTGATTGATTTGATTTGGGTTTAACTGTTGGTTAATGCCGACGCTCATCGCTCGTTGAAACATCCAAGTGACGGCAATATTAGGTTGATAAGGTTGCAATAGCGCCAGGGAATTGCGACTCAAATCGTCTATTTCCAGGGCTTCATTAATACCTTGAGTGAGACGCTTGAGGTGTCGCACCATCGCCCCAAATCCGCCAAAACTGACGGGCGATTGACTGCCGCTACTGTCTCCGACTAACAAGACGCGCTGCCAAGGTGTCTTCAGCGGACTTTGACGGTATGAGGGAAAGAAACCAAATAGCACCCGTTGAAATTCCAATTGGGAAAGTTCCACGCTTTGATATTCCGGTAGCAAGCGCCAATACTCTTCTAACAAAAACTCTAAGCTGGGGCGTTCTGGCTTGGCATCCATGTAGGTGAATAAATAAGTAGTTCTGCCATCTCGCGCTGGAAATGCTTCCCAGAAATACTGACACTGATGCTGAATCGGGGTGAAAGAAACAAATAAATCGCCAGTTTCATTTTTAGGGAACCCTTGGGCGCAACTGCCGACAACTAAGCAAACGCCCTCTGGCTTTTCTCCTTGTCTGGCTTGCTTGGCAATGGGTGAAAAGTGTCCCATGGCATCGATTAGCAGTCGGGTATGCAACGCGCTACCGTTAGCTTCAATCCGCACGCCATTGGGATGAATAACTGCTCCCTCAAACGGGGTTTTTTCTAAAAGTCGGCCGCCAGCGGCGAGAAATTTGCCTTTGAGGGTATCGAGTAAAAATACTGGATCGACACCAATATTGAGAACATCGCGCACCCAAATATCGGGAGAGTTGGGAAAGGCAACGCGGGCGGGGTTATATTCACTAGCGATCGCCTGCTCTAATTCTGCTTCTGAGAGCAAACCTAGCTCTAAAAACGCCGTTAGTTCCTCGCGAGAAATATTCCACTCTTGTTCTCTACCCCGCAAAATCCCCCGCTCGATGACGGCTACTCGTCTGCCTGACATTTGCAAGGCAGCAGCAATGAAAATGCCTAACGTGCCGCCGCAAACTACAACATCCCAGTCTATATTTTCTAAAGGTTGGGGACTTTCTTTGACGGCGTTCGGTATTGGAGAGGTATCTGTTCTCAGAGCTTGCCAAAGATTATCCGCGCGCCGCAGTCCGCCTAATACATCTCCAGATAGACGAGAAAGAATTCCTTCAGTGAGTATCATTATCCAGCAGTCTCCAGAAATGTTATAACTACCATCTCCAGTATGTTATGGGCGATCGGACAAACCAATTCGCAATTAACAGTTCGCAATTCGCAATTAACCCCGTGCCTATTGGCGCAGCCTGGCCCATGCCAGATTGAACCATTTTTCAAAAGCTGTTGTCTAAAAGTAACAAGCCTTATACTAAGGGCGAATTCCTACTATAGGATTGCTGCCATCTAGTTCTGTTGCAGATTCTCTGGAGAGCAAGTGGAACCTGTCAAAGATCGAGTGCCGTTCAAAGATCGAGTACCGTTTCGAGTCAAGAGGCCAAAATGGCTACTAGTCAATAGTCCCAAATGGCTACTATGGCTGCTAGCGATCGGTTTATTAGGTGGTGGCGGCTATCTAGCGTATACCCAAATTAACACTGCCAACCGCCAGGAAGCTCAAGGTCAACAACAGACGGTAACGGTAGAAAGGGTCAATGTCCCGCTGTCGATCGCGGCTGATGGTACCGTACAACCAGTGCGATCGGTTAACGTCAGTCCCAAGAGTTCTGGAGTGCTGAAACAATTGCTGGTAGATGAGGGCGATCGCGTCCAAGCTGGGCAAATTTTAGCATACATGGATAGCTCTAACCTGCAAGGAGAACTGACTCAGGCTCAGGCCGAACTAGCATCGGCTCAAGCAAATTTGAACAAGCTGCTGGCGGGCAACCGCCCTCAAGAAGTGGCTCAGGCTCAAGCTCAACTGAATTCGGCTCAAGCAAATTTGAACAAGCTGCTGGCGGGCAACCGCCCTCAAGAAGTGGCTCAGGCTCAAGCTCAACTGAATTCGGCTCAAGCCAACTTGAACAAGCTGCTGGCGGGCAACCGCCCTCAAGAAGTGGCTCAGGCTCAAGCTCAACTGGCTTCGGCTCAAGCCAACTTGAACAAACTGCTAGCGGGCAATCGCCCTCAAGAAGTGGCTCAGGCTCAAGCTCAACTGGCTTCGGCTCAAGCGAATTTGCGGCAGGCAGAACTGATTTTCAATCAGAACGAGCGACTATTTACCCAAGGGGCAATTTCTCGGCGCGATCGCGATACGGCTCTGACCTCCTATGAAACCGCCAAAGCTTCGGTAGAACAAGCACAACAGGTACTTCGACTCCAACAAGCTGGTTCCCGCCCTGAAGATATCGCCCAAGCCCGCGCTCAGGTGGAACAGGCACGGCAAGCCCTTCAACTCCAGCAATCTGGCTCTCGGAGCGAAGATATCGCCCAAGCCCGCGCTCAGGTGGAACAGGCACGGCAAGCTCTGCAACTTCAGCAATCTGGCTCTCGGAGCGAAGATATCGCCCAAGCCCGCGCTCAGGTGGAACAGGCACGGCAAGCCCTGCAACTTCAACAATCTGGCTCTCGGAGCGAAGACATCGCTCAAGCCCGCGCTCAAGTGCAGAATGCTAGGGGGCAATTACAAACAATTCAGGCGCAGATTAACGACACCGTGATTCGCGCTCCTTTTAGCGGCATCGTCACCCGTAAATTTGCCGATCCTGGTTCGTTCGTTACTCCAACTACCTCTAGTAGTGCGGAGTCGTCAGCTACTTCATCTTCGATCTTATCGCTAGCAGCTAATAACCAAATCGAGGTCAAGGTGGCTGAGACGAGCATCCCAAAAATTAAAGTCGGGCAAAGTGTTTCGATCGAAGCTGATGCCTATCCCCGCCAGAAGTTTACCGGCCGCGTGACGCAAGTGGCAACCCAATCTACCGTAGAGCAAAACGTCACTAACTTTCTGGTCAAAACTTCAGTCAACGATTCAGAAAATCGCTTGCAGGCAGGCATGAACGTCAACGTCAAGTTCGATGTTGGTAATTTAGACAATGCTCTGGTGATTCCTACGGTAGCGATCGTGCGGCAAGCTAAAGGTACGGGCGTTTATGTAGCTGGTAATGGAGAGAATTCTAAACCGAGATTTCAGCCCATTACTACTGGCGCAACGGCGGAAGACAAAACGGTCGTAGTTTCTGGGTTGGAAGCAGGAGACAAGGTGCTGCTTAGCTTTCCTGAAGGAGAGCGCCCGACTTCAAGAACTCCCTCGCTAATGCCGGGGATGGGGCCCGGTGGTGGCGGCGGCAGAGGTCCGTAGAGGAGAGGAGAAGCAGGGGAGGCAGGGGGAGCAGGGGAAGCAGAGGACTTGTAGGTTGGGTTGACGACAGGAAACCCAACTAACCCCACCCTCTAATGCTATGAGTTCAATTCAAATATCCGTCGCAGGGCACCATTTTGGTTATATTTAGAGACTTCGATCGAGTCTTGTTATAGAAAAAAACGCGATTTTCAGAAGGAAGGGCCGATGGGAAAACGAATTTATCGAACTCAGGTTTCCTTGACGGAAGTAGTGACGATGGCGATCGAATCTTTGTGGAGCAATCGCCTGCGAACTAGCCTGACGATGCTGGGAGTAATTATCGGCATTGCTTCGGTGATTATGGTGACATCGGTGGGACAAGGAGTGCAAAAGTCTACCGAGCAACAGATTCAATCCTTGGGGACGAACGTAATGCTGGTGCTGTCAGGAGCATTTCGGTCTGGCGGTATCAGTCAAGGATTTGGTTCGGCCAACACCCTGACGTGGGAAGATGCCCAGGCGATCGCTAAGGAAGTGCCAGCGGCGGAATCGGTAACGGCCTATCTCCAAAGAACTACACAGGTAGTATATGGCGATCGCAACGAGTCTACCTCAGTTCTGGGGGTCGATCTCAACTACCCAGAGGTGAAGGAAATTTACCCCCAAGAAGGGCAGTTTTTTACCGCCGAGGATTTGAATAATGCTAACTCGGTAGTGTTGTTGGGTAGTAAGGTACGGGAAGATCTGTTTGCGCCTGAAGAACCAGCGGTGGGAACTAGCATTAGAATTCAAAACGCCCGTTATACCGTTATTGGGGTCATGGAGCCTAAAGGCTCGGTGGGAGGACAAGATCAAGACGATCGCGTTTACATTCCTCTGACTAATATGTCTTCTCGATTGGTGGGTAACAATGCTGTCAGCGGTACGGGAATTAGCGGTTTGTGGGTAAAAACCAAAGACCAAATTCAACTCGAAGCCGCTCAATTTCAGGTGACTAACTTACTGCGAATTCGCCACAACATTGTTCCGCCCAAGCCAGACGATTTCCGCCTCAGCAATCAGATCGATATCATCAACACCTTCACCAGTGTCGTGGGAATGTTTACGGTATTAGTAAGCGCGATCGCTAGTATCTCTCTAGTGGTCGGCGGCATTGGAATTGCCAACATCATGTTAGTATCGGTGGTCGAACGCACCCGCGAAATCGGGATTCGTAAAGCCGTAGGAGCCACCAACAGTGCAGTTTTAAACCAATTTCTCACTGAGGCGATCCTCGTATCTATACTAGGAGGAGCGATCGGGGTGTTGTTCGGGGTCGGTTTGTCTTTTGGAGCCTCGCAGATGTTCGGCTTCCCGTTTGTTATTTCCGTTTGGTCGGCGATCGCTGGAATTATCATCGCTTTAATCGTCGGGCTAGTAGCTGGCGTAATCCCAGCCCGCAATGCTGCCCGCCTCGATCCGATCGCGGCTTTGCGTAGCGATTAGAGAGAGGAAAAAATGGTAGCACATATGCTATCAATCACTTAATTGAGTTAGCTGTTGCTGGTAACGCTCAAATTATTGCCACCAATAATGTCAGAGATTTTCAAAACTCCCAGTTGCTATTTCCTAATTTGTCAATCTTAAAACCAGAAGAAATTATCAGGAGTTAAACATTCATGGCGATTTTAACTATTCGTTTACCAGACGACAAACATATGAGATTAAAAGAACTGGCTCAAACTAGAGGCATAAGTATCAATAAGCTGATGGAAGAACTTGCCATTATAGCCTTAGCAGAATTTGATACCAATACTAGATTTAAAGCAATGGCTGCTAATGGAAATCCAAAGGAAGGCTTGAAGCTACTGGTTAAACTTGATTCTTTAACAGGGTAAATATAGCCTTTCTCTCATGACTTGTGGGATAGCCGTCCCGGCTGTCCCAGTGGGCAGGCTGGAAGCCATTGGTGTCAAGTTAACGGTCAAAACCTTCATCCGTCAGGGGTTGAAAACCCCTGCCTCAAAGCTAAAGTCCTCTAAAGAGGACTAGCCAATCTCTGGTTAATTTCCTTCCTTAGTCCATTTCAATGGACTTGTGCTTAAGCTGTGGGGTTTTGAACCCCTGGCGGTTGGCGCTGAAGATCGAGATCCAGCAAAGGCTCTAACCTTAAGTTGACACCTATGGCTGGAAGCCCACCCCACAAGACTGTTCATCAATGATTTAGACTCGCTATATAGTAATCCTAAATCAATAGTAATATTTCTGACTCCCCTCTCCCAAGTCTGGGAGAGGGGCTGGGGGTGAGGGCTGATGACTACGACGATCTGGATGAGAGAAATTACTAAGAACTATCGACTAGGGGACATGGAGGTGCCAGTTCTCAAAGGCATCGACCTCAATATCGAAGAAGGCGAGTATGTCGCCATTATGGGGATGTCTGGTTCTGGTAAATCCACCCTGATGAATATCATCGGCTGCTTAGATCGTCCTACCAGCGGCGACTATGTTCTGGAAGGGAGAAACTTAACAACTCTGACAAACGACGAACTAGCATACATTCGCAATCAGCGCCTAGGGTTTGTATTTCAACAGTTCAACTTGCTACCCCGCGCCACCGCCTTAGAAAATGTGATGCTGCCAGCAATCTATGCAGGACTTCCTAAGCCTCAACGTCGTCGTCGCGCTGAGGACGTACTGACTCGCGTGGGCTTGGCAGAACGACTCCACAACCGTCCCAATCAGCTATCTGGCGGACAACAGCAACGGGTAGCGATCGCCCGCGCCCTGATCAATCGTCCCGCCCTACTCCTCGCTGATGAGCCTACCGGGGCCTTAGATACTCAAACTTCAGCCGAAGTCATGGACTTACTGGGCGATCTCAATCGTCAAGGCATTACCATTGCGATCGTCACCCACGAACACGATGTTGCCGCTTGCGCTAGCCGCACGATTTACGTCAAAGATGGGTTAGTGACTCAGCCAGTAGCATGAATTAAGTAATAGGTAATAGGTAATAAGTAATAAGTAATTTTTTTCTTGCGGCTCGATCCATGCCCGATGCCCGATGCCCGATGCCCGATGTCCCATGCGCATGGTATAACTCTGAGGAACATCTGAACCGATTGGAAGTCAGGGGATGTTAAAATCAGCAAGATTGAGATTCAATATGTTGAAGGTAAAATATTTGAGAGAGTCAATGATAGCTAGCAAAATTCTTTATCGCCTCGCCTCGATCGCCCTTGTTGCTACACCTTCGATCGCCCTTTTGGCTCTATCATCGTCAGTGCAGGCTCAGACCTCAGCGCCAGGTGTAACGTTTGAAGCGCAACCTGATGTCACCGATCCCAACAACGTGCGCCCGCTACCTCAAAGTAATAGTCTCTTGAGCATTCAAGGAGGCAAAAATTTGATGGACGAGGCAAATAAAGCAGTTAATTCTCAAAACTATCCCGTTGCCTCCAAAAAACTCCAGGATGCTCGCCAAGTCTTCAACCAGCTATCCAATTTCTATCAACAACTATCTGCTAGTTTCTCTGGAATCGATAACCGTTATGTTGAAACTAATCGCCGTAAAGCTTTAGAGACAGCAGATTTGCGAGATGAGGCTACCTATCAGCTAGCCCTCGTCCATCGGGCCCAAAATCAACCAGAACTAGCCGTACCTTTGCTAATTCAAATTATCCGCAGTCAAAACCCAACTCGGCCTTTGGGGAAAAAAGCCTATCAACAATTATTTGAACTGGGCTTTGTAGAAACTGCTTATCCTAGTTCTACACCACCACCTTCTTCGCCACCACCTGCTCCATCGCCACGATGAACGCTGTCGCGTTATGTTTTGTAGAGACTTAGTAGCTAGATGTCTCTATACCAATCCTAAATGATTTGTGGGATAGCCGTCTCGGCTGTCCCACAGTAGGCTTTTTGGGTTGTCCTACAATAAATTTCGATCGACGATCTAAGGGCAAAAATATTGGTGAGGGCAGGGCGGGTTTTGCTGGGAATTAAGTCCTTGCGTAGCAAAGGTTTTTGGCTAAACCCGCCCCTACGGCATAACGCCATTTATTATGTCCGACTACTTAGAATTGCTATACATCCTTATTTCCGAATTTCCGATCTCGAATTCTTACTATTGGCCATAATAAGTAGTGCGATCGCTATGCGATCGCACTACTGTTTTTTGTGGCAATTAAACCAAATTTATACCAATCGAATCGATCGATAGCACTAAATAGCAACTCAAGTTAATACCAAGCCGATCTTAAATTTAATCGATCGAATTCTTCAGTTTAATACTCATGCGGTCGAAGCTCTTACCTATCTATAACAATCGATTTATGACTTGTGAGATAGCCATCTCGGCTGTCCCGCAGCAGGCTTTTCTACAATTTATGCTTTCGCCAAATCAACAAAATAGTCTAAGTAAATTCCCTGAGATTACTGAAACTAGAATCGCTATAAATACTGTACCTTTTTTAGGCGATCGTGGGTACTATTTATATTAGTAAGCCAATGGTTATAAGAATTATATATAGCGATCGTATTGGATATTATATATCGCTTAAATCAAGCAGTAAAAATCGTTCGCGTAGCGTGTGCGGAGCACGTATCGCGCTCTAGTTCGATCTTCTATGAAAAGAAAGTTAAAAGTCACTTTTAAACTCGATGCAACCGATCGCGGTTTTAGTCTCCCAGTAGCCATGGGGACGGGATTGGTGTTGTTGATGGTCGGGTCGTTGCTGATTGCCAGATCGATGCAAAGTCAAGCCATTTCCATCGGGCGATCGCAAACTAGCAACAGTCTAGCTATAGCTGAAGCTGGCGTGGCCAGAACGCTAGCTCAACTGACTAAATCTAATAATGGCATCTTGCTGACGAGCAATTACGATGCCATCAACCCAAAAACGGGCACAACCCATCTCGGAGCGGATGGCATTGCTAACGATGGCGATGAAGAAAATACGGCGGTAGATGAGTGGGCAAATCCTTCTGCGGCTTCATCGTGCGCTTCAGCAACTTCTTCGGGGACACCCAATATCAGTTACAGCGGTACAGTTGGCAGCGACGGACAATATACGCTCAAAGCCTACCGCTACAACAGTGCTACTAAAACAGGCACTTTGTTGATCGAAGGCAAAAAAGGAACTCTGGCATCTGCTTATATTGCCGTCACTATGTCGATCGATTCTAATACTTCTACCGTTAGCGATTTTCCGGGAGTAATAGCTATAGAACTTATTGACCTGTATGGGCGCGTGATTCTGGGGAGCAATGGCAATGTTTACTACGATCCGGCATTTTCTACCAATCCCAGCCTGACAGGTTCGGCCAAAGTTGGAGATGCCAATCGCCCAGACTATCTTAATGCTGTTAAATCTGGTCCGAGCAACGGCTTTACTGCCGATTCGATCGATGGCACAATTGTCGCTTGTAAACTCACTCCTACCCTGCCTTACACTCCTCAAGGAACGGATCTGGGCACGATTAAAGATAAGGTGACGGCGATTTCTGGCACTAGTGGTAGCATCTCTTACTACCAAGCCAACAAGATCGAAATCAATGATACTGACACATTAGATATCGATACCACCAACGGTCCAGTTTATCTTTACGTTAACGGCGACATTAAAATGAACGATGCGGCTCAAATTCGCCACATTCGGACAGATGGCATTGCCCCAAAAGTCGGAGATCTGCGGATAATAGTCACTGCGGCTAAAAATATAGAACTTAACGATACCGTCTGCATCCAAACTGCTTTTATTTACGCTCCCCTCGCTCAACTGCAATTAAAAGGTTCGGGAGATGGATGTCCCAGTAGTGGTAGCAGCAATATCGATGGAGTTGTCTGGGTCAAAGAAATTGTCAATAATGGCAACTCCGCTAATTCTGGCATTGCCTTACCTAACGACGTTTCTAGCCTGACGGATGTTTTAAACAGCGTCAACTTGCCCGCGAAAAACAAGATTCAGGCTATTAATGCTTGGCAGCGATTGAAATTGTAGCCAATGGAGGGAACGCAAGGGATGACATTATTCTCTGTTACTAAACTCGATCGCAGCGATTCGGGCTTTAGTCTCCCAGTAGCCATGGGCATGGGATTAGTCATCTTGATGATAGGTGCTCTGCTAATTGCCAGATCGATGCAAAGTCAAGCCATTGCCATCGGTCGATCGCGATCTAGTAATAGTTTAGCTATAGCTGAAGGCGGTATTGCCAGAACTTTAGCCCAACTGACCAAACTCGATAATACCGTGTTGCTGGCCCGCAACTACGACCCGATTAACCCCAAAACGGGCAAAACCTATCTCGGCCCCGATGGCATTCTCAATAATGGGGATGAAGAGAGTGCCACCGTCGATGAGTGGACGGGGTACAATCCTAGCGGCCAGCCCTGCTTTCAACAAAAAGGATGGGGCCCGCCTAGCGTCTCCCTTACAGGAACCATCGGTACAGATGGCTCCTACTATACTCTCAGAGCCTACCGTTACGATCGAACCCAACAATTAGGCATCCTGTTGGTCGAGGGCAACGATAGCAGCGGGTCCTCTGGGCTAATATTAGTGACATTTCCCGTTAACCCTGTTGTAGATGACTTTCCTGGGATTATCCTCACCGACCCAGCTAATAGCGCTCCTACTTGGAAAACTGGCTTACTGGCATTACGGGGGCGGCAAATATTGGGCAGCAAGGGGAATGTCTACTTTCCCCCTAGCAGTTCGCCAGAGCCGTCCTTAACTGGAAGTTCTGCACCAGGGGATGCCACTCGTCCTAGCTACTTAAACGCTATTTTCTCTTCTTTTACTCAAGACTATGGCGATGATGATGATGATGACGATGACGATGATGATGACGATGCCAGTGGAGATGCAGTCCAAGGAAAGATTTTTGCTTGCAGGCTCAATCCCCAAATTCCTCTCCCAGTTCCAACAACGAATTTGGGAGTTATTACCACCAGCCAAAAGATAGAGGGGCTAGGGGGCAACGTTCCGACAGTTTATCGGATTGAAGAGATCCATCTGGCCGATAACGACACGCTAACAGTCGATACTACCAACGGTCCGGTTTACATCAACCTGGTTCCCAGCGTGCCCGTTTCTGGCCCTGGACTGCCAACCATTACCTTACGGGATACAGCCAAAATCCTCAATATTCGCACCGACGGCCAAACGCCGCGAGTCGGCGATTTACGTATTATGTCCGAGAGCGATCCTAACAATAACCAAGGCAACACCAGAGTCATACTCTACGACCAAACCTGCATTCAAAATGCCTTCCTCTGGATGTATATAGACGAACTCAGGCTCTTAACTTCAGGGCCGGGTTGTCCGAGTGGGAAGAATACGAACTTTGAAGGTGTGGTCTGGGTGGAAGCAATTCTCAGCGCTAAGAATGCCGCTAGCAATCGGGATGTCAACTATCTCGGTGGATATTCAGGTAATGACTACGACACCACCATTACGCCAGGGGTGACTTCTGGTATTGCTGTGCCCGATGATGTCACCAGTCTGGTCGATCTGCTGGGATATCTCGACTGGCCGGTGCGATACAAAATGGGGTCGATTAAAAATTGGCAGAGGCTAAAACTATGAGTCACAAGCGGTTAAAAGTTGGGAACGCAAACAGTTGTAGAGTGCCGAGTTTTACAATTTAGAAAATAAATTAAGTGCGGTCAGCAAAAATACTCGGTACTAAGCGTTAAGCTGTAATTGGGAGAAAAAAATGTTATATGTCGTTATCCTCGATCGAAAAAGCTGGTAAGAGCGATTCTGGTTTCAGCCTTCCGGTGGCGATGGGCATGGGATTAGTGATCTTGATGATTGGGGCGTTGCTGATCGCCAGATCGATGCAAAGTCAAGCTATTTCCATCGGTCGATCGCGCTCTAGCAATAGTTTAGCTATAGCCGAAGCTGGTGTTGCCAGAACTTTAGCTCAACTGACTGAAGCCAATAATGCTATTTTGTTGTCCCTGAACTACGATCCGATTAATCCAGAGACGAACAAAACCTTTCTCGGTTCAGATGGTGTCCCTAACAATGGCGATGAAGAAAGTAGCACCGTCAATCAGTGGGCCAATCCAACTGCTGGTGCGTCGCCTTGCGCTGCTGCCACCGTTACGGGTACTCCTAGTATCAGCTACAGCGGGACTGTTGGCACTGATGGTACTTATACCCTGCTAGCCTACCGCTACAACAGTGCCGATAAGACTGCCACTTTTGTAGTTGAAGGCAGACAAACAACTTTTGCCAATGCTTATGTGGCCGTTACCGTCTCCCTCGATTCTACTGGCAGCGATTTCCCTGGGGTGATGTCGATGGGAGACACCGACTATTTCGATCTGAAGGGACGGCCCGTTCTGGGCAAAAATGGCAACGTTTACTACAACCGCACTTGGTCTAAAAATCAGAGTTTAACTGGCTCTGCTGCCCCTGGAGAGGCTAACCGCTCCCAATATTTCAATGCTATCAGCACCGGAACTGATAACATTTCTGGAAAAATAGTTGCTTGTACGTTTGACCCAGGTTTGTCTTACATTTCTCCCTCTGGGGCGGAGGATTTAGGAGATGTCAATAATGGTGGCAATTATGGTAATACCAGTGGTGGCATCAAATACTATAAAGCCAAAAAGATTAACCTTGACAACAATAAAACATTAGATTTCAACACTACCAATGGCCCTGTTTATATCTACGTCGGTGACGATATTACCCTGAGAGGAACTTCTAAAATTCGCAACGTTCGCAGTGACGGTCAGCCACCGAGGGTAGGAGACTTGCGGTTAATTTTGGGCGAGCAAGACTTTGAAGAAGTCTTCCTTTACGACAGTTCCTGCATTGAGACGGCTTTTATTTACGATGCTAGGTCGGACGTACACATTGAAGGTTCAGGAGATGGTTGTCCGAGTGCTGGCAGCAGCAACATTGATGGCGTGGTTTGGGCTGAAGACATTAACCAGTTAAATCCTGGTACTGCTGGTATATCGGTTCCCGACGATCTTTCTAGCCTGTCTGATGTTATGAACTCAAATTCTAGATACAAAATTGGGGCTGTGAAGAGTTGGCAGAAAATCAAACTGTAAATTGTCGATTTAGGTATTTAACTAAATCTGCTTAACAAAACCTAGTTTGCCCTCACCCCAGCCCTCTCCCGCAGGAGAGGGAGCAAGAGAGAAAAACGAGGAAAGAAGTTGCCATCAGTGTTTGCTCTGTAGACTTTTGAATTCTGCGGTCAAAGTCTCTCTCCCGTGGGAGAGGGATTTAGGGTGAGGGCAAAATCTGGATATACGAGATGACGGGTTAACTTCATAATTCAGATGCTAATTGAGCCTCAATTTCTGTAGCATCGAGATCTCGACCGATGAATACTAAGCAAGTTTGCCGAGGTTCTGATTCTTGCCAAGGGCGATCGTAAAATTGTTCAAATCGCTTGCCTACACCTTGCAGCACCAACCGCATCGCTTTGTTCGGCACGGCGACGAAACCTTTGATCCGATAAATTTCCTGTTGCTGTACGAGATTTTCTAACTGCTTTTGCAAGATTTGAGGGTCAAACGCACGTTCTAAAACGACGTGGGTTGAAGTAATCTCGTCGTCGTGATCGTGTTCTTCTTCGGTGTCGTGGTGGCTGGGGCGATCGTTTAAATTATCTTCTACTGCTGCTTGGAATCCCATCATTAAGTCGGGATCTAATACGCCGCGATCGCTTTCTACAATTTTGATCGATCGAGGCAACTCAGTTTGAATTAAATCTACCACTTCTGCTTGACTGCCAGCATCTACTAAATCGGTTTTAGTCAGTACCACCAAATCGGCACAAGCTAGCTGATCTTCAAAGAGTTCTTGCAAAGGGGTTTCATGTTCCAAATTGGGATCGGCTTGACGCTGTTGCTCGACAGCGGTGGGATCGGCAGCAAATCTGCCAGTAGAAACAGCTTCGCAATCTACTACCGTAATGACAGCATCTACCGTCGCTGCTTGACGGATCTCTGGCCAGCGAAACGCCTTTACCAGCGGCTTGGGTAATGCCAATCCCGATGTTTCGATTAAGATGCTATCTATAGAGTCTCGTCTTTCGAGTAATGCTTGCATCGTGGGCAAAAACTCTTCCTGAACGGTGCAACACAAGCAACCATTCGTCAACTCCACAATATTGCTGCTAGTATCCCCATCTTCTGGGCAATATCCGCACGATCGCAACAGTTCCCCATCAATTCCCAATTCCCCAAACTCGTTGACTAAAACTGCAATTCGTCTTCCCTGGTTGTTTTGCAACAGATGACGAATCAGAGTGGTTTTGCCACTCCCTAAAAATCCAGTAACGATCGTGACGGGAAGTTTTGCAGCCATAAGGAGTAAGGAGTAAGTAATAAGTACGTTAACAAAGCTAACAATCCTGAGAGCTAGATGATGATGCTGACACCAGCACCCAGTTCCCAGGATTGCTACAAAAATTAAACTTCGTCTAGAAATCCGAAATCCGAATTCGTTTTACTCGGCCGTTGCCAGTTCGGTGCTGCCAGTTGTCCGGCGACGGGTTAGGGTGTTAAAGAGCATTTGACCGATCGCTTTAATCAGGTTGCCCTCTAATTCCATAAACAGCTTCATGTTCATGCCAAAAGCATCGTTGGCTTCGTCTACAATTCGATCGACTGTAGCTTCATCCACTGGCAGATCGTTCATGGTCTGACGATATTTGGCTTTGAAAGCCTTTTCGTCAGCAATATCTGGGAATTCGTAGAAAGCCGTACCGCCGTCGGTCAAATTCATAGCCCGTTGAGCGATTCCTTTAAGGATTTGCCCGCCAGATAAGTCTCCCAAGTAACGGGTGTAGGAGTGAGCGACTAACAGTTCTGGAGCGTTAGCCGATACTTCCCGAATTCTTTCGACGTAAGCTTTACCTGCGGCTGAGGGCGCAACTTGTTCCCGCCAATTGCTGCCGTAGTAGTAGTACAAATCTTCTTCTAGGCTGGCTTTGCGATCGAGTTCGGGGAAATAAATCTGGGAAACAATTGGATGCTGCCGATGCTTGGCCATCTCTTCTTCCATAGCGGTGTAGACGAAATAGAGATTGGCGACTAGCTTCCGATAAGAGGTTTTCTCAACAACTCCTTTTAAAAAACACTTGACAAAACCAACATTTTCTGCCATTGTGTGGGATTTTTTTGTCCCCTCACGTAACTTAGTTGCTAAATTACCGCTCATGTTAAATTCCCTATGTTTTGTTTCTAGGCGTGCAGAAACACTACTAAATCGTTACATTAAACCGATTTGATGAGTGTTTTCATTAAGATTTTTAACGAAAGTCGATCGATTTGGGGAGAGGGGGAGAGGGGGAGAGGGGATGATGGGGTGATGGGGTGATGGGGAGAGGGGACTTTGCCTAAAATATGTAACTCGTAGCAGTGGGGTTTCCTTACTTCTAGATAGAGAATGGGAAGCAGGAAAACTGTTCTTTGTGCCTTATTATCTGGTTCCTGCTTTGGTAATTTCAGAAATTAGCAACTTTTTGCCACTTTTTATCACTGACATTACTCGATCGAGAGGCTAACCTAGTATCAGGGGTAAGCAATTTCAGGATTAATCCTAATCAACAAGTATTTAGTAGGGATGGCTGTTCGATCGAACGTTTGAAGAAGCCTGCTAATCGATTGGCGATCTGGCATTAACTGGTCTTCGCCCAAAGTCTTTTGTCAGGGAATTTTTGGTGTCCGATTTCAAAGCGGCGATGGGATTTAGCGATCGCGACTGAAGGTAACTTCATGCGCTGATTTGTGTGTGACTGAAATTAAGTTTAGTCATCTAGTTTGGCCTGCCGCTGAATATTAACACCAAGCAAAAAAGGCACATCGGAATTTTCAAATTTGGAGAATTGCAATGAGTATCTTAAAGATTAACGACCTAGCCCTAAAACTAGTGGCTAGAGATTTTAGTGACGGCCATCAACCCAACAATGCTGGTCCCACTAAAACTTCTAGGGCGTTAGCAATTATTCACCTGGCCGCCCACGATGCTTATGCCAAGGTTACAGGGCTGCTGAATCCGCAATTGGGAAGCCTACCAAATCCGCCTGCGACTATTGGCAATGACGAAGCGACGGGGACTGCTGCTCTATTGGGGGCTGGAATCTTTGCGGCAGAACAGCTTTATCCCGACTTCGTGCAATTTATCTCCACGGAAACTGCCCTGCTGACGGTGGGAATTAATTCTGATGCCTTCAATTACGGCAAGCAAGTGGGAGATGCTTGGATCGATTACCGCAATAACGATGGTTCTAGCGCCCCAGATCTAGATCGGAACTACAGTCAAGATCCCGGTCGCCACCGTCCCGATCCTCTTAGTCCGAACCAACCAACTCTCGGCCGTACTTGGGGGCAAGTTAAGCCTTTTACGCTGAATAGCGTTGTCGCCGATGCACCTCTAGAGCCGCCACCACCTTTAAATAGCGACGAGTATGCCTTGGCTTTCGACCAAGTAATCGAATGCGGCAAGAGCGATATCGTCGAGCGCGATCCAGATTATCGTTATAAAGCTGCGATCGGGATTTATTGGGGTTACGATGGCGCTAACCAACTCGGAACGCCACCGCGTCTTTACAACCAGGTGGTACTGGCTATCCCTGAGTTTCAATCGGCCTCTCACGCCCAACAGATTAAAATCTTGACTGCCATTAACGTTTCCATGGCTGATGCCGGAATTGCCTCTTGGCATTGGAAATACGCCTACGACTTCTGGCGGCCAGTGCTGGGAGTTCGCGAAGCCGATGCAGGTTGGGGCCCCACCGGGCAAGGCGATGGCAATAATCTGCGAGCCAGACAAGGCGATCCCTTCTGGCTGCCATTGGGTGCCCCCAAGAGCAACCCTTTTCCCGCTCCTACTTTCGGGGGATCTGGCAGCAACTTTACTCCCAATTTCCCAGCTTATCCATCGGGGCACGCCACATTTGGTTCGGCCTGTTTTGAGGTCGCAGCGGCGCTTTTGGGCAAGACACCTCAAGAGATCTCAGTGACGTTTGTTTCCGACGAATTTAACGGCCAGACCACAGATAACATGGGCGTTGCTCGTCCGAGGTGGGAAGCGACTTTTACTTTGCAAGAAGCTATAGAACAAAACAAAATCAGTCGCGTTTATCTGGGCGTGCATTGGATATTCGACGCTACTGGCGGCGAGACAGTTGGTAAAGCTGTAGCCCGCAAAGTTTGCGCCGCTTTCCAATAAAGTTCTACAGGTTGGTGGTGAGGTGATTTTATTGCCATCTAGTCCGCCCCGACAGTCCGCCAGGGATTCAAATCCCTGGCTCATAGCTAAAGTCGGTTTATGGAAGTTAAAAAAATAATTGGGTAATTCTTGTGGGACAGCCCAGAGGGCTATCCCACAAGAGTCCCACCCCACAATTACCGAATTTAATTCTTAACCTTCATTAACCGACTGGCGATCGAAGTTTAGTCCTCTTTAGGAAACAAGAGTATTGTTATGAGTACAAACAATCGAGTCAAAACTAGAGAAGATTTACTTTACCTTTTGTCCCAAGCCGCAGAATTAGAACATTCCCTGGCTTGTCAGTATCTTTTTACTGCTTTCAGTTTGAAAGAATCTACAGACGAAGGAGTTTCTCAAGCTCAATTAACCAAGATTAATCGGTGGCGGCGGACAATTAACGGCATTGCTGTCGAGGAAATGCTGCATCTAGCATTGGCCAGCAATCTGCTGACATCTATAGGAGGAGCGCCCTATTTCCGTCGGGCAAATTTTCCCCAAGCTAAAACCTACACCTCTTTAAAGCTGCAATTCAAATTAGCTCCTTTCAGTGAAACTACGCTGAATCGCTATATTTGTTTTGAATTGCCCAATAACTTTGACACTGAGGAACAAAAAGACAATTGGATTCAGTTTTGTCAGCAAATTAGGGACGAAGAATTGCTCAGAATTATGGCGTTGCTGCCGCAACCATTAGTGCCGAGAAAAATTGAGTATAACACCATTGGAGAACTCTACGGACTCATCCGCCAAGGCTTTGAAACTATCGGACAAAAACTGTTTATCGGGCCGCCGGAAGCTCAAGCCACTGGGATTTTTAGGCAGATGATTCAAGTTAAAGACTTAGAATCAGCAGTAAAGGCGATCGAGCTAATTGTCGTCCAAGGCGAAGGTTCTCCCGCACAAAGAGATGACAGTCATTTTGCTAAATTTACCAAAATTAGGGAAGAGTATTTGGCTGAATTACAGAGCGATCCTAATTTTCAACCCGCTCGTCCAGTCATTGAAAATCCTCTCTTAAGCCTTCAACAAGATAATACGACTCCTGGGGCCAACATCATTACCGATTCCTTGAGTCGAGATGCGATCGAGATCTTCGTGGCTCTCTATGAGGTGATGTTGCAAATTCTCCTGCGTTTCTTTGCCCATACGGAAGAGAATGAAGAGCAGATGTACGTTCTCAAAAGTGCGTTTATCAATCTGATGCCTTTTGGCGTTTCTCCTTTAGCTAAAGCGATAACTCAATTACCAGCAGGCGAAGGTTTTCCTGGGATAAATGCCGGGCCGAGTTTTGAAGTTTATGCCGACGTTCAATTGCTACCGCAAATGAGCAGTGCTTGGATCTTTTTTCAAGAGAGGCTGCAAGAAATTTACCAAGCCTGCGACGCGCTGATTGACGATTCTAGAACTCAACCATATTCACAGTTGCGATCGTCCTTAACTGAAGTATCGGCAGCGTTGAAAAATATAGCTTATACAATTTCTCTCGAACCAAGTCCGGGAACTTGGATGCAGGGAATCTCTCAATTATTCTCACCAATGGATATCGATCATATGAAATCGCAACCGAGATTTCCTGTGAATCTTAGCGATTACGAAACGGTGAAGAATAATGCTGAGACAATTTTAGGTTCGGTATCCTCCAAGTCTATGCCTTTACTTCCAGAAGGGCCTTGGACGGAAGCAAGAATTAGCTCGTTCGAGCAGTGGAAAGATAATAACTTTCCCCAATGAGGATATGGGCGAATGAATTCGCTGCTACACAAACAAAGTCTGCCTGCGCAGACTAAAGAAAAAAGAGCGTTTTAATTAGGTTTGGTATTAATCCTAATCTTCGATTTACAAGCAAAAGGAAATATTAACGATGACAAATTCTACAAATTTGCAATGGTTTCCCACAAATGCTCCTATAGCTAGTTCGAGAACTGACGATATTTGGTTTATCGATCCGATGGTAGGTTGGGCAGTTAATAGCAACGGTCAAATTATCAAAACTACCGATGGCGGTAATACTTGGGAACAACAATTTCAAGATAGTATTTACTTGCGGTGCGTTGGTTTTGCTAATGAGTTAAAAGGATGGGCGGGAACTTTAACAGAGGGAAAACGCCTGTATTCTACTACTGATGGCGGTCAAAATTGGCAGTTAATCGATAATATTCTGCCCGAACTGGCTCCATCAGCAATTTGTGGTCTTTGTGTCGTCAATGAATCGGTGGTTTACGGTTCTGGAACTAACTACGCCGATCGCCCTCCTGGGATGATGAAAACAGTTGATGGCGGTGCAACTTGGACGGCGTGGGATATGAGCGCATATGCCTCCAACTTAATCGATAACTATTTCATTAACGATCGTTGTGGCTGGGTGGTTGGCGGTAAAGCCGATCCAAGTATTGCTAATCCCACGCGCGACGATCTGATTCCCGTGGTCCTCTATACAGAAGACGGAGGAAAAACTTGGGTAAATCGAGTCGCCGATATGAGCGATGCTTTTCCTATCGGAGAATGGGGTTGGAAAATTCAGTTTCTTAATGAGAATATCGGTTTTGTTTCCCTAGAAAACTTCAATCAAGGGGCAATTCTCAAAACCACAGATGGGGGCAAAACTTGGACGCGATTTCCTATTAACGATCCGCAAAAAAATGCCAACCTTGAAGGCATCGGATTTATCGATGAGAAACAAGGTTGGGTTGGCGGCTGGGGAGATGCCAACTTTGAAGGCGGTTTTAGCAGTGCCACCAAAGACGGCGGTAAAAATTGGCAAGATGCCAATGAAATCGGTCAATTTATCAATCGTTTTCGATTCTTTGGCAATCCCGTAACAGTCGGCTATGCTTCGGGTAAAACCGTTTATAAGTATTCGACTGCACCAGTAACCACCCCTGTAATTGAGACGGTTACACCTTTAAAATTTCTCACTACTAACGCCCCAGCAAAGTTTGAGAAATCGGTGAAAATCGAATACAAGTTACCAGAGAATGTCAAAAAAGTAGCGATCGATATTTGGGATCGATTTGGTAGTTACGTCCGGCAACTAGTCGATGAAAGCAATCCTGCTGCTGGGGAGCGATCGATCGTCTGGGACGGTAAAAACGATGCTGGAGAAACATTACCAGCCGGAATCTTTATTTACAGAATAACTGTAGATGGTAATGCCGAAAGTCGAGTGATTCGATTGCAGACATAATCCAGCCCTCACCCCGCCTCCGGCACCCCTCTCCCGTGGGAGAGGGGCTGGGGGTGAGGGCAAGAGGCTGTTGGTAAAAGACGATCGCTTATAACAATCCATTTTCTAAATCGAATTCAACAACTTATCATGGCCAATCTCAAAGAACTAAAAAACCGAACCTGGGGAGCATTAATCGCACCAACCCAGCCCCAATTGCAGCAATTCTTCCAAACCGTAGAGGCAAGATCGCCCATGGAGAAAGCGACTAAGCCAGCAATTAAGTTTTTCTCCACCTTCATTCCCGAACACGTAGATCGGGCCATGCAAATAGTCGATCGCTTCATGCAAATCATGGCACGACCGAATGAAGCGATCGCCGATAAATTAGAAGCAGTTCTCAACGAGTACCAACGTCAAAAAGAAATAGAAAATCCCGATTTAGTAGACTATGCCTTGATGGTTTTTATCACCCATCACCCTCAAGGTAAATTGCTAACAGACGCAATTCCCCCGCTACTCCTCAGACAACCAGATAAGATCGCTCCCATAGTTGACGAACAAACTGGCACTAGGGGTAAAGGCCGCGCCATTCCCCCAGACGGCTTAGAGTGGTTTCGAGAAGATCCCTTTGCCAACGAACATCACGAACACTGGCATATCGTCTACCCTACCAGCGGCATTCCCGACGGCAGAGGCGGCAGCAAAACCAAAGATCGTCAGGGCGAATTGTTCTTCTATATGCACCAACAGATGTTGGCGCGTTACGATGCCGAACGCTTGGCGCAGGGATTAGAAAGAGTTATCCCCCTACCGCGCGATATGGCTTTGTTGCGACAAGGCTACGATCCGAACGAACTTTCAACTATCAACTTCCTGACGGGTTTTTCTAAGCGAGATGCTGGGAAGCGGTTGCAAAGCCTGCTGTCAGATACTTTTAGCTACACCCTCGACGATCACGAACTCAGACGACAAAGACTGAATACTGCGATCGATAGCGGTAATTTTGAGAATACGGCATCTCCAGAAGTCGTCACCGCCGATAAGCTAGGGGGAACAATTGAATCTACTATTGGCACTGTCACCCCACCGCGTTCTTTTCGGTCTTTTTACGGCAACTATCACGGCATGGGACACGTACTCATTGCCCAAATCAATCAGCCGGATGAAGATCTTTCCGACACCAATAAGCCAGGGGTAATGTACGATACAGCGGCTGCCATTCGCGATCCGATCTTTTTCCAGTGGCACAAACAAGTCGATAACTTGTACTGGCAATTGCAGGAAAAACAACCATCGTATGATTTTCTCGATCGCCCTTACGCCAAAATTCGCAAAAGTTTTGATGGGATAACAGCTAAGTCGTCAGATATTATTCTCAGTTTTAGCGATCGCTTACCCGGTTACGGACAACCAAACTTCGATCTCCAACAGTTTGCTAGTAGCACTTTAGGCGGGGAACATTGGAATGACGATCCAGCACAACTCGATTTCAATACTGACGAATTGCAAACCTGGTTAATTCAGCGTCAGGTCAAATTATTCGACGGCACTCAAGCTCCGATCGAACATTTAGTACATCGCGAGTTTGTTTATTTCATTCGAGTTGAAAACCTGCTGAAGCGACATCAAACCGTGACGGTGAGGATCTTCATGGTTCCTAATACCAAAATGCCCAATGCGGAAGGAAATGAAAATCAAACTTGGGCAGAAGATCGCCGCTTGTGGCTCGAAATGGATAAGTTTCTCTACGAACTTCAACCTTTAGAAAAAGCCGTCATTGCTCGACGCGGCAGCGACTCAACTATAAATCGCAAACCAGTGCAAATGGAACCAGAACTTATCCTCAAAGAGCCAGACTCGACATCTGATGATGACGGCAACGCCAATACTAACGGGAATGATGAATCTAACTACTGTACTTGTGGCTGGCCGTATCATCTGTTGCTGCCCAGAGGTAATAAAGAAGGTATGCCCTTCCGATTAGCGATCGTGCTGACAGATTGGGAACTAGATAAAGTAGGCCCCGATGGCTGTTGCGGTTCCCTGAGTTTTTGTGGGGCGATCGATCGCTATCCCGATAAAAGACCGATGGGCTATCCTTTCGATCGACCTTTCAACAACACCCTAGCTCTGCCGATTTCTGAGACGATCGCAGCTAATCAAAATATGGCTTTCAAGGATATATCGGTTAAATGGTACGAGAAAGATCCTCGATTGTGAATTAATTTGTTCGGCAGAGGATTGATGGTTGGGCTGTTGGGTTTCACTCCGTACCCTACGGGAAGGCTACGCCTACAACCCAACCTACAAAATCTAATCTACATCTGTGTTTATCTGTGTTCATCTGTGGTTTTTAATAAAAAATCCAAACTCTTACAGGCAACAAATTTATGGCTAAAAAATCACTCTCGACTGAAACTCTGAAAAACTTTGTTCGTAAAGAAGCTTCTCGCTTTTTAGATCGAGAAAATATTACCTCAGTTGGAATTGGCTACAAAATCAAAGATGGTAAGCCCACTAAAGAATTGAGCGTTCAATTTACAGTCGATCGCAAAGTAGCGCCAGAAGATATTCAAAGCATTGGTTCGGTAGAAATTCCCAAATCCTTCACGATCGATGGTGTAGAAGTTCCTACCGACGTTATCCAAAGAAGTTACGATCTCAGCGCCAAAGAAGTCAAACCCGAAACAGTTTCCAAACGAAAGATGGCGATCGATCCGATCGTCCCCGGTGTCAGCATCGGACATACCAGCATCTCTGCGGGTACTCTAGGATGCGTGGTTTATGACGCTAGTAATGGCGCTACCTTAATTTTGTCAAACTGGCACGTTCTCCACGGGGGAAATGGGGAAATCGGCGATGCGATCGTCCAGCCCGGTTCCTACGACGATAATCGGGTCGATCGCAACATCGTCGGGAAACTGGTACGCAGCCATTTAGGAGTCGCTGGAGATTGCGCCATCGCTTCAATCGATAACCGCAAACTCGCTCCCGAAATCTTCGACCTCAACACCATTGTCTCCCGCATTGGCGAAGCCGAACTGGGCGATCGAGTAGTTAAATCAGGTAGAACCACAGATGTAACTTACGGGATAGTGCAGCGCATCCACGTTACCGCCCGCATCAACTATGAAGTAGGTCCGAGGGATATTGGCGGCTTTGAAATCGGCCCCGATCCAGAGCATCCCGCACTAAATGAAGAAATTAGTATGCCAGGAGACTCAGGCTCGGTTTGGATGTTCGTCGATGGGGACGAGATTACAGATATGATGCTGGGGCTGCATTTTGCTGGAGAAGTAGGCGACCAACCCGAACACGCTCTGGCTTGCTACGCCGAATCGGTATTTAAGAAGTTGAATATCAGCCCGACAAAAACCTTAGAAATCCTGCGAGAACAGGCTGCGGGCATAGGTTATGCAGAGAATTTTCTGGGCGCGTCGATTCCCAAACCCAAAGCCGCAACCGATGAAGTCGAAGACGATCTTTTGGAAGTTGGAGGGGTTCAAGCGATCGATTATATGCACTTCTCTCTAGCCATGAGTCGATCGCGCCGCTTTGCCCGCTGGGTAGCTTGGAACGTTGATGGCGGCTCGCTGCAACGCTTAAATCGTAGCGGCATCAAGTTTAAAAAAGATCCGAGACTGCCTAATGACGCACAAGTCGGCGACGAGATTTACAGAAACAATCCCCTCGATCGCGGACACATTGCCCGACGTGCCGATCTGCTGTGGGGCCCTTTATCGGAAGCCCGGAAAGCCAATACCGACTCGTTCTTTTTTACCAACATTACCCCGCAGCACGAAGCCTTCAATCAGTCGTCCGCCAGCGGGATTTGGGGAGCGTTGGAAGATGCCATTTTTGCTGATGTCGATGTGGAGAATTTAAGAATTGCTGTGATGGGCGGGCCGATCTTCTCAGAGAGCGATCCGGTTTATCGCGGCATTCAGCTTCCCCAGCAGTTTTGGAAAACCATCTATTTTCGGGAAACGGGAAACGCTGCGATCGAAGTCAAAGGGTACGTCCTCACCCAAGCCGATTTGCTCGATCGACTGGAAATCCTCCAACTGCCTGAATTTTCGGTTTACGAAGTTCCTCTCTCCACGATCGGTCAAATGACCGGGCTATCGCTACCACCTGGCAGTCGAGCGGGACGCGAAACCGCAGCAATCGCCAAACAGGAGAAAATTCGCCGCATTTCCTCAGTTAAGGAGATTTTGGGGTGATTAGCATGGTTGCCCTCACCCCCAGCCCCTCTCCCGTGGGAGAGGGGTGCCGGAGGCGGGGTGAGGGCTGGATTAAGCGAGTACGAGAACCAGATCTGTGTAAATCCCACATGACATTCACAAATTAAAAGGAAAAAAATTCATGAAATTGCCACAATTCGACCCACCTGCAAACATCGATGATTTCGACTCAATTCCCAATCAAAGAGCGGGATGGAACGAGTTTATTTCTTCTAGCTTTGATGAGGAAATCCAAGGACTTGAAGCAACTCTAGGTCAAGGGAAAAATCAGTTTTACAATCCCACCCAAACTGAAACCACCGAACCCGTCGCCGAACAACCGATTGCTTGGGTTGGCTTCCCGAAGTTGATTAAAGAACATTCGTGACAAGTTAAGAAAAACTAGGATTTGTCAAGGAGGTAAACAAAACAGGCGAAACTCAGACTAGGAGAATATTTCAGCTTTTAGGTATCTTTATGAGCCGCCGAAAACCCAATCGCGACCA